>ERZ1034569.251-NODE-251-length-20615-cov-13.873979_pt1 | contig 20615 bp, 16 predicted proteins | sample MGYA00520706_ERZ1034569 | MGnify/ENA primary metagenome ERZ1034569 (study PRJEB33760, sample SAMEA4777722) | hypersaline lake metagenome | biome: hypersaline environment; feature: brines | place: Spain | collected 2014-08 | depth 0 m ...
CGTATAAGTCTCCGGGCGTTACTTGTAGGTAATCGTGGTCACCGCGGTGACCTCGATTTTTTCATCGCCGTCAGGAATCGTGCTGTCAATGAAGGTTTTACCTTCTAGGCCTTTCCCACCGAGGTAATCGTCTAGTAATTCGGTGACGTCAGCGCGTGTCTCGAGCAAATCATCGCCTTTCATCGTGATACGCATGGTGAACTCACCGTTGGATTCTTCCGACGTAATCCTAGAGTCGTTGTCAATCTCCTTTTTCAGGTCTTCTAAGGCTCCAAGGCTCTTCGCCAACCGGTTTTGCTCAGTGTCGATGTTGTCACGTAGTGACGTAAGGTCTTCAGTGAGCGTTTCTAAGGCGTTGATGAAATCAGCATCTTTTTTGTTGGCTTGTTTCGCCGAGGCTAGTAGGCGTGTTAAGTTCTTACTCGTGTTCTCAAGAGATGTCGCCACGGTTTTGAGAAGCATCGTTGCTTCCGTCGTCTCACCGTTGTCTATCAAGCGCTCTATCTCCTCACCGACGTCTTCAAATTCCGCGATGAGGTCCTTTGCATGGTGGACTTCACGTGGGCCGTCCTCCGGGTCGAATGAATCGTCGGCGTTGATTTCCTGGGCTTGCTGGTACACGTCCTCGACGTCATCTTGCTCCACGGCCTCTATGACTGGGACGGTGACGGGTGCCTCGCCACCCTTAGTCTGCGCTTGGGCGACATCAGTTGCTGCCACGCCCATCAAGAGAGCGAGCGCCGTGTATTTCGCCGTGGTGGATGATAACTCATCGACGACGTGATCAAGCTGTACTGTGACGTTGTGCAGCGATGATGTGGGTGAAAACCAGTCGGTGAGAGAGGATATCCAGCTCATTGATATAATTGGATAAAGCGTCGTATAAATTCGTTACGTGTCGTGGATGGCGTTCGGCGCTGACCCACCGTGCCACGTGATGCGAGGCCGCACCCTGATCTGGTGGAGTTTTTCATTCGTGTCGTCGAATATCACGGCGGCTCCGTCCTCCCGTGGGAGGTCGTCGAGTTCGTCGGTGAGGCCGCGGCGCATGTAGCTCTGCATGAGCTTGCCAAGCGCCTTCGTGTCCTTCTTCGCTGTGATACGGTGGCTGAGAACGGTGTCGGTTTGTGTCATGACATCAGTGTGTATCTTCCCTGGTTGTTGCGAGGCAACCGTTAGGCTAATGCCTGGCTGGCGTCCTTCTCGGAGGATTGTGACGAGCGGGTCAGTCGCCAGGGTCTTCCCATCATCTTCGTGAGGGAGGAACTCGTGAGCCTCATCAACGATCAACCATACGAGGGGGAAGTCTTGTTCGTCGTCGCGCTCATGTGTGAACGGCTGCGTCGATGCTTGCACGTCGTCGAACTCTTCTTCTTTGCGCTTCCGCATACGTTGTCTGAAGAGCTTGTCCGCGACGAGCTTCATGACGAGGTTTTTGACCTTCCACGAGTTCGCCATCGTCGCGTAACAGGACACGTCGAGGACGCTTATCTCGCCGGGGACGGCGAGGTCTTTGATCTCCGTTGCGTCTTTGCTGAACAACCCCCATTGCTTTGCGTTGAGGAAGCGGTTCTTCGCAGCGTTCACCGTGGATTGGTCGACGTCGTCTGTGTTATCGAGGCGTGTGAGGATGTCGTCGATGCCGAACACGTCGAGGTCGTCGTTCATCTCGTGGATGACACGTTCGATGAGGACGCCGACAGAGTCGTTTTCATCTAATCCGAAGCTTTCAACCCAGTCGGCTCCGCTGAGCTCGGCAGGGTTGATGCTGAACGGCTCGTCGGTTGGGATGCCTTGTCGTTGGAATCGCTCGTAGTAGCCTTCCGGGGTGAAAATGATAGGATCGAGTGCTTTTGGTTCTAAGCCCCATTCGTCGAGCATGTCTGCTTGTTCTTTGTTAGCGTATTTCATCGTCCAGTACACGCCCATGGTGTCGACGAGTATGATGCTCAGGTTCTGCCTGACTTCTTCATCGAGGTCGGCGACGCCTTCCGCCATGACCCCCATCGTGTAGCTATTGTGTACGATGACGTCGTCTGCGACGAAGTTATGTGTGTCTGGGACGGTGATGTCGTATACTTGTTGTTCCTCTTCGATGGTTTCGATGTCGGTGATTTCATCCCAGTATATGTCGCTCTGGGCGACTTGTTCTATTCGTTCTGCTCCATCTGCTTCGGCTATTTGTTGGAGTTTTTGTCGTGAAGGACTGTACTGCTTTGACTGTGACAGTGATTTCGGGTGGCTGTAGCCTAGTTCTCTTCCGACCGCAGCCCAGTTGCTAGGTTCGTAGTCATCCCATATGCCATGTGGGATGGTGTCAGTGTTAGGATTTGAGTCGTGGCTGGGTAGTTCTCGTAGAGCCTCTTGTTGTCGCTCTTCTTTGTCGCCGTAGAATCCGATGCGTTGTAGGAAGTCGTAGGCGAAGCTTCCTTGTATCGTGAGCTGGCATGCGTCTTTGTGACTGGTTTTTTTGGGTCGTTTCGTTGAGATAATACCGAACCGTATGAGGAGGTGTTGGACTTGGTCGACAAGTTCTTTTGATACTGACGTGTAGCTGATCCGCCAGTGATTTCCGTGTCTGTAAATCGAGCCATCTGAGGAGAATAAGCGGTTGAGAAACATGGATACTTGGTGTTTGGGAGCTGTGAAGATTCGGTCAGGGATGGTTTTCTGAGGGGATTGTTTTCCGTAGAGCCCGATGGATTCGAGGAAGGTTTTGAGGGTGTTTCCACCTGACCTTTTTCGGGATGACTTGATACGGCCGTTATCATCTCGCTTCGTTATCTCCCTGTTCACTCGCTGTGTTGCTCGTATGGCTACGGTCGCTGATCCTTCCTTCTCAAGTCGTAATTCACTGTCAAATGATTTTGCGCTTTGTTTGAAGTCTTCTCTGAGTTGCTCGTCAGTGTTTGTGAACAGGATTTTCTCGTTGTCGAGATGACCCTCTGCTATGAGGTAGGCGAGTAGTTTGACTTGTCTTTCGGGAAGTGATTGCTCGCCAAAGGTGTCAAGCTCTCTCGCCGTTGCTATCCGACCTCCTTCTTCTAAGTTATCTGCTGGTTCCCATCCATTGATTGTGAGCAAGGGATGGTTTGGTGTGAGCTCCAGTGTCCGACCAGTCCTCAAAGTCAGCTTCAGTGTTTTCTGAACCGTTCTTTTATAGAACTCTGTGTGTTCCGCCTGGTCTATCGTGTAATCCTCTTGGAGGCTTTGTATAGCTTTGTCAGATCCTTCTAGTTCCTTAATGGATTTTCTGCTCCCGTCGTGAAGTGTGATTTTCGCGGATGCTGGGAGGCACTTCCCCCCGCCTCGCTTGCCGCAGATGAAGACGACGTGGCTCGTGTTGAAGTCTAAGTACACGTTGTTAGAAAGACTCGTTGTTTGGCCCATCTGGATGTATTGTTTGCCGAGGAGGACCATGCCTCGACGTCCAAATTCCTCTCTGTCTTCGTCTGATCGCCCTACGATTATGTCTTTCATGTGATCCGCATCTCTCGTGCCGCAACGTGGTACGGCTTACGTATGGTCTGGTGAAGAACTGTTTTAAATTAGTTGCACGAGAGTGTTTGGCTCAGGGATGTGGTGGTCCGGTATCCTTCGACGCGTGTGTCTTCGTTGAATGTCCACGTCGGGTACGTCGTGATGTTTGCTTGGTTGCATTCGTCCCGGTTGTCCTCGCAGTTGACAACGTTGACTTCGTCGGCTGCGTCACCTATCTCGTCGAGTTGGTCGTCGCTGTGCGGTGACCAGTCCACGACGTATAGCGTTGCGTTTGCATCGGCGAGACAGGATGCGAAGTCTTCGTTGACTGGCTGCGTGGTCGTCGTGTCTGATGTATCTGTGTCTGTCGTGCTTTGTTCAGCTGCTACGTCTTCGTCGGACTGGTTCGTGGTCGTTGTTTCGTTGTTAGACGTGTCTGTTTCGTTGTCTGGGACGACGTCTTGTGCTGTGGTCTTGTTTTCGAGGCTTGGTTCATACACGGTGATCGTGGCGTTTCGTCGGAGGTCTTCGATTATCCGTGTCAGTATGTTGACTTCTTGTTGTCGCTCGTATTGGGATCTGATTTGGTCGCGGACCTCTTCGAAGCTCCTCGTCTCAGGGGGTAGCTCGCCGTCTTTGACTATGATGTGGTAGCCGAACGATGAGTTCACAAGTCGGTATTCGCCTTCGGTCATGTTGAATGCGGCGTCGATGAAGGGTTGGACGAATTGGCTGTTGCGGCTGACGTTGTATCGGCCGCAGTTGTCTTGGCTACCGGGATCCTCGGAGTATTCGTTGACGAGGTCGCAGAAGTTTGATCCGTTTCGGGCTTGGTCAAGGAGTCGACGGGCTAGGGATTCGGTGGAGTCTCCGCTGTCTGGCTCTGTGAGGAGGATGTGGCGGACTTGCATGCGTCGTGGTAGCTCAAAGTTTTCTTGGTTTTCTTCGTACACTCGTCGTAGCTCTTCTTCTGACACGGAGTTGTTTTGTCCGAGTTCGTCGATGACGGCTGAGATGCCTTGTCTTTGTTGGTAGTATGAGAGAAGCGATGACCAGTTGAGGCCTTGTTGTTGGAGTCGGGCTTCATATCGGCTTCGGTTGACGTTGTTCGATGCTAGTAGTTCGTTGACCGACCCGGTGATGTTTTGCCGTGAGGGGAGGAGACCGCGTCGTTCGGCTTCGTCGATGAGGAGGGCTTCGTCGATGAGGAGTTCTTTCAGGGTTTGGTCGGCTTGTGGTTGGCGGCCGAGAGCGGCGAGGATACCACGTCGTTCGTTGAGGTCGTCGTAGGTGATGTTTTCACCGTTGACGGTTGCGAACGCCCCGGTCTGTGCGGTCTCGTTTGATATGTTGTTTGCGATGACTGCTCCGAGTAAGACGACGATGACGATGGCGAGGATCGCGCCTGCTGCTATTTTCAGTGTGTCTTTGTTAATCGTCAGCGCTGGGTCGATGGCTTCTTGAGAGCCTGCCTCGTCGCCTGTGTCCGCGTCGTCGTTCTTCGCTGTCTCGGATGATTCGTCAGTATCGGCCATGTATCGTTACTCAATCCTAGTTACACCAGCGTCCTTTAAAACTTATACGGTTGTAGAGGCTGCCCCCGAACATTTTATATACAGATTTCAATTCTTATCTTATGCCCGGCACAAATGTACTCAATGGAGCTTAAGGCGTAATCCGAGCAATGAGCTTGGGAGTTAGTGCTCCGGGCGATAACACCCTAGCTATCACGAATCCTTCCGCATCCTTCAATCGACGTGGTCTTCACACTAGGCGCTACTATTTGTGCCGCCTAGACGATTCTGGTAGTGATGGGTGCAGCATCAACATCCAACGCATCCAAGGAGTGATACAATGGGAAAAGTCGCACAAGTTTCAGCAAAGTACATCATCAAAGCAAAAATCAAGGTCGACGGCATCGTTGACCGTCCTGACGTCATCGGCGCTGTCTTCGGCCAAACCGAGGGCTTACTCGGAGCCGACCTCGAACTGCGAGAGTTGCAGAAAAGCGGGCGTATCGGCAGGATTGAAGTCCACTTAGACAACAATGGTGGCAAGACCACCGGGACAATAGAAATCCCAAGCAGCATGGACAAGGCCGAGACGAGCATCATCGGCGCCAGCATCGAGGTCATCGATCGCATCGGACCATGCGACGCCAAGGTCAAGGTGAATAAAATAGAAGACGTCCGTGTTAAGAAACGCGATCAAGTCGTCAAGCGAGCCAAGAGCCTGCTGCAGAACCTCATCGACAACAGCATGCCTGACAGTCAGGAGATGAGCGACGAGGTCGCGCAGAGCGTTCGTATGATGGAGATCCAAAAGTACGGTAAGGACAAGCTTCCTTGCGGGCCGCACATCGAGGACAACGAGGAAATCATCGTCGTGGAAGGACGAGCAGATGTGTTGCAACTCCTCAAGCACGGCTTCAAGAACGTTATTGGTATGAACGGGACGGACGTGCCTGAAAGCATCAAGTACTTGTCCAAGCAGAAGATCGTCACAGCCTTTGTCGACGGCGACCGTGGCGGTGACCTCATCGTGAAGAGCCTGATCAACGGCGCTGACCTCGACCAAGTCACAACTGCTCCTGATGGGAAGGAAGTCGAGGAGCTCACAAAGAAGGAGATCCACAAAGCCCTTCGAAGCAAGATCACCGGCGAACAAGCCAAAGCTGACCTGAAGAAAAAAGGAGGGAAAGCTAACAAGACAAGCCGTGGTGGCGGTAAGAAAGCGAACAATAGCAGCGGTGATGGGAGCTTGTCAGATGAAGAGCGAGACCGCTATAATGAACTCAGCGACGACATAGTCGGGACTCGGGCCGCGTGCATCCTCAACGCTGACTTAGACGTCCTGGGCAAGGTCCCCGTCCCAGAGCTTGAATCAACGGTGAAAAGCCTTGGTGGAGACGGATCTGCTCACGCTGTCGTCCTCGATGGTGACATCGGGAAGAAAACAGTGAAGGTCGCAGAACGAGCGAACATCAATCACATCGTGGGGACGAAGAAAAAAGCAGACACAGATCAGATCGCGGTGTTTGAATCAAGCGCGCTCTAAGATCCGAGGAGCCAGCCTCGCTCCTTATCCTCTAATTCGAGTGCGTCTGCAAGTCCCTCGCCGAAGCCCTTGTTTTCTTCGGCGAGTGCTTTCATGAATGGAAGGACGGCTTGTCTAGCTCTTCTCGGCGATGTATGCACGTATTCAGCGAGGGCTTCGGCCACGTCTTCTTCTTTACCTGTTTTCCGGTTGTAAATCCATATCTTTAGAGGGCGTTCTGACTCTTCATAGTCCACGCTCTTGGGATACGGCTGGTTCTTAGCGAGGGCAACGCCGACGCTTAGCAATGTGTAACAGTACGAATAGAACCGGTAGTATTGGCGTCGTCTGGTCCGGCCGAAGAAGACATCGGCTTGGCTTATCACTTCGTAGGCGCGTCGCCTGTCAGTTGAGCCTGTGTATTCTTTGTGGACATTGTCTGCGACCCATAGGAAGATGTCGTCGAGTCGTTCATCGACGTTGTCATAGGCGTCGCGAGCCACACTTGGATCAGTGGTTTTGAAAATCCGTGTGAGGGCGTCTTGCATCGCAGTCGTCCTGTCCCGCCCGCTCATCATGTCATCATCGAGTTCGAATTCTTTGCTGACCGTGCTTGCTTGGAAGTCATTGATTGCGGCTCGGAGGTCGCCACCTGATGCTCGTGCGAGTTGTTTCAAGTCTCGTTTATCGTATGATACGTTTTCCTCGTCAGCTATAGTGGTAAGGCGGTCCATGATGGTGGACGGTGAGAGCTTGTCGAACGGGAGGACGACGCTTGCTTTCCGCACTTTCTTGTAGTCTCGGTCGTAGGCGTTGACACCGGTGAGGACGACGGGGAAAGGGCTTTTATCGATGATGGTCTTGATAGCGCTTTGCGCACCGCGGTCGCTTCTACCACTGATGCCTTCCACTTCGTCAATAAGGATGAGTTTCCCTTTGGCGAGAAGGCTTTGTTGCCCGATGACGTCGTTGAGGAAGTCTTTGACGACGCTTTTCTTCCTGGTGTCTGACGCGTTGAGTTCGATGACTTCGTAGTCATGTTCGTCGGCGAACGCGTAGACCGTGGCTGTTTTCCCTGTGCCGTGCGGCCCGTTCAAGTACATGCCTTGGTTTGTGGTATCTGCGTGGAGTGCGAGTCGTTTGAACTTACCGACTGTTTCGTCTTGCCCGACAACATCATCTGTCGTTACCGGTTGGTATTTGTCTACCCATGGCTCGTGCATGTCGTACACTAATCAGCGTGGTATTTTATGCCTTCCTCCAACACACAAAAATAAAAACCAGTATACATTATTGTATAATAGCATGAGTGGTGTTGTCTCCTTACTTCGTCGCTACGTCCGGTGGGAAACACAGTCGAAGACCGATGTGTATCCGCTCGTGGAAGACCCATCGGTTCGTGCAGAACTCATCGATGAAGCTGTGAAGCGGGTTGACACGGATGTTGATTACGTCGCCGGTATTGAAACAACCGGTTTTGTCTTCGCATCATTCATTGCGGCTCGATTGAACAAGGGCTTCCTCCCTGTTCGTCGCAAGGAAAAGTGGCCGTACGAGGAACATGAATTGCTGACAGCGTCGTGTAACGATTATTCTGACACTGAGAAAACATTTGCTGTGCGGCGTGACAGCGTTGATGATGCCTCGGTGTTGCTAGTTGATGACTGGATCGAAACCGGTGCTCAGTGTCGATGCGCACAACGCCTTATACGGCGGTGTGGGGGAACAGTGAACGAGGTGTTCGTCCTGGTCGATGAAGCAGGAGAGGACGATTTGGTAACCTCTCTCGCCGTTCTCGACTAGTCTGTTCGTCTCCGACACAGGGTTAGTCTTCGACGTAGTATATGAGGAACGTTATCCCTAGCGCTAGGTATGCGGCTAAGGAGACAGACGTCGTCGGGGTTGCTAGGATGCCTTCGCCGAAGATAAGCTGCCGACGCAGGGATTCCATGGTGAGATTGAACGGTGTGAAGGCGAAGATGTCTCCGAGCACAGGATGTAGTTTCTCCAACGGGGTTATAAGGTTGCTGAAGAGAAGGAAGAGGACAGCGGTGATGATGCTGAGCAATGCGCTGACTTCTTGGTTGGGTGCGAGTCGACCGATGATTTGGCCGAGGATTGTATAGATGATACCCGTGAAGATGAGGAATGGTATGATTGACACGGTGAACACTGTTTCGAGGCCGAAGACGGTGATGCCGACGAGGAGAACGACGATGACTTGTATGGCGCTTATCATGCCGCCCGTGATGGTTGAGGAGAACTGGAGGAGTGAGGTTGGGAATGGACTTATTGCGTTTCTGAATCCGGCGTTGCTGACTCGTTCTTTCATCACGAGGACGCTGCCGACGAGGATGCCGACGAATGATGCTAGCGTGGTGAGGATGCCAGGGAATAATATGTCGAGGATTGTGAGGTTTTGTAGTTCGTCGTGTCTGTTCACATTGACGTTCACGGGGTTGACTGCGTTATCTGCTCCTTGCAAGGTGTCAAGGAGATCTGCGTTGCGTAGGGAGGTGAGCTGATCAGAGCTTTCATCGAGGCCGCTTTGGAGTCGTTGTAGGCCTTGTGAGAGGTTTCCTTGTATGCGTCGTTGTCTCTGTCTGGCTTGTTGGACTTCGTCGCCTATGAGCGCGGTAAGTGGTTGTTCTGAGATGTTTTCTCTTTGGTTTTGATACGTGTTTATCTTGTCTTGTTGCAAGCTAATCCCTGCTTCTATGTCGTCAAGGGTTGCTGCTCGTTCATCGAAGTATCGTTTGTAATTCCATACGAGGACACAGGTTGGTTGGTCTGCGGTGTTCAGCGTCGCTGCTATTTCATCGTCGGTTAGGCTTTCTATCTCTGCATAGGAATCACCGCAGCCCCGTTGGTCGAGTAAGGTGGTCGCTCGTTCTTGCTGTGTTTCCACGGCGTCTTGGTTGTCTTGGACGGATCCATCGATTTGCGTGAGGTATTGTTCTGTCTCGTTTAGTTGGTTGTCGATGTTGTTGAGGCGTCTTTGTATCTCTGGGATGCTGCCGAGGCTTTTATTAGCGCTTTGCAGGGATGTGTTGACGTTGTTCACCGTGTCTTGCATATCCGTTATAGCTGTTTCTGTGCTGGCGAGCTCGTCTTGGAACGTGGTGAGTTGTACGTCTAGGTCTGCAGCGTTTGATTGTAGTTCGTCGGCGAATTCGCTGAGTTTTCGCCGTTGTAAGTCGTCAAACACGGTTTTAACCTCACCGAGGACGGCGGCTGCGAACTGAGACCTGCTGAAATCTAGGTAGACGTCGGCTTGGAGGTTGGATTGGTTGCCGGTGAGGGAGAGACACGCTGCTGTGATGCCTTGTTTGTTTTCGTCAATGCATGGCGTTTGGTCGTCGTAGAATGTGGCGTTGAACCCGTTCTGTTGTATCAGGGACTGTATTGTGTTGTCAAATCCGTCTATCTCGTTGTGGATGCCGACGGTGACGTCGGTGAGGTTGTTTGATTGAAAGGCGAAGCCTACGAGGCCGATGAGGAGGAGCGGCCCTGCTATGAGGAGTCCTGCGCTGAACTGGGAGGAGAACAAACGGTTTACGTCTTTTTTTGCTGCTGCGAGGATGACTTGGAGGGTTGGCGGTAGGTTCATGAGACCTTCTCGAGCAGGCTTTCTAGGCCTGGTTTTTCTATGTTGATGTCGAGCAGGGTTTCGTTGAGATCGTCGAGTATGGCGCCGAGGTGTTTAACCACTGTTTCTGGGTGGTCGATTTCGACGCGTAAGGTAGCATTGGTTCTTTGGGGGTTGGAGACAGCGATGTCTCGGTCTTGCATGGCGTCAAGGATGGCACTGTGTTGTCCTGGCGTGGTGCGGAGGTCTAAGCGGAAATGGTGTGAGAAGAGATCGCGTAGTCGTTGAGGCGTGTCTGTGTTGACAATGGTTCCTTTGTGAAGGAGGCTTATCTCATCGCAGATTTCCTCGAGGTCGTGGAGGAGATGGCTGCTGATAATCGTGGTGACACCTGTGTTGTTCACCCGTCTCACAAGGTTCCAAATCGTGTGTCGTCGCTTAGGATCCAGTCCTGAAGCGGGTTCGTCAAGGATGAGGATGTCCGGGTCGTGGAGTAAGCTGAGGACGAGGTCAAAGCGCCGCTGCATCCCCCCGCTGAGGTTGCCAGCCCTGACGTCTTTCGTGTCCTGGAGACCGGTGAGTTGTAGTAATGTGTGGGCGCGCCGCAGCATCTGCTCGTGTGGGAGGCTGTAGAGATTACCAAAGTATTTGACGTTGTCTTTCACGGTTATGTCAGCATAGAAGCAGCTTTCCTGCGTGGTGAACCCGACCTTGTGTGCTATGTCTCGTTTCGGTTCTTCCCCGTGGATGAGTACCGTGCCGCCGTCGCTGTCATAGTAGCCGACCAGGCAGTTAAGCAACGTTGTCTTTCCTGCTCCAGACAAACCGACTAAGCCATGAACATTGCTTGAGCCGACTTGAAAGGAGATGTTTTTGAGTATGTTCTTGTCGTTGAAGGATTTGCGGAGTCGTTGTACTTGTACGGCCGCATCCGTGTGAAACCGCTCACCCATGCTATTCATACGGGAAATCATGTTTTTAACAATATGTTATGGGCTCGAGGAGGAGTTATCCGATATGCACACGATTGAAATACACGATTGTTTTCCACTAGGATATGCTCATCGGTATTGTTGGTAAGCCAAACTGTGGTAAGTCCACGTTTTTCCGTGCGATGACAGATTCCGACGTTGAATCTGCGAATTACCCGTTCGCCACGATTGACCCGAATGAGGGCGTTGGGTATGTTCGCGTGGACTGTGCGGCGCCTGACTTTGACGAAACGTGTGATCCACGGACCGGGAGGTGCGTTGATGGTGATCGGTTCGTCCCAGTTAATTTGATGGACGTGGCAGGGTTAGTCCCTGATGCTCACGAAGGGAAAGGTATGGGGTTGGAGTTCTTAGATGATTTGAACCGTGCTGATGCGTTAATCCACGTCATTGATGCGAGCGGTGGGACGAACGCTGAAGGTGAGCCAGTTGAGAACGGTTCGTATGACCCGGCGAATGACATCGAGTTCTTAGAAGATGAGCTTGACCAATGGTACTTGCAAACCTTACAAGATGATTGGGAGAAACTGGTTCGGAAGGTTTCGCAGACGGATTTAGAGCGTGACGAAGAACTCTCCGAGCGTATGAGCGGCCTCGGAGCCTCTGAAGCCGACGTGAAGTCTGCTTTGCTCGACGCAGGGTTGGCAGAGACAGAGCTAGGAGCATGGTCCGCGTCTGACAAACTCCGATTTTGTAGCTCCTTGCGGCGGTTGACCAAGCCGATGGTTATTGCAGCGAACAAAGCTGATGTCCCCGGAGCTATGGACACTGTGGAGCGGCTGCAAGAAGACTACCCTGAATATGCTATTGTTCCGATGTCAGCACAGTGTGAGCTTGTGCTACGGGACGCTGCCGCCCAAGATGTTGTTAGCTATCTGCCGGGCAACGATTCCTTCAGCGTTGAACGGGATATGTCTGATGAACAACGCGATGGCTTAGACTTCGTTGCCTCCGTCTTAGACGATATCGGTAGTACTGGCGCTCAACGCGTCTTAGACACGGCTGTGTTCGACGTCTTGGACATGGTGTACGCGTTCCCCGGCTCTGATAAGTTAGAGGATAAGGATGGCAACACCTTACCGGACTGCTTCCTCTTACCTGGAGGCAGCACGGTGTTGGATTTTGCGTATCATATTCATAGTGATATCGGGGATAACTTTGTGCAGGCGTATGACGTCCGTCAGGGTGTCAACGTCAGCAAGGATTATGAGTTGAGCGACGGTGATGTCGTTGAAATCGTCGCAGATGATTGAACGAACTCGAGAACTGTGGAATGAGCAGGTGCCGTCGTGGCTTCAAGAACGGTGCACGGAGCGATTCGTAGGGCACGTGCTCCTCCTCGGCTTTGTGGTCGTTGCCGCTGTCCTGGTCAGCTGGTTCTCTGTCCAGGTGGGCTTAGTGCTACGCCAAGCTTTGTTGGGTGGGACGTTGTTCGCTGTCGCCCGGTTCGTGTTCCATGAACGAAGCACGGTGATCATCGCTTCGTTGGCAGTTATAGGGGTTGGTGTCAACGACGTGTTCTTGCCGTGGTTAACGGGGTCGGGATCCGTTCATTTGCTGTCACGTCTTCCTTTGTTATCCGGTATGATTGTCTTGGAGTCGTTGGAAGAGGAAGGCCTTGAAGAAGAGGTTGAAGCAGTAGAAGAAAGATAGAAAGGGTGTTGAGGGCGTTAGCCCTCTTTAGTAGGCTAGCTCTTTTTTTAGCGTGGGACTGGTTGTCCTGGGCTCGGCCTTGGACTTGGGCCAGGACCGGGTCCTGGTGTAGGGAGTTCATAGTCCGTGTTTCTCACGAGGATATCTCTCGATGCACTCGCTTGTTCTTGTCCTCGGCTTACTGTGAGAGTTACAGTATCCGATGAAACGATGCCTGAGCTGATCTCCGGCGCTACGTACGTGACGCTCTGTCCAGAGCCTCGGATTGAGCCGTTCTGAGCGCTCCACTTATACTCTTCGGGACTACCTGTGCTACTTGAGTCGATTCCAAGGGTTTGCCCTTCCTCTACTGATCCCCCGTTGAAGGATGCTGTGAGCTCTTCCTCACAGACGATGTCGACTGTGTCTTGGTACTGTTGCGCCATCCCTCCTGGTAGGCGGATGTCTGCTTCTTCGATTGCTTGGTATCCGTCACCAACGCTGTTGCCTGCTGGTAACTCACTTGCTGTCGGGTTGATAGCAGCGAACACACTCACTGAATGACCACAGAACGCTTCATACTCTTCTGAGGAAAGGCTGAGGTCGACTGATCCTTGCACTCGGTTACCGCTCATAGGTGGGTTGCGCGTTGTATCTCTGATTGCTGGGCCCTCACTACCATTTAGGATAGCGAAGTAAATCAGTGGCTGATTTGTTACTTCGCTATTAGGGTTAGCGTCTACCGCGGTCCACGGAACGTTAAAGTTCACTTGGTCAGCCGAAGGACTGTTTTGACTGCTGTCACCGACTGCTAATCCAAACACAGGATTTGTTACTGGATTAGGGTCAGCGTCCGTGTCGTTGCTCTCACCAGGGTTTGGTAGTTCGACTTGGCCGCCTTGACATGCTGCTAGCATAGCGACGGTTAGTACGCCGAGTACTACTGATATTTTACGTAACATATATTAGTATACATATTTAGTCACGATATTTTAAATGTTGTTAGTTTGGGTCGTGGCAGTGTCTATTGACTGGTTCTGAGCCATCCACCATTTGGTTTATATTCATCACGCATTTTATTCAAATTGTATGAGGGGGCATAGTATAATCTGGGAGTACGGTCGGCTCCAGACCGACAGGCGTGGGTTCAAATCCTGCTGCCCCCATGACTCGACGCTACATATCCTGTGAGGAGAATTCCATCGACGTGTACAGTTTTATAAGGCCGTGGTGGTGTGATTGTGGTATGACGCCAGGTGATTTCGAGTCTGATCTCGATGATTACATTGAGGAGCGACGCGCGTCTGACCGACGAAGCCAACGACGCGGCTTCTTCAAGCGATTGTTTGGTTCATGGCGTCGTCAAGAGCGACAAGATGATCGGTCTGAGAAGGAAGCTGAGCTTGAGGAGATAGAAGATGATATTGAAGTGATTGATGAAGAGGAGAAAGAATTGGAAGAAGTGAGGGAAGGATTGTTAACGCGTTTTTTCAAGTTACTGCGTTCATCAGATGATACTACTTCAGATGTTGCTGAGCCGGTCGACGAAGAAGACGAAGCGGATGTTGTTGTCGAACCTGAGCCAGACATGGTTGATAAGGAAGCTGTGAAAGAAGTTGTTAAGATTCAGCATCGGTGGATCGAGGCGTTACCAGCCGAGGATCTCAGCCGGTTTAAGCGACACGAGGATTACGAGCGCTACACCGAGTTGTTAGATGAGCTCGGCTTGATCGAGAAAGACCAGTAGTTACTCGTCGTGTTCTTTGACGAGGTCGAGTAATTCTGCTTTGCGCATCCTCGTCGTGTAGTCAACGTTTTGGTCGTCGAGCCAGTCTTGGATTTCGTCGACGGTGCTTTCTTCAGTTGGTTTGTTGTCGACTTCGTCTTCGTTGTTTGACGCGTTGTCTTGCTCTGTTTCTTCATCTACTGTGCTGTCTGATTCGCCGTCGAGCGGGTAGTCTCTGCGTCGTCGAATCCGGGTCTTTGTCCCGGTCAGTGTTGCGATGAGGACGAGGGCGATGATGAGGAGCACCCAGTTCAGGTAGTGGCAGTTGGCTTCGTAGGTGCCTTGTAGGGTGTTGTCGCGTGGCTCTTTGACGGTGAGTGACAGGGTGGCTGTGCTTGTGGCGTTCCGCGTGTCTCGTGCTGTTATCCTGGTTTGCTGTGTTGTGGGCGCGGTGCTTCTGAGTTGTACGGTGTTGTTTGCTTGGGTGATTGTGAGCGGTGACTCGGCCTCGGTGACGTTGTAGGTGATTTCGTCGCTGTCTGGGTCGGTGAAGTAGTCGTTGAGGTCGAGCGTGAGTGTTTGGTTTGCTGGCCAGGTGGCGTTGATAGCGTTGTCTGTGGTGGTCGTCGTCGTGGTGGGTTGGAGTGCTGGTGGGAGGCCGGCGAAGAGGAGGAGTGCGACGAGGATGATGATGGCTGTGACGTTGAGCGTGGTCGTCGTCGTGGCGCTGAGGGTGGCGTAGTTGCCGAGGAGGAGTGTGAGGAGGATGATGAGGATGAGAGCTGTGGTTATTTGGGCGCACTGCGTTGTTTGGATGTAGCCGGTGAGGTTTTGGTACCACGGCGTTGGTGTGAGTTGGATTGTGACGTCGTTGGTGTATTCGTAGTTGTTGTCTTTGTTGGTGAGGACGAGTTGGATGTCTTCGGTGTACGTTGTGTCTTGGTATTCGTTGTGGTCGAGGACGAGGTACGTTGTTTGTCCGCCTGGTATGGTGAGGTCGCCGCCTTGTGGTGTGAACGTCGTGGTGTTGGTTGTGACGTTGTACGTGGCTGTGTGGATGCCGTTGTTGGTGATTGGGATGGTGAGGGTTTCGTGGAATCGTGTTTCGACGCGTTGTGGTGTTTGGGCGAGGGTGCATTGGTAGGTGTCGTACGTTGTGTGTTGGGCTTGGCTTGTGACGGTTCTTGTTGTGCCGGCCCGGGTTTGATACGTCGCCGTGGTTGTGACGTCGTGTGTTTCGACTCGGTCTGGGTCGGCGTTGAATTCGAGTCTGATCTGTTCGGTTTGGCCGGGTTGGATCGTTGTTTGCTGTGTGTCTGTGAAGGAGATGTTGCCGTTCGCCGTTGCGTTAACGGTGTATGTTGTGGTGAACCGTCCGTTGTTGGTGATGCTGACAGGGTGGTAGTTGGTGCCTTGGCAGTACGAGTTTCCTTGTGTGTCGATGTTGGTGTCGTAGCAGTGGTCGAAGTTGGTTTGTAGTGTCTTGGTCTTTGTGAGGTCGCCGAGCTCGCTGGTTATCTTTATGGTCTTGTTGTCTCGTTGTGGTTCGTTGCTGGTGGCGTTGACGGTGAGCGTCGTGGTTTCGCCGCTGTCTAGTTTGAGGAGGTCGTTGTTCGTGGTGAGGTCGGTGTTGACCGTGTAGGTGTTGTTGAACGGTGCGTTGTTAGTTACTTGGTAGGTGGCTTGGAGTGTTTCTTCTGTGCACGTTGGTTGTGGTTCGGGGGTTAGGTCTTCTTGTTCGACGGTGTATGGGTAGGATTTGTTGATTGTCAGTGGGTCTGTGAGCGTTGTTTGGACGTTGTTTCGTTCGCCTGTGACGGTGATTGATGGGGTGATGTCCCCGTAGGTTTTGCAGGCGTATTGTAGTGTTGTGTTGGTGGTTCGTCGTCGGCCTGGTTCGAGTGTGAATTCGTCGAGTGTTTGTTTGCTTGGTGTGTTGGTGGTGATCGTGTAGGATTCTGTGAATGGTGCGGGGTTCTCTACTTGGATCTGGTAGTTGATTGGCTGGCACGGGTTAATCGGTGTGTTCGTGGTTCGGTACAGGCCTGCTTCGAGGCTTTGGCACTTGTTTGTGGTTAGTGTGCGTTTGATGCGTTGTGTGTTGTCGTAGGTGTCGGCGATGTCGACAGTGTATGTTTGTTGCTGGGGTTGTGCGTCGCAGGATTTGGAGATGATAATGGGGATAGTGGTTTGTTGGCCGGGTTGGAGCTCGACCGTGCTTTGCCCTGGTTGTGCGGCGTCGAGGTTAGTTTGTACCTGGTATGTTGATGCGAAGTCCCCTGTGTTTGTGATTGTGACGTTGTCTGTGAGCGTTTGGCAGCTGCAAATCGATGGGTTGGAGCGGCTTGCTTGAGAGGTGAAGCTGCGGTCGTTGCCGTAGAGGTCGACGGAGATGTTTGAGGCTGTGATGAGCGGGGTTGTTGCGAGCAGTGCGAGGAGGATGATAGTGGTTCGCTTCATCGTGTGCGACTCCATGGTTTGTATTGGTAGTCGTCGGCGTTAATGGTTTCGTTGAGGACGATGCGTTGTTCGTGGTTTGCTTGTCCTTCTTGCCGTCGGAACCATTGGTTGTCAGTGGTGTGTGCTGGGCTCGTCGACCAATCTTTGCTTTGGTTGTCGAGGTAGGTGTTGATCAGGCCATACACGGCTTGTGAGTCTGCTCCGTGGTGTGCCTCGATGACACCAGTGGTTTGGATGTATGGTTGTTGCGTGCTACTCATTGCTTTTTCTGGGTGTATCATTCCTTTCGGCGGGTGTATTGATTGGTAGAGGGCCGTGTCGGCTTGGGAGGAGAAGATGTTGTCGACTATTTCGTTGAGGTAGGTGATGACGTCTTCTGCAGCTCGTCTGACCGTAGCTTCGTATGTGTTGGTTTGCTGCACGGTGGGTTCCTGTGTTGTCTCAGGAGGTGTTTGTGTGAAGTTGTTGATGCGTTGTGTGAGCGGTGTCTCTTCGTTGTAGTTGAGAGATGGTGATGTCATGAGAAGAAATAGAAAGGGAGGGGTGGTGTGCCCCTCGTGTGGCCGACTAGGTTTAGTAGTAGTCGGGTTCGTCTTCGTCGTCTTCGCCTTGTTCTTGGCCGCTGTTGCCTTGGCGGAAGAGGAGTACGAGGCCAAGGACGATGAGTACGACGATGAGTACGACGAGCGCCCATTCGAGGATGGTGCGGACGGTGCTTTGTCCGTCATCGCTGGGTTGTTGTTGGGCGGCTTGGACGTTGGCTACAGCGGTGAAGCTGTTGGTGTCGCCGTTTGTGTCGACGTTGACCGTGAAGGTCTTGTCACCTGTCGTGTTCCGGTCTGCGGTGAGGCGGAGGTACACGGTTTTGCTTTGACCGGGTTCGACGATGACGACGTTGCCTGGTTTGAACGTCGCTGTTCCCCATGTGTTGACGCCTCGTGCGCCGAGCGTGTATGTCTGGCTTTGTGTTCCTTGGTTTTCGACGAGGATTGGGAACACGCTTGTTTGGCCGCCGGCGTTGATGTCGACTTGGTCAGGTGCTGTGACCTGTGTTTGTTGTTCTGGTCGGTTGTCTTCTTCGCTTTCTGGTGCTTCGACGGTTACGGTGTCTGTGACCATCGTCGATTCGAAGTCGTCGAATTCTACTTCGGCTTCGACTGTGTAGTCTCCTGGCTCCGTTCCTTGTGGGATGCGGAGGAGGAGTGACTCGAAGCTTTGGACTTCTCCTTCGTCGAGCTCGTTGATGCTCTCGAATACTTGTAGGTCGAGTGCGGGGATGCGAACTCGGAGGCTTGCGTCGCCGATGTCGCGGTCTCCGTAGTTTTGGACGCGGACGTTGAAGCTCGCTGCTCGCCCTGCTTCGATTGTGCTTCGAGGGCTGACGACGAAGTCGCGGATTTGGATGGCTTCGTCTTCATCGCTACCTTCGATGTTGAGCTGGTAGTTGTAGAGCTGGACTTCTGGGCTGTTTTCATCGCTTACGGCGATGCGGAGCTTGGCGTTTTTTTGGTCGATGTCGACAGGTACCTTGATTTCCATGTCGAAGTCCCGTGTGTTACCTGCTGGTAGGTCGAACGCGTCTGTGTAGTCGGTTACTTTGTCGCGTTCTTCGTCGACATGTCGGTAGCCTGCGACCCATGCTTCGATCTGAGCGTTTTCGACGTCGAATGTGTCGTTGGATTCGACGCTGGCTCGGATGTCGAGTGTTTCGCCTCGTTCGACGAAGAGTGTGTCCCCGTCTTCGGCGGTGTCGTCGTTGATCTCGATCTCGTCGAATTGTATGTAGTCGGCGTCTTGTGCCGCTACAGGCGGTATGAGTGCCGCCGCGAGTAGTACTAGGGTTGTAACTATCTTTGTTTGTGCGTTCATGTTGTACCTCCGTTAATGTGAGTTGTTGCTTGTCGATGACAAACTGCGTTGTCACTTATAAGTGTTATGGTTTTGTTAGTATTCATGAGTAGGAACTGTGTTGTTGTGTGGTGGTAGAGATCGGTGACCCTGTGGCTCCGTCGTAGAGCGGTTCTGCGTCGAAGACGTCTAGAGTGGGTTGGTCGCCGATGACTTTTCTATGTGGGATTGTTATCTCCGTATCTGAGTGTGCCAACGGGGAGCCGTGGTACTGTTTTTGAGTCTGTGAGTTGAACCTTATAGTCTGCCTTTCGGAGCCGATTAATGTGCGATCACGTGTGACTCGCTTTATCGCTCTTTCTGTGATAGCCTTCTCGTCGCCTTCCAATCTATCGGTTAGGTTGGCCTGGTCAGGGTCGTAGGCGAGGCGGGCTGTGGCGTCGATCTGATTGTTTGCGGCGTTTACTTGGACATCGACTGCTGCTGGTATCTCAGCTTTTTTACAAACAGAGTATCTGCTCCTCGCTACTGCTTTCGTAGTTTCCAGTGCGCCTTCAAGTAATCTTGAAGGTGCGTCTGCGTGTTGAACGAAGTAGTCTTCTGAAGCGAAGTATGTGCTGCCTCGGACCTTCATCCAGGCTCGTCTCACCGGGTTCATCGTGTCACCGTCACAGGCACGGTTTTTTGTCGGTGGACGTCGTCGCCTCGGACGCGGACGTAGCCAGTGTACTCTCCTGCGGGGATGTAACGTGGGAGGTACGCGTTGATTTGTCGTGTTCCCTCATCTTCGTTACCTGAGTTGAAGAGTTGTCCGTTGCGCTCGTAGCCGTACTCGGGAAGGGTGAAAGTGAGGCGTAAGTCGTCGGCTCGTCGTGGGCCGTCGTTGCTGACGCCGGCGCGGACGGTGAATGGCTCGCCGTGTTGGATGACACCAAAGCCTGCGTCGCTGTACACGCCGTACTGTCCGAGGGTGACCTCTGTGTCTGGTTCAACGGTGATTTCTTCTTTGCTGACCGTCGTGGACGCTCGAGCAGTGTCGGTGAGGCCGTCGTCGTCTGTCACCGTAACGGTTGCTTCGTAGGTGCCTGTTGACTGCGGTGTGTACGTTATGGTTGGCGTGGTCGTCGTTGTGTTGATGACTGTGGTGTCGCGGACGGTGACAGTCCACTCGTAGGATTCGATGGTGCCGTCCGAGTCGGTGCTTTCGGAGGCGTCGAGGCTTACTTCTTGGTTCTTTGTGGCTTTGCGTGGTGCGTCGAGTCGTGCGACGGGGCGAGTACCACTACCAACTGTTACCGTCTTAGCGACTGAATCGGTCGCGCCGTCATCGTCTGTCACGGTGTGGGTGACGGTGTAGTCACCGGGGACGACGAAGACCTGTGTGATGCTTGTCAGGTCGGAGTTGTTGCGTTCGAAGGTTATGTTGTTTGGTTGTTTGATCGTCCATTTGTAGTCTTCGATGGTGCCGTCGTCGTCGAAGCTCTCGCTTGTCAGCGTGGCGTTGTCACCGACGAGGAAGGTTTGGTTCGGTGAGATGGTGAACGCTGCTGTGGGTGCGTCGTTTGCTTCGGCGACATCGATTTCTTTAGTTATGGTGTCTGTCGCGCCATCATTGTCTTCGACGGTGTGGGTCACCGTATACGGCCCTGCCGTTGGGAATGTTTTGACGACGTGTTCTGGGAACGCTGAGTCTTGGATCGTGGATTCGTAGCCGTTGGGCCCGGTTATCTTCCATGAGTATGCGACGATCTGGCCGTCTGAGTCGGTTCCGTTGGAGGCCAGCGTGGTCGTCGTGTCGGTTGTTGGGTTTGTTGGTGTGACGTTGAAGTCAGCGGTTGGTGCTCTGTTGGCT
>ERZ1034569.252-NODE-252-length-20572-cov-13.245991_pt1 | contig 20572 bp, 12 predicted proteins | sample MGYA00520706_ERZ1034569 | MGnify/ENA primary metagenome ERZ1034569 (study PRJEB33760, sample SAMEA4777722) | hypersaline lake metagenome | biome: hypersaline environment; feature: brines | place: Spain | collected 2014-08 | depth 0 m ...
TTCGAACGGCCGACACAGATACGGCGTCGCGAACGTGTTGTCGACGAACAGCGGGGTGTCGTGCTCGTGGGCAACTGTCGCGACCGCCGACAGGTCCGGCACCACGAGCGACGGGTTGGCGAGTGTCTCGCAGTGGACGTATGCCGTCGACTCGTCGATCGCCTCGGCGTACGCCGACGGGTCCAGCGTGTCGACGTACCGCACCTCGATACCCCGCCGGTTGGCCATGTTCGAGAAGTACGAGTGGGTCCCCCCGTAGATTGAGGCCGCCGAAACGATGTTGTCACCCGCGCTCGCGAGCACCGACGTCGCGGCGTCGAGTGCCGCCATTCCCGACCCCGTCGCGACAGCGGCGGTCCCGCCACAGAGACTCGCCAGACGCCGCTCCAGCATCGACACCGTCGGGTTGTCGAACCGGGAGTAGACGTTCCCTTCCTCGCGCAGCGCGTACATATCTGCCGCCGTGGCCGCGTCCTCGAACACGTAGGAACTTGTCTGGTAGATCGGTGGCGCCCGTGCACCTGTCGCCGGGTCCGGTTCCTCTTGGCCCGCGTGCAGACACCGGGTGCCGAACCTCCGACCGTCGCTGTCCTCACTGGGGTCTCTGTCTGTCATGTGTATGGGTCATGTTGCTTCGACCGGTTATAGCCGCGCATCGTTCTAAAAACCACGATGTTCGGTTGTCTGTGACCCGCCCCGGCAGCTGTCTCTCGGAGGGAGGCCCGACGGTTCCGGGTTCACGGGAGACACTCAACGGGTGCTGAGTTCGTCGGCGTCGGCGACAATGCGGGTTTCGGCCTCGCCGCTGGAGACCTCGTTGACGAGATTGTAGAACTCGTTTTGCATTCCGGCGGGAAACTGAACGACACCGATCCACGAGCCGTTTGGTTGCCACTCCTCGCGTTCGAGTGTGCCGAACTCCCGAACTTGTGCCTGCCCGCTCCCGGCGTGTTCGGGGGGTAGCTGTGCGGCGACGGTCATCGTGTCGAACCGGATCGGGATCACCGGTCGCAACACGTCCAGCGCCTCCTCAACCTGGGTCTCGACCGGCTCCATCGGGTCAACGCGGAACTGGGTCTCCTCCAGCGCAGACTCGATGCGCTCGGGCGGGTGTGGGGCGTCGTCCATCTGCGGGTTGACCGCGTTTCGTGCGATGTGGTTCACGAGCTGGTTGTGTTTCTGTTCCTGCATCTCGCGGCGCTGTTCTGCCGTTATCTGTATCTCACCCTCCCTGATGACCTCGGGGATGATATCCATGGGGTCGGTCGTCTCGAACACCTCCTCTAAGGCCGACTCGGGTGGCCGGTCGCCGCTCGATGCATCCTCGAAGATATCCTCCACGGCGATGACCGCCTCAAGATCACCCTCGAACTCCCCGCGGCGTATCTCGAGTGCCGCGTCCGGATCCACCAGCACCTCGAACCGCTCGCCGTGAGACTCGAGTCTGGCCGTGACCGCCTCGTCGATGGGTATCATACCTGGACGTTGTCTCCGGGTGGGTTAAAATGTTCGTGCCGGTGATGGCACGCCGTCGGCGATTCAGGACACCTCCGGAGATGTATCACAAACAGCAACAGCGCCCACGCAACCGAAACGTTTTATCTACAGACACACCCGGTGATCTCGCTCAGGACACTCGGTGTCGGTATCGTCGATGGGGGGCCACTGGTTTTCACCGCTGTGGTCGTCGCCGCTTTCGGGGGAGTCGACCTGTACTCGGAGTCCGAACGGGTGTGACAACTGCTGGGGCGCTCTCCTGTCGGCATTGTTCTGATCGCAGCACCGGTGATTAAATGTTAAATTTTGAATCCCCGAGACGCGTATCGGTGTTGTCCAGCTGTGTGTCGGCTTCTCACGGGCACACATCGGCGTCAAACGGGGACGGAGGAGGGTACAACGGGCCAATCTGAAAAATCAATATTGATACTGAATACGTTAACTAATAACCATAGATGTCGTAGGATGGCGTGGAGAGCAAGACAGATGTCGGCAGAACATCCACAGCGCCCACGCAGCGGAGACGAGCACCCACGCCCGCAGACCGGACGTGATCAGCAGGTCACACGTCGCCGTCGCCTGTGGTGGGTGCTCCTGGTCTCCGAGCTGCTCACGTTCGCGAGTTCGTGGGTGGCGCTCTGGCTGACCCTGGAGATTGTTCCATCTAATATCAATTTTGCCGAACAGAACCCGGTTGTCGGTGCGTTGCTGGGGTGGTCGACAACAGGGCTCGCCGTGTTCTCGCTGTGTGGCCTCACCATCGCGTTCGTGCTCCTGCGGTTCGCCGGAGCGCGGGTGACCGGTCGGGCTGGGGTGTTGTTGCTCGCGGCCTCGGCCGGGGCGGTGGCCGCGTTGAATCTCGTCGATGCCGGATGGGATCTTATGTTGCTGGTCAGTACCGACACAATCGGTGCTGTCGGGACCCCCGGCCCGGCGACGCTGGTGTTTGGACTCGGAGCGGTTCTGTACCTCTGTACGGTCCCGCTCCTGTTTCACCGCCAGCACACCGCCTGAGCTGCCGCGACCGCTTCTGTCTATCCTAACATGTATTGATACACTTAAGATGTTCCGCCGTTGTGCTAGAGGTATGGAAACGAGAAAGGTTCAGCGTCTGGGGCCATCGACGCTGGCGATGACGCTGCCCGCGGAGTGGACACAGGATTACAGCGTCGAGAAAGGCGACGAGGTGTCGCTCCGGATGGACGGGAACGGACCGCTGACCGTGCTCCCGGAGTCGGTTCAGTCGGAGGACAGCGAGGTGGTCGTCGGGGCGAGCGGGCTGAGCGCGGACGCCCTCGAGCGGGCCATCGTCGGCCAGTACGTGCTCGGACGCCGGACGATCCACGTGGAGGTCGACGAGGGGGAGACGCTCCAGAGCACACATATAAACGCCGTCTACAACGCGGAGACCCAACTGATGGGGTTAGGTGTCGTCGAGGAGACCCCGGACAGCATCGCGATCCGGTGCTCGGTCGACGCCGAGGATTTCACGCTCGACAATCTGCTCGAACGGCTCGAATCCACCGGCTCGACGATGCGCAACGAGGCGATAAAGGCGCTCGCCCACCAGAACTCGGACCTGGCACAGCGGGCGCTCAACCGGGAGCGACAGGCCAACAAGATCTTCGTGTTGCTGCTGCGGCTCATCTTCACCGCCCACCAGAACCCGATGCTCGCACGCTCGGTGGGGCTCTCAGACACGTTCCCGCTGATCGGCTACCGGTCAGTCGCAAAGAACCTCGAACTGATCGCGGACAACGCCGAGGATATCGCCGAGACAGCTCTCGAGGCCGAGGGTCACACGCTCGATATCGACCAGGCGACGATGCGCCGTATCCACGAGTTCACCGACCGGGTCGACCAGCTCAGCGAACAGGCTGTCGCCGCCGCCGTCGAGCGCGACTACGACACCGCTGCGGAGGTGCGCGAGAGCTTTACCGAGGTCGACGGTCTCGAACAGGACATCCTCGGTGACCTCCCCGAGCTGAGCAACAACCAGCTGCTCGATGTCCGGGAGGTGCTGGTCGGCCTCGACCAGACCGCCCAGTACTCCGTCCGGAACGCCGAGATCGCGACGAATCTCGCACTCAACGAGGAGTCTACGCACGTTAGTATCCGGTGACCTCCTGTCCGGACCGACTCACGCGGTACGGTCGCACTCGCGGAGACCGCACGGGAACGCAGGGTATGACGGACACGGTGACGGACCTGCAGTTGGGGAGACCCCACGGGAGCCCCGCGGTGCGATTGGACCGGCAGACACATTAGCCGGCTTGCCCACGCGAACAACATGGAGACCGAGTCGCTCGTCACGCTCCTCCGTGGGGCCGACGCGATCCGCTTCGGCGAGTTCGAACTGTCCCACGGCGGCACGAGTGAGTACTACGTCGACAAGTACGTCTTCGAGACGGACCCGGCGTGTCTCTCGGCGATCGCCGACGCGTTCGCGACCCGACTCAGCGCGGAGACGCTCGCCGGTGTCGCGCTCGGGGCGGTGCCGCTGGCCGCCGCGACGAGTGTCGCCGCCGACCGGGGGTACGTTATCGTCCGTAAAGAGACGAAATCGTACGGCACCGGCAACCGCATCGAGGGAGGCCTCGCCGACGGCGAGCAGATGGTCGTGCTCGAGGATATCACCACAACCGGGCAGAGCGCCCTCGACGCGGTGCAGGCGCTCCGCGACGCGGGGGCGAGCGTCGAGCGCGTGCTGGTTGTCGTCGACCGTGAGGAGGGCGCCCGCGAGCGACTCGCCGAGCAGGGTGTCGAACTCGAGGCGCTCCTCACGGCCTCGGAGCTTCTCAGCGAGGGGGCGGGCGACGGTTCGACAGACACAAACCCGTCCTGACCAATCTGTGTGCAGATGGAACGCGGAGAGATCCCCCTCGATGGCCCGTTCGACCTCCGACTGACCCTGGAGAGCGGCCAGTCGTATCTCTGGTGGCGCGAGGACGGCGCGACCTACGGCTCGACCGACGCAGACACCCGGTATCTCACCACGACCCGGGCGGCTGGCGACCCGGCACCCCTCCGTGTACATCAGGACGGCGACACGGTCGTCTGGGAGTCGACGTTCGATGCCGGTGACGTGGTGCGCCGCCGCCTCGGTCTGGACGACGACCTCCAGGCCGTTCGGGCCTCGACGCCCGACGACGACCTGGTCGAGGAGGCGTTCGACGCCCACCGGGGGCTGCGTATCGTCCGCGACCCTCCCTTCGGCGGGCTCGTCTCGTTTATCTGTTCCGCACAGATGCGTGTCGCACGCATTCACGGGATGCAACAGCGCCTGCGCGAGGCGTTCGGCACCCCTGTCAAGTTCGACGGCGAGACAGTCCACGCCTACCCGACACCCGAGCAGTTGGCGGCGGCCGGCGAAACGGAGCTCCGTGAGCTCTCGCTGGGCTACCGTGCCCCATACGTCAGGGACACCGCCGAGATGGTCGCAAACGGCACCCGACCCGAGGAGGTCCGCGGTGAGCCCTACGAGGAGGCCCGCGAGACGCTGACCCGCTACGTCGGTGTCGGCCAGAAGGTCGCCGACTGTGTGTTGCTGTTCTCGCTGGAGTATCTGCAGGCGATTCCGCTGGACACCTGGATACGCCAGACGATAGAGGAGTACTACCCCGACTGTGACCGCGGTGGCTACGCGGACACCTCTCGGGCGCTCCGGGACCGTCTCGGCGGCGAGTACGCCGGCTACGCGCAGACCTACATCTTCTATCACCTGCGGACACAGTAGCGCCTCAACAGTTCACGAACGAACAGAACGGTCATTGTTCCGCCGGTCCGAACCCCCATCATGTCGGAATTCCGATACACGGTCGTCAGCGGTCTGATCGCGATAGTGTTCGGAATCGTCGCCACGCTCGTGTTCTCGGTGCTCGTGCCGCCGCTCGGTCTCCCCGTTGCTCCTGGCTCTCACCGCTGGCGACCTTTCTGGTGGGTGTCGTCGGCAGTCGGACGACAGACCAGACAGGGTGACCTGCCCCAGATTACACAGTTCAGAAACTCCAACCTCAGTGTCGTGACCCCCTCAGTTCGCCCCCGGTGTCGACACGGCCGTGGTCAGAGTCAGGGCACACCTGTTTGGACAGTTCTTTATCACTCCCGACACAACCTGGGTTATGGAACCGAATATCGTCATCATGGGCCCGCAGGGAGCAGGAAAGGGAACACAGAGTCGGCGCATCGTCGAGGCATACGGGGTCAAGCATATCACGACCGGCGGTGCACTCCGGGCGAACAAGCAGCGAGACATCAGCCAGCTCGGCCTCGAGTACGACACACCGGGGGAGTACATGGAGGCGGGGGAACTCGTGCCCGATGCGGTGGTCGACGCCATCGTCGAGGCGGCACTCGACGAGGTCGACGGGTTTGTGCTCGACGGCTACCCCCGCAACATCGACCAGGCAGAGGCACTCGACGAGATGACCGATATTGACGTGGTGCTCGTGCTGGAGGTGAGTCGGAAGACGTCCGTCGAGCGACTCACCGGTCGCCGGGTCGACCCCGAGACCGGCGAGAACTATCACACCGAGTTTGACGTGCCCGACGACGAGGCGGTGCGGGAGCGACTCGTCCAGCGCGAGGACGACACCGAGGAGGCTGTCCAGACGCGTCTCGACGTGTTCGAGGAGGAGACCGCACCCGCAATCGACCACTACAGCGACCACGAGGGGTACGTCACGGTCGACGGCGAGCAGTCACCCGATGCCGTCTGGGCGGATATCGACGCCGCAATCGAGCGGAAAGTCGAAGGTTCTTAACGCTCCGTTCTCGTACTGTTGTGTGATGCCACGCACGGGAAAGAAAGTCGACGAACTCGCCGAGGAGGGCGAGCGGATGACCGACGCCCTCTCGACGGTGCTCGGCGTCGCCGACAAAAAGGGTGTGGTCACCTGGGGTGATGTTAGCGACGACATCTCCTCGGGCGAGTGGGGTCGTCTCATCGAGAAGGGACTGCTCGTCGATGTCGACGGCGAGGGGTTCGTGGTCGACGACCCCGACGGTGTCCGGGACGCTCTCGACGATGCCGACCCCGAGAGCGACGACGACGACGGCGGTGTCTGGACGGTGTACGACAAGATGGCCCTGCTCGGTATTGTTGGACTGTTCGTCGGGTACGCCTTCTCCGGTGTCCGGGCCTCCATCGCGGGCCTGCTCGACATCTTTCTCGGCCCGCTAGAGGCGGCGATGCCGTTCTACATGGTCATTCTGGTGCTCGCTACCGTGACCGGCGTGTTCTCGGCTATCATTCAGGACAACCTGATGGACACCAGCGTGATGAGTGAGTACAGGGAGAAAGCTGACAAACTGAAACAGCGCCGCGAACGGGCAAAGGAGCGCGAGGACGAGGAGGAACTCGAGCGCATTCAGGAAGAACAGGTCGAGATGATGACCGAGAATCTCGGTATGCTCCAGGCGCAGTTCCGCCCGATGATCTGGATCATGCTATCCACTATCCCTGTGTTCCTGTGGATGTTCTGGCTCGTTCGTGACCTCGGTGTCACGGTTCAGGAGTCGGTTATTGTGATGCCGTTTTTCGGCGCGGTGTCGAGCTGGAGCGCCGGCGTTCTCGGCCCGATCGAGGTGTGGATCGTCTGGTACTTTATGTGCTCGCTCGTGTTCACACAGGTCATCCGGAAGTCGCTGGACGTTCGTTCCTCACCGTCTGGGTAGTTCGACCAGACGCCATCCGCGGTCGACTGTGCCCCGACACCACGCCAAACTGTTATCGCCCGGTACAGTCGAGCAGGCCGGGTGGGTTCCGTCGACGGTCAGAGAATCACACGTTTTACGTCGAGCCCACTGGCGCGCCGGACAACCGCCTGCACCGGGTCGGTCACACCCGCGAGATTATCTGAATCACCGTCCAGAACGGTGAGCGCCGCCCGACGGTCGGGGGAGATGACACCGCAGTCGAGGCCGGCAATCTCTGCACCGGCGGTTGTTGCCATTCCGAGCACCTCCCGGGCGGTCACATCGAACTGTTTTGCCGTGTACGCCATCTCGCGGAACATCGACGGGGAGTTCAGCATGACGTTGTCGGTGCCGAGCGCGACGGTGGCGTGTTCGAGGAGGTCCCCGACCGGTGCTCGTCCGACATCGAGCACCGTGTTCGCACGCGGACAGACCGCAATCGGAACCGACTGGTCTGCGACCCGTTTGAGGTGGTCCTGCTCGGCGTGGACCATGTGGACGAGCAGGTCCGGTTCCAAGTCGAGCGCGGGGTGAATGTCGGTCGGGTCCGGTTCGCCGGCGTGGATCGCAAATGGGAGACCCTGTTCGGCGGTCGCGGCACGCTGCTCGGTAAAATCGTTGTCGTTCGCCCCGCTCGCACCGAACCCATCGGCGATGTCGAGCACGGATTCGTCCCCGCTGCCGAAGATGAACGGGTCGACCGCGGTCGACTCGCCAGCCTCCCGGAGCGCCTCGGCCCCGGAGACCCCCGACTCGCGAAAGTCGAGACACGAGACCGTGCCGGTCTGTCGCATGAACCGGAGTGTCCGGCGCATCGCCGCCACCAGTTCAGCCCGGTTCGCGGTCGCGAGTTCGCGGTGTTTCCGGCTGTTCGGGGGTGCCACCGCCTCCTCTAAGGACAGCCCCACCGCGGCCTCCTTCGCGACGGAGTCTCCGATGTGTGTGTGTGCGTTGACGAACGACGGTAACACGATGTCGGTCGACGCTGTCCCGGTCTCCTCGACGGCCGTTATCCGGCCGCTCTCCACGACGACGCGGCCGCTGACCGGCTCGAACGATTCCCCGGCCAGAACGGTTCCCGATACTGTCTCCATACTGTCTCTATCTGGTCACCGCGGTCTGACAGCCTCCGCGCGACCGTGGAGGCCCGGGACGGTGGGCGTGTCAGCTCTGCGGTCCGGCCAGGTATCGCCCCAGTTCGTATCCGACTGTGTGCTCGTGGTCCGAACGGGCCGATTATCGGGTGTTGCTAATCGTCTCCGGGAGACTGCCTGACTGCCGCGTGCGGACAGACCGCCTCCACAGGACAAGACCAATAGGCTCTGTTCCATTTTGCTTCTGTCAACGGTAGGGCGGCCTGTGATTTAAAGCCACGGCACGTGACACTCGATGCAGACCGGACGGATGCCCCGTCGTAGGGAACGGCACTCACGGAGAGGGGGTATCAGTCATCTGTCGGAGGCTCGCCTGTTGTCGACAGCCAGAGCGCCGGTGGTGACCGACGAACGGGGGAGTCCACAGTCATAAGAGTCTGCCAGCCCCAACACAGGGTAGCGGTGATTTTGCACACACACGCAGACGGTCCGGGGCGACGCCCACGGAGAGTCGACACCGGCTGGTCGCTCCCTGGCGTGGAGTCGTCCGAGTGTGCCACGAACGGCGGTAGGGTCTCAGAGCCGACTCGGAGGTGTGTCGTGCGGGGGGCACAGACGGTCGGCGAGCGTTGCAGGGGGTGGGAGCGCCGATGACCAATGAGCCCGCGCCACCGGCAGTTCCGCACGAACACCTCGACACCGGCTGGGAGCTGGTCGAGGAACGCACCGAGACGGTGGCGGAGCTGTCGGCAATGCGGGTCCGGAGTGTCACACACCGGTACGACGACGAGCGCTCGCGGGCGGCGCTGTCGGCCGCGGGCTACGACACCGACCACCCGGTTAGATTCTTCGCGGTCAGCCGACTCGTGTTCGAGCCGTCACTGCCCCCAGGTGTCGGAACGACGATGGTTGCGCCGACAGTCCGGACGGAGGCCCGGAAGGCGTTCGCCCGTCGACTAGCCGAGCGGGGTCTGAAAGACGTGAGCCGGGACCGCACCGAGCGACTCCGTCTCCCCGACGACAGCCGTGTGCGGCTGTTCCGGCACACCGGGACTGTCCGGCCGACCGAACTCGACGCGCCGCTCCCGCTGGAGTGCTGGGTCGGCGTCTGGCCCACCGCCGGAACCTTTCTCGTTTTCTCTGGCGCCCACCCGACTGTCACGCTCCGCTCGCGTCTCGACACCGGGACCGAATCGGATGTCCTCCGGCGGTCACCCGACCAGTACCGCCGGGAGTTTCTCGACATACTGCGCGAGACCAGCGAGCACAACTGACCGTGTGAAGACTGTGTCGTCACCGACACTGGTGCTGCACACGGAAGATGCCGAGCGTCGCAGACACGTCTCGCTTATACTGCCGGACAGAAGTACGTGAACACAGAGACTGGTACATAACTGCGGCAGAGGGCCACGAGGAACCGGACGACAGTCCGGTGACGAGTGGCCCGGACACATCGGTATCTTGGTTCGATACTGGCGGGCAAAAATCCGCATGGATTTTTGTCCGACAGTATTAGTCGTCACCGGCGCGTGTCGCCTGCTCGCGCTCGGCGACATCCGCGGCTGTGCCGGAGCGCGGCCCCTCCAGGTCGACATCGGGCAGCAGATCGCGGAGGTACTGTCCGGTGTGGGACGCCTCGGTCTCTGCCACCGCCTCGGGTGTGCCGGCCGCAACGACATCTCCGCCGTGTTCACCACCCTCGGGGCCGAGGTCGATCACGTGGTCGGCGTTTTTTACGAGGTCGAGTTCGTGCTCGATGACGACGACGGTGTTGCCCTCGTTGGTGAGTCGGTGGAGCACGTCGACGAGTTTGCGCTCGTCCTCGGGGTGGAGCCCGGTTGTCGGCTCGTCGAGCAGGTACAGCGTCTCGCCGGTGTCCTTTTTTCCGAGCTCCTCGGCGAGTTTGACCCGCTGGGCCTCACCACCCGAGAGTGTCGTCGAGGGCTGGCCGAGCCGCATATAGCCCAGACCGACATCCTTCAGCAGCTTGAGCCGCCGGCTGAGCTGGCGGTGGCTCTCGAAGAAGGCGTGAGCCTCCCTGACACTCATATCGAGTACGTCGGCTACTGTCTGTCCCTTGAACTCCACCTCCAGGGTCTCGTCGTTGTACCGGGCGCCGTCACACTCCTCGCAGGGGACCTGCACGTCCGAGAGAAAGTTCATGTCGATTGTGACCGTCCCCTGGCCGCCACACTCCTCACAGCGCCCGCCTTTGACGTTGAACGAGAACCGGCCCTTCTCGTAGCCGCGCCGGTTCGCGAGGTTCGTCTCGGCAAACAGCTCCCGCACGTAGTCGAACACGTTCGTGTAGGTGGCGGGGTTCGAGCGGGGTGTCCGGCCGATGGGTGACTGGTCTATCAGCCGCACCGTTTTTATCTGGTCGACCCCCTCGATGGTGTCGTGGTCGCCGGGGTCGACACTCCTGTTGTCGTTCATCTCGCGGGCCAGCCCCTTGTACAGCACCTCGTGCATCAGGGTGGACTTACCCGACCCCGAGACACCCGTGATGGCGGTGAACGTCCCGAGCGGGATGTCGATGTCGAGGTCCCGCAGATTGTGCTGGCGGGCACCGCGGATCCGCAGCGCACCGTCGGGCTCCCGGCGGGTCTCCGGAACCGGGATAGAGCGACGTCCGGCGAGGTAGTCCGCGGTGACGCTCTCCTCGCTGTCGAGCACGTCCTGCAGCGAGCCGTTCACGACCACCTCGCCGCCGCGTTTCCCCGGTCCTGGTCCCATATCGACGATGTTGTCCGCCCGGCGCATCGTCTCGGTGTCGTGTTCGACCACGACCAGCGTGTTGCCGATGTCGCGCAGTTCCTCCAGCGTGTCGAGCAGACGGTCGTTGTCGCGCTGGTGGAGCCCGATAGATGGCTCGTCGAGCACGTACAGCACACCGACGAGTCCGGAGCCGATCTGTGTGGCCAGCCGGATTCGCTGGCTCTCCCCGCCGGAGAGTGTCGCCGCCTCGCGGTCGAGCGTGAGGTAATCGAGCCCGACCTCGGTCATAAATCCCAGACGGGCGCGGATCTCCTTTAGTATCTCCTCCGCGATTGTCCGGTCGCGCTCGTCAAGATCACGCTCGAGCCCCTCGAAGTGTTCGAGCGCGTCGCCGATCGACATCCGACTGACCTCGTCGATTGTGGTGCCTGCGACCCTGACAGCCCGTGACTCGGGACGGAGACGGGTCCCCTCGCAGGCTGGACAGGTCGTGACGGCCATGAACTCCTCGATGTGCTCGCGGGAACGGTCGCTGTCGGTCTCGACGTGGCGCCGCTCCAGGTTGGGGATGACACCCTCGAACCGCTCGGTCTTCTCCCGGATACCGTTTTTTGTCCGCCACTGGAAGTGGACCTGCCTGTCGGTCCCTCGGAGGAACTGCCGCCGTATCTCCGGGTCGAGCTCCTCGAACGGCGTCTCCAGCGAGACACCGAAGTGCTCGGCCACGTTGTCGAGCTGTCGGGAGTAGTAGGTCCGGTTGTAGCTCCAAGGCTCGAAGACGTGTTTGAGCGGCTTCGAGGGGTCCTGTATCACGAGGTCCCTGCTGACCTCCTTTGTCTCGCCGATCCCCTCGCACTCGGGGCAGGCCCCGTGTGGGCTGTTGAACGAGAACGAGCGTGTCTCGATCGCGCTGATGTCGATACCACAGTGTGTGCAGGCGAGCTCCTCGGAGAACTCGACGACCCGCCGGTTTCCGTCGGCCCCGTCGCCCGCGGTGGTTGCGTCGTCCTCCTCCCTGGAGGGATCGCCCCCGGAGAGGTCGCCGGTCGAGCGCGCCCGCCTCCCGCCGACATCCAGCTCCGCCGGCGGGTCCGGGAAGCTGACCTTCAGCACACCGTCGGCCTCCGCAAGCGCTGTCTCGACGGAGTCGGTGACCCGGGCGCGCTCCGAGGCCGAGAGCTTCACACGGTCGACTACCACGTCAACTGTGTGGTCGTAGTTCTCGTCGAGGTCGGGTCGCTCGACGGTGAGGTCGTAGCGCTCGCTGTCTACCTCGACACGGGTGTACCCCTCGCTCACGAGGTCGTCGAACAGCTCCTCGAAGGCCCCTTTCTGGTCGCGCACCACCGGCGCACACAGCTCCGCGCGGGTCCCCTCCGGGGCCGCGAGCAGTCGACGCACCATCTGCTGTGCGCTCTGGTCGTCGACCTGACGGCCACACTCCGGACAGTGTGGTGTCCCGACGCGGGCATACAGCAGACGCAGGTAGTCGTGGAGCTCTGTGACCGTCCCGACAGTCGACCGCGGGTTGTTGGCGGCGTTTTTCTGGTCGATGGAGATGGCAGGCGAGAGCCCCTCGACGGTTTCGACCTGTGGCTTGTCCATCTGCCCGAGGAAGTTCCGTGCGTAGGCCGACAGCGACTCGATGTACCGGCGCTGTCCCTCGGCGTATATCGTCTCGAACGCGAGCGAGGACTTCCCCGACCCCGAGAGCCCCGTCACGACGGTCAACTCCTCGCGTGGGATCTCGATGTCCACATCCTCGAGATTGTTCTCTGCTGCCCCGCGCACCTCGATTTTCTCGCGGCTCATTCGTTACTCTTTGTTCGACTCCACGATACAAACCCTGTCGGTTCGGTCCCTGCAAACTGGCTACGGACACCGACCCCGACCAGGTCCAGTCCGGTGTGGCTACGACCGGAGTTCGCCGTCGAGTCCGATGTGGATGAGACACCCGATAAAGAACGTAGCCACGACAGTAACAGCGGTGACCTGCCGGTCGACCGGGAGTTCGGTCGTCAGCAGTCCGACCACACCCGCGAGGACAGCGGTCAGCACGAACATCACCGGTGGACTGTGCGTCCAGCCACGGTGTCTGCCCGTCACGAGGTCGATGGTGGGTTCGACGGCACTGGCCCCGGCAAGCGCAACGAGTGCTGTGCCGCCGCCAACGAGCACCTCTGACGGCACCACGGGGTCGTCGAGGACACCGGCTACCGCGGCGTCTGCGACCCCGACGAGCGGTTCGAACTGCAGGGCAACGAGCGATGCGACCCCAACCACGACCAGCAGGCGGAGCCACTGGACCGCCTTCCGGCGTGGGATAGACCTGTGGTGGTCGATATCCGGAAACACCGACCCGACGAAGGTCGCGGCCGCGGCCCCGAGCGCACCACCGCCGGCCAGCAGCGGCGACCCGAACCCGGTGAACAGTCCGGCACCCACCACGAGCGCCGTTACCACCGCACCGATGCGCCCCCAGTGTGCGTGTGTCGGGTAGTTCGGCACGCTAGTCACTGTGTTATCCTTCGCACTTATCTCCCCTGACTGCTGTACGGCACCCCGACTCCCCCCGGTGGACACGTCTGTCTGACGCCTGTCGCACAGTCTCCGGCCGAGGTTCCCCCCTCGATTTCCACTGTCGTCCCCTCGCTGCCTCCGGATTCCGGCCCGGAGATTTCACTTTCACCCTGGTCTGAACACCGTTAAGAGGGACAAACCCATCAGTTCAGTTCCGACGAGAGACGGCTCAGCGCAGACAGTCCGACGACGAACAGTACAGCAAGTCACAGATCCCGCAGACGTGCGAACCGCACCACAGAGCAACAGACAGCCCCCGATTCGAACACAAACTACACATATATGACATCAATCGCGACAGCGCGACCAACGAGAACCGCCGAGACGACCAGAGCGCCAGGTGAGCGGGTATGAGCGAGCAGCCCGTTGCCGACGACCTGACACTGCCGATAAAACGCACAGACGGCGAGACAGTAAAGGAGCGCCTGACCGACAACGCATACCACAACATCCTGCCGGCGCGCTACCTCCGAAAGAACAGCAACGGCGAACCGGTCGAGAAACAGGAGGAGCTGTTCGAGCGCGTCGCAAAGAACATCGCGCTCGCGGAGGCTGTCTTCGAGGCTGACAAGCAGGAGGTCGACGTGATGGTCACCCCCGACCAGCTCAAGCCCGACCACCCGCGCCGTGACGAACTCGCCGCGGAGGTGTTCGGCACGGGTGTCACCGTCGAGGACGACATCGAGCGGCCGCTGACCGAGCACAACGTCAGCAAGTTCGCCTACGAAACCATTCTGCCGGAGCTGCCCGAGTCGGTGCGCGACCACGTCGAAACCACCGCCGCGGAGTTCCAGGAGGCGATGGAGAAACTTTCTGTTTTACCGAACAGTCCGACGCTGATGAACGCGGGCGACGAGCTCCAGCAGCTCAGCGCGTGTTTCGTCGACTCGCCGGCCGATGACATCGACGACATCCACCAGACCGCGAAGGAGGCCGCGGAGGTGTTCCAGTGTCTGACAGACGACGCCAGTGTCGCGGTCGAGGAGAAGGGGGTCGTGTCGGTCGCGGAGGTCGAGCCGGGCGACGAGATCCGGCAACGGGACGGTGACGGGTACCAGACCCGGACGGTGGCGGAGACACACGCCTACAGTGACGCGCCGGTCCATCGGGTCACGACGACAGCCGGCATCGAGCTCACCGGGACACCGAACCACGAGCTGTGTGTCGACGATGACTGGACGCGTATCGACGAGATAACCCCGGGAGACACGCTGTCGGTCCGGCTCGACTGGCTCATCGACGCCGACGATACCGCCGAGTTGAGCACCGTCGAGTCGGGCGCGCCGTGGGACCCCAACGGGGCTGTCGACAACAGCGAGATCCGCGAACTGCACGCCGAGGGGCTGTCCGACTACGAGATCGCGGACAGGCTCGACTGTTCGGCGTCGACGGTCCAGCGGTGCCGCGCGAACGAACTCGGTCTGGACCCGAACGGCTCAAGCGGTCGCCCGCGCGGGAGCGTCAGTTTCGACACAGACGCCTTCGAGCGGTTGTACGAGGCGGGCCACACCGACTCGGAGGTCCCCGACGAACTCGACTGCCACCAGGCGACGGTTGAGCAGTGCCGGATGGCACAGTCGCTCGAACCGAACGGTGACCCGGTAAAGACGGTCACCCAACCGGCGGAGTTGACACCTGAACTCGCGGAGTTGCTCGGTATGTGGGTCGGTAGCGGCTCGACACACGAGGACGGCATCCGGCTGCATCTCGGGCGCGAGGAGACGCTGGAACAGGCCGACTGGCTCTGTCGGGACCTGTTCGGTGCGGGTCTGGACTGGCGGTTCGAGAACGGCTGTTACGACGCGGTGTTGCACAGTCACGAGATACAGCGGTTCTGGCTTGCGAACTTCGGGGCGGCAAAACCTGACGCCGCCTCCGCGTCGGTCCCCGATGCGGTCTGGCGTGGGGACCGCGGCACTGTCGCGGCGTTTCTCCGTGGACTGTTCTCGACCGGTGGCGGTCTCCAGCGCGACCGCTACCCGCGGCTGTGGAGCGCCTCACAGGAACTGGTCGACGGTGTGCAGACGCTCCTCCTCGGTCTGGGGATACCCGCGGCACGGTGGGAACTCGACTCCGAGGAGCGCGAGTCTCAGAACGTCGGCCCGACCGGCGAGGTCGGTCTGACCCGCTTTGCCGACCGAATCGGGTTCGTGGACGGCCGTGACGACGAGATGGCCGCCGCGCTCGAGGAGACCACCCTCGACGGAACCACGTTCGGAACCGTCCACGACGGGCAGCGCTGGTCCGTTCCCGTCGAGTCGGTCGAGTCCGCGGGCACGGCGACGGTACACGACGTGACTGTCGCCGGCAACCACGAGTACCTTGCCGACGGTGTCGTCTCTCACAACAGCGGCGGCGGCATGGGCTATGCGTTCTGGAAACTGCGCCCCTACGGCGACCCGGTCGGCTCCACCGGCGGCATCGCCAGCGGACCTGTCACATTTATGAGGACTTATGATCAGATGTGTGAGACGATCGCCCAGGGCGGGGCGCGGCGCGGCGCGCAGATGGGTGTGATGCGCATCTCACACCCCGACGTCATCCAGTTCATCCACGCGAAGAACAAGGACGTCTCGCTGGCGAACACGCTCCGACTGAACGATCCCGACGACTTCACGCACACCTCGTTTGCCGAGGCGCTGGAGGAGGCCCGCGGCCTCATCGACGAGGAGGGGCACGTCCCGGAGCATCTCCGAAACGCCGTCGAGGGGCATCTCTCGAATTTCAACATCTCGGTCGGCGTGACCGACCGCTTCATGCAGGCGGTGAAAGACGACGAGGCGTACACGTTCACCAACCCCCGGACGGAGGAGCCACACGTCGCCACCGAGGAGACGGTCGAACTGTACGAGATGTTCGGTCTCGGCGAACACGTCGAGGCTGGCGAGGTGCTGTCTGTGCCCGCCCGCAAACTCTGGGACCACATCATCGAGGGCGCCCACGAGAACGGTGAACCCGGTGTTGTCTACCTCGAGCGGATAAACGAACAGCACTCCTTCGACATCGAGGAACACCCCGACCACCGCATCCTCGCGACCAACCCGTGTGTGACCGGTGACACGCTCATCAGTACCGAGAACGGGCTCGTCACGGCCGAGGAGCTGTACGAGCAGGGTGTTGCGCGCGATGTCGTGGTCGACGGTCGACGCAGCGAGGAGCGGGTAAAGGAGGCAAGCAGCGTCTACCGCACCGGTGAGAAGGAGGTGTACAGGCTGACCACCGAGGAGGGGTACGAGCTCCGCCTGACCGCCGACCACCGCGTGATGACCGACGATGGCTGGACCGAGGCAGGGAGTCTCGACCCCGGCGACACGGTCCACATCCAGAACCGGAAAGGGGAGTTCGGCGACCACGGCTCCGCGGCGGAGGGTCGCGTGCTCGGCTGGCTGGTCGGTGACGGCCACCTCAAGCACGGCGAGGAGCGTGCGGTGCTGAACTTCTACGACGAGGACACCGAGCTCTCCGGGCGGTTCGCCGAGGACGTGAACGAGGTGGTCCGCGACCCGCTGGGGAACGCGAACTACAGGGTCGGTGTCAGCGATATCAGCCGGAGCGAGGGGTACCGCGGCGCACAGGCCGTCGAACAGCGCATCCGGTCGGCACGGCTGTACGAGTACGCCGACCGGGCTGGCCTCACAGAGGGGAAACTGCAGGTGCCCAGGGCCGTCCGTCGCGGCAGCGAGGAGATGGCCCGCGGGTTCCTCCAGGCGCTGTTTACCGCCGATGGACACGTCGAGGGGACACCCGAGACAGGGCTCTCGGTGCGCCTGACCAGTATCAGTCCGGACCTGCTGCGGAGTGTGCAGCGGCTCCTGACCAACTTCGGTATCCGGTCGCGGCTCTACGAGGACCGCAAAACCGGCGGTCGGAAGCCGCTCCCGGACGGCCACGGCGGTACGAACGAGTACGAGACGTCGTCGAGCCACCAGCTCTCGGTCAGCTCCGCACACCTGCGGACGTTCGAGGAGGAGATCGGGTTCCTGCGGGCGGACAAGAGTGAACGGCTGAGCGGGGCTCTGGACAGCTACAACCGGGGTTCGTACACGGGCCGGTTCGAGGCAACGGTCGACGCTGTCGAGGCTGACGGAATCGAGGACGTGTACGACCTCACCGAGCCGGACACGGAATCGTTTGTCGCGAACGGTGTCGTTGTCCACAACTGCGGAGAGCAGCCCCTCGAGGAGTACGAGGCCTGCAACCTCGGTCATATCAACCTCTCGACACTCGCGGCGGAGGGCGCACCGGACTGGCGGGTCTGGTCGGAGCGCCACGGCGACGAGTACGAGACAGAGACAGCGGCGGTGGAGGCGTTCCTATCGGAGGCGCTGGACTTCGAGGAGTTCGACAGGCGGATCGAACTGGGCACCCGGTTCCTGGAGAACGTCGTCACGATGTCGGATTTCCCGGTTGAGGAGATAGAGAAGACAGTCCGCGAGATGCGCAAGATCGGGCTGGGGATAATGGGGCTGGCACAGCTGTACATCCAGCTCGGTGTAAAATACGGAGGTGACACGGCAAACGAGATCGCCCGTCAGGTGATGGTCCACATCAACCACCGCTCGAAGCAGACGAGTCACGAACTCGCCACCGAGCGCGGAAGCTTCACCGAGTGGGACAACTCGAAGTACGCAGACCCGACCGAGTACCGCGAGTGGTTCGAACACCACGTCGGTGTTCCCGCCGAGGAGTGGGAGGACGGGTACCCGATCAGGAATCACAACACGACGACGATAGCGCCGACCGGCTGTGTCGAGGAGAGTTCACTCGTCTCGACAGACAGCGGGCTGGTTCCGATACAGGAACTGGACGAGACAACAGCCGAGTTCGAGCAGTGGAGCGAGATCGCGGTCGATGTCTCGACAGACGGCGGAACGAAATCCGCAACTGCGGTGTACGACAACGGGTTTGCCGACGCCCGCCAGATCGAGACCGAGGGCGGGTTCAGCATCACCTCGACACCGGACCACCGGTTCCGGACCATCTCTGTCGACGGGGAGTACGTCTGGAGAGCGGCGGAGGAGTTCGAACCGGGGGACCGGATTCTTCTCCGGCGAAACACCGCTGACGGTGGCACACGGCCGGGTCTCGACACGAGCGAGTCCGAGAACGACCACGAGGGTCTGTGTCTGCCCGGCGAGATGACGCCGGAACTGGCGGAGTTTCTCGGTTACTTTGCGGGTGATGGCTACGTCGACGAGGGTGTCGGTGTCACACTCGTCGTCGAGTCGGAGGCCGACGAACTCGACAGCCACCTCCGCGAACTCGGGGAGAGGCTCTTCGGCGTGTCACCGACCGTCGAGGACCGCGGGACCCGTCACGTGCTCATCTTCGGTGGATGCCACCTCCCGCGGTACTTCGAGGACAACGGCTGGACGAGAGACGACGGGAACAGGGGCGCGGCGAGCGCGTTTGTCCCCGGGGCGGTTCTCGCCGGTGACGAGACAGTCGCAAAGTCGTTCCTCCGCGGTCTGTTCGAGGCCAACGGGACCGCATCCCGCAGGGTCGAACTGTCGACAGTGTCCTCGACACTCGCGGACCAGGTACAGACTTTGTTGCTGTCCATGGGCTGTGTGTTCGTTCGAGAGAGCCTCGACGTGGAGGAAAGAGACGACCAGCACGGGGAGCGAACCGGATACACTCTGCGTGGCGCGAACAGACGCGAGGACGTGCGCTTCCTCGAGGAGGTCGGCTTCATCACGAACTCCACGGAGTTCGAACTGACCCCAGAGTCGTACCGAAACGACACGTACCCGCCGGCTGTTGTCGGTGCGCTGCGTGCCGTCGACGGGTACGACTCGGTGAGCGAGGCGGTCAGACAGCGTGTGAATCAGTCCCGAATAAACGGCTCTGTTTCCCGAAAGCTCGTCAGGGATGTCGAGTCCGAAACCGGCGGAGCGGTTCGACTCGACGGCAAACGGCTCACCGAGTTCTACGCGGCAACGGTCGAATCGGTGACAGAGACAACCGCGTACACGAAAGACATCAGCGTTCCGTCGAACAACACCTACATCGCGAACGGGTTCGTGACCCACAACACCACCTCGATGATCGGTAACACGTCGGGGGGATGTGAGCCGATTCCGAACGTCGCCTACTACAAGAACGTCTCAGACGACGTGCAGGGAGATGAGATGCTGGTCGAGTTCGACGACTACTTTCTCCGGGTGCTCGAGGCGAACGACATCAACATCGAGTCGGTAAAAAAGGAGGCGAAACACCAGATGGCGAACAACGAGTACGCCGGAATCGAGGGGCTGGCGACCGTCCCGGACGAGATTGGCGAACTGTTCGTCGTCACGGCGGACCTCGACGGGAGGGACCACGCACAGGTCCAGGTCGCATGTCAGGAGGGTGTCGATTCGGCCATCTCGAAGACAGTGAACGCCCCAAACGGCGCCACAGTCGAGGACACGAGGTCGGTGTTCGAGTACATCTACGACCACGGCGGAAAGGGGGTGACCTACTACCGCGACGGTACGCGGTCGAAACAGGTCATCACCACGCGTGCACAGAACACGGAGTTCGCCGACGAGGGTGAGGCAACGGTCGAGGAGATACTCGAGGCGATCGAGGCGTCGCTCGGTGGTCTCGACGAGTTCCTCGAGCAGGACGCCGTTCGTGCCGAGATAGAGGACCAGATAACAGACCTCGTGGAGGCCGAACCGGCGGAGACGGGAGCGGTGGCCAACGAACAGACACCCGACCAGCAGTTTGCACAGAAGCGCCCGCGCCCGGACGTGTTGCACGGTGTCACACAGCGGATCGAGACGGGGTACGGCAAGCTCTACGTGAGTATCAACGAGGACCCCGTGGCCGACCGGCCGTTCGAGTTGTTCGCGACAATCGGGAGCTCCGGCGGGTTCACCGCCTCGTTCACCGAGGCGCTGGCGAAGACAATCTCGACGGCACTGCGTGCGGGTGTCGACCCCCACGAGATCGCCGACGAACTCCAGGGTATCCGCTCGCCGAAGGTTGCCTGGGACAAG
>ERZ1034569.253-NODE-253-length-20545-cov-10.636847_pt1 | contig 20545 bp, 16 predicted proteins | sample MGYA00520706_ERZ1034569 | MGnify/ENA primary metagenome ERZ1034569 (study PRJEB33760, sample SAMEA4777722) | hypersaline lake metagenome | biome: hypersaline environment; feature: brines | place: Spain | collected 2014-08 | depth 0 m ...
GTCTGTTCGGAATACTGTCGTCGTAACTCAGATCTGTTTCTTCGACAATCGTCGGCAGTCTGGCCGGTGTTGACATGCGAGCACCCATCAGGCTTGGAAACCTCAGTTGACGCGTTCCGTTTCGAATTAAGACAATCACAGTGTCAACAACTGCTGACATCCTCCCCCGACGGAGAGGTTCCCCACCCGTCGGACACGGTGGGCCGTGCCAGTACGGCCCCTGACCGAGATAGCGGGCTTCATCTACCCCACGCGAAGGGTGCGTATCCTTCCCTCGGACTCGGTATCACAACCGATGCCACGAACCGTCGTTGTCGTTTCGGTCTTTGTCTTTGTCTTTGTTGGATTCATCCCACGACTGAAGTCGTGGGCTTTCTCCTTGAACAACTGGTAATCAATATGACCAGAACTGATAGGGTCAATACAGCGTAGTTGCCAAATGAACTACCTCACCGCTCGTCCTGTGGACTCGCTCGGTGGGGCTGGAGTTTCTGAGTCGCGCCTCTGAGATGGACATGAGTCTGTGCAGCGGTCTCGTCACGTCACCTACTGAGGGTTCATGACACCCTTAGAGACTGGATAGCGGGCTCTGAATGTCCTTACTCAGTCCTCTCTTTCCAATTCGTCGTACCGTTCTTGCCAGCGTTATTCTGGATACCTTCGGGATTCCCGATAACGATGAGGGCATTCTGCTCCTTGGCATCCGCAACAATCTGTCGGCTATTCTTGTGGAGATGCTATCGGAATGGCGTACAGCTGTATCCCCGCCCTACCGCGGTACTCGTTCGCTCCGCACACTGCGTTGCTCCTTGAGGACGGGGACTTAGCCTCCAAGAATGATATCAGCCAACGGAGAACAGAGTCGATTGTGCAGGACTTCAGGGCTCTGAGGGAGGCTTGTCTGGGTCAGGCAGGTTCAACTCGCCATGTTGTTGCGCTCGTGTAAGACCACTTTTCGACAGTCAACTCGCTGGCCGAGTCACGTATCTTTACCATCAATGCTCCGATCTCCTTCGGCGAGAGACCGACTTCATCGGCAATAAACTTAGATTTGAAATATAGTTCTCCATTCTGTGCTCTATGAAGTAAGTACCGTTTCAACCGCTCTTCTTTCGACAACTCGCCATCTGCCTCAGTGGAGGGTGCGACAGTAGTACTCATCTTTGTCACCAACATAGCACACGGGACGTATTAGTATATAAAGCGATGAACGTTGGGTAGAATTCGACTTCGTTTAGACACTTAATGGCCAAACTGAGATGTTTTACATGTGGCTCAAAAACGATTAGAAATTTTATTATACATTTTGAAGTTTTATTTCATTATCTGTATCAGAAATAAATACCCAGATTAGATGGAAACTCAGCGACCTGTAGAGTGTATGGAACACACACTTGTCGATCGGTCTTTACGTCAACCGCATACTCTGAGCTTGGTTACGAGAGCGTGTTTCTATATCTATCTATTTTGTAGCCTCTGAGGAAGACTCACAGTAGGTATCACTCAACGTTGAGTTGTACGCTCGCTGTTAATAACTCTTAAACCCCAATCGAAGCAATCGAAACCAATGAGAGTGGTCGTCTCCATCGGCGGTAGCGTTCTCGCGCCCACGCTGGATGCATCACACGTTGAGGCATATGCATCCATCATCGAAGAACTCGTTGAGGCTGGTTGTGAACTGGCGGCTGTCGTCGGTGGTGGTGGCGTTGCGAGACAGTACATTGAGGTCGCACGGACCATGGACGCAAACGAAGTACAGCTTGATCAGTTGGGTATCGATGTTACACGTATCAATGCCCGACTGTTGATTGCTGCACTTGGCTCAATCGTTGACCCCAAAGTCGCGGAAACGTATGAAGACGCTGGGGACGTGATCAGGCGGGGTGATGTTGCAATCATGGGCGGGGTCATGCCGGGACAGACGACTGATGCTGTAGCTGCTGCTCTGGCCGAGTATATTGATGCCGAACTACTTGTATACGCGACGAGTGTCGATGGTGTATACGATGCCGACCCCAGCAGTGGCGGCGAAGCACGGAAGCTCGAAAGACTGTCACCAACAGAGCTGGTCGATATCATTGTGCCAATGAGTCGAGATGCCGGCGCCTCAGCACCCGTTGATCTGCTTGCAGCGAAACTCATCGAACGAGCCGGTATGCGATCAATTGTTCTTGATGGCACGGATCCCAGTCGAATCGCTACTGCTATTTTAACCGGCGATCACAGCGGCACTGATATTGTCTGCGCAGATGATCCAATCGCACTCGCACACTGGTAGCTATGAGAGAAGATCCGCTTCAAGATAGGACCAGCGGCTATACTTTCTGGGCAGATGCAGTTGCTCAGGCCATTGTCGATAGCGACCCAGCGGAACCGATCGTCATCAAAGGCGGGGTTTCACCATCTGGCGTTGCTCATCTTGGTAATTTTAATGAGATCATGCGCGGCTACTTCGTCGCCTCGGTGCTTCGCGACCGTGGATTCGAAGTCAAGCAGATATTCACGAGCGACGATAGAGACCCATTACGAAAGCTCCCAAAAAAACTCGCAGACCGTGACGGTGAGATTGTTGGGTTAGGTGAAGTCGATGCAGGTGCGCTTGGTCGAAACTTGGGAAAGCCCTACACAGACATTCCAGATCCATTTGGAGAAGCACAGTCTTACGCTGCACACTTTGCGAACCTTCTCAAAGCCGATGCAGAGAGACTTGATGTGCCTGTGGAGATGATTTCGAACACAGAATTGTATGAGAACGGTGATTTCGACACGATCATTGAGGCAGTCTTACGTCGGCGAGATACTGCACGGGAGCTTCTCAGCGAGTATCAGGAAACTGTTGATGAGACATACGTCCCATTCAATCCAATCTGTGCATCTTGCGGGAAAATAACCGAGACAGTGACTGATGTCAATCCTGACGCAGGCACTGTCACATACACCTGTACTGATCTGAATATTGCTAGTTCAACGATCGAAGGCTGTGGGCACGAAGGGAGTGCCACTTTCCGCGAAGGAAAACTGCCATGGCGGTTTGAGTGGCCCGCGCAGTGGAGTGTGCTTGATGTCGACCACGAACCGTTTGGTAAGGATCATGCTGAGGGATCATGGCCGTCTGGGAAAGCAATTACTGAGACCATCTTCGAATCTGAGCCACCGCTTCCCATGGTGTATGAATGGTTTACGTTGAATGGTGATGCTCTCTCGTCATCAGAGGGGAACGTTGTGACTGTGCCAGAAATTTTAGAGCTTCTTGAACCGGCAGTCCTCCGATACTTCTTTATTAGAAATCCCCGTCGTGCCCGCGATTTAGACCTCTCCCGTCTTGACCAACTGGTAGATGAGTTTGACCGGTTTGAGGCAGCGTATTTTGGTAAAGTTGAGGATTCTGCAGTGACTGCATTTGCTGAGCGTGCATACCCGTATGTCGTAGATGAAGTCCGACCGAATCGAATAAGACTGCCATACACTTTCGCGGCCATATTGGGGATGACAGAGAGCCGCGAACTACGACTGGAGATGGCACGGAGCGAAGGCCACATTGATGACGACACACCACAGTGGGCGATTGATGATGCTCTTAGTCGCGTTGATCGTGCACAGGAGTGGGCAAGGCGAATGGATAACGCCTACAACTATCGGCTACAAGATACCTGTCCAGCAGTTACGGTAAGCCCACAGGAAGAGGAAGCGCTTAATTCCCTTGCGGAGTATGTTGCGGCGGGCCATACCGGGAAAGAGATTCAAAGCGAAATATATGATATAGCTCGGCAGCACGGGATCGAAGTTGCAATGTTCTTTGAGCTTGGGTATCGACTATTCTTTGATCAGACACAGGGACCGCGACTTGGGGAGTTCTTGGGCGATCTTGAACAGTCATTTGTTGTATCGCGGTTACGCCGTGAAGGATAGGGTAGGGTAAGGTATGTTGGAGTTGAGCAATCCGAACTCCTTTCATCGCCGCGTGCCTGAAATCCGGCAATGAATACATTACTTTTGATCCTTGTTGGCCTCTTTGCTTACTCGGCAGTTGGGCTATTTCTCTCTAATCGAGGCTTGCTGCCTGCAGCAGTGAAAATCCAGGGGCCGCTCACCACGATTCAAACGAAACGTGGGCGTGAGTTCATTGACTGGGCAGCATCTCCCACCCGGTTCTGGCGCGCATGGACTAATATTGGACTTGGCACAGCACTCGTTATGATGACTGGCATGTTTGTGTTTCTCTTCGCACAGGGGATTGCAATCCTTCGTGATCCCCCACCAGCCTCTGCAGCCAATCAGCCCCAGAACTTCCTTGTTATCCCTGGAGTGAATGATTTTCTTCCGTTGTCTGTCGCTCCGGAGATCATTGCGGGATTGCTCATTGGGTTAGTTGTACATGAAGGTGGCCACGGCATTCTTTGTCGCGTTGAAGACATCAACATCGAGTCGATGGGTGTTTTATTACTCGCTTTTATTCCGCTGGGCGCATTCGTTGAACCAGACGAAGAGAGTGAGCGCACTGCAACGCGTGGTGGCCGGACGCGAATGTTCGCTGCAGGCGTCACAAACAACTTTGCAATCACGATTGTCGCCTTCGCCCTCTTGTTCGGGCCAATCATTGGAAGTATCGCTGTTGCTCCTGGTATCCCTGTTCAGGGCGCGTATGGTGGCTCGCCAGCAGCGGAGGCCGGCATTGAACAGGGCGATAGAATTACTGCAGTTGATGATACTGTCGTTATGAACGAGTCTGCACTCGACCGCGAGCTCCGAACAAATTCAGCGCAAACACTCTCTGTCGAGATTAATTCCGGCTCAAGCGCAGCGAATATTGAGTCTCAGACACTCACTGTTGAGAGATCACTCATCATTGCTGGGTCGGTGAGTGGGAATCCAGCTGGTCTCAATATTGACTCAGAACCAATTGCTGTTGAGTCGGTCAATGGTGAGACAGTTCATACTCGTCGTGAGTTATTCGACGCGATTGGGCAGACACGCGAGGCCTCAATCACGACCGAGAGTGGCGTTGTCGAGATTCCAATTGGTGCGTATCTGACACAAGTGATGGACGATGGGCCATTAGCTACCTCAGGTGCCCCGACAACGCCCGGTGTAATCGTCACTGCAATCGATGATACGCGGATACGGTCATCAGCCGAACTCTCGACAGCACTTGATTCGACGGCTCCTGGTGATCAAGTCTCGGTTGAGCTCTATTCGCAGGGTACATTTGAGCGGTACACTGTTGAGCTCGGTGAAAATCCGCAGGACGACAGCGGGTTCTTAGGTGTGAATATCTTCCCAGGCACGAGTGGGCTGGTACTGACCGACTTTGGCACTCAGTCATATCCGGCTGGCACGTATCTGGAGCTGCTCGGTGGTGAGGGCGGCCCTGGAGCAATGAGTCCGACAGGAAGTGTCGCGAATTCAGCCCTCGGAACGGTGTATGTCTCGCTCGTCCTCCCACTTGCATCGACTGTGCTTGGTATTCCAAACTTCCCCGGATTCACCGATGCAGTGATGAATTACTACCAGCTGACTGGCGCACTGTCAGGGCTTGGAACAGGGGTATTCATCATTGCCAACCTTACCTTCTGGACGGCCTGGATTAATCTACAACTTGGTATTTTTAATTGTATTCCCGGGTATCCGCTCGATGGTGGCCGTATACTCCGGACCTCTGTAGAGGCAGTCGTTTCACGCCTCCCAATACAGCATACACATCAAACTGTCCGAACGATCACAACAAGTATTGGTGTTGTAATGCTGATGTCACTATTAGTGCTTGTGTTTGGACCGACACTACTTGGGGGTTAACCGTCTCCCATCGGTGAATTTCCTTGTTCCCTGACTGCCCCCACACGGTCCACCGCCGTTATTCTCGCGGATGTCGCTCAGGTCACCAACCGCTATCTTCTTGCCGCTTTCGTTGATGCACCGCTTAATTATGTGTTTTGAGAGCGTGTGAGCGAAGTGGTCTTGATGGCATTGTCCCACTGTTCTTGAATGTACTAGCGGTCGACGTTGCACAGTTTCGATGCGGAGAACCCGTAGTCGTCAGGGTTGTCACGAACCTGACTGTGGTTCGTGATGCGTGCGACGTATGTGTGGGTTATCTCCGATATCGTGCTGTACTCATGACTAATTATGAAACAAGTGAAATTGAAGCGATGTTTGACATGGAATATCCCGCCGAGCGTGCCGAGTCACCCAGTTGCCGGCTTCATCTCACACGGCTCAATCTGGGTGTTTCACCTTGCAGCTTCTATCACATCGCAAGTCGGTCTGGCGAACTCGCAATGTACAAATCAGTGGCCTGAATTATAGGAGACATGGTAGAAGCTCCGCCAACTGATGAGGGTTGGTACGTGTTGCACGATTTCCGGTCAGTTGACTGGGATGCCTGGCGAGAAACACCAACCCGTCACCGTGATACAGCAATTACAGAAGGCACTGAGTACCTCCAGCAGCACGAAGCCGTCGCCGATGCAGATGAGGGTACATCGGCTGTCTTCTCGGTCATCGGACATAAGGCTGATCTGCTCATCATCCACTTCCGATCAACACTGGAGGCACTCTCACGAGCGGAGCGACAGTTTGAGCAGACCGCACTTGCTGGCTATACCACCCAGCCGATGTCATATATCTCAGTCACAGAGGTCTCTGGGTATACCACTTCGTCGTATTTTGATGAGTCTGAATCAGCCGATCCTGGAGTGCGCGAGTATATGAACAGCAAGCTCACCCCAGAGATACCGCAGATGGATTATGTCTGTTTCTATCCGATGTCGAAGAAGCGTGATGCTGGACAAAACTGGTACAGCTTACCATTTGAAGAGCGAGCGACGCTCATGGAGTCACATGCCGATACTGGTAAGAGCTACGCCGGGACAATCAAGCAGGTCATTTCATCCTCAGTCGGATTCGAATCAGACGAGTGGGGCGTGACACTCTTTGCAGACGACCCAACTGCAATCAAAGATGTCGTATATGAGATGCGATTCGACGATGTCTCAGCCAAATACAGCGAGTTTGGTGAATTCTACATGGCCCGTCGGTTCCCACCGATTGATCTTGAAGCACTCTTGGCTGGAGTGTCGATTCCAACAGGCGCCGGAAGCCAGAGTGAGCAGTCCGCACCTGCACGAGGTAATGAAACGACAGAGTCAGCATCGCCCACTGACCACTCAGAGGACACTCGTGGATCCGACGGCGAAATTCGTGAACAATTAGCCGAGTATGATATTTACGCCGGCAAACCACACGGAGAGGATGTCTATGCGACGGTTCTTTACTCAGATGCACAGACCGAATCACTCTTTGATGAAGTCAAGGGCCTCCGGTCAAATTTTGATCATTACGATACACATGTAAAAACAGCTGTGTATGAAGCACGCTCTCGTGATCGAAATGCAGTTGTGAGCATCTGGGATACACAATCTGCTGCGGAGACTGCGGCAGGCTTTCTCTCTGAACTTCCAAATGTGGTATCACGCGCTGGTGAAGAGTCAGGCTTTGGCACAATGGGCATGTTTTATACAGTCATGCCTGAGCATCGCGGTGACTTTCATGACACGTTCGATTCTGTCGGTGAATTACTGGCGCAGATGAACGGGCATCAAGAGACAGATCTTATGATCAATCTCGAAGACGAGAATGATATGTTCATTTCAAGCCAGTGGGATGGCCGAGAGGATGCAATGTCTTTCTTCCGGTCTGATGAGTTCAGTGAGACAGTCCAATGGGGGCGCGAAGTCCTCGCCGACCGCCCACGTCATGTCTTTCTCGCATAGCCGTTTCGCTTCTGTCTCCACACGAGCAAGCCAAGGGTCAGACGGAAGACTTCGAATTTGTCTCTGAAGTTACTTCAGTTGACCCTGAGATAGTTTACCCGCACCTGTGCGACAAATATGCTTAATCCAAGAAAACTCACGACTTTATTCGTGGAAGGATACCACTACGTGACTTCTCACTGAAGCTCACCCGGAGGAGGCGCGATTCCGTGGACCAGCAGTCGACCGTTTGTCGATTCCTGCCGCGTCGATATCTTTGCCATCAACTGATGAACGAAGTTCGTCCATTCCGTCGAAGCGGTCAATTTCGAAATTGCTATCGTATAATTCAGATACCCGAGCACATTCCTCTGCTGATAAAAGCGGGACTTCTGCTGCCTGTGCCCAGTTTGTGATATCTGACTTCGTATGGAATGTTGGGGTGACTGTGGCAACTGGCTGGTGAGTGAGTAGATAAGCAATCGCTGCTTGTCCCATTGTTCGCTCTCCATCGCGCTCCAGAAAACGGAGTGTTTCGAGCTTCTCCCAACCTGTCTCGTACCATGCATCTGGTCGGAACCCCCGATGATCATCTAAATCGTGTCCCGTTTCGGGTGTGACTTGTTCGTTTAATAAACCAGACGAGTGTGGCACTCGAGGGATGAGGCTTGTGCTTGACCCAGTCGTGTTGATTGTTTCAAGAAAGTGATTGCCAACGTCTTGTTCAAATAAGTTCCACACGAGTTGGAGAGTATCAAACTCGTGCTTGATTGCCATATCCCCTTCAGCAAGCCACCCGATAGAAGGGCCCAACGCCCAGCCAATTGCCCTGACCAGACCTTCCTCACGGAGTTCATCGAGTGCTTCGAGGATATCTGCATCTACCTCATCAACATTCGCATTGTGCAATTGTAGCACATCTATATACTCGACGCCAAGACGCTCGATACTCCGCCTTGTCGCCGTGCGAACCCACTCTGCAGACATCTCCTTCGGGAGTTCACCATGGCCTGCCTGCGGATTATTGTAAAAATCATATCCAATTTTGGTTGCGATTGTTACATCATCGCGTACAGTTGCGAGCGCTTTACCCACGACACGCTCACTTTCACCATGTCCGTACACATCACCGGTGTCAAAATATGTGATACCTTCATCAACCGCATGCTGTAATAACTCAATTGAATCTTCTCGACTTCGGTCGCCCCACCAGTCGGTGCCGACGACCCATGCCCCAAACCCAACTTCACTCACCTCAACATCAGTATTGCCCAATGTCCGATATTCCATATACATGTAGACTGCAGCCCAGTTAATATATCAGTCGTTGGTCATACGACTTCTTGATTCAGCCGCACCACTGTATTTTTTCGCCCGATTCATCCTGATTCTGGTGTTGCATTGGTGGCCAGTTTGTCGTTACTTCTCTGATTCCTGATACTGTTCGCCAAGGGGCTTCAGCCGCAGTTCTCGCCGTATCGGGGGCGTGAGCCGACCCGCTGGAGGCCGTTGTGTGCGGTCTCCGGCGGGCGGTCGCCGAGGTACTTCATGGCCTGGCTGTGATCGACCGTCTCCAGTTGGAGGACCTATGCTGTTCGAGGATCTCCTCCTCACGAAGCCGCAGGTCGTCGCGGTCCTCGGCCCACCACCACGCGATAGTGCGGTCGTCCGCGTCGGGATACTCTGACGCCAGGACGAACGGCGTCACGAGTTCGATGAGGTACGTCTCCGCGCCTTCGAGCCGGGAGTAGTCCAGTTCATCGAGGTCCACCATCTACGTATCCTTCAAGTGAACCTCGCCGTAGCCGTAGTTCCGCTTGCCGCCGAACTGGATGTCCTCCAGCACATTCTTGCCGAGCGGGAACACTGTCGGGTCATTGGCATGGACGCACCATTTTGTCGTCTGCTGTTGCTTCCGCTGGTCCTGCCGGCGACCCATGATGGCCTCATGAGCGTGCGCCGGATGTCCGCCATGAACGCGGAGATCGTGCGTATTCAGCGCGTCCCGAGGGCAGGTATCGAGAAGCCACGGATGCATCGCCTCCCGCTGGAGGAAGAGGTCGTCGTAGGCCTCAACGTCGGGCAGGCTGCCCCCCGAAGTACGGGCAGATGCCCGACCGATTGTGTTCCCCGGGGAAGGCCCCGGGCTGGCCGAGCACGAAGACTCCGTGACTAGTCGACACCGCTGCGTGTATCTCAGGATCGAGCTGTTGGCCGAGGGCGTGCAGGATGGCGTTCCCCAAGACGTAGTACGGATGGCCGATGTAGTCCATCCGCAACTCCCACAGGACTTGCCGAATCGCCGTCATCAGTCGGGCCTCCATTCAGCGCAGTCCTTGATGTACTGGGGCGCCACGCTCCAAGATTGCGTCCGTCGCAGGTTCGCGTTGAGCGTCATGTCGTACTTGTCGTGGCTGGTATCGGGCGGATGCGCAGTCAGGCGGTTCCACGCTGACGCCCACGACTGCCACGGACAACTCACAAGCCGGGCCGACGGATTCCCGTCCGTGTTTTCGTCGATGCGGAGCGCGAAGCGGTCGCCGTTGGAGACGGTGCGGAACGGGACGACCTCGCCCGCGGGGTCCACGATGAGCCGGAAATCGGCGAACTCGTGACCGGTGCGATAGTTGTCCAGCAGAGCCGCACGAGCCGCGTGTGGAACTTCAGCGAGGTGTACGGGTTGATACACCGACTCGCGCAGCGGCCACGTCGAAGACAAGCCACCGCTTGTGGGCCGCCCGTGCGTCCTCGTGTCTCTCGCCGGTTAACCCGTGGGCGTCGTGCCAGAAGGCGGTGAGCATCACATCGGTCACGATTCAGCCTTCACACGCGCTGACAGGGAGCTCTCGAACTCAGGAAGGTACTTGTCGGCCCATTCGCCGTCTTTATGATTTATCTTGCTCGTACTCCCCTTCCCGCGGTTGAACACTCGCCGCAGTTCGGTCTCGTTGTAGAGCGGGTTCACTAGCTCGCAGTCAAGATTTCGCCGTCGAAGTTCCCAACGGCGTCGAGTTCAGTGTTCCGCAGCGGCTCCCGGTTATTTTCTCCGTTTCGGGAGACGACGTTCCGGTTGAACCGGCGCTAATGGCCGGCCTTGTTACGCGTGTAGTCCACGCTGGAGCGGACAGGCGAGAACTGAATTAACTGACGCATCACCTTTCCAAGGCGATTCCCGAAACCGCCGAAGAGATAGAGAATCACGCACCCGTTACCGTCTTGATCACATAGACAGTCGCCCTTCGGGTAATACCCGGCGTCGAAGTCACGGTTGTAGACGCCCTCTTTCCAGAAGTTTGCTGGCCTCCCCGGGGTGACAGGCGGTACTACAGCGCTCTTGGATGACTCTCCATCCCGTGGCGAAGCCAGCCCGAGAGGCTGAACGCCGGGATCATGCCGCCGATCTGGTTCTGCACGTCGTCGTCGTCGTTGCCGTTCGAGCCTGTGTCTGTCGGTCATGATGCTGTCTCCAACCACCAGCAGGTCTGAATTCGCACGAACGCGTCGCGGTCGATGTCTTCAATCATGGTTTGGTGTCGTTGGTTGTCGGCCGATTCAGTGGCGGTCGGTCGCCACCTGGAGGAAGTCCCGCCGGAAGAATTGGGGAGGGCTTACCGACGTCGGTGGGGCATCGAAACCGACTTTCGGAAAATCAAACACGACTTCTTGGCCAAGTCAGGGTCAAAGGATCCAGCACTTCGGGCGTTCTACTTCAATTTCTCGGCGCGTCTCTTCAACATCTGGACGGTGGCGAAGTGAGAACACCATATCTGAGGATGAAGCACTGGTTACACAGGCTACTGACCCCGAACGCACCAAGAGACAGCATCGAGCACTCTCTCAAAAAGCAACACGACTCAGAGAACTGGGACAAGGCCCGACAATCGCTCGCACGCGCTTACGAACGTCTGAACAACCGCCGCGAGGACTACCGCGAGAAACTCGCTCATTGGTACGCACGGGAATACGGCGCGGTGTTTCTCGAGGACTTGGATGTGGCCTCGATGATGCAGCAAGACAAGAACAGTCGGAACATCGCTGCAATGTCGTGGTACCAGAGAATCACAGCATTCGAACGACACGGAGAAAAGAACGGTTGTCATGTCGTTCTCGTTGACCCTGATGGGACGACCAAGCAATGCGCTCATTGCGGCGTCGAGATCAAGAACCCATTGTAGGTGCGCGAGCATTCCTGTCCAAGTTGTGGGTTCACCGCGAACCGCGACCATAACGCATCATTGGAAACGCATCAGCGCGGGTTAGAGAAATTGGGAGTGGAGTTTGAGCAATCAGAGTTAGGGCTATGACAGTCCGAACGAATGTCTGTGGAGACTGGCGTCACTGTGGTGTGTCGTCATCAGGACGCACTGCTTGCAAGCACCGTCACAGAGGCAGAAAATCCACATCGAAAGAGTGGAATCCCCACCCTCAAGAAAGCGGTGTCAGCCGCTGGTGGGGTAGTTCACTGATGATGGCAAAGGCGGTCGTAACAGAACAGGGCGGTGTAACGTCTCACGCTGCTCTTGTGAGTCGTGAACTCGACATTCCGACAGCTGTCGGAGTCACTGATTTCTTACATACTGCTTCAGATGGCGACCAGATCACGGTTGATGCTCAACGCGGTATCGTTCAGATAGAACAATATCTTTGTTACCATTCCTCCGATATGTTCTGGAACCGCGGTTGAGATGACGAAATCGATCAAGAACTGTTCTGAATAAAATAATCGTGTTCTCAACCAGTGATATACTGTCGGCTCTGCGGTTCGAATTGGATATTGTGCTGTGTCATGTATTTTGGCCTATGAGTTCCCTGAATCGCCTCGGTGTCATGCCCCGAGGCACTCCCCGCTCTCAGCAGTGGAGTGAATCTTTATTTATCACTATTCTTTATTGCAATATAGCATGAAGAAGCTAATCAACGACTCAGATGACGTCGTCGATGAAATGCTTGATGGGATGATAGCGACATACCCTGACCGTCTTCGGCGTCTACCTGAGACACAAGTACTTGTCCGGCGTGATGCTCCAGTTGATCGAAAGGTTGGGGTCGTAACCGGCGGTGGCAGCGGGCATGAACCGACACACGCTGGCTATATTGGTGATGGAATGCTTGATGGGGCGGCTGCAGGAGATGTATTCTCTTCACCGACGGCCGATGAGTTTGAGGAGCTGATCAGTGCATGCGATGCCGGTGATGGCGTTCTTGCGATCATCAAAAACTATGAGGGGGATGTGATGAACTTTGAGACGGCCATCGACCTCGCTGAGATGGAGGGGACCGATGTCGCGACCGTCGTGGTTGATGACGATGTTGCTGTTGAGGACTCATTGTACACGTCAGGTCGTCGTGGGGTTTGTGGGACGATTCTCGTTCACAAAGCCGCAGGTGCGAAAGCAGCCGAAGGCGGGACGCTTGCAGAAGTTCAGCGAGTCGGTCAAAAAGTCGTTAATAACGTCGGGACGATGGGCATGGCACTCACCTCTTGTGTTACCCCTGAGAAAGGGGAACCAACTTTTGAATTAGGTGATGATGAGATTGAGCTCGGAATTGGCATCCACGGAGAACCAGGGACTGAACGGACACAGATAATGAGTGCTGATGAAATCACTGAAGAATTAACTGAATCAGTGCTGGATGATTTAGAGTTAGGCGAAGACCAAGATGTCGTCACGATCGTTAACGGGATGGGCGCCACACCACAGATGGAACTATTTGTCATCAATCGGAAACTCCAAGAGATACTTGAGGCGCGTGGAGTTGAGACATGGGATGCGATGGTTGGCGACTATATGACTTCGTTAGATATGGAAGGGTGTTCAATAACTATCTGTGCTGTCGATGACGAACTGAAATCATTACTCGAAGCATCGGCAGACACTCCAGCGCTAGCAGTGCAATGAGTGATGCCGGCTCCGCGGTCGTTGCTACTGTTGAGAATATCGCCGAGCGTATCGAAGCTGAGCGCGACCACCTGACAGAATTAGACTCAGCAATTGGTGACGCCGACCATGGCGGTAATATGGCCCGGGGGTGGGCAAAAGCTGCGGAGAAAGCACGTGCGCTTGAAGATCCTGCCGCGGCAGCAGTCGTCAAGCAGACGGGAAAAACGTTGATGTCCGAGGTCGGCGGTGCTTCAGGACCACTGTATGGGGGCTCGTTAGTATTTGCGAGTGCAGAAATTGAAGATGGTATGACTGAAGAGAGCGTTGTTGCGTTCGCAGAGACATATCTAGAGAAAGTCCAAGAGAGAGGAGACGCCGAAGTTGGTGACCAGACGATGGTCGATGCCCTGATGCCAGCAGTACACGTCTTGAAAAAATCAATCGAAACAGATGGGTTATCCCCTATCGAGGCACTCGCAAAGGCGGTTGATGCAGCCGAGCGTGGCGTTGCGTTCACCGTCCCCATCCGAGCGGCGAAGGGGCGTGCATCGTATCTTGGTTGGCGCTCGGTTGGCCATCAGGACCCTGGTGCCACGAGCACATTGTTTATTTTAGAAACTCTTCTGGAGACAGCTCAGACATATATCGATGCTGATGATTCAACCGTGATCTCGGTCGATGCTGCCTCTCCGACTGCATCTGATAGAGTGGATACTGAAGAGGAATGATTGGGCTTGTTGTCGTCTCCCATAGTCCAAAGGTAGCAGACGGAATCGGTGATATCGCTGCTGAGATGAGTGGAGACAACCACATCGAAACGGCCGGAGGCGACAGACAGGGTGGTATTGGAACTGTTCCAGACAAGATCGAAAGTGCGCTTGCGGCGGCCGACGACGGCGACGGCGTCGTCGTCCTCGTTGACCTGGGTAGCGCTGTGATGAACACTGAAGTCGCTATTGAGCGGAGCGATGTTGATGCGGTTATCGCCGATGGACCGGTCTTAGAAGGCGCGGTGAATGCTGCTGTCGCTGCGACCAGTTCGACAGCAACAATTGAATCTGTCCGAAAAAAAGCAGAGAACGCCAGTGATATCGACAAACGGTAACACTGTTACACAGATATTGATCGACTTCTCGCAGAGTCAGATTGGGTGTGAATCGTTCTTGCGGTGAGCATCAGGAGAGATCGAGCGTTTCGTAGACGTCCTCACGTGACTGGCAGTTCAGAACGTCGGCTGCAAGTTCCTTTGCTGAGTGAGTATCGGTGTTGATAACCTGTTTTTTTACGGCAGGGACACTCACAGCGCTCATGCTGAGTTCATCTAAGCCAAGTCCGATTAATAATTCTGTCAATTCTGGATTACCGGCCATCTCACCACACATTCCCACCCATGCATCATGCTTATCCGCGGCTGTTACAGCGTAGTCAATCGCTCGGAGAACAGCTGGATACAGTGGATCGTGGAGATCTGCGACGGCGTTATTCTCGCGGTCAGCGGCCATCACATACTGGGTAAGATCATTGGTTCCGATACTCAGAAAGTCAAGTCGCCCGGCAAACCGATCAGCACTGAAGACACCGGCTGGTGTCTCGATCATTATCCCAAGCTCTGGAATCGCGTGTTTAATACCCTCGCTTGCGAGGTCATTCGCAATCGCCTCCACACGAGCGAGGGCGGCCTCAACCTCATCCATGTGGGTGATCATTGGGAACATAATTGCTAATTTATCACCATTGTCGCTTGCAGCAGCGCGCAATAGTGCACGGAGTTGTGTTTCAAAGAGATCTGTAAACTTCCCGAGCGAGAGTCGCAGTCCACGCTGGCCAAGAAACGGGTTGGTTTCAGCTGGCATGTCCAGATATGAGACTGCCTTGTCTCCGCCGACATCGAGTGTTCGAACAACAACGCGATTGTCAGGGAAGGCAGCGAGTGCCTCACTAACAGCCTCATACTGTTCCTCCTCATCTGGTGGCTCCTCACGATCTAAGAATAAAAACTCCATTCGAAAAAGCCCAACACCATCTGCACCTCGTGCTCTGGCTGGTTCGAACTCCATGACACTCCCAACGTTAGCAGCCACCTCGATAGCTCGCTCATCCGCAGTCGTTACCCGCTGTGTCCGAATAGAGGCATCGAGACTGTCAGCCTCGGCACGACGACTCGCCCCCGGCTCGGTGACTAATTCATCTGCTTCACCATCAACGAGCACTTCGGTCCCTTCGGCGACCTCGAAAAGTTCCTCTCCAACACCAACAACAGCGGGAATCGCTAATGCTCGGGTGATAATCGCTGCATGCGATGTTCTTCCTCCAGTCGCAGAAACGACTCCGGCAATAGCCTCCGGGTCGAGTTTGGCGGTATCGCTCGGTGTCAGTCGCTTTGCCAACACGACGGTGTCTGGTGGAAGCGTAGAGAGGTCGGCACCCTCGACGTCAAGCAACTCGCGGAGAAGGCGATCACGAACGTCTCGGAGGTCGGCGGCGCGCTCTGCCATCATCCCATCCATATTCTCGAACTGTTTGATCGCCTCCTCGAATCGGTCAGCCACAGCATGGGGGGCGAGCATCCCGCTCTGTATCGATCTCTCGATATCTTCGACAAGTTGTGGATCGTCGAGGAACTGCTGGTGGGCTTCAAAAACGGCAGCCTCTTGCTCACCAACACGCTCTGCTGTTTGGTCACGGGCCTGCTTGAGTGCCTCTCGAACTGTGCCCCTGGCCGTCTCGAATCGGACCTGCTCTGCCCCGGAGTCAACCTCCTCAGCCGCTGGCCGTTCTGGAAGCGTAATCGCTGCGTCCGGACGGTACCATCTGGCGTGACCAACGCCTGAGAGTGGACTCGTCCCAATGCCAGAGAGTGTTGTCATACGTTTTCACTCTCTGTTGGTGCTGTCAGTATCGCTGCCAACTCTTCAAGCGCCTCACTCGCCTCAGGCGCGTCAGTGACGATTCGAACTGACTCGCCGTGCTCAATATTGAGTCCAGTGACTGAGAGCATGCTTTTCGCACTGACCAGCTGCCCATCAGCCGCGTCTGCACGTCCAATCGACACTTCTATTTCAAACTCATTCGCCTTCTGTACGAATCTTGATGCCGGCCGTGCGTGGATTCCTGCTTCTGGTACTACTTCAACAGTCCGTTCCATATGTATTGATACTGGTCGATTATTATTATTACACCGCTGATATCGAATGCCCTCGACTGACTGTGGTGGTTGCAAGGATGGCAAGACTCCGCACATTCCTCACCCTCGCCCCTTCAGGCTCAGTCCCTTTCCTCAGGGGGCGAACAGAACATCATAAAGCAAGTGGGTGAGAGCAAGTCACTCATAGTTCGTAAGTAAGGCTTTCCACATCATTATCATCACGATTTATTTGTCCCACAGTCTGAGCACACCGGTATTCAGCGCCGGTTTGTTTGCATATCTATCCGCATTTGAATGAAGTGAGTGCGCCGGCCGGGAATCGAACCCGGGCTAGTGGCTTGGGAAGCCACTGTCCTACCACTGGACCACCGGCGCTCTATCTGGGCCTCTTGTCAGACCAGATTCATCTGGCTCTCCTCATCTCATATATGAGGCTAGATATCCTAAATATTGTGATGTGAGTATCACACGCCGTCAATCTCATGTCACGACTGTCGCATTGTGGTTCTGTGTCCAATCGCACGTGCCTGTAGACAGTGAATACAATGTTGGGCAGTGAGAGCCGATTGTAAGAGGTAAAAAAATTATTAATCAACTGAAATTCACTGTGTAAGTGTGACACCGCAACAAACCGTCTTACAGAACGACGCACCTCTCGATTTACGACTTTCAGACGAAGAGCTACGGACAATTGAGACACACATTACTTCATTTATTCAATCAATCGTTGATGATGCTGGGGCAACGGGAGCTGTATTAGGTATCTCTGGAGGCATTGATAGCACAACTGTTGCATATCTGGCAGCTGATGCACTCGGTCAGGAGAACGTCCACGGACTGGTTATGCCGAGCGAGGTGAGTGATCCTGACAATATGAGTGATGCTGAATGGGTCGCAACGGAGCTTGGAATTCCACATGATGTGATCGAAATCCAGCCGATTGCTGAACAGATTTTTGAGGCGTATCCGGAGGCGACCGGGGATCGGATCGCGACTGGAAACGTATATGTGCGAACGCGGGCAGTGTTGAATTATTTTGTCGCAAATCATGAAGACAGCATTGTACTCGGAACGGGGAACCGCTCAGAAGCGCTGACGGGCTACTACACTAAGTATGGCGACCAGGCTGTTGATTGCAATCCGATTGGGAATTTGTACAAACAGCAGGTCCGACAGCTCGCGGCCGCTATTGATGTTCCACGTGAACTCGTCATGAAGACGCCCTCGGCTGGCATGTGGGTTGGTCAGACTGATGAAGAAGAGATGGGGCTTTCGTATGATACTGTCGATGCAATTTTAGCACTTCATATCGATGGTGAGCTCTCGACAGATGCAGTTGTTCGTCAGCTTGAAGTCACACCTGCAGAGGTCGAATCCGTTGTCGAACTGTATGAATCGAGTGCGCACAAACGGGCGATGCCACCTGCACCAGACACGGTCAGGCTGTAAGTATTCTGCCCGGCGAGGTTTCACCACAATGAACATGCAAATACGGCGATGAGCGTCTTGCAGAGATGATTCTCCGAACGGAGCGAGGGGTTGTGAATTGAGGACACGCTCGTGAAGAGCGTAAGCCGCCCCGGGGTCAATGAAGTGGTTTGAGACGCACAGCGTCTCATCATCACGGAAATCCTTGATTTCCGAACGACGCCGTGGCATTCTCTTTGTACCGATTGTAAACGCCACAGACACAACTCATTTTGATTCGATGTTTGGACGTCACGCCGTCAGACTGAGGTGCCTGGGGATACATGATGGTTAACTACTTGGTGACTTCGGATTCGTTGCCTGAATCACTTGACTCCGGGGCAATTCACCGAGATGTTTCCAAAGGTCTTTGCCCTTGCCGCAGTACATATCTTATGATGGACGATGCCGCGCGGGTTCGTGATGCTGCTATGGCGGCGGTCGATGATATCGACCCCGAGTCGCTCCGCGCGGTGTTACACGATCAACTCGCTGATGCGTCAATGTCTCCAGCGGTGTTAGTGCTACAGAGTGCTAGTGCTTGTGAGGCGGCCGTCGAGAGTGACTCTGAATTGTCTACCCAAGCTGCTGCTGTACAGTTGATCTATGAAGGGCTTCGATTGACTCGAAGATTAGCACAGACAGAGCCATGGGCGGCCGAATCAGAGACAGAATTAGATGCAGATGTTGAGGTGTTAGCCGCAGATGTGTTCGTCTCCCGTGGGTTTTATTTGCTGGCGAGGACCGACGCAGCCGACCGCGCTGTGGAAGTTGTCCGTGCTTTTGGCCGTAATCAGACAGTTACTCAAAGCACTGATACTGCCACGCTTGAAGCGGATATCTTCGCTCTCGCTGTGACTGCTGGAACGACAGCAGTTGGCCGCACACCGACGCCGAACCTGCTTGATTACGCTCGTGAACTCGCCACTGACCATGCGAAATCGAATGGATATGCCACCTCACAGACAATATTTTCTGAGTCAACCACTGAGCAGTTAGCTGCCACATTAAGTATGAGTAGTAATGTCGACGATCGCGTGTACTCCTCAGCAACCGATCAGTAACATCCTCCCACGAGTAAAGTCGTGGGTTTTCTCGTTGATTCTCTATCATACCCTCCCTGCTGTGAACGGCGATGTTCCTTCCGTGGGAGTCTCAGTCGGTCTCAGAATCTTGCAACGGAATCCCGTGTCCGTGACCGACCGATTCAATTCATCATTATATGGCTTCTTATGGAAGTTGTATGAGTAAAACCCTGCGGGCGGGGATACGGCCGACAACTCTTCCACTAACCACGCTTGATGGAACTGCCGGATATTCCACGTCTCAGTCGCTACTTTTCAGATACTAACTCTCAGAAGTGCTTATGGACACAGTCCGATGCTGAAGACTACCCGCACCTATCGAGCAAAAATCGTCAACCACTCGCAAGTGAGTGACGACCTCGATGACTGCGGGCACTCAGCCTCGAAACTGTGGAACGTCGCCCGCTACCACTCCCAACAAGAATGGGAACGGGTGAGATTCCGTCGCCGACCTCGAGGGCGAATGAAAAGACCACGAACGAGACAGTACAAAGACCTCCATTCTCAGTCAAGTTCGTTCGAGACGGCTCCGCCGTCTCGTGATGCCAATGAGCTTCGCTCAGTGAGCACAGCGCGTTCTTGAAGAATTCGCTGCGTTCAACAGTTGGTTCAAAAAGCCCAACAAAGGTGACACAGATGCGAATCCTCCCGGTTCCCGAAAGCGAGGCGACAACCATTCACGCTCCACCGTGACGTGGAAGCAGAGCGGCATCAGGCACGACTCCAAGCACGACAAGCTCCGTCTGAGCAAAGGGTTCAATTTGAAGACCCACCACTCGGAGTTCATCCTCACAGAGGACGAGACGCGACCAGACGTGACCGTGGAGAAATCCAGCAGTGTATCGACCGCGAGGTCGGTCGCATCGGGTGAGCGATATTCGAGAGGACTCGTGGGGGAAGCGCGGGAATAACAAGCCCCACGATTGGGAAGTTCGACCGCTTCACCGCGTGACTCGAGTCCAAAGCCGAGGAACACGGCATCCTCGTTGAACAAAAAAGCGAGCAAGACGTGTTCGTGTTGTGGCCGAAAGCGTGATGGGAATCGTGTAGAGCGTGGCCTGTGCGTCTGTGAGTCGTGCGGTGCGACAAGACGTGTGCGGTGAATATTCGCAGACAGATAACTCAGAATCCTCTTCGGGAGAATATGAGTCACGGTCGGCACGGCCACTCGCCTACTTGTTCGATCAAACCTCGGGCGTTTCGCACCGAGCGAACAGG
>ERZ1034569.254-NODE-254-length-20536-cov-8.420731_pt1 | contig 20536 bp, 20 predicted proteins | sample MGYA00520706_ERZ1034569 | MGnify/ENA primary metagenome ERZ1034569 (study PRJEB33760, sample SAMEA4777722) | hypersaline lake metagenome | biome: hypersaline environment; feature: brines | place: Spain | collected 2014-08 | depth 0 m ...
GGGTCCTCGTCGAACTCGCCGGGCTCGAACTCGCCGAGGTCGTCGCCTGACCCCGCGGTGGGCGCTGCCGCGGGCTCGGCGGTGGTGCCCCCGACCTCCCCGCTCGCTTCGGCGGTCGCCGGCTCCGACGGTTCCCCGGTCATCGGCGCCTCGGCGGCAGACTCCGCCGCGCCGGCCGCCTCGCTCGTCGGGTTCGTATCCGACTCCGTGCTCGCGTCGGAGTCCACGGCGCTGGAGACGTCGGTGGTGGTCGACGGGGACTCGGCGGCACCGGTCGGCTCTGCCCCGGTGTCCTCCGTCCCAGTCGTCGCCTCGACGGACACGTCCTCGGTCGCCGCCTCCGCCGTCTCGCCGGCGGTCGTGGCCCCGGCCGAGCCGTCGGCCGTCCCGGCGACCGCCGGGCCGGCGGCCTGCAGCGCGTCCAGATCAGCCGGTCCCCCCTCGTCGGGTGCGAGGTCCAGCGTGCCGGCCTCGTCGCGCTCGTCGGCGACGACGCGGGTCGCGTCCAGCGCGAGGTCCCGCAGCGCGCCGAGGTACGCGGGCGTCGTCCCGTAATGATCGCGGGCGAGCGTAACCCCCTGCGCGAGGGCGGGGTCGACCCCCTCGGACTCGAGGTGCTCGCGGAGACGCACACCGGACAGCCCCCTCTCGATGGCCGCGGCCATCGTGCCGACCCGGTCGAGTGTCTGCTCGGCGGTCGCGACGACCCACCGGTCCCGGGTCCCGGCGTCGACCTCGCTGATGCTCTCCGGGCGGACGGAGGAGTAGACCACGTCGGTGTCGTCGGGCTGGTAGGTCCGGGCTTTCCCGGTCACGGCGAGGAACGCCGGTGGGTCCGTCCGCTCGAGGAAGGAGAGCGCCTCGGGCTGGTACTGCCCGGCGTACACCACGAACGCGCCCGTCGGGTCCACGATGCGCGCCCGCAGCATCGACTCGTTTACCTGCTCGAGTTCGGTGAGGACGCCGACGAGGAACAGCCGGTTGACCCGGCCGCCGGTCGGCGTGATGACGAAGTTGGGGGCGCGCTCCTCGTCGCTCTCGGAGAACTGGAAGTCGCAGTCGTCGAACTCGGCGGCGAACAGCCGGTAGGCGACCTCCCGCGTGCCCGGGCCGCTGTCGCCGTCGTCGCCGTCGGTGCTCACGCCTCACCACCCGGCTCGCCGGCGGCGGACTGCAACAGTGCGCGCGCCCGCTCGGTGGGGTCGTCGTCGACGGCCTCGAACGCCGTGGCGTCCAGGTTCGCGCCGTACTCGTCGACGGAGAGCGTCCCCCGCACCCGGAACTCCCGGCCGACGAGGTCCGCCGCGATGTCCTCGGCCACGACCTCCCGGTCCATCGCGTCGCGGGCGGCCTCCAGCGCGTCCTCCAGCGTGCCGCCGTAGATCGCCTCGGTCATCTCCCGGTCCAGCACCGCCGTCGCCGTCCCGGTGCCGTCGTCGAGGATGGCCTTCACCCGCATGTCGTCCTCGGCGTCGACCTGGCCGTGCGAGCGACACTGACCGTTCTGGACCACGCGCCCACAGTCGGGACAGCGCTGGATGAGACCGGAACCGTCCCGGACCTCGATGACGTTGCCGACGAGTTCGACGTCGAACGCGCCGCCCCCGTCGACGGCCTCGCCGATGGGGAGCCGCCGGGCCTCCTCGTTGGCGGCCACCTCGCGGTCCAGCGGGGCGACCAGCGAGAACTCCGAGACGTTCACCGACGGGACGCCGCGGAACTCGCGGACGTAGACGTCCTCGATGCGGACGGAGCCGCCCTCCTGCAGTTCGGGGTGCGGGTCCCAGTCCGTGAACGGGAGCCGGGTCGACTCGTCGGCCAGCACGCCGCTGAGGATCTCCGTCTCCCCATCGCGGCCGTCGATGACCTTCGACTCGACCTCCATCACCCGGACATCGACGTTGCGCCCGCGGTCGCCGGGGGCGAGGTCCGCGAGGGCACGGTCGCCGCCGACCTCGTACGGCACGTCGAGCGGCTCGTCCTCGAACGCGAGCGTGGTCGACTCCCCGAGGTTGAGCTCGGCCTCGCCCTCCCACTCGCGGACGCCGGCGTTGCCCGCGCGGACGATGTCGCCCTCTGCGAGGCCGAACTCCTGCCACGCGGTGAAGTCGATGACGCCGGTCCCGTCGGCCAGCTCGCCCTCGCGGATGACCTGGTCCTCGCCGTCGTAGCGGATGGACCGCTTGCCCACGGTGAGGACGCGTCCGGTGACGGTGACGTTGCCCGAGTCCGGGGTCACGTCGGCGATGTCGGTGGCGGTCGGCTCGCTGCCGCCCCCGTCGCCGCCGTACTTCCGCCGGAGCGAGCTCCTGGCCTCGTCCACCGGCACGCTGTACTGTACCAACCGCTCGAGATCCTCGAGGACCTCCGCTCTGTCGACGCCGAGGTCGGAGGCGAGCTCCTCGGCATGGTCGTCTAGCTCCATCGGTCGCCGGTTGGGCGCAATCGAACAAAAGAGTGCGCCCTGTCGCGAGCTCCCGTCGCCGAACGCTTAACCCGACCCCGCCCGCGGCCCTGGACATGACGGACGACACCGAAGGCGTCGCGGTCCTCGGCGCCGGCACGATGGGACGTGGTATCGCCCACGCGGCCGCCGTCGTCGGGCACGACGTGACGATGCGGGACGTGGACGAGTCGGTACTGGACGAGGCCGCCGCCGCGGTCGACGGAACCATCTCCGGTGCCATCGAGCGCGGCAAGCTCGACGCCGACGCGGCCGACGCCGCCCGCGACCGCGTCCGGACCACGACCGACCTGGGCGACTGCGCCGACGCGACGGTCGTCATCGAGGCCGTGCCCGAGGATCTGGACCTGAAGACGAGCGTCCTGGGCGAGGCCGAGGCGGTCCTGAACGGGGATGCCTTGCTCACCTCGAACACCTCCTCGCTCCCCGTGACCGAACTCGCCGCGTCGCTGGACGAGCCCGGGCGGTTCTGCGGTCTCCACTTCTTCAACCCGGCCTACGTGATGGGGCTCGTCGAGGTCGTGACCGCCGAGCAGACGGCCGAGGGCGCCCGCGAGCACGCCGTCGGCTTCGTCGAGTCCCTGCGGAAGGAGGCGGTGGTCGTCCGGGACGCGCCCGGGTTCGCCTCCTCACGGCTGGGCGTGACGCTGGGCGCCGAGGCGATGCGGATGCTGGAGACCGGGGCCGCCAAAACGGCGGACATCGACGCCGCGATGGAACTGGGCTACCGGCACCCGATGGGCCCGCTGCAGCTCTCGGACGTCGTCGGGCTCGACGTCCGGCTGGACATCCTCGAACACCTCCGCGAGGATCTCGGCGAGCGGTTCCGCCCGCCCGAGGTCCTCCGCCGGAAGGTCCGCGCGGGCCACCTCGGCCGGAAGTCCGGACGGGGCTTCTACGTCTGGGAGGACGACGAGGCGGTCCGGCCCGTGGACGGGGAATGAACGAACAGTGCGAGGCGGTTACTAGAACAGGCATACAATAGAATTAGCCACTCACCATTCGGAAAATCGGAGATATTAACGGATTATTGGCATCCACGCGAGCGAAGCGATCGCGGTTCGGGCAGTTGCATACCGCGCCGCAGGCGCGGTTTCACTCGTCCGAGGCGAGTGGTGAGTCGGCCGAAGGCCGACGAACCCGAGCCGAGGACGAGCCCTCTTTCTGAACTTTTTGCTGCGAGTGATTTCTCGGCTCCGCCGAGAAATGGATAGCGGGCCGGCGGAGCCGGCCCGCCGGTTCCCGCGGCGCTCGCCTGTGGCGAGCGCGAGGAAACCCGAGCGGCAAAACGCTCGACTGAAAGCTCTCGTCAGTCGTCGGCCGGCGCGGCCGCGAACCCGACGTCGATCTCGCCGGCGTCGAGTTCCGCCTCCACCTCGCGGACGGCCTGGACCATGTTCCTCGTCTTCCCGTACGCGACGTCGCGCGGCAGGAGCTTCAGGCCGCAGTCCGGCGAGATGGTGAGCCGTTCCGGTGGGACGATCTCGAAGCCCTTCTTGATGTTCTCCTTGATCACCTCGACCGGTTCGACCTCGGCGGTGTGGGCGTCGACGACGCCGAGCGCGAGGTCCTTGGTGAACTCGGGGTCCTGGAACACCGGCACCTGCTCGTACTCCCCGTTGGCGAGTTCGAGGTCGAACTCGTGGACGGGGAAGTCGAGCACCTCGGGGTAGATGCGGGAGTAGTCGCCGTAGCAGACGTGCAGGCCCAGCCGGACGTCCGCGGGCACGTCCTCGACGATGCGTTCGAGGCACTCGCCGACGATGGCGTGGTCGTCGGGGGTCGTCGCGAGCGCGGGCTCGTCGATCTGGATGTAGCGCGCGCCGGCCTCGACCAGCGCCTCGACCTCCTCGTTGACGAGGTCGGCCAGCTCGTAGGCCAGCGTCTCCTCGTCGTCGTAGTGCTCGTTGAACGACCAGTTCGCGAGCGTGTACGGCCCCGTGATGGGCACCTTCACGGGGTGCGAGGCGACGCCGTCGGTGAACTCGAACTCCTCGACCAGCCACTGCTCGCCGTAGGAAACCTCGTCCACGACGGAGGGCTTGTCGAAGTAGTTGTGGCCCCAGACCTTGACGGGGCCGTTGAACTCGTAGCCGTCGATGCGGTGGGCGAAGTACTCCACCATCTCGTTGCGCCGCATCTCGCCGTCGACCACGACGTCCAGCCCCGCGCGCTCGTGCTCCCTGGTGATGAGCCGGGCGGCGTCGTCGTGAGCCTCCGTCAGGTGGTCCTCGCCGAAGTCGTACTCGTCGTCCTCGACGAGCTCCTCCGCGCGGTTGAGCCACTTGGGCTTGGGGTACGACCCCACGACCGTCGTCAGGAGGAAGTGGTCGTTGGAGTGGTCGTCGGGGCGGAACTGCTCGCGCACGTCGGCGCCGCCGTCGGCGGCGGTCCGGCGCGTCCCGCCGTCGCCGACCTCGGGCCAGCCGTCGGTCATGCCGTCACCTCCTCCTCGCCTGCGGCGGCACGCGCGAGCACGGCCAGCTTCTCGCGGGCCCGGTTCACGGGCAGGTAGAACAGCTCCGTGTTCGCGGTCAGATACGTCGTGTCGAACGACTGGGCGGGAATCTGCTCCCCGACCCACTCCACGCGCTCCCGGACGGTTTCGACGCCCTCGACGCGGGTGTTCTGGCCGTCGACCAGCCCCAGCGCGATGTCGTCGGTAGTGCCGTACTCCGTGATGTTGTACAGGTTGGCCTCGTGGTCGCTGACGAAGTCGAACCCGACCGCGTCGAGGTCGGCGTCCATCAGGTGCGCGTACGGCTTCTCCGGAACGGCGCCCCAGTAGGTGTGGCAGACGACGTCGGCCTCGGTCGCGGTCGCGACCCGATCGATGGCCGCGCCCGCGCGCTCGTCGATGCCCGCCTCGGGCGGGTTCTCGACCAGCGATGGCTCCAGCAGGAACAGGGTCGCCACGTCGGGGAACTGCTCGACCTCGTCGACGAGGAAGTCGGCGACGGCGTCGAGGAACGCCGCCTCGTCGCCGTACTGCTCGTCGGTCGCGAGGTCGGCCAGCGAGTACGGCCCCGGGAGGACGGCCTGCAGGTCGCCGGCCCCGTCGTCGAGCGCCTCGGCCGTGGCGTCGAGTTCGGCGGCCACGTCGCCGGTCGCGGTCAGTTCCCCGACGACCACCGGCTCGCGGTAGAAGTTGTTGTTGTCGTAGTAGCGGACGATGCCACGGGTGTCGACGGCGTCGGCCATGGACAGCGGGTGGGCGATGTTGTCGTCCCAGCGGGCCTGCCCCCCGACCACGCGGTCGAGGCCGGCCTCGGTCTGCCAGTCGAGTTCCTCCGCGCGGACGCGGTCGTACGCCTCCGTCACCGCCTCACCCTCCGTCCCGTCGATGAGGTCGGACTTCTGGTGTCCCTTCAGGTCCGAGAGCTCCCCCTTCGCCCAGTCGGGCAGCGGCAGGAGTCCCGGTGTCGTCGCGACGAGTTCGGTCATCAGTCGGCGTTACGTGACCACTCGGAATAATATTTGCTAATCGTCCTGATGCCCAACGGTAATTCAACGCGGGCCTCGCCCGCCCGTCGGGACCAGCTCCAGGACGACCAGTCGCTCCGAGGGGTAGCTCTCGTCGGCGGCCTCCTCCGTGACGAGCCCCGCCGCGCGGGCCGTGTCCCGGACCGCGTCCAGCCCGGTGAGCGAGGAGACGAGCAGCAGCGCCCGGCCGCCGGGGGCCAGGACGCGCCGGACCGACGCCAGGAACGGGTCCACGACGGCACGGCCGTCCGCACCGCCTGATAGCGCCCGCTCCATCCAGTCGTCCCACTCCTGATCCTCGGGCGTGGGGAGGTACGGCGGGTTGAACAGGACCCAGTCGAAGCTCCCGCCCCGGAACGGCGCGACCATGTCCGCCCGGACGGCCTCCAGCCCCGCATCGCGGGCCCGGCGACAGGCGTGTGGGTTCAGGTCCGAGGCGACCACGCGGGCGCCACAGGCCTCGTCGACCGCGCGGCCGACGTGGCCGGAGCCGGTCCCCAGGTCGAGCACGCGGTCGCCCCGGCCGACGCGGCTCACGGCGGTCGTGGCGAGCAGCTGCGAGTCCTCCGCCGCGCGATAGACGTTCGGCTCGCCCCGGAGGTCGGCCAGCCGCGGTCGGTCGCGGTCAGTCATCGTCGTGGTCCATCGGTTCGACCGGGTCCGAGAGGTCGTACGCCGACTCGACGCGCTCGACCGCGGGGATGTACTCCCCCTCGACACTGCGGGGCTGTGTGTCCCCGGTCTGGCCGGACTCGATCGCGACCGTCGGGTCCGTCACCGCCGTCGCGGGCGTGCCACGGTCCGCCTCCGCCCCGTCGACGCGGCGAACGGCCCGCTCCACGTCGTCGTTCCCGTTGTCGGCGGCCCGGGCGCCACGCCCCTCGCCGGCGAGGCGGAAGCCGTCCGCCTCCTCGCGGGCCATCAGCTCGCGCTGCGGGAAGGGAATCTTCACCGCCTCGCGCTCGAAGGCACTCTTCACGGCGTCGATAACGGCGTTCTGTGCGGCCCACTTGCGCTCGACCGTCGGGTCCGGGATCCAGAACCGCAGCGTCAGCACCACCGATGAGGTGCCGAACTCGTCGATGACGACGTCCGGGGCCGGGTCGCCGAGCACCTCGTCCAGCGCGTACATCGCCTCGCGGGCCAGCTCCATCGCCTTCGCGACCTCCACGTCGTAGTCAACGCCGACGTCGACCTGGATACGGAGCTTCCCGTTCCGCGAGCGGTTGATGATCTCGTCGTCCGTGATGCGGTCGTTCGGGATGACGACGACCTCGTTGTCGAAGGTCCGGATCTCCGTATTGAACATGGAGATATCCGTGACGATTCCCTCCTGCTCGTCGACGATGACCCACTCGTTCACCTCGAACGGCCGCGAGAGGAGCAGCACGAACCCGGTGACGATGGCGCCCAGGGTCTGTCGGGCGGCGAGCCCGACGATGAGCCCCGCCGCGCTCGCGCCCAGCAGCAGACTCTGTGGGTTCACCCCGTACAGGGCGAGCGAGAACAGCCCCGCCGGCGCGAACACGAGGAACTGGACGATATGGTGGGCCACTTCCTTCTGATGGGCCGTGATGGCGTCGGCCTCGGACCCCCGGCGTATCACCCGCTTCGTGATGCGGGTGACGGTGAACGCCGTCCCGAACACCGCCGCCAACACGAGCACCCGGACGCCGTCCGTCGGCCCGACCCTGATGAAGGTGAACGCCTCCGACAGCTCGGCCCGGAGCCGCCAGACCACGACGATACCGAATGTGAGGGCCAGCCCCATCAGCGTGAGCAGCAGCGACTGGATGGCCTCGACCGCCTCGTCGTCCCCGACGCGCCGCTTGAGCGGGCGCCCGAGCGCGTAGACGACCCCCGCCACGACGGCGAAGAGCGCGAACAGCCCGATGCTGATGAGATACTGCTCCGTCCGCGTGAGCGTCCAGGTCCACGGGTTCAGCACGGGCTCCGTCTGGAGCAGCCACGCCGCGGCCGGCGCCCCGGTCACGGCGGGGTCACCTCCGTCGTTTCGGTCGCGAGCCGGGCGAGTTCGGCGAACTCGGCGGGCCTCACGTCGCCGGCACGCCGCCCCATCAGCTCCTCGTCGGCCGCGTCGACCACGGCGTCCGCGTCGGCGATGCCGCTGATGTGGACGGTGTTCCGGACGGCGTTGCGCATCGTCTTCCGGCGCTGCGTGAACACGCCCCGGACGAGGGCCATGAACACCGCCTCGTCGACCTCGTACGAGGGTGCCCGTGGCAGGCACCGGACCACCGCGCTCTGGACGGCGGGCTCCGGGTCGAACGCGGCCGGCGGGACCGTCTCGACCACCTCCACATCGGCGTAGTGGCCGGCAGTGACCGAGAGGCGGCCGTAGTCGTCCGTACCCGGGTCGGCGGCCATCCGCTCGGCGAACTCCCGCTGGAGCATCAGGACCAGCGGCACCCCACGCGGCAGGAGCCGGAAACAGAACTCGCTGGACGCCCCGTACGGGAGGTTCGAGACGGACCCGGTGAACCCCGGGAGGTCGCACTCCAGCGCGTCACCCTCGATGACCTCGAGACGTCCAGTCTCGATGGCCGCGGCGAACTCCTCGCGGAGGAACCCCGCGAGGTCCGGGTCACGTTCGATGACGGTGACGTGCCCGTCCGTATCCGTGAGGAGGCGGTCGGTCAGCCCGCCGGTCCCGCCGCCGATCTCCAGTACGTGGTCGGCGGCGTCGGTGGGGAGGTAGCCGGGGAGACGGTTCAGTACCCGGTCATCGACGAGGAAATGCTGGTCGCGCCCTGGGTCGCCGCGGACCCCGGCCCGACGGCGGAGGGCGTCCGGGTCCCGTCGTGTCATACGTTCTATCTCATGGTCGACGCTGTGGTGATAAAGCGTTGGCGCCCCGCTCCGGCGGACGACCCGCTCACTCGCCCGGGTCCCGGGCCGTGAAGATGCGGTACTTCATCTCCTCCTCCCTGATCTCCTCGACGATACGGTCGATGAGCGCCCCTCGCGGGTCGTGGAGACCGGAGACGCGGTCCGTCAGGTCGTCGAACGACTCGAACGGCTGGCGCTTGCGCTGGTCGAGGACGTTGTTCCGGAGCTTCTTGCCGATGCCGGGGAGCAGATTCAGCGCGTGGAGCCGGGTCGTGATGGCCTGGGCGTCGTTGAAGAAGTCGACGAACCGCCGCTCCTCGCTGTCGACGATATCGCCCACCCCGTACTCCAGTTCCGACTGTGCGGCCCCGGGGAGGTCGTCGTGGTCGATCCGCTGGACCCGACTCACCGCCTCCCCGCGCGGGTCGATATCGACGCGGTCGCCGACGTCCATGTCCGTGTCGGCCTCGAACCGGACCAGATAGCACCGGAAGTCCTCGAGTCCCAGCGCGTAGGCGACCGGAGTCGTCGTGCGCTGCTCGTCCGGGACCCCGGTCGGCAGGTAGTCGAGCACCACCGCCTCGCGCGGGGCGTCCGAGTCGCCGGACCCACCCGTCTCGTCGCCGGCGTCAGTCATACCCCGAAGCTAACGGGAGGCGATATTTAAAATGCGCCCACGGCGCGGCTGGTCACGGCGGCCCCGTCGGCCACGGCGCAGGCTGGCGAGCGGGCGGGGCCGCTCCCGGCACCGGACCGTGGCACCGCGCTCGCGGAACCGATCGGACGGTGGCGTGCCGCCCGGCCGGGTCGGCGGTCCGGCGACGACGTGTCAGGTCACACGACCGGGTGCCCGCGGCATCGCAGTTGAACCTCAGTGCTGGCGGCCCCCTGCCTCGTTCTCGTGCTATCCGTGCGCACAGTTCGGACGTGAGACGCGGCTATATTCCGGGGGAGGCGAGGAGAAACCGAGAGGGGGACGAACTACCGGGGCGCTCTCAGTAGGAGCGGACCTTCGGCTCGTAGGCCTTCTCGGCGCCCTCGAGGATGACGTCCGTGTAGTAGATCTCGGGGCTGCCGTCCGACCACTGGACCATCGTGTGCTTGAGCCACTCGTCGTCCTTGCGCTTCTGGTGCTCCTTGCGCCAGTGGGCGCCGCGGAACTCGTTGCGGGCGAGCGCGCTGAGGGTCATGGTCTCGGCCACGTCGATGAGGTTCCGCGTCTCGATGGTGTGGATGAGGTCCGTGTTGTAGGTGCTGGAGGGGTCGGAGACGGCGACGTTCCGGTACTCCTCGCGGCACTCCTTGATGACCTCCAGGGCCTTCTTCAGACCCTCCTCCTCGCGGAAGACGTTGACCCAGCGGGTCATGGCCTTCTGGAGCTTCTGCCGGATCTCGGCGTGGTTGCGACCCTCGCGGCTCTTCAGCTCCTCGACGCGCTGGCGACAGCGCTCGGCGGTCCGCTCGACGGTCGCGGACGGGTTGAGCAGCTCCCCGCCGTCCGGGGCCGCCTCCCCGCCGTCGGCCGCCACGTCCTCGTCCGCAGGCCCCAGCGCGCCCGGCTCGACCGGGGCGCCGAGGTCGTCCTCGTGCTCGATGGCCACGGAGGGACCGGTCTCGACGAGCGCCTCGCCGTAGTCACGCCCGGCGGCGTGGTAGCCGGCGCGGGCGCCGAAGACGATGAGCTCGGGCAGCGCGTTCCCGCCCAGGCGGTTGGAGCCGTGGACGGAGACGCAGGCACATTCCCCGGCGGCGTAGAGCCCGGAGACGCAGGTCTCGCCGTGCTCGTTCGTCTCGATGCCGCCCATATGGTAGTGCTGCCCGGGCTTGACCGGCATCGGCTCGGTGAGCCCGTCGACGCCCTCGAAGTCCTCCGCGAGGTGGAGGATGTTCTCCAGGCGGTCGGTGATGCGCTCCTCGCCGAGGTGGCGCATGTCGAGGTAGACGTACTCGTCCTCGACGCCGCGCCCCTCGTTGACCTCCGTCAGCTCGGCGCGGGAGACGACGTCACGCGAGGCGAGCTCGCCGGCGTTGTTGGCGTACCCGCCCTCGAACATGAACCGCTCGCCCTCGGCGTTGTAGAGGATGCCCCCCTCGCCACGAACCCCCTCGGAGATGAGCACCCCCGTGGAGGGGAGCGTGGTCGGGTGGAACTGGACGAACTCCATGTCCTCGACCGGGGCGCCCGCGCGGTAGGCCATCGCGGGGCCGTCGCCGGTGTTGGCGACCGCGTTGGTGGTGTGGTCGAACGCCTGTCCGTCGCCACCGGTCGCGAGAACGACGCCGTTCGTGGCCTCGAAGCCGACGACATCGCCGCTCTTGATGTCGTAGGCGACGCAGCCGTGACACTCCCGGTCCTCGGGGTCCGGCTCGTCGGTGACGGCGAGGTCCATCACGTAGAACTCGTCGTACACCTTGATGCCCCGTTTGACGACCTGCTCGTACATGGTGTGGAGCAGGTGGTGGCCAGTCTCGGCGCCGGCGTAGGTGGTCCGTGGGAAGCTCAGGCCGCCGAAGGGCCGCTGGGAGACGCGCCCGTCGTCCTCGCGGCTGAAGGGCATCCCCCAGTGCTCGAGCTGAATGACCTCCTCGGGGGAGGTCTCACAGAGGGTCTCGATGGCCGGGGCGTCCCCCAGGTAGTCCGAGCCCTTCATCGTGTCGTATGCGTGGTCGGTCCAGTCGTCGCCGTCCCGCAGCGCGGCGTTGATGCCGCCCTCGGCCGCGCCCGTGTGGGAGCGAACGGGATGGAGCTTCGAGACGAGCGCCACGTCGGCGCCCTCCTCGTGTGCTGCGATGGCCGCTCGGAGGCCGGCGCCGCCGGCGCCGACCACGATGACGTCGTGTTCGTACATTGTGTGTGAAAGGGTCGCTGTGTTCTAAATCCGTGTTGGAGTTCGACTGACTTGATGCTGTCGTGCGATAGCGCCCGCAAGCGCCCGGATCCGGCAGAACATGCCGGGTCCGAGCGCTCCGGGAGCGCCGACCGAGGCTCACCAGAACTTCAGGTTGTTCTTGACGGCCTCGCGCTTGAGCTCCTGGATGTGCTCGGTGAGCGGGATGTCCTTCGGGCAGACCTCCGTGCAGGAGAACTGGGTCTGACACCGCCAGACGCCGTGCTCCTGCTCGATGATCTCCAGTCGTTCCTGCTTGCGGTTCTCGCCCTCCCGCTCGTCCATCGCGAACTTGTAGGCCTTGTTGATCGCCGCGGGACCGAGGTACTCGTTGTTCCCGGCGGCCACGTTGCAGGAGGACATGCAGGCGCCACACCAGATACAGCGCGTGGACATCTTGATCTTCTCGCGGTTCTCCCGGGTCTGGCGCTGCTCCTCCATCCCGTCGGGGAGCTCGTCGGCGTCGAAGTACGGCTCGACGGCCTCCATCTGGTCGTAGAAGTGCTCCATATCCACGACGAGGTCCTTGACGACCTCCTGATGGGGGAGCGGTTCGACGCGGATCTCGCCGGGGACGCCGCCGTCGTCGCCCAGGTCGACCACCTGGGTCTTGCAACCCAGATGCTGGGTGCCGTTGACGAACAGCGCGTCCGAGCCACAGACGGCCTGCCGACAGGAGTGCCGGAAGGTGAGCGAGGAGTCGTAGTGGTCCCGGGCGTACATCAGCGAGTCCAGGACGGTCATCCCCTTCGTGAACGGCACCTCGAACGTGTCGAAGCGGGGCTCCTCCTTCTCGGGGATCTCCGGGTCGTAGCGGAACACCTTCAGCGTGAACGTGGTGTCCGCCTCGTCGAGGTCGTTCTCGGCCCGCTCGCGCATCCGGTCGCGGCTCGCGGCCCGCTCGGCCTTCTCCTCCAGGCGGCGGCGCTGGTGGCTGGACTGCTCTTCGGTCTCGGTCTCCTGTTCGGTGACTTGTGTGCTCATTATGCTGCGGGTCCGATGATGAAGCCGGCCATCGCCATCGCGACGCGGATGCCCTGTGCGACCAGGAGCACGCTCGCGAGGATCAGCCCGTACTTGACGACGGTCTTCGGGGTGCCGTCGAGCCCCTGGTTGACGAGTGCGTTGTAGACCCCGTTGACGCCGTGGAAGGTGGCGGTCACGAGGAAGGCGACCATCGTGAGGAAGTAGCCCGGCTGGCTCATCCGCAGGTTGGTCTGCATGAAGGTCACCTCGGCGGCGTGGTTGACGAAATGCAGCAGCATGAAGTGGAACGCCAGCACCACCACGAGGAACGCCGCGGTGAGCCGCTGGAGCAGCCAGCGCGTCCCCTTCGGCTCGAACGAGGAGTAGTAGTCCGCCATCACACCGCCCCCGCGAGGAAGGTCGGGACGCTCGCCACCACGATGGCGCCCGTGAGGGCGAGCGACGCGTAGAAGCTCTTGTCCTGTGCCTCCAGTCCGACCCCGAGGTCGACGAACAGCAGTCGCAGTCCGTTGAGGATGTGGAAGACCGCGACCGCCAGCAGGCCGACCTCCAGGAACCGGATGACCAGCAGGCTCTCCAGGCCCACGATAGTCTGGGTGTAGGCCTCGGCGCTGATGGTGGCCGTGCTCAGCACGGCGATATGCGTGAACAGGTAGCCGACGAGCACCCAGCCGGTGAACTTGTGGAACACCCAGGCCCACATGCCGGCGGAGAACTCCCGCCACCGCCCGAAGTCCTCCACCAGGCCCCGGTCGTACGATTGACTCATTACGGGAACGTGTGGGAACCGGTCGCGTATAGAAGTTGCCTTTGCGCGCCAGCGGACTGCCACGAGGCGGCTCTCTCCGGGCGGTTCCCGACCGGGCACCGGGCCGGTCGACCCGGCGCCATCTGCCGGCAGTTCGACGGCCTCGAACGGCGGGCGCTCAGTCGACCAGCGAGGCGATGACGGCCCGCGCGGCCGCGACCTCGTCCGCGTTCACCGTGTGGCCCATCCCCTCGTAGAGCCGCATGTCCACGTCGGCGCCCATCGCTTCGAGGGCGTCCCGCGTCGCGACCACCCGCTCCTCGGGGATATGCGGGTCCACGTCCGAACAGCCCAGGAAGACCGGTGTCCCCGCCAGATCCCCGGGATACGTCCCGTCCAGTTCCTCGCCGATGAGACCGCCGCTGAACGCGATGACCCCCCCGTACCGGCGCGGGTTGCGCGCGACGTACTCCGCCGCGAGGCAGGCGCCCTGCGAGAACCCGCCGAGGACGATGCGCTCGTGCGGGATGCCGGCCTCGACCGCCCGGCCAACGGCGTCGTCCAGCGCCCGCAGCCCCGAGGACCGGCCGGGTTCGTTCGCCTCGACCGGCGCCAGGAAGGAGTTGGGGTACCACTCGTTGCGCGCGGCCTGCGGGGCGAGATAGGCTACGCCCTCGACCGCGAACTCATCGGCCATGCCGAGGATGCCCCGCGCCGAGGCGCCCCGGCCGTGAGCGAGGACGACCGCGGCGGGCGCGTCCGCCAGGTCCGCTCCCGCGGTCGTGATGCCCTGCCCCTGATGTGGCCCGACCTCGTCGTCGGTGCGGTCGCCGCTCATCGGCCGTCCTCCGCTCGCCGTTCGACCAGTAGTGTCACCATGTCACCTGAGTTCGTCCCCGAACCTACTTATGCGTTCCCTGACAACGATGGCGGTAGGTGACGAAGATGTCCTCTGGTACGGATAACCCGACAGCGGAGACGGTCGCCGACGACGGCCCCTGTGCCGTGGTCGACTCGCTCGAACAGATCGGCTCACAGTGGCGGCTCATCGTCCTGCACGACCTGCAGGACGGCGAGAAGCGTTTCAACGAGCTGAAACGGTCGACCGACGCCTCCTCGCGGACGCTCTCGCGGGTCCTCGACGACCTCCAGGAGATGGGCTTCGTCGACCGCCGGATGGAGGAGGACGCCCCCGTTGCGACCTACTACTCGCTGACGCGGAAGGGGGAGTCGCTCTGCCCCGTCTTCGACGAGATCGAGCGGTGGGCCGACGAGTGGCTCCAGCCCCCGGCGGGCGAACCGGACGTCGCCGCCGAGTCCGCGGACTGAGCCGTGGACCGGCTCTGTGTCTACTGTGGTTCCAGCCCCGGCCACGACCCCTCGTACCGCAAGGCCGCCCGCGCGCTGGGCGGGGAACTGCTCGCCCGCGACCTGGGACTGGTCTACGGCGGCGCCAGCGTCGGCCTGATGGGCACCATCGCCGATACCGTCATCGAGGGTGGCGGCGAGGTCATCGGGGTCATCCCCGAGGCGCTACAGGACCGGGAGGTCGCCCACGCCGGGCTGACCGACCTCCAGGTCGTGGACTCGATGCACGACCGCAAACGGCGGATGGTCGACCTGGCCGACGGCTTCGTCGCCCTGCCCGGCGGGCTGGGCACGCTGGAGGAACTGTTCGAGGTGCTGACGTGGGCCCAGCTCGGCCTCCACGACGACCCATGTGGGCTCCTCAACGTCGAGGGGTTCTACGACGGGGTCGTCGCGCATCTGGACGGCGCGACCGATGCCGGCTTCGTCTCGGCGGCCCACCGCGACCTCGCGCGGGTCGAGCGCGACCCGGCCGCCCTGCTCGACGCGTTCGAGGCGTACGAGCCGCCGACCGAGCCCAAGGTCGGCCCCGACGACGTGTAGCTCAGAGGGCCAGCAGGTCGCGGGCCTCGTCCGGGGTGGCCGGCTCGCGCCCGAGCGTTCGGGCCACGCCCGCCACGCGCTCGACCAGCTGGGCGTTGCTCTCCGCCAGCTCCCCCCGTTCGGAGTAGACGTTGTCCTCCAGTCCGACGCGGACGTGGCCGCCGAGTATCGTCCCCAGCGTCGCGAACGGGAGCTGGTGGGGCCCGAACCCGAGCGTGTTGAACGTCGCGCCGTCGGGCAGGTTCCGGACCGCGTTCAGCAGGTTCCGCGGCCGCGCCGGCGTCAGCGTGCCCCCGCCGAACACCAGCGTCGTGTGGTACGGCGGCGCGAGGTCGCGCCGTTCTAAGAGCCCGTGGATCTCGTTGACGTGGCCGTCGTTGAACGCCTCTAACTCCGGCTTGATGCCGCGGTCGTCCATCTCGTCGTAGAGCGCGTCGACCATGGCGCGCGGGTTCTCGCTCGTCAGGTGCCGGTAGCGGTTGAGCGGACCCATGTCGAGGCTCGCCATCTCCGGGGCGGGGTCGGTCCGCAGCGGCTGGCGCCGAGCCTCCAGTGGCGCGCCCGTCCCGCCGGTCGAGTGCTGGATGACGAGGTCGGTCGTCTCGCGGACCGCCTCGGTCAGCTCCTGGAACCGCTCCGCCGAGAACGACCGCTCCCCGTTGGGCTGTCGGGCGTGCAGGTGAGCGACGCTCGCGCCCGCGGCCTCCGCGTCGGCCGCGGCCGCCGCCACCTCCGCCGGCGTCTCGGGCAGGTTCGGGTTCGCCTCCTTCCCGTGGACCCCCCCGGTCAACGCGACCGTGATGACGACGGGTTCGCCCGAAAGGTACTCCTCGTACCCCGTCACGGGTCGGCCTCCCCGGCGTCCAGGCCCTCGGCCTCCCGGTAGAACTCGCAGTGGGCGGCGTGCGAGAGTTCGAACCGGTCGTTGCAGATGTCAGCGCGCATCGGCTCGGCGAACTCCTCGAGGACGGTGCAGTAGGCACGCTCGGTCGCGGCGTGGTCGCCGTCGCGGTAGTCCAGGTGGGGACAGCTCATGGACGCAGCTTCTGGACCCGTCGTGTTAACCGTTCGCGGGCATCCGTGTCGGGTGGTGACACCGGTGTCCGCCGGTCGGTCTCCGGGTGATAACGCGGATACGTTCGGCTCCCGAGCGGAACGCGGACGTCCCGGCCCGAGACTACGATATTAGTCAGTTATGACTCGTTATCCTCGGATCCCAGCCCGACGCCGAGCCCGAGGGTCTCCGTCGCCGCGTCCAGTCGGGTCAGATTGTCGGTGATGGCCGCCCGGGCGGCGTCGCCGATGCCGGGGTGGAAGCCGACGACGACGGTGCCCTCGTAGTCGTGTGCCTCCAGCTGCGAACGGGCCTCGAAATGGCGCCCGTAGCCGTCCGACCCCCACTCGACGTCGCTGTCGAACACCTTCTCGCGGAAGCCGGTCCCGTAGTTGGCGCGAGCCTTGGTGTCGAGGGTGTCGAGCCGCTGGGCGGCGGCCGACCCGTCGCGCCGGAGCGCCAGCAGCAGGTCCGTCACCGGGTACGGGGGGTCGGCGTCCAGCGCCGGCGCGTACGCACCCGGGACCCGGTCGAGGTCGCCGTCCGACTCGACCGTGTAGGCCAGCAACCGCGGGACGCCGTCCTCGTGGAGGTGGGCGATATGCGAGGCGTCGAGGCCCCCGCCGAGCGGCGGCCGGTCGCCGAGGTGGATGACGGCGGTGAGGGTCATACCGTCGATACGGGCGGGCGGCCCCTGAACGTTCGGCCGGGCGGTTGTGTGCGGCGGGCGACGCCACCGCACGCGCCTGGCCGCCCGGGCACGGACGGATGGGCACGACCGGCGGTCGCGGCCACAGGGACGAAGCCGGCGCGGGCGGTGGCAGTCACCGGGGGTTCCCCCGTGCGGGCGCCGTCGTCCCCGACCCGCGGCTCCCGGCTCGGACGCCGGTCCTCGGGGTCGCGACCGAGGGCGCGGCGGTCGCCTACCCACAGGGCTACGTCACCGGGAGCGAGGTTATCAACGACCGCGTCGGCGACCCGGCGGGGACGTTCGCCTCCGACCGCCGACTCGACGGTCGGCCGCTGACGCTCGGGGCCACCGCGACGGCGGCCGGTGACGTGTTGCTGGCCGACGGTTCGCGCTGGTCGGTCACCACCGGCCGCGCGCTCGGCGGGCCACACGGGGGGCGCCGCCCGGAGGCGGTCCCGGGGACCGCCGAACTGTACTGGTTCGCCTGGTCCCCGTTCCACCCGGGGACCCGCGTCTGGCGGCCCTGACGCGAACCGGGCCGCGCCCTTCAGAGCAGCGCGCCCGGGTTCATGATGCCCTCGGGGTCCAGTGTCCGCTTCATCGACCGGAGCGCGTCGAGGTACGACTCCGGCACCTCCTCGTGGTAGTGGTCGCGGTGGACCCGCCCGACGGCGTGGTGGTGGGTGATGGTCGCGCCGAACTCCATCAGGGTGTCCGAGGCCGCCTCCTTGATCCCGCGCCACTGCTCCAGCTCGCGGCCGACCGTCGCCGGCGCGAGCAGGGTGTAGTACGGGGCGGGACCGTCCTCGTACGCGTGGGTGAACCGACAGGAGAGGAAGCCGGCGCCGCATTCCTCCTCCATCGCGTCGGTGACGCGCTCCCGGATCGCACGATGCAACGCCGGGAACTGGTCCCAGGTGACGGCCGTCTCGAACGTGTCGACGAGGACGCCCATGCTCACGAGCGAGTTGAACATGTACGGTGCCTCGACGAAGGCGTCACGCCACTCCCCCGAGTCGCCGCCGTCGTCCTCGGTCATCCCCTCGGTCCCGTCGCTGCCGTCCTCGGCCGTCCGGTCCTCGGTGGTCGGCCCCTCCGACACCCGGCCGCCGTGTGACTCGGCGATCTCGACCGCGCGGTCCAGATCGGCCGCGATGGGCGGGAGGCTGTCGGTCGACTCGAAGCCGAGCAGCAGCACCGAGGAGCCGTCGAACGCGACCTCGTTCAGCATCGCCTCGTTCGCGTCGAGCAGGCGGCAGTTCGCGGGCGTCAACCGGGCCTGAACCACCTCGCGGCAGGCCGCGACGGCGTCCCAGTAGTCGTCGAACCGGACCGTCGCCCTCGCGCGGTACGGCGGCCGCGGCTGGACCCGCGCCCACCCCTCCGTGACGACGCCGAAGGCGCCCTCGCTGCCCAACAGGAACCGGTTCGGGTCCGGGCCGGCGCCAGAGGCGGGGAGCCGCCGCGTCTTCAGGCTGCCCGCGGGCGTCACCGCCCGGACGCTCTCGATGAAGTCGTCGATGCGTGTGTAGCGGGTGGCGAAGTGGCCGCCGGCACGGGTAGCGACCCAGCCGCCGAACGTGGAGAACTCGTAGCTCTGCGGGTAATGCCGGAGCTGGAGGTCGTGGTCGGCGAGCTGTGCCTGTATCTCCGGGCCGGTCGCGCCCGCCTGGATGCGGGCTGACCGGGAGTGCTCGTCCACCTCGACGACGTCGTCCATCCGGCCCATGTCCAGCGAGCAGACGCCGGCGAACCCGGTCCCCTCGCACTCGACGCCGCCGACGACGCTGGTGCCGCCGCCGAAGGGGACCACGGCCACCTTCGCCGCCTCGGCCCACGACAGCACGGCGGCCACCTCGGACTCGTCCTCCGGGTAGGCCACGACGTCGGGCGCGTCATCGAAGCGGCCGTGGAACCCCCGGACGAGGTCCCGGTAGGCGCTCCCGTAGCTGTGGGTGACGCGGTCGCGCTTGGCCGTCGTCGCCTCGCACGAGAGGTCGGCGGGCGGCTCGACGGCCGGCGGCGGCAGCTCGATGTCGGCCAGCTCCGGCAGGTCGAGCAGCGGGCGCTCCGGGAAGCCGAGCATCCCCTCGATGCGACCCTTCAGTTCGCGCCGCTCCGCATCGGTCGGGAGCCGGTCCGCCCAGCCCCAGGCCCAGAACGACTCCCGGCGCTCCTCGGCGCCGTCGTCGCTCGCCGCGTCGGTGCTCATGCCCTCCCAACCGGCAGGGGATACAAAGTAGTACCGGGCGCCCGGGACCCCGCCTGTCGGCGCCAGGCAGGGTCGGCTTCGGTTCCTTTTAAACAGCACGTCATGCGCCGGGACAGCTTTTTTAACAATTGGTCACATGCACCGCGGGAGCACGGATGTCGGCCGATAGCTACAAACTCATCGACCAGCGCGTCGGCCTCTGGGGCGCGGTCGCGCTGCTCGTCGGAACGGCACTCGGGATGAGCATCTTCATCGTCCCGACGCAGATGGCTGCCGCTGCGGGGCCGAGCATCACGCTCGCCATCGTCGTCTCCATCGTCCCGATGGTGCTCGGCGTCCTGCTGCTCCTGCAGCTCGGCGGCGCGATACCGGTCGCCGGGGGTATCTACGTCTACGGCTCCAGACTGGTGGGGCCGTTCTGGGGCGTTCTTGGCGTCTCGGTCCCGATATTGGCGGTCTGGTCGTACCTGCTGTTCGCGGCGATCGGGTTCGCCGACTACCTCAACGGGCTGCTGGACACGCTCGCGGGCGCCTCGGTCCCGACGGTCGTCGCCGCCTGGGTGCTGTTGGGCTCGTTCCTCGTGCTCAACTACGTCGGCGTCCGCATCGTGGCGAAGGTCCAGCTCGCGTTCGTCGGGCTGCTCGTTATGGGGATGCTGGCGTTCGTCCTCGGCGGTATCCCGCATATCGACGCCGCGAACTTCACGCCGCTGTTCCCCGCGGACGAGGGCGAGCCCTTCGCGGACGGGTTCGCACCGTTCCTGCTGGCGGTCGTCACGCTGTACATCCCGTTCCAGGGGTTCGGGATGATAATCGAGATCGGCGAGGAGCTGGAGAACCCGGTCGAGAACATCCCGCGGGTGCTCGGTATCGGGATGACCATCGTGACGCTGCTGACACTTGCCATCGTCTTCACGCTGGTCGGGGCCATCCCCATCGAGAACATGACCGTCTCCGGCCGGCTCGGCGGCGAGCCGGTCGAGGGCGGACTGGCCGCGGTCGGTGCCGGGGTGCTGCCGGACCCGCTACTGCTCGTCATCGGCGTGGCCGCGCTCCGGGGGGCGGCGGCGCCCGTCCACACGCCCTTCCCCCCCCACCCCCGCACGGGGCGGCGGGCGCGCCGCCGCCGCCGCCTGCCGGGCCCGGTCCGCGCGGGCCCCGACCGCCACCCCGACCCCCCCCCCCCCGGCCCGCCGTTTGTCCGCCCCCCCCTTCACGCCCCCCCGTTTCTCGGACGCCGCGGCTCCC
>ERZ1034569.255-NODE-255-length-20437-cov-13.194534_pt1 | contig 20437 bp, 14 predicted proteins | sample MGYA00520706_ERZ1034569 | MGnify/ENA primary metagenome ERZ1034569 (study PRJEB33760, sample SAMEA4777722) | hypersaline lake metagenome | biome: hypersaline environment; feature: brines | place: Spain | collected 2014-08 | depth 0 m ...
ATCGCTTCCTTCGCAAGGAAGAGGCCCCGGGTTCGAATCCCGGCGAGTCCACTCCGGTATCGTCCTGGTGGTGAAGGTCCACTTTTTCCGGGTCTCACCCCATCGAGACCGTTATTTCTCGCAATAGGGTCTGGAAAATATCCGTCTCTGAAATCGAAGGTATCCCGATGTCGAGATACGTCCATCGCCGTCTCCGGGATTTGCGAAGGAATGTGTGGGGGGAGCTAGTCTATGCAGACCGAACAGCAGCACGTCGTCGACGTTCAGGTTCATCGCCTGGCCGCGAACCTGCTGTTCGATGCACATGGGCTGAGTCCCTACTGGGGACTCGTCTCCGTGTTCGACCCCGACCTCGAAGGCGAGACTGTCGTCGCGGGTGAGGAGTACGCCATCGAGACTGCCAGCTACTGGCAGGGCAAGCTCGCGGACCCGTCCGGCGATGTCGACGGCGGCCTCTACGAGTACAAACTCGGGCTGTGGTCAACCGACGAGACGGGTGACAAGGGTGCTGATTTGACGTTCAGACCGGGGTTCCCGAACGCCGAGCACGTCGACACTGGCGAAGAAATCGAGGGGATACCGAGCGACTGCCCCGAATCAGTGCGCGTCCAGGTCGAAGCGACGAATCTGAGCAAACTCGAACTGTACGGTCTCGTACAGGCGCTGGCCGACACTATCGACCTGAATCCAGCGTACTTCGCGCCCGACGCGGTTCACGAGTGGTCGTCAATCTACGGCCTGGAGACGTATCTCCGCATCGAGCGCGCGATGGCCGAGCACCAGCTCGTCGGCGCAGGTGGCATCTTCGAGGAGATTGCACGGTTCAGTAGCGGCGACGGATCAAAAGGTGAGTGGAAGTGGGACCACGAGAAAACGAAGGGCCACTACGAGGCCGTCGCACTTGATCCAGCAGCGTGGTCGCGGCTGCTTGACGACCACTCGATGGCGAAGCGCATCAAGTGCTACCAGCCCCAGCACCCCCGACAGAACGGGCAAGATGATGACCCGCTCTATCACCACAAGCTCGAAGCGCAGTACTGGGCCGGCTACAGCTCCTCTGAGAGTCTCGACTGGCACTCCTACTGGGACCACGTCGAAGAGTTGCGCGAGACCACGCTCAACGTGGTGAACTGGGGCGGTATCTCTGTACGTCCGGACGGCCCGTTTGTCGCAGATTCGTATTTCGAGCCGGAGGTCGCCGACGAACCCGTCGAGATCGTGTCGAATCCGATTCCCGAACTTACCGAGCAGCAGCAACTCACCGCGCGCGAACAACTTCTCGATCCGGAGACCACCGAGGGCGAGTTCGAGGTGCTCCGCGCGATGACCGATGGCGGCAAGCAGTTGCATCACTCCGAGGCTGCGGAGTGTTCTGGTACGTCAACGTCGACGGTCTACCGGGCTGTCGAGCAGTTCGACGGGATTCTGGAGGTGCAAAATGGCACGGTACAGTTCGTCGACGACGTGGTCCGAAGCGAGGTACAGGGGATAGTTGAGCGCCTGGAATCCGCGAAGGATTCCGCTCTCGAAGCGATTCGGCGTACCGTTGATCGCGCGACTCCACTCTCGGCCGGTGATAGGAGTGAGCCGTCAGCGCTGGAGCAGTGGATGAATCGCCACGGGATCACTCCGCAGGAAACCTACGATGGGCTTGAACTCCGTCTCGACCGGCCTGTGTCCCGACACAAACTGGAGAAGATACTCCGCGCTGGCCGGCAAGCTGCTGAGCACAGTCCGACACTCACTGAGCACTTCGAGAACGCGACCATCGATTGGCAGGACCGCGACGGGGACTGGCACGGCAACTGGCAGCTCGTCGTCGACGGAAAGATTCTCGGCCCTGCTGGCTCCGGCTAAACGCGACAACTGAGTGGCAACACTGGCGTGGTCCCCGGACTTTTATAAGTACTTCTCGTTCTAACGCTACTCTGTTTGGTGTCATCCTCATTCAACAGTCGATCAACGTTTTAATTGGTCAAGTCGCGTTTCGCCGTCTGGGAAGGGGGCCTTAGGGAGTGTGCCTAAGGGCACACAATCCAAATACCCCCCCTCACCCTCGCTGCGCTCGGGTTCGGGACCGCCACCGCAGACCGCAATACTACCGCAACGGGGATTGTTCGGCCGGGCGTGAGAAACCATCGTAACCTGAGCACACATTATTGATAGTTGAATAACAGACTATTTCTTATGAATTTAATGATAGGCTATGGGAACAATCTCTACTCTCGAGTATGTGCCACTGCTACGAGTCCCAGACTACGGAGTGGAAAGTCACTCGAATCCGTGGAGTTGCCGATGTCCGGCGAGATACGTGGGATGAGGAGAAATATCGTCCGTGGCTTGTTGGCTCAAAATCTCTCCGTCAAGAACCGAGACTACGTCTGGAGGGGCATCATCTGAGCTATCTTTCACCAATATCTCGGAGTTATCGTCGATACTGAACCATCCACAGTCGAACGCCCAATGGTGGACCTTACAGAGCGGAATACCGTTACGAGGGTCGTCCGGACCTGCTTCGGACTTGGGATAAATGTGAGCTGCTTCTACCTCAGGCCGACCTTCTGGTGAGAATCTACGGCATCCGCAGACTGCGCAAGCGTAGTCGTTCCGACTCTTCACCTTTCGAGCGAATACTGAGGATCGAATTCTTGACCGAGACGTAGCGTACCGCGATTCGTCTTCAGTGAGAGACGGTGGTTGGCGCGAGAGTTCCTCTACTTCGGTCTCTGCTTGCTTATACTCGTCCCAACTGCTAACTGACAGTCGGTTCATTTCAAAGCGATATACCATTCGCTCCCCGTCACTTACGTAACTGTAGTCCTTGACCTCAACGAGTCCCCGGTACTCGTACTGATCAATTCCTTCTTCACTAGTAAAGAGGTATATCGGAAGGGGGTCCTGAACAGCGTCTATTAGGGCTTCATTGGCAGGAGTAGCCTTCTGATCCCCCTTGTCCGGGACCCCCTCTCCCTCGTATGTGAATTCGTCATTCCGTCCGAGTTCGTCGTTGTAGACTTCTCCTTTATTCGCCAGCAGTATTACGTAACGCCCCTCCTCTAGGGACCGGAGTGTGATACCTTTAAATTGATAACCGAAATTGGTGTTGAATGCGTCCTCTACCTCAGATTGGGTTAACGTTTCTCCGATTTCAAGCGACCGTGAGAGCGGGAAACTAGTCATCGTTTCACGTTCACGAAGAACAAACCGATACAGAATAATTTAACGCAGGATACGTCGGAACGGGTCAATCGGAATCCACCGAGATTGTGGTTAAGTATCGGGAACGGATGAACCGTCCCTTCGTGCCGGACCGATCGCCGACCAATTGACGTACTTCGCTGAATTCGAGGAGACCGCATATCTCGTCGAACACGACGGCGACCGGTTCGCACTCTCCGGGGCGGGGACAGGTTGTGAAATTCGTTAAACAGGGCACTCCTGATGTGGTCCTCTTCGAGAATGTCGAGGGTATCCTGACTGCTGGTGAGGACGACCCTACCGCGTACGTTGACTGGTTCCAAGGCCAGATGGAGTCGATCACCCGAGAGGAGGACTCGGAAGCGACGGAAGGCTACGGCAGTGTATTGGATGTACTGAACGCCGCGAACTACGGCGTTCCTCAACGACATCGGCGAACTATCGGGCTGTTCGTCTACGGGGTAGACGACTCGGAAGTTGAGTTGCCCGAACAAACACACACCGAAGACCCGGATGAAGGCAGTGAGCGTGAGCCGTGGAGAAAGGTTAAACACGTAATTTACCGAGATGATCTCAAACAAGATTTTGACCTTGGTAAAAAACAGGTTGACATAGAAGGGTATCCAGACGATCCGGGTCATCGTACTCGTCGCCATCGTGACAGCACTATTGAGATGATCCGGGCTATCCGTAAACTTCCGAGGGACGCCCACAGATTGAGCAAGGAATAATTAAACCTCTGTCTCAAAAAAGTGCAGTGAGGTTCCAAAAATATCGATCGTGTCGGAAAGCCGTTTAGACTTTGCCTCTGGTACCGTCCACTGTGACCTCACAGGTCATGGCTGTTTTGGTTGAGCGATCCAGGAGTTCGTCCATGAACTCCTGATAGTACTCTGGGTTGGCGTATCGAACCAAACGTAATTGACCGAGTGCTTCCAATCCGACTTCTGTCCAGCGCATCCACTGATTCTTACACCGTTTGGCGATTTCGCCCATTGCTCGCTCGACAGGGTTCGAGGTCCACGGCACCTCGAACATGTCAAGGGCTGCCTCAGCAAACATCGTTATCGACGGTAACCACCGCTGAAGATATCGCTGATCAGCTCAAGGACGAAGACTGGACAGACGTAACCTGGAGTGAAGGAAAGAAGGGCGACCTCACAGGGTCGTTCTACCGGAAGCGCGTCCGCGTGTGTACGGACGCGTACTTCGGTCGTGTTGGCGAAGAAACCGGCTGGCTGGTCCTGCAGCGTGATCACCACTCGGGCACCAACGACGACGAAGGCGAACTTGCAGCCTGGCTGTGCTGGGGACTCGACGAGTCCTCACTCAAGGACCTCGTCGAGTGGGCGCATCTTCGGTGGACGATCGAACAGTATCACCGCGATATCAAGCAAGTGCTGGGCGCTGACGAGTTTCAAGGCCGAGCCTGGCGTGGGTTCCACCACCACATGGCGATAGTGATGCTCACTCAGGCGTTTGTCGCGACCCACCGTCTCGAAGCTGGTGAGCAAGGCGCTGGGCTTGATTCCTTCGCGGAAGTCACCAGACAACTGGTCCGGATTGTGGCGATCCAGCGGTTGATGGACGAGCATGGGCTGAACAGAGCAACAGCTGAAACAATCGGCACAGACATGTTGCGTGGGTTCTCCGAGTGGAGCTGACGTGCTCATCGTCGGTAGCTGCCTCTCTGCTGAGCTGCTGGACTCGGCAGCAACTGGACTCAGTGCTGTCTACGTCGGGTCACACTGTCATATCTGACGGTGTCGTCGTGATCGTCGAACCAGTTGCTTCACCGAGATCGAACGTGCCGTTCTGGCTCTGTGTAGTCCAGCTGAACGAGCGCAGATCCCGCCTGATCGGCGGGATCAGCTTCCAAATCGAGAATATTCCTCGGAAGTAGTGCGCAAAGTCGTTTAGAGTTCGGACGGCCAGGAGTCCCGCTGGATTTTGATGGGTGAGACTCTGGAGACATGATTCTCAGACCTCGACGAGAGATGACAACGGGAGACGACTGCAAAGTCTAAACGGCTTTGTGACGGGACCAGATATTCAGGTATCGCTGGGAAATTCCCGTTCAATTATTGGGCTGTGCAACATTGCTTCCACGAGATCAGGGGGGACTGCATTTCCTACGACTCTCTCGGCGGCGCTAATCTGGTCAGGAAGTTCAAACTCTTTCGGAAACGTCATGAGCAAGGCGGCCTCGCGGGGCGTTATACTCCGGTTAGCTTCAGGGTGGGTAAACCGACCACAGCTTGGAGTCGTACAGCGCGTCGTGAGGGTCGGCGCAGGTTCTTTCCATGCCATTCTCCCGTAGGCAGATCCAGCCCCTGAATCGACGTTCTGATGACACTTCCGAATGAGGTCTTCGTGCTCGGTTCCTCGGAGGTCCATCCAACTTCCTCCGTTGTCAGGGATGACCTTCATGAGATCGATGGTCTTCTGGCGGTGATTCCTCGCTCGGTGTGCGGGGTCGTCGTCTTGTCGCTCGCCCTTCGATAGGTCGTCTAGGTCGTCTCGAACAATCGCATCTCGTACCCACCTCCATCGCTCTCGTTCGTCGTCCCCGTCCGGATTTTCTACGTGTGTCGGTGATCGAAAGGTGATCTCGTCTGAGTCCGCATCATAAACGCACACGCCGATAGTTCGCTTCCTCTTTTGCGGAACCCCGTAATTGGCAGCGTTAACGAGTTTCAGGCTCACGCCATACCCGCCTTCTTTTCCGGTATCGCCTTGTCGGGTAATCTGTTCCATTTGATTGCGGAACCACTTGATGTACGATCCCTCTCCCGAACTGAGGATGCCTTGGACGTTCTCGAAGAACACAAGATCGGGCTTTTCCTCGCGAACTCGTTCGACGAATGCGCGTAGTAGGTCGTCCTTGGGTTCGTCCTCTGGCCAGGGGGTCGTGTCTCGAAGCGAACTGAAATTCTGGCACGGAGGACAGCCACAGATCACGTTTACCTCTCCCTTCTTGAGGCCGAAGTGTTCGCGAATCTCATCGAAAGTCGTTTCCTCTAAATCTGCTTGCAGAGGTTCGAAGTCGACTATCCCCTTATAGGTGAGATTCCGTTCGTACGTCTCGAGTGCGTCTTCGTCGATGTCGACCGCACCTCTTATTTCAAATCCAGCCTGGTGAAATCCGAGAGAAGCGCCACCAGCGCCGCAAAACAGGTCAACTACGGTACCTCTGCTCATTACTCAGATATACAAACTCCGATGTCTAATTTTTTGTGCTTCAGGTGAAGGCCCTCGTCGGCGAATGGTGGGCGTCGCACCCCGGTAGAGTGGGGCGGTTATTGTCATCATTTTATTATATTATCGGTAGTTCGACCGGGGCAGCGGCTGCGAACACGTCGTCGAAAACTGCTGCGGTATGTGAGGCTGGAGTTCCCTCTACGATGATTCCGAATTCGAAGTTTGCGCTGAGGTTCGTCCTGGTGAGGTTGGCCGAACCGACGTAACAGCTGGTCTCGTCGACGATGGCAAGTTTCGCGTGTGTCGCGAGCTTGTGCCTGCCCCAATCTGTCTCTTCGTATAGGTCGCGAACCTCTAGACGCGACCGCCCTTCTCGATCAAGTCCCTCGTGTAGCGTGTTTAATGCGTCGACGAGGTCGTCGTCGGGATCTTCCGTCTCCCGAGTGAGAACGCGCAGGTTGACTCCTCGCTGGGGTAAGCTCGCAAGGTCGTCGACAATCCGCTGATCCGCGTCGAAGTAAGGATTCGCAATCCGGACTGTGTCACTTGCTCCGAGGACCAAATCCCGAACTCGAGCACTTATCGCGCCAACGGTGTCACCCTCACTGAGAGTCACGCCGTCCGGAAGGGTTGCAACTAAACTAACGTCAAGAGGGCTCTTACGAGAGCCTTCCGTGACTTCTTCAATGGCCAACGCCGCAACGTATTGGCGATCGAGGGTGCGTGCCGCCAATCGCGGAGATACGCGAAAGGTGTAATCGGCGTAGCGATCTCCTGCAGAAATCTGCTCGGCCTCAGCGTCCGTCGCGAGGCCAACGAAGACGGCCTCTATCGCCCGCGGAGACAGAGTGTATTCCGAGGGCGCGTGTTCCTGCAGCGTGGCTTGATTCACCCTAATTCGGGTTGAGTCCCGAGACTCAGCGAATCCGTCGCGAAGGTGTGCGATTACTTCCGGTGGAAGTTGCTGGGCGATTGCGAAGTCACGGGGTGGGTCGTCGAAGTCGCTTATATCGTTTTCTTCACTGTCCGTCACGGCTATCACACGTCCCAAAACGCAGGTGTAGTTGGTCCCCCGACGAGCGTTCGCCGGTCAAGGTGTTCGTTGAACGCCTCACAAGTGACGGTCGTAAGATGAAGGCAAGCGTGACATGCTGCTCCGTCGTCGTCCTGACTGCACGCGGGGTCGAGCAGGCACTGTTCGGCGAAGTCGATTGTGTGGTCTACCCACGGATGAATTCGAGTCTCGAAGAGGGTTGACATCCCGCCGAGTGCGAAGTGCTCCGTCGACTTCGCGTACAAAATAATGGCCGGCACGTTCGGTAAGATTAGCTCGGAAATGCTGTCAGTCGCGAGGCCACACTGATCAGACGCCGTGGAAACGAGGGCGTGACTCATGCTATGTAGGAGTCGATATGCCGATTCGGTAGGCTCGTGATCGACATCAGAAAATGGATTGTCGACTGAGACGGGATCGACGTTATTCAAGAACCACTTCCGGTACGCTCCGTCGCTGACGTCAGCGTCCGGCGTTACCGATTCGCCGACGACGTTGGCGTCGACTAACCACTCCACGAGGGCCTTGCGGTCGACCTCGAGTATCAGCGCTTCCGACGGACTACGATCGGCGAAGACGGGAATAGTCCCCTCGTCACCGTATGGGTGTTCGAACGCGTTCAGGTCGACTTGAGACGGATCCGGGAGTTCCCGGTAGTAACCGTAGAGCACCGAAAGTAGCGGGAAGTTATCCACCACCCACACTTCGTTCACGTTGATTCGATTTAGCTTGTCCTGGTACTTTCGAGCTCGCGGGTACCTCTCTTTGAACTCCGGCGTGAGAACGTCCAAAAGTCTCCGTGGCTCTGGGTACGTGCTCGGATCGTAATCGTCGTGTTGGGGGTTTCCTTCGTACCCTTCCGTTGAGCGGATGAAAGTGAATAGCTGGTCGGCGATCAGAGAGTACGCTCGCTGTTCTCGAGTTTCGTCGTCGCTTTCGGTACCAGGCGGATCGATTTTACCTCGGGTCTTCTCCGTCACGTACTCACTTGTCAAGTGATCGACAGACCTTCCTGCGTCAGCCTGCATTTGGAGGTACCTTTCGATTTCGTCCTCGGTGTATCCCTCTTCGCGAAGGTTCTCGATCTGCTCTTGCTCCCCGGCGCGAGTCACCATGTCCTCGATCGTGTTGTCTTCCGTGAGGGGAACGTCGTCATCAGTGAATGCAGCCATCAATACTCTCGCCCAAGACTCCTCCCGTTCTAGGTCGTCACGGTCCATTCCGACTGGCGGAATGGCCACCTGAAGTAGCGTGGCTGGATAGTATATGCCTCCACCACCTGGTGGCGTCGGTCCTCCGACGTACTTGTTACAATCTTCGCAAAAGGCACTTAGCGGGCCCATGTCGTCCCCACAATAGTCACAGCGGAACCTCCACGTCGCGGGGTCTCGGGTGGGCTTGTGTAAGTACGGCGCAGCGTAGTCGTGCGTTTCGCATTCGTCGGTTGGTCCGGGAGGAAGTGCGTTACCACACTCGTGAGTGACGACGAAGGGGACTTGTTGCAATCTGCCCTGGCATCCGTCTCGAGGACAGTCACCGGGATCCTTGTCTTCACTGTCAGTCGCGTAGTAGTCGGTCGGATTTTGTCTGATGTCTACGCGACGGCACTCCGGTTGGTCACACACCATCGTCAGAGGGAACAACCGGCCTTCGACCTTGCGTGGACGATACGCGTCGAGGTCAGCGGGAGAGAGTTCGTTCCAAGGAGACTCGTCCGCGTTACGGAATCGATCCGCTTGACTACGCATCTCTCCAGTCACTCGGGCGACTGGCAAATCGTTGAACTGCCGCACCTTCACTCCCTTGTCTTTCACCCGCATCGCAACGTCATACTCTCCGTAGTCGAACACGTTTCCGGGGCCGAAGTTGTATAGTACCTGTGCAATGCCCCGCATCATGTCGGCCTCTTCGTCCATGCTACCACCTCACCGCCGGGGCCGGCTCGTTAACAGGACTCCTCTGGGCGGTTGGATTTGCTGTAAGGTGTGCTGTCGAAATCATTGGTTGGTGAAGAGGTTGATGGCCTTGGCAGTGTTCGTGTCTGGTTCAATCGGGATCTGCTCGTCTATGTCACGAAGATTAGTCATCGGTTCTCGCGCACCGACGAGGGGTTCGTCGTTCTCGTCTGTTAGCGTTCCAAACACGTGTGGTATGAACGTGTCGTCGTCGTCAGGTTCGGCGTCAATTAGCGCAGGCCAAAGGTCGTCGAACATCTTCTCTAGCCGCTCCGAGTAGATCGACGCCGCGTCGGCGTCCGACGGAGACGCGTCGTGAACGTCGTACGCTCGAGCAAGGAGTTCCTCGACTCGTTGCCGGTCAACGTCGATCTCGTCGCGGTGAATGGCTTCTTGGAGGCCTTCCCAGTCATAGAGGCGCTCCGAGAGTTCACCGCCGTACTCTCCATCAAACAACTGCAAGAATAGAGCACAGAATAATCCGGAGAATGTTTGCTCGATTCCGTACTTCGCCCACCGCTCGAGCGGCGTAGCTTCTACCAGGAGGTCCTCGTACTCGTGGTGGTGATGGAATTGGTGGTAATGGGATTGGTCTTTCACCTGCATCGGGTGGAACGACATGTAGACTGACCCGGGATGTTCTCGTCCCACCCGGGAATACGACTGAATATACTCAGCCGTCGAGCGCGGAGTGCCGTGGAACGCAATGAAATTGAACCGCTCGATGTCGATGCCGTGCGAGATCATCGATGTCGCGATGACGACGTGAATGGGCTCGTCGCGATCCTCCGGATCAGCTTCGATCTCGTCCTTGTACGTCCGGACTAGGCTGAGTGGCGTTTCGCCCGTCATGAGAACGGGACGAAGGGTGTGATAGTTTCCGTGGGCTGTTGCCAGGTTTCGGTTTATCATCGTCCGGACCGAGCGCTTCATCAGTTGGGTGTTGTCCTTCGCGTAGTGATACGAGACCTGGACCTCGTAGTCGTCGAGAACGTCGATCAATTTGTCCTCTCTCTCGTCCTCGCCGGGCGAAAAGTCCAGTTCGTCGTAATCGTATTCTCCTTCGTTTGGGTCTCGGTCAGCTATCGCCGCGTCCAGCTCGGGGGGATTTTCCTGAAACTCTTGGACGACCCGCGCTTGCTCTTCGTGGATGCGGTTGATGGCGAACGTCCGAGATACGTTCCGTGGGATGCCGCCGATCATGTTGCGACCGACTTTCCGCGGGTGAGCGTAAGCGTAGAATGACTGCTTCAGGCGAGGACCCTGCGCGGGGAAGGTATTGTGCTCGCGACGGTATAGCGCCTCTACCTGCCGATCAGCGCCCTTGATGGTTGCAGTCGCAGCGACGACCTTCATTTGCCAACCGTCGCCGAATTCTTCGGCCAAGGTCTGCAGTAACGTCTCGTAATGGGAGTCAAAGGACCCGAACTCTTCTCGCAGCAGGTGGAGTTCGTCCTGTATTATTAATGACGGTGGGTCCACGGAGTCGACCTCCACGAGGTCCTCGTTGTCACACGTGTGCTTCGAGGGATAGTCGTAGTCGTCTACCAGACAGTCCTCTTCCCCGGTGAATCCGTGGTGAGGACACCGCCCCTCAATGTCTCCGAGTAGCGTCCGAAATCGACGTTGCATCCCGACGATGGAGATCTTGTCTATCGTCGAAACGACAAACGTGGGCGCGTGGCGGTACACTTCTCTGTCCGTGACGTAGACGGGCAGGGGTTCTTCACCGTCGTGTAGCTTGACCCAGGGGCACTCCGAGTGAGTACACACGTGATCGACTCGTGCTCGTTCGTGGTCACCGTCTATCTCGACATTCTCGTTCCCACAGAAGGGACACTCGGAAAGGATGAGGAACTCGTGGTCTTGATCTTCAGGTGGATCGTCCTTCGCTTCCTGGATCCGATCGACGCGGTCGTAGCGCCGCTCGTCCATGAGCTTGTTTGGAACGTTGTCCTTGCCCACGAAGTAACCTACACTGAATGGATCGCCCTCGAGGTCGTCCTCGCGACGGACCAGCTCAGCGTGTCCGAGCACCTCAGCCGCGCGCTGCAGCTGTTCGAGAGACAAAAACCGTAGTGGGAACTTCGTCAGAGCCGTAGTTCCGTACTCCTTTCCCCGCAATCTGTCGTGAAACGCGGTGAACGTGACTAACCCCAGATATGCTTCGGTTTTTCCACCGCCAGTCGGATAGTAAATGACATCTGCAGTGTCCAGTCGGTTCGTCACCTCCCGGTCTGGGTCAGCTTGTGCCACTATGTCGGGAATCGACATCACAATGAACACGAGTTGAAACAGTCGCCAACCCGGAAAGTCACCCATTTGGATGAACGTCTCATTCAGGAGCGTGAACGCCTCTCGAACCCTGTCGTCGTCGCGAATGAGTTCACGTCCCTGCTCAAATCGTCGACGTTCGTCTCTGAATGAGGAAATCGCCTCCTCAAACCGCTGCTCGGCCTCGTCAGACTTGTCAGATAAAATGTCATCTCCAACGTCGAGGTAATGGCCTTCAGCCCTCTCCATCTCATTTTGAAGGACGAGGAGTAAGTCGTCTAAGTCGATCTCATCAGTTCCGTTCACCTGCTCGGGGAGGTCCTCGAGAACGTGTCCGGGGAGATCCTCTCCGGACAACGAGGCATTGTCAGCTAGCACGTCGAACTGCAGCGGAATCGGTTCTCGGGGAAGGTACTTTGACTGTTCGTAGACTGGCAGAGTGACGGTCCGAACGCCGACCGGATCGGGATCAGCCAACGGGTTGCGTTCTTCTGCAGGATATATAGGTTCTGCCGCACAGTTCTCACCCACCGCGTACATCCGGCCGTCGTACTGGTACTCGTCGCGAATCTCGTCAAGTTGGAAAGGCGTGATGTCCGATCCATTGACGCTCGCGTCAATCCCTAAGTCGAAGAGGAACGCCCGCCACATCATGTACTCGTAGTCGTCGGCGTCAGGATAGTCTGCGCCGTGAGTGTTCACCAGCGTGGCCTCGATGACGAACCGATTTTTTCCTTCGTCTCGGGACTCCTCTCTCACTTGGACGCGCAAATCCCCCTCCCAGAGGGGATTGACGATGTCACTAGAATAGGTTTCTTCGATCCACCCACGAAACGCTGACTCGTCTTCGAGAAGCCTCTCCGGGACCTCTCGTCCTTCGCGTTCACTTGTGTCACCGGGTAATTCTCGAATCGCGAGGGGATCGTCACGAACTGTTTCCTCTGCGGCAGCGAACGCCGAAGACAGCGAGACCACTTTAGAACGGGATTTGTCCGCGAGAGAACGGAGGTCAGATCCAGTGAGGACTAACTCATCTCCGCAGTGTTCTATCAAGTCGAGCTCGATTCGCTCGTACACTGGAAGCAAGTCGACTACTGCTTCTTCGTCTCCACCGTCACTTTCTCCGTCGTCACCGTCTGATCTGAGTTCACGCCCACCATCCGTTGCTTCCTGTGGCACGTCTGGTTGATGACGCGACGATTGGGGCCCCCCGCGCTCGTGGGTCGGCGTGCGGTGAAGATGCCTTTCTCCTCCACGTTCACGTTGTTCGTCAACCTCTGGAAATCGACGATAGTAGACGTTAGCACTGGGCTTCAGCTCGACTATCGCGTCGTCGTTAATGTTTGTTGGGACGCGGAACGTTACCCCAATACGGAAGGGGGCGACATCTTCTGCGATGTCCTGAAACGCTTCGTCTTGGGCCAGAGCCTCGCGATATTTGTATTGGGAGGCAAGAACTCCTGCAAAGTACTGTCGGGACGGCTTGGACCCGTAATGCGTTTGCTCGTTCGGACCCCGACCAGTCAACCGACGTACTAACCTTCGGGTGATAACGTCATTTACGGCCTGATGTTGTCGAAACGTTGGATCTTTATCAAGTTCATATGCTTCGTCAGGAGGGCGGACGTATCGTGGATCTGATTCAGGCGGAATGTCGCGACGACCAGCGGGCATAAGATTCTACTTCAATACGAAGTAATATAACATTAACGTTCAGGATTACACCGGTGTGGGTTCCAGACGGTTGTTATTTATCCAATGATCAGTCGATCGAAGTGATTTGGCTGTTCGGATCGCCGATAATTCGCAATTCGGCCTCAGCAGCTTGCAACCACTCACGACACGTCACGAGCAGCGTGTTAATATTCTCACTTGAGCGTGCCTGAGCGTGGTCCAATCCTGGTTGAACGATATATATTCTGTAATTCCAAGCGTTTGGCTGGAACCCAGCCTCTATATCTTCGAACCCTTCCTCATTGAATACGAAGCCCTCTACCGTTGTGTCCCTCTGCCGATAGCGGATTCGTGCAGGGAGACCGCTGTCTCGAACCCAGTTGATGCTTCGAAATACTTGATCAACGACATCGCGAACGTCGTCCAGGCGCGCTCCACTGTCACTATCCTTTGGTCGTGATTTGCAGTGATAGAAGCTAATCCGTCTATTTTCTGGTTCAAATTGAACGTAGTCTGCGATCTCACCTTGTGTGTGATCTCTAAATAATATCTGTTCTTCTTCCCCAGTCGATTCAACGAAATCCTCTACCCAATCGTGTACGTGGATTAGTTCCTCAGCATCAGCATCGTCAGAATCGATCGAATACTCACACCACGTTGCACACCCAGACCAGTCGACTTCTTCCTCAGAGAGGAAGCACTGATCTGGTATCTCAGAATATTCGTCCTTGACCTGGTGTCCACGACCGTTATATACGAGCGTCCCGTCGCCGAGACAGAAGTAGAGTGGATAACGATTGAAGAACGTCTCCGCAGACATTTCTGCTCTCTCTTCGCCATCGTCAACGACGAATTCACATTCACCTAGCTCGCCCCCTACGGCGTTTGAATCTACGGAGTATTCGCCATTGAGAGAGGGAGCTTCTTCACGGGGTTCGTACAAGAATTCGACATTTTCTGGCGTCCCGGAAGAATGATCTAACTCCCTGAGTTGTAGGTTCTCCAGTTGAACCCATTCTCCATCTCCCACATTCATCGTCACGTCAACCCGTCGTAGATCGGGATTAAAAGTTGCATAAATTGGTTCCTCTGGGAACTCAGTAATCCGGTTAATCTCTCCAAGACCTAGCTTTGGCGCGGTCGTGTCTTGACGGTATTGCGTTAGTTTCCGAGTGATCCCCCGGCACCAGCTGATAAAGTCATCTATCTTTTCTCTTCCAGACGACCAGACCCGTCCCTGTTCGTTGCTGATCCCGACTATGTCTCCGTCAACATCCGCAACAGCATGGCCTTGAGCAAACGCTTGTGCGTCTGTCTGTCGGACTGCTCCTTCGACCCGATCGCCGAGGTACATCTTGTAGGACGGGATACTACGTGTTGGACCGAGGGCACTCGCTAATCCGGCAACCTGGTATTCGATGTCTTGCTCCCCCTGTAGTACCCGCACGAGTTTTTCCCCACCGAAGAGCGTTGGTTCCGTGGAAACTATCTGTTCTCTGATTAGATTGGCAAGTTCGTCAGAGGTCGAAGACTCGAACAGCGTCTCCGTCGGATCGTGATAGTAGTAGAGGTGTAGTTCATACTCTGTGGCTGTTAACGGTGTTCTTGTTCCCCAACTGGGCCTCTCCGAGCTTTCCGTAATAAGGCCGAGGAAAGTATCATCTGAACGTTGCAGCCGATAAACGATGACATCTTCACCAATCGAGATGTCGTTCGTGAGGTCTAGTTCTGAAGAGTTCACATCATATAGGCGAGTGCTGAGGTACGGTTCAATGTCGTGCTCATTGACTCCCCGTAGCGCAGACCTCCCAGACGAGGTGGGAACAGTAGATTGAATATATTCTTCAACGAGATCTGGAACCAATTGACGCCAACCTTCGTCCTCGTGATACAGACGTCTAACTATGTCATCAACGCCAGCTTCGCGAAGACGGTCGGGATCAGCAATCACCTTTGCCCGTACGTCCGTCTTTGCCGGGCGAGTTACCCGTCCGATCAATTGCAGAGTAAACGCAAACGACTTCGGTGGTTGATGAAGTACGGCGAGCTTGAGGTCGGCCATGTCGATACCTTCTCCAAGCATTCCAACAGCGATTACTCCATCTAGGGAGCCATCCCGCAGCGACTCGAGGGTTGCACTATTCTGAGTTGAAGTTCGATCAGAGTGAATTGCTTCAACGTCTAATCCCTCTTCTGCGTATATCTCTCTTAGATCTGTAGCTGTGGCAATTCGGTTGCACCGGATCAATAGTTTCGCAGCCTCATAGTCCGTTCTGAGTGATGTCAGTTCCTCTGTTGCTGTCTCTGCTAGAATCTCATCCGATTCAGAAGCATTCCGCGTGGAAACACTTCGTAGAGCGAGGGGCTGGTACAAACCGTCTTGCATCGCATTGTTTAGGGGGTAGTGATAGACCAACCTACCTGGTAGCGTCTGCCGATCTCGGCGGAACGGTGTCGCCGTTAGCAGAACGCGTTTGGCCCTATCGAATGTATCGAGGAGATCCATCCAGCTAGGTGCTCGGACGTGATGGGCTTCGTCAAAGAATACTAAATCAAATTTATTATCAGGTGGCGAAACTATCGAATCTTCGTACTGTTCAGAGTCGTAGACGGGGCTAATATTTTGAGGCAAAGCCACAACAACATCTTCATCGAGTTCATCCCATCTCGTTTCACTTGTCACGCGTGACGCCAGTTTCGCAACAGAGGGTCCTTCGAGTTCGTCATCAACGACTTCAGCATCACGAAGTCCATCGAGTTGCTCAAACTTCTCAGCAGTTTGTGACCTGAGGATGTCAGAGGCAGTTACGACGAGTACCTGTTCCTCACTTAACCCGAAAGACAACAGCATCATTAACGCAGTTTTGCCCGTCCCCGTTGGCATCGAAACCAGTGCTGGATCGTCTGGATAGGCTGAAAAATGGCTTTTCACGCCCCAGAATCCACCCGCCTGGCAACGCCGAACTCCACTGCCTAAAGTTTCGTCAAGGTGATCGAGATCAAGTTCATTGACGTTCTCAGAGAAGTATCCCATTGGTTAGTGGTGGTTCTGTAGAATACGTTTTCAAGTTATTGCCTCAATGCCGTATTTGAGCCAACCATCTATGTTTAGCTCACTACTCCACATCGACTGACTCAATTTCTTTTAACCGGTAGTGAGCTACCTCGTCCTCATGTACGTCGATTACTGTATGGGGTTCAACTATGCGTTGTCCGTCTTCGTCAATCACGTCGAAGTCGGCTAAGCGAATGTCCCAATCCTCAGAGAGGACAACTTGCTCCGGATTCTCGCCAGCCATGACTCGATAAGCCTGTTTGCGCAGTTCCCTTAGCAGCTTCATGTACGTCGTTTTAATTTCCTGGGTCGCCTCCCAGATCTCCTCAGCGCTTTTCTTCACGACTGTCAGATCGTAGGCTTCAGCGATCGTAGGCAGATCCTCGTAGGTCCTTGGATAGTCGATTTCGAGATTGTACCATCTGCGGAACGTGTCATCTGTGTGGTCCGCCCCAGCCTCTCTCATCCGCTCTTTGAACTCGTCGAAGTCGTCACCAGTCTCGTCGAGCGCCTGCTCGAGCCGAATCTTCCAGCGCTCCGCTCGCATGATGACCTTGTCATCGCCGCGTCGCTTGATCAGGTCGTATAGTTGTTGACGGAGTTGTTCCGTCTGACGAACGTGAACGATGGTATCGCCGGGTTGGACCTTACTCGCGTACTTCGACACCGTTCCCCCACGGTCGCCGTCGACGACGTGAACCCTAGACCCTCGCTTGATGGGCATCGATCTTCCGTCATCGAACACGAGGCGAAGACAGGTGACCGAGTCAGACCGACCGTCGCCACTTTCAGATCCACTGCTGGAAGGTACGGACGGGTCGCTGGAAGCGTCGAGTGAATCTATGATCTCGTCGACAGACATGGGCTCATGCTCTTCGACTACGTCGTAGCCCTCAGCGATGGAGCTCTTCCTCTCTGAGGGGTCTTCGTCGTCCGAACGCCCCTTCGGCATGGGAACCTCAACCGAGACGCCGTCGACGACGGGTGCGTCCCACTCCTCGTCCTCATTTGCCGTCTCAGCCGCCTCTCGGTATAATTCGCGATCAGTTACTTCTCGAAGCGTTTCGTCGAGGTGGTCGTACTGGTAGCGGAGGAGTGGAAGCTGGTGTTCGTAGGCAAGTACGGTTACCTCTGGCGCGTGATTCGTTCGAAGAATCCACCGATCACGCCACGCTGGCGGTCCGACGAGTATAACGCGGTCTGACGGAGGCGCGGTCGGCAGTGCTCCCGTCGAAATGACTCCCAGGTCCTCCCCTAAAGCGTCGTATAACGGACCCCCACGTGCTTCGAGATCTAGTTCGACCGCCGAGCGGTCACCGTCGCTGGGAACCACGACTAACACGCTCTCGTCGGCGTCGAGTGCCCCGTGCAACAATCGGTAGAGGTGACCGCGCTTGGTCTCCGAGAGCTCGTAGTCCTCCCACTCGTCGTGAACGTCCTCCAACGCTCGGACTGCGTCTCCGTACACTCCGTGAGCTGGTCCCCCTGCGTCGTCGTCCCGGATTTTCTCGTAGTTGTGTCCTAGTCGATCGAGCCATCCCGATGGCGCGATCGTCTCCCACTGGTTCCCCAACGCTCTGTCGGCGTTACCCATCGAAGCGACGACGTTGGAGATGACGTTCAACGCCATTTTGAGGTCGTTAATTCCGTCGTCGAGGACGTCGCTCTGAAGATCGTCGTTGACTTCACTGAGCTCTTCGATTGAGGACCACACGTCAGCCAGGTCGTCCGCGACCTCGCCCTCTTCGATGACGTGAACCTCTCGACTAACGCCTTCGACATGATTCTGTAGTTGTCGCGTTACGCGCGTCTGTCGATCCACCTCAGGGACGGCCTTCACTCCGCCGTCAGCTGCCGTCGGTTCGTCGACAATCGCGTCCAATAGCGCGGGAGGCCACGCCCAACCTGCGGCGTCTTCAGATACGTGCCCGAAAGTCGGGCCGAGAGGATCGTGGAGGCAGTAGATCACGGAGGGGACATCATTCTCGTCTATCCACTGTTGAAACTGACGCCATCGATTTGGCCGGTACGTGACTGTCTCGTCGTAGATGACGCAGCCGACCTCGGACGCTACGTTCTCGTCGGGAAGGTGAGTCAGGTGCTTGGAAAAAAGAGCTCTCGGAGGACGTCCTTCGTCACCACGGGAGGCAGTCTTCTGATTGACCTCACCATTCGGTTTGATGGTGGCAAGTGGAAACCGTTCTTTGCTCCAAGGTCGTCGATGGCCGGGGCGGAGTTCTTTGTAACGCTCGCGAACGTGCGCGTCTCTCGAGAAAACGAGAACGCGTTTCCGGTCCGTGTCTGCGCTCATGAGTTTGAAGAGCGCGCTCAACGTGAGTGTCTCTAGGTACTCGTGTCGGAGTGTAGGTGACAACAACCAGACGACGCTCTCACGTTCGATCGCCCCCTTGAGCAACGTGTCGTAGACATCCAGAGTCTCGGGCCAGCGAACCCGACTCTCCTCCAACCGAGGATTTTCCGGTAACCTAGGCTTATTCGAGATGTCGTTGCGTTCACATAGCGCGTCGATGAGGGGATCGGCTGGCACTCCTTAGCAATTGTGAGGGACACAATATAAATCCAGGGGCGACGACAGGTGTCAAACCACTCTCCCCGAGCAGGCCGTAGTTCGCTTCCGATCTTCGTAGGACGAAATTTAATGAATCGAAGCCAAGGCTACTCTCGGACATTTCAGCTCTCTCACGATCGATATCAGTAACTCGACTTCGCACGTTTAATTAGGGGCATGCTGTAGCGGTAACAAGGACGATAATGCCGATTACGGATCATCTGTCATGCACCGACCTACTGGACGAGTTTGACTCGTTGTTGTACCACCAGACAAAGCATGCGAAAACCTACGTCACAGGTCTTGCTGCCGCCAGCAGCAAGACCGTCAATGGAATTGCGCGAGAGGTTCTCCAGGCCGGGAGTGAGCGTGCACTCAACAAGTTCCTCACCGAATACGACTGGGACGAGGAACAACTCAATCACGAGCGGCTCGAAAAACTCCAGGAGCAAGGTGAAATTCGCTGGTCACAAAACGGCTACATCATCATTGACGACTCGGTCAACCAACGAACCGGGGAGGAGCTCCCCGGTGTTGGCGAGTTCTACGATCACTCCGAAGGCGAACCTGTCTGGGGCCAAGATCTCGTTTACGCCTTCTACGTCGATGACAAAACGTCGTATCCGCTTACGAAGAGAGCAATAGACGATGAAACCTACAAACCTGGATGAAGAAACTCTCTGTCTCGAAACTTGGCGATGTGAAGATCGTGATTGCAGAGAAAGTGGAGGTGTCGGAAGGGCGTTTAGATTTCGGACAGTCGGGAGTCGTTTCAATCAGGTATACTGTCCCTCCTGCTCCTCCAGCATTGACAGTTCGGGATCGCGCTCGCCTATGCCCCGGTCGTCAACGTCTAACCAGTCGACCTTCGACAACTCGCGTCGCTGCACCGCGGGGCTGTAGCTCCCCCGGTAGTGCTCCAGAAAGGTCTCGATGTCCTCCCAGCCGCCGAAGTCCATGATGAGCAGCGGGTCGTCGATGTCGGCACTCAGCAGCGTGGCCCAGGTCCGGCGGAGGTCGTGGGGCGTGACGTGCGCCCACATCTCGTCGTCTTCGGCCAGCTCGCCGGTCACGCCGTCGAGATGCCGCTGGACCCAGCGCGTGGAGTGGTCGACCAGCGGCGTTGCCGGCCCCTGCAGGTCGGCGACGGTCTCGGCCATCGCCAGGATGTCCTTCGTGGTCGGTGTCTCGCGGTACGCTTTGCCCTTCGAGTCCCAGACCCGGACCCGCGGGCCGGCGCTCGTCGAGACCACGTCCTTCGCCTCGACGTCGACGATCTCCTGCACCCGCAGCCCCGACCGGACGCCCAGCGCGAACGCGATGCGTTCCTCCCGCGAGTCGGCCGCCGCGAGCAACTGGTCGGTCTCGTCGAGGTCGAGCCAGATGCGATAGCCGTCCTTCCCCTCGAATGGTTCGGCGAACATCTCTGTCGTCGTTACTGGCTACGGCGACAAAAA
>ERZ1034569.256-NODE-256-length-20416-cov-12.879672_pt1 | contig 20416 bp, 14 predicted proteins | sample MGYA00520706_ERZ1034569 | MGnify/ENA primary metagenome ERZ1034569 (study PRJEB33760, sample SAMEA4777722) | hypersaline lake metagenome | biome: hypersaline environment; feature: brines | place: Spain | collected 2014-08 | depth 0 m ...
CCGGTGACGCTGACGCTGCCGACGGAGAGCCAGCCGCCGACAGCCAAGCTGGCGTTGAACCGGTCGAACGTGCTCGTCGGGCAGGCCGTCAGGCTGAACGGGACGGCCTCCAACGACAATGTCGGGATCGCCGACGGGCGGGTCACCGTCAGCGGGCCGGACGGGGAACGGACGTTCCGGCGGCCGGTGGCGGCGTTCACGCCGACGGCACCCGGGACGTACGAGGTGACGCTGAACATCACGGACCCGGCGGGCAACCGGAACGAGACGACACGGACAGTCACCGTGCGCCAGCGCGCGGACGTGTCGTACGACTTCGCGTTGTCCGGGTTCGTCGCCGGGCAGGTGCCGCCGGACGGCCAGCTGACCGTGACGGCGACCGCGAGCAACAACGGCGCGACGACGGTCGAGCGGACCGTCGCCTTGCGTGTAGACGGCACGGTCGTCGCCGAGCGGACGGTGACAGTCGGCAGCGACGACACGACGCAGGTGACGTTCGACCGTTCGTTGGCGCCCGGAACGTACGAGATCGGGGTGAACAAACTCCGGCCGCGGACGGTTCAGGTCGCCTCGCCGGCGGACACGTCCGTCGCCCTGTCGGTTTCGGACACGGTCGTGAACACCAGCGAGCCGCTGACGGTGACGGCGACGGTCGACAACACCGGTGACCTACCCGGCGAACGGACGGTGCAGTTCCAGGCGGGCGACCGGACGACAGAACGGACCGTGTTGGTCGGTGCCGGCGAGACGCAGACGGTGCGTGCCACCGTCCGGTTCGACGAGCCCGGGACGCGGCTCGTCCAGACGGACACGACACGGCCGGTCGCTGTGACAGTCCAACGGCAGACGAACCCGGACGCGAGCGTCGACCCGACCGCGCCGGCGGACGGCGAGGCGATCACCACCACACGGCCGACGCTCACGTTCGGCCAGACGAACACGAGTGAGGGTGTCGAGACGGCCGTTGTCGCGGTCGACGACGGCGCGTTCCAACCGGTCTCAGGCAACCTCTCGGCGGACACCGAGTCGGTGACGGTGCCGGTCGACGGCGGGACGCTCGCGGACGGCACCCACACGGTGACGGTCGCGTTGCGCGACCGGCTGGGCAACCGGCTGTCGGCGACCCAGCGGACGTTCGTCGTCGACACGGCAGACCCGGTGGTGAGTGTCGAGACCCCGACGGTGGTCGGCCCGGACGCGGCCGCGACGGTGAACGTCACCGCAAGTGACACGACGCTGAACACGTCGAACGTCACACTCACACAGAGCGGGACCGACCTGGAGGAGACAGAACTGACCGACCGGCTCGCGGACGGGACGGCGACTGTCGGCGTCGACGACAGCGCCGGCGGGTCGCAGTTAGCGACCGGGACGTACGATCTGACCGTCGCAGCGACCGACAGGGTCGGCAACGTCACCCGAGAGACGATCCAGGTGGACGTGGACACGACCGCACCGACCGCGAGCGTCGACACCGTCGCCGGCGGCGTGACGACCGACGGCACCCGGTACCTGAACGGGAGCGACGACCTGGTGGTGAACGGCACCGTCTCCGACGGCGGCGCGGCGAGCGTCTCGGACGCCGAAGTCGTGCTTGTCTCGCAGGACCAGCAGTTCAACGAGACGCAGACGGTGTCGGTCGCCGGCGGCGAGTTCAACGCCACGCTGCCGTTGGCTAGCGGACTGCCGAACGGGAACTACACCGTCTTCGTCCGTGCAGCAGACGGCGTTGGGAACGACGCAACCGTCGACAGCGGCACCACGGTCGTCTACGACGACACCGCGCCGACGCTGGGTGCGGCAGTAATCGCGGAGTCGGCAACGCAGGGACGGGTGAACGTCACGAGCGACGAGTCACTCCCGTCGGCGCCAACGGTGACAGTCGACCTGGCGAACGGGTCGACCGAGACCGTCGACACCTCGTTAACTGACGGCGCCTACACGGGGACGTTCCCGTTGGGCGACCAGGACGGGACGTTCGACGCGACCGTCACCGCGGCAGACGCGGCCGGCAACACGGACACGGCAAGTTCCGAGACGCGCATCCAGACCAGTATCCAGGCGTCCGGACAGCGCGCCCTGATCGAGACCGGTGACGAGACGTTCATCGAGTTGAACCTGTCGACGGGCGTCGACGACGGACTGGCGTCACTCACGTCCAGTGACACGCCGTTGGCGGAGTTGGGTGATGAACTGTCCGGTGACCAGTTCATCCAGGGTGAGCTTGGCGACTCGTTGTCGGGCAACCTGGCGAACGCGACGATCGGGATTCCCGAAGACGAGATCACGGTGCCGCCCGGCACCAGCAAGGAGAACGTACAGATCCGGCGGTTCAACGAGACGACCAACGAGTTCACCGTGGTCGGCGAGACGACCGTCGGCGAGCGGACGGTCGACGGGACGACCCGGACGTACTTCCTGGTCACCGTCGACCAGTTCTCGACGTACGGTGGGTTCCAACAGGATCTGGAAGATCCCAGCGTCGACAGCGTGCAGGTGTCGACGCCCGGCACGAAGACCGGCGACCGGACGTTCGACTACGACACCAGCGAGGTGACGACACAGGTGACGTACTCCGACGACGTGTCCGGGGTCAACGCCAGCGCGACGACGGTGAAGCTCGACGGGACACCGGTGTCGGAGCTGTCGGGCGCGACCGCGGACGTGACGAGCACGGACGCGACGGTGACGGCGACCGGGCTCGTCGGGAGCGGCGATCACACCGTGACTGTGGACGTGGTCGACGAGGTCGGCAACACGACGACCAACCAGACGACGTTCACGGTCGCGCAGGACACGACGCCGCCGACCGTGACGAGCACGGATCTCCCGACGACGCTCCCGTTCGGGACGACCAGTGAGACGGTGGCGGTGAACTACACCGACGCCGAGAGCGGCGTCGACACGAGCAGTGTCACGGTCACCGTCGACGGGACGACCCTGTCGGACAGCCAGACGACGGTCGACGACGGCACGGTGACGTTCACCGTCGCGGACCTCTCGGCGGGCGAGTCGCGTGACGTGACCGTCGACGTGGACGACCAGGCGAGCACCGACAACACGGCGACGTTCACCGATACGATCAGCGTGCAGGCAGACGATGACGACCCGCGTGTGACTGGGGTGCAGTTCACGCCGACGCCGGAGACCGGGAGTTCGTTCGGGCCGGACACCGACCAGGTGACGACCGAGTTGACGACCACGGACGACACAAGCGGGATCGACCCGGCGAACGTCACGGTCGCGTTCGGCGAGCAGGGAACCACCCTCGCGGACGTGACGAGCACGGCGGTCGTCACCGACTCGGCGGTGTCGTACACCGGGACGGACCTGGTCAACGGGACGACCTACGAACTCCAGGTGACGTTGGAAGACGAGGAGGGCAACACCGCGACCGAGACCCGAACCTTCGAGATTCAGCCGGACCGGACGGCACCGACCGTCACCGCGACGACAGTGGAGAACGCCGCCGGCGAGGGGCCGTCGTTCGACAACGGCGTCTCCTCGGTCGACCTGCGGTTGTCGCTCACTGACAACCTCGACGCGGTCGCGCCCGGCCGGATCACCGTCGAGTACGGCCCGACCGGCAGCCTGAGTGACGTGACCGGACAGACGGCGATCACCGGCAGTTCGCTGAGCTACACCGCGACGACACTCAAGAACAACACGCGCCACCGGCTGCGCGTCACGCTCGCAGACCGGGCTGGTAACAGCCGTGTCGTCACCCGGACGTTCGATGTCGGATCGGTGTCGACCGGCGGTAGTAGTAGCGGGCCGAGAGTCGTTCCACCAACGGCGGCGTTGTCAGTTCCGGACACAGCAACCGTCGACGAGTCAGTGACAGTTGACGCGAGTGAGTCGACGGACAACGCCGGGATCGCCCGGTACCGTTGGGACACGGACGGTGACGGCGTCTACGAACAGGAGACGACGACTCCGCGGACGACCGTCACCTTCGCGTCGGTCGGCGAGCAGTCGGTGACCGTCCAGGCTGTCGACAGAGCCGACGAGCGTGACACCGCGACGGCAGTCGTTGAGGTGACACGGGCGACAACAGGAACACCAGCCGGCACGACGACCCCGGCGGGCACTGAGACGCCGGCCGACACCGAAACAACGACCCCGGCGGGCACCGAGACACCGGCCGACACCGAAACGACGACCCCGGTCGACACGGAGACACCGGCCGACACCGAAACAACGACCCCGGCGGGCACCGAGACACCGGCCGACACCGAAACACCGACCCCGGCGGGCACCGAGGCAACGACTCCGGTCGACACGGGGACAGCCACCGCGACGACGCCGCAGACCGAAACCTCAACGGGGGTGCCAGGGCTAGGGAGTCTGGCCGCGGTCGCCGCACTCGCTGCGTTAGCACTGGTCGCGCTTCGTCGACGAGACTGACGGCCCGTCACGGCCTTTCGACAGAAGATTCAACTACCGAGCCGGGACCACCCACCCCGTGCTCGCAGTCACCGGCGGGAAGGGTGGAACCGGGACGACAGTGTCGACACTCGGGCTGGCGGTCGCGCTGGGCGCCGACGCGTTGGCGGTCGACGCGGACTGGACACTCCCGAATCTCCACGCGCTTGCGGGCGTCGGGCGTGGGTGGGGTGGCGAGACCACACCGCCGGAGCGGGACGCACCACGGCGGGCGTCGCCGCGACACCTGCGGTGTGCGCGTGCCGCGGCACCGCGCGTGTTGTCGGCGCCGCCGGTGCCGGGCGACCGGGACCGCGGGGCGGTGTTGCGCCGGCTGGCGACCCGCGAGGCGCCGACAGTCGTCGACACACCTTCGGGAGTCGGGCCGCAAGCTGTCGGGCCGCTCCGGGCCGCAGACGGCGCGGTCGTCGTGACGACCCAGTGTGCGTCGGCACTGCGGGGCGCACGGAAGACAGCCACAATCGCCGACGCCGTCGACACGCCCGTGATCGCCGTCGTCGTGACACGGACGGCACGCGTGCCGGCGGCAGTGAGCCGCCAGTTCGACGCCCCGGCGCGGGCCGTGCCGGCGGCGGACCCGCCGGTGTTGGCCGACGAACGGGTGATGGCGGGGTACGACCGGGTGGCAACGGTCATCCGGGAGGCCACCCGAGACGGCGGTGGGGAAAAACGGACGACCGCCACAGGCCCCGCAGACGACGGCCAGACGTGACAGTCTCCGTCGCGTCGCAGAACGGTTTTGCCGCGGGCTGGCGACGGCAGTGTATGGACACCTGGAAGCGGCGAACGGGACTGTACGTCGCCGCCGTCGGGGTGGTGATTCTCGTCTTCGCCGTCGTGTACGACTACGGCGTGACGGTGTTCGAGCCCGGCCGGAACCCATTTTTGCGCTCGTTGCGGTTCGTCGTCGAGACGTTCACGACGACCGGCTACGGCTCGGAGTCGCCGTGGGATACGAACGTGATGCGGGTGTTGGTGATGGTGATCGACATCACCGGCGTGGTGATGATCTTCCTGGCGTTGCCAGCGTTGTTGTTCCCGTTGTTCGAGGAGGCGATCGCCACCTCGCCGCCGACGACGGTCGACGAGTCGTTGTCCGACCACGTGGTCGTCTGTAGCCACAACTCGCGGTCGGAGACGTTGTTATCAGAACTCAACTCCCGGGGGGTCGAACACGTGATCGTCGAACCGGACCGGGAGACGGCGACGGAGCTGTACGAGAACGGCTACCGGGTGATCCACGCGGAGCCGGACACCGTCGACGGGTTGACCCGCGCACACGTCCAAGATGCCCGCGCGGTCGTCGCGGACGTGTCCGACACGGTCGACACGAGCATCGTCCTCACGGTCAAGGAGATCGCCGAGGACGTACGGGTCGTCAGCGTTGTCGAGGAGCCAGACCGGGCGCGCTACCACCGGCTCGCGGGCGCAGACGAGGTGTTGTCGCCGCGACGACTGTTGGGGGAGAGTCTCGCACAGAAGCTGACGACGGTCGTCTCGGCGGAGTTGGGCGAGGTGGTGGAGTTGGGTGACGACTTCGACATCGTCGAGCTACCGGTCGCCCGCGACAGCGAACTGGTCGGGAAGACACTCGCGGAGAGCGGGCTCCGGGAGCGGACCGGCGTCAACGTCATCGGGACGTGGATTCGCGGGGACTTCGAGTCGCCGCCGTCGCCGTCGGCGCGGCTGGACGGCTCGACGGTGTTGCTCGTCACCGGGCGCCGGGAGCAGTTGGAACGGCTCCGGGCGGAGACCACCTCACAGGTGCGGCAGTTCACGCCCGGCGAGACGGTGGTCGTCGGCTACGGCGAGGTGGGCCAACGGATCGCCGCCGCGCTGGCGGAGAGCGGGATCGAACACACGGTCGTCGACACCGTCGACCGGCCGGGGGTCGACGTGGTCGGCGACGCGACCGACCCGGACGTGTTGGAGACAGCGGGTGTTGCCGACGCGCGGTCGGTCGTGTTGGCGTTGCCAGAGGACACGGCCGCGGAGTTCGCCACCCTGATCGTCCGGGAGCAGACGGACGACACGGAGGTGCTCGCCCGGATCGAACGGCCGGAGGCCGCAGGAAAGATGTACCGCGCGGGCGCCGACTACGTGTTGTCGTTGGCGTCGGTGACCGGCCGAATGACCGCCGCCGCGGTGCTCGACGACGAGGAGACGCTGTCACCAGACAGCCAGGTGGACGTGATTCGGACGGAGGCGCCGGGACTGGTCGGCCAGACGCTCGTCGAGGCGGACGTGCGGGCGCAGACGGGGTGTACGGTCGTCGCGGTCGACCGAGACGGGGAGGTGTTGACGGATGTGGGGCCGGCGTTCCGGGTGGAGGCCGGTGACAGTCTCGTCGTCGCCGGGACCGACGCGGGGACCACCGAGTTCAAACGGCTGATGTGTTGACGGCGACCCGACACGGGAGGCCGCCGCGGTGGGAAACGGTTTAGTTCGTGTCTCCCGGACACCGAACGACGATGGAGTCGGAGGCGTTGTTCTGTTTCCAACAGACGACACGCGGCACCGGGACCCGCCGGTTCAAGGTGTACCGCACGACCGCGTTCCAACCGGTGTCCCGGCTCGCGAGTCGGTTCGAGAAGTATCTCCGGCGCAACCGGTTCCCCGAGGCGGTCCACGTCCCACACTGGCTGGAGAGGGAGGGGCCGCTGACGAGCGGGACGCTCGCGACCGTCGGCGAGCAGTTCCGTCAGTTCACCACCTACCACCTGTTGACGGTGACGAACCGCGACCTCCACCCGTTTCTGGCCGTTCCGGTCGCAGTCGACGTGGTGCCGGCGTTGTCGAAGGCGGTGACGGTCCGGATCTACGACGCCACCGACTGTACAGACGGGCTGCCGACGGCCGACGCCGACCCGATCGCGACGGTAGACGAGGACAGCTACGACGCGCCGCTGACCGGCGCGGTCGGGGAGGGCGGACCGATGGCGTCGTTGCACGTCCGGATTCTCCGCGCGGCGACCCGGCTGGCGGCCGGCCACGACAGCGGTGTCGCGGTCGGCGACCCGGACGTGCCGACGGCGGTCGTCCCCGACGGTGACCACGTCGCTCGGATCGACCTGCGGGACACGACGCCGCTCCGACGGCTCTCGAACCACGGGGTGTTCGTCAACTACGGCCACGAGGCCGTTCCCGGAGAGGACTTGGACGACCGACGCCGACGGGTGCTCCGCGAGACCGCGGCGTCACGCTACCGGTACGCGAGACACCTCTGGGCGATCCGCAACCGGACGACCCGACAGACGTTCGCGGACGACCCGGAGAGCTACCGCGAGGAGGTAGAGGCGACCCGGGCGCAGTTCTTCGCGGACGTGATCGACTCGTTCGGCGCGGCGGTCGCGCCGTTCTCTTCGGGCGTCTACGGCGGCGCGATCCGGGAGGACACCGCGACCCGCGCGGACACCTTCGCGCTGAACGGCCGGCTGGAGATCGACGCCGAGACGATCAGGGCGACACTCGACGCCGCCGACGCCGACTACGACCCGGAGTACGACCACACCGCCGGCTGACCGGGACCACCGTCCAGCGCCGCGTGGAACCTCGGGACATTTCAACGCGGAGTGCCGAGCGGTGGTATGGAGATCCGGGGGCGACGCGAGTGTAAGGACTGCGGCAACCGGTGGTCGTACTTCGACACCGGGAGCGTGACGTGTCCGGCGTGTGGGAGTCTCCGGAGCGTCGGCACGGGTGACCGGGAACAACACACCGACGGCCACGCGGAACTGGATCTGACGGAGCTGCTCGTCGCGGTCGACGACCAGCCGCTGGGGGCGCTGACGGACGAACTGGCAGAGACGTGTCGGTCGTACCTCGCGACCCGTGGGTTCGTCCGTGGCGGTGAACTCCGGGCGTTGGACGACGCCTACCTCGTCGCGGCCGAACTGCGTCACGCGGCAGACATCTACGGCCGGCTCCGGGAGCCGACGGACCCAGAACGGCTGTACGTCGTGTCGTTGCTGCGGGCCAGCGACACGGGCCAACGACCGCCGGCCGCGGAGGTGCCTGATCGGTTCCGGCCGGCACGCGGGCTGGCGGCCGCAGACGCCGTTCTCCGCTACCGGACGGAGGTGACGACCGTTGTCGACCCGGACGCGGAACTTGGGGGGCTGTTGTCGTCGCTGCGCGACCGCGGGAAACGGATCGAAGCCCTTCAGGGGGACGTGCCGGCGACGGAGGCGGACACGCTCGTCGCGGCCGCACGCGAGGTGTGGCGAGCGGTCGCCGCGGACGACGAGGAGGCGGTCGCCCGGGCGCGCGAGGAACTGGCGAAGCTGTAGCGTCAGGGGGTAAGTTCTGTCTCAGGGGAGCGGCGCGTCGACGCCGGTCTGTTCGCGGGTCGCCAACACGGTGTTGTACAACAGCATCGCGCGGGTCATCGGGCCGACGCCGCCGGGGACGGGCGTGATTGCGTCGACGTAGCCGTCGAGCGCGTCGAAGTCGGCGTCACCGACGAGCGTCGACTCACCGTCGCGTTCGACCCGGTTGATTCCCACGTCGATCACCGTCGTGTCGGGCGTCACGTCCTCGCGGCCGATCAACTCCGGGACGCCCGCGGCGGCGACGACCACGTCCGCACGCTGGGTGTGGGTCGCGAGATCCGCTGTCCGGGAGTGACACACCGTCACCGTCGCGTTGCCGTCTTCGGCGCGGCGGGTCAACAGGTTCGCCAACGGCCGGCCGACGATGTTCGACCGGCCGACGACGACCACCTCCGCGCCCTCGGTGTCGACGCCGGCGTCCGCGAGGAGGCGTTGGACGCCGTGTGGCGTACACGGCCGGAATCGCGGGTCGCCGCCGACGAGGCGGCCGACGTTCTCCGGGTGGAAGCCGTCGACGTCCTTCGCGGGGTCGACGGCCGCCTGTGCGGCCCGTTCGTCGACGTGATCCGGCAACGGCATCTGGATCAAGATTCCGTTGGCGGCCTCGCCGGTGTTCAGTTCCTCGATCCGGTCGAACAGCTCCTGAGCGGGCGCGTCCGGCTCGACCTCGACGTGGATACCGTCGATCCCAACCTCCTCGCAGTCGCGTTGCTTCATCTCGACGTACGTCTCGGAGGCTGAGTCCGTCGACATCAACACCGTCGCCAGCCCCGGTGTGACGCCCGCCGCCGCGAACTGGTCGACCGTCTCGGTGACCCCCTCGCGGATCTCCGCCGCGAGCGCCTCGCCGTCGATGATCTCTGTCACACACGTCTCTCCCCCGGCCGCCAGCATAAATCTGCGGGTACGTGTACAGAACGCGCTGTGAGACCGTCGTGTTGTACACGATCAACCAACCCGGCGCGGGACAGTGGGCTCACCGCACCAACTACGCCCACTCACGGGAGGCGGTTCCGCGACTGGTGCCAACGCCGAAGTCGTCCGGCTCCGGTCCTTGGCTCCGGAACTCGACGATCTCGTCTGCGAGCGTCACGAGTGCCGCCTGCCCACCGTAGCCGTGAGTCTGGTCGTGGCCGCGGACGACCACCGCCTCCGCGACATCCGGCACGGTCACCGTCGCCGAGCGGGTGAACCTCCGGGTGCCGTGCGCGTGGGAGAGTTCACGCCGGCCGAGTCGCCGTCCAGACCGGGTCTCGATCTGCCACCAGTTCGCGTAGCCGGCCTCCCCTTCGTCGTCGTGGTAGAGTGTCACCGCCAGCCGGTAGTCAGTCGCGTCCCGGTCGTCGACGGCCGTGGCGTCCTCGACCGTGACACTCGTGACGTTCGCCTCCCGGAGGTCGAGCCCGTCAACGGTGGTTGGCGGTCGAGTCGGTGAGGCCATCTCAGAAGTCACCGTCTCGGATTCGGCGTTGGCGGCTGTCGCGGGCTCCGTCTCGTCGGTCCCGCCACGCGACGCGGTGTCTGTACAGCCGGCGAGAGCAGTTGCCCCAGTGAGTGCGACTGCGCCGCGCCACAAGATATCACGCCGCGGAAGTCGCCGTCGGCCGCGTCTCGTCTGGTCGGTCACGAGTCCCCGGAGACCACCCGCCGGCGAGAGTCTTGTGGGCGGCTGTTCAGAGACGTGTCGTTACTCCGGCGTCGGGAAGTCGTCGTCGCCGTCGTACAACGGGAACTCGTCGGTCAACGCCGCGACGCGGTCCCGAACGTCGGCGATCACCGACTCGTCGTCGTGGTTGTCGACGACACGGGCGATCAGCTCGCCGACCTCGCGGAGTTCCGACTCGCCGAACCCGCGGGTCGTCAGCGCCGCGGTGCCGGCGCGAATCCCCGACGGGTCGAACGGTGACCGGGTCTCACCCGGGACGGTGTTGCCGTTCAGGACGATCCCGGCTTCTGTGAGTGCCGCCTCGGCGTCGCCGCCGGAGACATCCGGGTGTGACTCGCGGAGATCCACCAACACGAGGTGGGTGTCCGTGCCGCCGGAGACGACGTGGAGACCGGCGTCCTCGAAGGCGTCCGCCAGCGTCCGGGCGTTGGCGACCACCTGCTGTGCGTACTCGCGGAACGCCGGCTGCAACGCCTCCCGGAAGCCGACCGCCTTGCCGGCGACGTTGTGCATCAACGGGCCACCCTGCGCCCCGGGGAACACCGTTGCGTCGATGTCGTCGGCGTACTCCTCGTCACACATGATGATCCCGCCACGCCCGGCACGGATCGTCTTGTGTGTCGAGCCGGTGACGAAGTCCGCCTCCCCGACGGGCGACTCATGGACGCCCGCGGCGACGAGCCCGGTGATGTGGGCCATGTCGGCGAGGTGGTAGGCGTCGACCGCGTCGGCGATCTTCTGGATGCGGCCAAACTCCACCTCGCGGGGGTACGCGGAGTAGCCGGAGACAATCACGTCCGGCTCGAACGACTCGGCGTGGTCCCGGAGCCCGTCGTAGTCGAGGTAGCCGGTCTCGGGGTCGACCTCGTACTGTTGGACATCGTACAGTTGGCCGGTGAAGTTGGCCTTGTGGCCGTGACTGAGATGGCCACCGTGGTTGAGGTCCAACGAGAGGATCTTGTCACCCTGATCGAGGATGGTGAAGTACACCGCCTGGTTCGCCTGCGTGCCGGAGTGGGGCTGGACGTTGACGTGGTCTGCGCCCCACAGCTTCTGGGCGCGCTTGATCGCGAGCCGCTCGATCTCGTCGGCGTTCTCACAGCCCGCGTAGTACCGCTCGCCGGGGTACCCCTCCGCGTACTTATTGGTGAGGGTGCTCCCCTGTGCCTCCATCACTGCCGGCGAGACGTGGTTCTCCGAGGCGATCATCGCCAACGTGTCGCGTTGCCGTTGGATCTCGTCTCTCAACGCCGTCTCGACGGCGGGGTCTGTCTCCTGAACGTGTGGGTACTCCATACAACTGTTCTGTCACCCACAGGCAAAATACCCCCGTTTGACCACCTCGACACCCGCCAGGTAGGACCACTGGCCCCCACTCGCCGGTGTGCCGTCACGACTCCGCCCGCATGTAATGTCGTTGTCACTAGAACTACACCTATCTGGCCGAAATCTTGGCTCTCAGACGTTGTATCTCCACTTTCTTTCGTTACTATTAAATACCGACGAACTCGAATCGTAGATAGGCAAATGCCATCGAATTTACTGGAGACAGAGACAGAAGAGCTGTTCCGAGAGGCGTTAGCGGACCAGGCCGGTGAGGTGTACCTGGTCGACCCGTCTGCACGCGTCCTCAGGGCGTTGGTCGCACTGGGTGCAGACGCAGAGCTGCCGACGGTGAACGTCGTCGCCGACAACCGGCTGCTGAAGGACGTGATGGGCGACTTCCTGGTGGCGGGAGACGCCGCCGACCTCGTCGCCGACGGGATACTCACACTCCGCGAACTCGACGAGGATGTCGACAACACGTTGCTCGTCGCCGAGGACGCGCTGTACGCGGTCGTGACTGCGACGGACACCGTCGGCGCGCTCGCGGCCGCCGAGGACGACTTCCTCGGTGACGCCTACGAGACGTACGCGGCGCTGTGGGAGCGCTCCGAGTCGTTCAATCTCCGGACGCCGCCGCTGTCGCGGGTCCGGGAGACGATGGAAGAACAGATCGGAGAGGCAGTCCGCGACGACTTCGACACGGTGTTGGCGTCGTTGGACGCAGCGCGCGGCGACGGCGACGGGTTAGACGAGGTGACGATCTCGTTGCTCGTCGCCGCCAAGAACGAGGCGTTGTTGTACGACATCTCGAAGTGGGGAGAAGACGTGGGGATCGCCAGCAAGGCGACGTTCTCCCGGACCAAGACCCGTCTGGAGGATATGGGTATCATCGGCACCGAGAAGGTGCCAATCGACGTGGGCCGCCCGCGGCTCCGTCTGAAGTTCGCCGAGGGGCCGTTGGCCGAGGCCGACAGCGAGAGCCTCGCGGACACCGCCCAGTCTGTGATCAACTGAGGCACCGACGGCGACGCCAATCCGCCGGAGACTCACACGCTTTTTGCCGCCCCGGTCGTCCGACCGGGTATGGACGTAGCTGTCGTCGGCCCGGATCGTGCGACGGAGTCGGTCGTCGCCGCGCTCGCGGAGACGGACGCGACCCCGGTGTCGGCAGCACCGGCCACGCTCGACGGGTTCGCCGTCGGCGTTGTCGCCGGTCAGGTCGGTGACGACGCTTTCGACGCCGCCACGGAACTGGACCGTTGGGTTGCCGTCGAGATCGGCGGCGTCGGCGGCCGGCCGGCGGCGCTCGACGCCGCGGTCACCGTCTTCGACGGCGCCGGTTGTTTCGACTGCCTCCGTGACCGCGTTGCTGCCGGTGGGACCGCGGACGACTCGGGCGAACTGGAGACACGACCGGCGGACAGCGCCGTCCGACTAGCGGGTGCGGTCGCGGGCCACCGGCTCGTCCGCCTGCTCGACGGGGAGCAGTTAGGCGGAACTGTCGTCGAGGTGCCGGGCCCAGAACGGTCGTTTCTCCCGGTGCCGGGGTGTGACTGTCACGACACGCCGCGTGGGTTCGAGCGACACCACTGGGACGTGTCGCTGGCGACAACGCTTGACCGGATGGAACGGGCCGTCGACGACCGACTCGGCCCCGTTCGCGAGGTCGGCGAGCAGTCGTCGTTTCCGGTGCCGTACTACGTCGCCGCGACCGCCGAAACCACACGGTTCTCCGACGCGCGCTGTGGGGAGTTCGGCGGCGGTGTCGCGGCCGACTGGAACGCCGCCTACGTGAAGGCGGTCGGCGAGGCGTTGGAGCGGTACGCCGCCGGCGTCTACCGCGAGTCGTCGTTCCGACACGCGCCGACGACGGGTGTGGTAGACGCGGTCCCCGTCTCCGCGTTCGTCCGACCGAACGACGCACCCACTCCCGACCCGGACGAACGGGTTGCCTGGACCGACGGCGCCGATCTCCGTGACGGGAGCTACGCCGCCGTACCGGCGTCGTTCGTCCACTTCCCCCAGCCCGGCCGGGCGTTCGCGCCACAGATCACGACCGGGCTGGGGCTGGGCAACAGCACCGACGAGGCACTCGCGGCCGGGCTCGCGGAGGTGATCGAACGCGACGCGACGATGCTCGCGTGGTACTCCACGTTCGAGCCCGTCGAACTGCGTGTCGAGACGGACGCGTTCGAGACGCTCCGGAAGCGTGCCCGCGCGGAGTCGTTGTCGGTGACGCCGTTGTTGTGCACGCAGGACGTGGACGTGCCGGTCGTCGCGGTCGCGGTCCACCGCGACGGGGAGTGGCCACAGTTCGCGCTGGGCTCTGCCGCGGGGTTCGACGCCGCGGCCGCCGCTCGCGACGCCTGCGGGGAGGCGCTCCAGAACTGGACGGAGCTCGACTCGATGGGGCCCGACCGGGCGGCCGACCAGGAGGGTGCCATCGGCCGCTACGCCGAGTTCCCGACGGGCGCTCGCGAGTTCGTCGACACGCCCGCGACGGTCGCGGCCCGGGACGTGACTGAGTCTGTCCCGCCCGCCGAGCGTGTCGACGAACTCGTCGGGCGGCTGGACGACGCCGGGTTGGCGAGCTACGCCGTCCGGCTAACCACGAGTGATCTCGTCGAACTGGGGCTGGAGGCTGTTCGGGTGGTGGTGCCGGCGGCACAGCCGTTGTTCACCACGACGCCGTTCTTCGGGGAGCGCGCCGAGACGGTGCCCCGGGAGTTGGGGTTCGAGCCGCGGTTGGATCGGGCGTTCCACCCGTTCCCGTAGCTGGCTACGGGTCTGTTCGTGTTGGTGTCTGGTCTGTGGGTGCGACGCGGTCGGCGTAGAGAAGGCCCGCCGCAGAGATTGTGAGTAGCGTCGCGGTCGCGAGCAGGAACGACGACAACGCGGTGTCGTACTGCAGGGCGGCGAGGGTAGCGTGCCACGTGAGGGCCGCGAGCGCGGCGAGGCTGTACGCCGCGTTCGTCGCGACGAACTCGTAGAACACCAACGCGCATGCAGCGAGTCCTCCCGCTGTGATTTCACCAATACCAGAGAAGACGCCAACTGACAGATACGAGGTGATACCAATCACGAGAAACAGGACGACGAGCGTGTATCCGGACAGATTCGACAGGATACGTCCCGACTTTCGTCCCGTTGCCAGAAACGAGCAGGTAGTTTGATCATCAATCTCGGACGGTTTGCTACGAGTGTGTCTGGTCTCTCGTCTCAGTAGTTCGCTCAGGTTACACAGCAGTGCAGCAGCGACAACGACCCCGTCTATCGTGACTTCGACACCGAAACTGGAGCCCGCACACATTGGACAGAGTCGTGTCGCGAGTGGTGTCAGAAACGGGGGAAGGGTGATGCTCACGCCAGGACTCATCACAGCGACTGTCGCAAATAGCGTGACAACTGTGAGACTCCGTTGCCAGACGGCGTGGACAAACGTCACTGCCAACAGAATCGTGAGTGGTTGGAGGAGTGTGAGAAGGATGATACTCTCGCCCCCGGTGAGGAATGAGTGGTAATCCTCGACCCAACTGCCACCGGCATCACCGTACACAGCAGTGAACTTCGCGTGTGCGTCTGCGATCACTAGCGGGAGCCCTGCCGCCGTCGCGCTCCCCGTGGCGAGGAGTCCAGCGAGCCGACCAGCCGAGCGACGGAGTGCCATCCGGTCGTGTCGTTTTCTCCGATCAGTTTAGCTATTTCGGCTACATTCAGTCGTGGCTGCGATTGGATCTGTTCTGTGGTGTCTCGTGAGTCCGTTTTGAGAGCCACAGTGCCGCCGCGGAAATCGTGAGCAGCGTCGTGGTCGCGAGCAGGAACGACGACAACGCGGTGTCGTACTGCAGGGCGGCGCGGCCAGTGCCAGCGGCGACGAGCGTGAGCAGTCCGAGCAGACGCACCGAGCGCTGGTGAACCGACTCGGCCACAACTGCAGCACAGAGGAGCAGCCCCGCAGCAGTCTGGAGTCGCTCGGTCAGTGAGACCGCTGGATGTGAGGAGACTTCGAGTGGTCTGGCCCACCCGACGGCGGCGACAACTCCGGCGACGACGATGGTGTAACCTGCGGCGGCACCGAGCAGTTTCCAGCGATCCCACTGCTGTCGCTGGCTGTCTCTCGTCTGATTGGCTGTCTCCTTTCGTCTCAGCCACCCTCCGACTGTCACGCACACGACACTACACAGCAGCAGCACTGCGACGGGGAGTTCGACGGTCGCCTCGTACCGTCCGCCGGGAAGGAGGCGGTACAGTTCGAACGTCACCCAGGCGTCGTACAGCGGTATCACGTCGTGGATTGGAACCACGATCTCCCCGCTGGTCGCGACGCCGAGTGTCGCGACAACCACGTAGAGGAGATCACGCCGTCGGGCGTGTGTCGCGTACACGACTGCGAGTGAACCCAGTGCTGTCAGTGTGTACTGGTAGTACTCGGCTGCCGCTCGCTGGTTCCCGACGAGATACGACACCGGCCGGAACACGTCGGTCGGCTGTGGGTTCGTCCCGTGTGCGACTGGGAGGACGAGCACGGCGACAGTCATCACTGCTCCGGCTCCGCCGACGGCGTACGCGACCTGCCGGCCGATGGCGGTCAGTCGCCTCGCGACCGAGTTCATCTCCCCCATTGGGCGGATCTTTCACTCGCCGTCGTACGGTATCTCAATACCGAACGTGATGTCTTCCTGTCGGTACATCACGTCTGCTGACGACCCCTGTGCGTACCCGTTGTTGCCGGTCGCCCGCGTTGCTATGTGAAGAAGATACAGATTGTCCGGCTGTGATCCGTCGTCCCGGTGTATATACACTGGGCCTCCAGAGTCGCCTTGTGCTTGGTCTGTGGTGGATATAATCTGCTCTCGCTCGGTTATCCCGCAGACATTGTAGTCAACTCGAACTTGATCAGTTGTTCCGGACTCCTGACAGGTTGTTCTACCTCTCTTTCTAACTATGAAGTTGATATCTGTGTCTCCGTGGAGATAGTCAATACCATCACCAGTGACCCGACCCAGAACCCGGCCGCTCGGTTCGTCGACGATATCTGCTAAGAACTCGTAATATTGTGTATTTGTCAGATTAAGTAGTGCAGCATCAAACTCTTGATACGCTTCTGAAACACCGCCGTAACTTCTCTCGTTTCCATCAGTACCGAGAGCACCCCACTCTCTGTCGAGTCTGTCGTTACTATCGCAGTTGTCGCCATTAATCATGTGCCTACACGATAGCATACGAGTGTTTCCGTTAGCGTCAAAGACACGACAGCAGAGTGTCGCCGGGTTCACCGATTGTCCAGTAGAGTCGAGACCGAAGGCAGCGAGACCTCCGAAGAAGTCCTGCTCGTCGTCTTTGTCCCGATTTGTTCTAGGAGCAGTGTAACAGTCCGTCTGCTCGGGTCGCTCCTCCTCCACGGTCCGCACCGGAATCCCCTCGACAGAACTCGGCACCGCGTCCAGCGCCGACACGTCACCCTCGGGACCGGCGGCCACACGGACGCGCTTCCCGCGGAGATCACCAACCGCGGCGTCACTGGACTCGATCCCGACGGAGTGGACGCTCCCCTCGCCGAGATACTGCCGGCTCATCGCTTCCTTCACGTTGATCGCCTGTTCTTTGTGGCGGTACCAGCGCTTGCTGACCGTCACCGTCTCGCGGCTCTCGTCGCCGCTCGCCAGGATGGTGATTCGCTTCTCTCGCCCGCTGTCGCCGACGACGGTCGTCGGCACGCCCGCGAGCCCTGACACCGTCGCGCCCGTCACTGCCGCCAGTGTCTGCCGCCGCGAAACTCCCCCTTCCGAGCTGTTTCGGTCTGACATGCATAAGGCTCGTCTAGCACGAGTGTATATAATATTTATTTCCTGTATCGAAGTCAATTCAGCAGAATAACACGACAGCCGATTCTACCGAGCGTCGAGAAACATCCACATCTAGTACGTTGTATCGCTGACGTTCACACACCCGAGCGACGAACCAGCCCGACGCAGACGACGACTCGAACCGACACGCCCGACAGCAACACCAACCGTCTCAGGCCAGACACGCCGCAACGACACCCAGTGCCGTCTCGCCGCGGACCTCCTCGGCAAGCAACGGCACGCGTTTCACCTCGCGGCCGCGGTAGAGATCACTCGCCCGTGCCAGCGCGTCGCGTTGCACGTCCCACCGTCGCTGACAGAACTCACAGGCGTCCAACGACGGCGTCACCACCCACTCGTCGTCCAGTTCGACATCCGTCGTCTGCGTGCCAGCCACGTCCTCGGGGTCCTCCATCACTCGGTTGACGACGAGCGTGCCGACGGGAATCCCGAACTCGTCGAGGCGGTCGACGAGCCGTTCGGACTCGACGACACTCATCTCCTCGGGAACCATCACCACCCGGAAGTCCGTCTTCGCGGGGTCACGCAGCGTCGCGCGGAGTCGTTCGATCCGGTCGCGGAGTTCCTCCAGATCCGGGCCGGCGTCGCCCGCGTCGTCACCGAGCCCGAGCGCGCCTTTGATCCCGCCCATCATCCCCGAAAACCGGTCGCGCATCTTCAGGAAGCGGCCGACCATCGAGTCGAGTAGCTCGGGCAGTTGGAGCAGTCGGAGGGTGTGCCCCGTCGGCGCCGTGTCGACGACGACACGGTCGAACCGCGGGTCGTCGAGGTGTTCCAACAGCTGTCGCATCGCCGCCGCCTCGTCGGCACCGGGCATCTGTCCGCCCAGCATCCCGCCGAGTGGGCCACCCTCGTCGCCGAGATCACCCAGCTCGCCGAGCCCGCCGAGTGGGTTCCCCGCCGCGGCGTCACCAGGCCCTGGTCCGGCAGTGTCGGCGTCCGGGTCGCCACCAGCGCCCGCGTCGCCGCCGGCAACCCCCCCGCCGAGCATCCCCTCGGAGACGGCCTCGTCGGGGTCGATCTCGGCGGCGTACAACGGCACGTCCTCGCGAATCCGGCTCGGGGTCGGCGGAATCTCGGCTTGGAGCGTGTCCGACAGCGAGTGGGCGGGGTCCGTGGAAACGACCAGCGTCGGCGTGCCGGCCGCGGCGCTGGCTAGCGCCGTCGCGGCCGAGCAGGTCGTCTTCCCGACGCCGCCTTTCCCGCCGTAGAGCACGTACTCCGGGGTGTCGGCCGTGACGAGATCCGTCTCCGCCGGCACCACCTGCGTCTCGTCGTCGGTGTCGCCGGACATCCGGATCGCGGCCCCCATCCGCGACGGCTCGTCTGTCGGCTCGTCGGTCGACTCCTCGATCTCGTCGACCGGCTCGACGTCGATGTCGTCCATACCGACATTCGGTGCGGCGCGTTTCTGTATCCGTCGGTGTCGGGAGCCGGGCGTCCGTGTTCGGGCAGACCGGTCCCCGTGTCACGCCGTTGTCTCTACCTCTCGGGTCGGGTCGTCGTATCCGGCACCCAACCCGCGATGCGGTCGGCGGCCGCCTCGACACGCGGGGTGACGAGCGCGAACCGGAACCACTCCGAGCGGGCGTCACCGAACGTCGCACCGGGCATCGCCGCCACCCCCGCCTCGTCGATCATCCGCTCGGCGTTCGCGGTCGTTCCCGGCAGGCCGTCGAAGCGTGCGAGCACGTAGAACCCGCCTTCGGGTGTGGTGTACTCTGCGCCGATGTCGTCGAGCGCGTCGGTGAACGTCGCCACCCGGTCCCGGAGCAGTTCGCGGTTGTGGGCGTAGTAGCCCGGCTCCGTCTCGCGGAGCGCCGCCAACACCGCGGCCTGTGCTGGCCGCGAGCCGGTGACGTTGACGAGCATGTGTCGCGTGCGGGCGTGCGAGAGGAGCGGCTCCGGGAGCACGGCGTAGCCGACTCGGAAACCGGTGATCGCCATCGACTTCGAGAAGGCAGTCGTCACCGCGACCTCGTGGTCGAGCGTGAGCGCGCTCTCGAAGGTCCCGGTGAAATCGAACTGCTGGTACACCTCGTCGACGAGCAGCGTCGCGCCCACCTCCGCCGCGAGCGCGGCGACCGCTCGCACCGTCTCGATCGGGTACACCGCGCCAGTCGGGTTGTTCGGCGTGTTGAGGACGATCACGGCCGTTTCCGGGCCTGCGGCGGCACGGAACGCGTCGAGATCCAACGCGCCGTCTCTCGCCGTCGGCACGAGTCGTGGGTCGCCACCCAACAGCTCCACCTTCGCGGGGTAGTACGGGTAGGTCGGGTCGGTACACAGAACCTCCGTGCCGTCGTTGGCGGTGAGCGCGGCCGCGAGCGCGAGGTGGTTCGCCTCGCCGGCGCCGTTGGTGACGAGCACTCGGTCGCGGCTCACGTTGCGCCGGGTGGCGATCTCCGCTCGGAGTGCGTCGAGCCCCTCGCTGGGCGGGTACTGGAACTGTTCGGGGTCACCGTCGGCGTACGAGTGGAGCCCCTCACGGAGCGCCGCCGGCGGCTCCCAGTCGGGGTTGCCCGAAACGGTGTCGACCACGTCCCGATCCGCCTCGACGGCGTACCGCGACAGCCGCGCGAACTGTGGCCGGTCGTACTCCATACCGTTACTGACGCCGGCGGGGGTTTCACTCCGGCGTTCGACGCCGGGGGGGGCAGGGTGGCCACAGCCACACGCGTCCACGCGCCGACCGCCAGAGCCTTGCTCGCGGCGGTCACACCGACACGCGCTGCCCGGTCGCGCCATGGCCCCCCGGCGAGGGGCAGGTAGGGGCACGG
>ERZ1034569.258-NODE-258-length-20232-cov-8.695594_pt1 | contig 20232 bp, 17 predicted proteins | sample MGYA00520706_ERZ1034569 | MGnify/ENA primary metagenome ERZ1034569 (study PRJEB33760, sample SAMEA4777722) | hypersaline lake metagenome | biome: hypersaline environment; feature: brines | place: Spain | collected 2014-08 | depth 0 m ...
CCGGGTGAGGTGGACCGCGCGGTCGCGGTCGCCGATCTCCATGAACTCCGCGACGGCGGAGAAGCGCCGCCAGTTCGCGAGCTCCCGGCCGGCGGTCTGTGCGTCCTCCGGGAGGTAGCGCGGGCCGCCGTCGAGCCCGGCCTCGGCGGCCAGCCCCTGCAGGCGCTCGTGCGTGACCGTCGTATCGCCGTCGATGCCCCACCAGCGCTCGCGGTCGAGGACGCCCCCCTCGAGGAAGAGCACCGTGTCGAGGTCCGGGCAGACGAGGTGGCCGCCGAGTTCGATGTCGTCGCCGGTGTTGCCGATGACCGTCGTCTCGGCCGGGTCGAAGACCGGGTCCGCGCCGGCGAGCAGCTTCGGCGTCCCGGTGCCGCCGGCGAGGAAGGTGACCATATCCGCCGTCGGGTGCGGCGGGACTAACGCGTTTCGCTCGGGGCAGGCTCGCCCGTTACCCCGCCGGTTCCGGCAGGGACACGCGTAGCCTTTTGCCGTATCCGGCACAATCTCATCCCGATGGTCACCATCAAGGACTCCGTCCACGACCACATCGACGTCAAGGGCGTGGCGGAGGCCCTGCTCGAGACGCCGCCCGTCCAGCGGCTCCGCCGCATCCGGCAGTTGGGGACCGTCCAGCTGGTCTACCCCGCCGCCAACCACACGCGCTTCGAGCACTCCCTCGGTGTCCTCCATCTGGCGGACCGGGCGCTGGAGCATCTCTCGGTCGCCGGGCCACAGGCCGAGCGGGTCCGCGCCGCCGCACTGCTGCATGATATCGGCCACTCGCCGTACTCGCACAACACGGAGGCGGTGGTACAGCGCCACACCGGCCGCGCCCACGACGACGTGGGGCCGCTCATCACGGAGGGGGCAGTCGCACGCGTCCTGACGGCCCACGACCTCGACCCGGATTCGGTCGCCGGGCTCGTCCGCGGCGAGGGGGAACTCGGGCAGCTGGTCTCGGGCGAACTCGATGTCGACCGGATGGACTACCTCGTCCGGGACGCCCACCACACCGGCGTCCCGTACGGCACCATCGACCAGGCGCGGCTCGTGCGGGAGCTCGCGCTGGTCGACGGCGAACTCGCGCTGGACGAGGGGAACGTCCAGACCGCCGAGTCGCTGCTGCTGGCGCGGGCGCTGATGAACCCGACCGTCTACAACCACCACGCCGCGCGGGTCGGGAAGGCGATGCTCCGGCGGGGGGCCGAGCGGCTACTGGAGACGGGCGTCGCACCCGAGCGGCTCCGCCGGATGGACGACTGGGACTTCCACGTCGCGCTCCGGGAGGCCGACTCGACCGCCGCCATCGCTCACCGGCTCGACCGCCGGGACCTGTTCAAGCGTGCCGTCTGGGCCGAGCTGGCCGACGTCCCGGAGGACGTGCTCGGGGCGGACTACCACGAACTCCGGAACATAGAGGGGGAGATCGCGGACCACGCCGGCGTCGACCCGGACGCGGTCATCCTCGACGTACCGGGCGAGCCGCGGATGACCGAATCCACGACGAAGGTGGTCGTCAACGGCGAGGCCCGCCGGCTGGACCGCCAGTCCGCGCTGGTCGACGCGCTCCGGACGGCCCAGCGCGAGCAGTGGCGGATGGGCGTCTACTGCCCCGAGGAGCACACCGGCACGGTCGGCCCCGCCGCCGAGACCGTGCTCGGGCTGGAGCTCGACGCGCTCGTCACCGACGTCCGCCGACGACTGCACACGCGGCTCGACGACTTCTGACGGCCGCTCGTCCCGGAGAACGCCGTGCGCGGGAGCGGCCGAACCTCGGTGCCCATTTACGCGGTCGTCATCTACCGTCGGTAGATGGCCGACGACGCGGATGGGTACGTCTGCACGGAGTGTGGCCGTCGACACCCGACGGACATGTCGACCTGCGAGTGCGGGTCGGCGTCGTTCCGGCAGCTGACGGAGAAACTCACCCGGAAGTGCACGGAGTGTGGGACGATGGTCACGAGGGGCGTCGACGCCTGCCCCGAGTGTGGCTTCCGCTCGTTCGAGCCGCTGGACGCCGGCCCCACGGCGGGCGAGGTGGCGACGGGCTACCTGGAGTGGCGCTGCACGCAGTGTGGCCGGTCCCATCAGCGGAACAACCCACCCTGCAAGCGGTGTGGCAACCACTCCTTCGAGCAGGTCGACGTGGACCCCGATGACGTAGCCCCGACGCAGTTCATCGACGGCCGCTGGTACGAGTTCGACCGGCCGATGCTGGGGCTCATCGGGGTGGCCGTCCTGCTGGTCGCGGTCGTGGGCGCCGGCCTGCTCGGCGTGGGGCCGCTCGCCCCCGACCCGCCCTGGACCGCGACCGTCGACACGGACGCACTCGCCCCGGCCGTGGCCGACGACCTGAACGCCGCCCGCGAGGACGAGGGGGCCGGGACGCTGACGACCGACGAGGAGCTGGTGGCGGCGGCCGACGCGCGGGCGACCGCCTTCGTCGAGGGGGACGGCGGCCGACCGGTGTCCGAACGCGTGACGGGCTGTACGGCGACGGAGGCAGCGGTGACCGCGACGGCGGACGAACGGCCGCCCGGCGACGCCTCCGTCGACGCGGTCGCCGGGGGGCTCCTGTCGCGGGCGCTCGCCGACGACGCGGCCCGCGACCAGCTGCTCGATGCCTCGGTCGACCGCGTCGGCGTCGGTGCCGCGGCCGCCGACGGCCGGCTGGTCGTCATCGTGGCGCTCTGCTGAGCCCGCCGGGCTACATCGGCGGCGGAGCCGGGGCCGCACCGGCTGACGCCACGGTCTGAGGACCGTGGACGGCTCCGCGCGTCTCCCCCCCACCGCCGGAGCCGATGTCGACCCCTTGATATCGACTGCCCCCGAACGACCGTTCATGGCTCGCGAGCTGGCACCCGGCGTCTGGCTGCTCGACGTGGGTCTGATACCGCCGCTCGCGACGAACGCGTTCCTGCTCGACGGGCGCGAGGCCCCGGACGACGGGAGCGACGGCCCTGTGACGCTCGTCGACACCGGCCTCTGGTACAACCGCCCCACGCTGCTGGGCGAGCTCGCGGACGCCGGCTACGAGGCGACCGACGTGGACCGGGTCTGCATGACCCACTACGACCTCGACCACGTCACCGGCCTGGGCCGACTCGTGGACGCCGGCTTCGAGGGGCCCGTCCACATGGGCCGGCGGGATGTGGAACTCGTCCGGGGCGAGTGGGACCCGCCGCTGCTCCATCACAAGGGCGCCTTCCACCGGGTCGCCCGCCGGCTCTACGACTTCGACGGGGTCGACCTCCGCCCCGTCGACCACGGCGACCGGTTCGCCGGCCTCACTGCCTTCCACACCCCCGGTCACAACCACGGCCACACCGTCTTCGTCCACGAGGGACTGTCGGTGGCCTGCCTCGGTGATCTCGTCTGGGAGCAGGACGGCCGACTCACGCCGCCGTTCTGGCTCGACTCCTACGAGATGCGCGCCATCCATGAGTCCATCCGCCGCTTCGACCGCGAGGCACCCGAGTTCGAGGTCGCCGCGGTGGCCCACGGCACCCCGTTCGTCAGCGGCGGCCGGGGGGCGGTTCGTGGGCTGGTCGATGCGTTGTGAGGAGAGCCGCCACGTCGAGGCGGGACTCCGATACTAGTCGGGCGGAGCAGCCGCCATCCTCGTAACATCCGGTGGCGGGAGGATCGGGCAGCGCCGTCAGGCCGCGGCGGCGACGCGGTCCGCGACGGCCTTGATGACCGCCTTCAGCACCGCGTCGCGCTCGCCGGAGAGGAACTCGATCTTCCCCTCGCGGGCGCCGCGGGCGGCGACGCCGGCGTGTTTGGCCTCCCCGGCCACCTCCTCGGCGATGGCCCGCAGGTCCAGCTCCTCCGTCGCGCGGAGGAACAGCTCGTCCTTGGCGATGCCGATGGTGACGAACCGCTCGCCCTCTGCCTCGCGGCGGTGGAGCTCGTCGAGCAGGAGCCGCTTGGGCGGGAAATCAAAGCGGTGTGTGTAGGAGTCGGTGTCGAGCACTGCGAAGTTGACGCCGGCGGCCTCGCGGCGTTCTATGTTCGCCAGCGCGGTGTCCATCTCCGCCTCGAGCTTGGTCTCGAACTGCTCGGCGACCTCCTCGGCGAGACCGACGCCGTCGCCGCCCTCGCCGCGCTCGAACAGCAGGTCGATGATGAGCTCGCGTTTGTCCTCGTAGGACTGGTAGTAGGCCTCCAGCGCGACGGCCTGGCGGAGCTGCGCGGCCGTCCCGGCGTCGACGCCCGCGTCGGCCGCGAGCTCCACGTACGCCGCCGGGGCGTCGTCCCAGTACGAGACCGCGGGGAGGTGCGTCAGGTCGTCGCGGATGGCGTCGTTGACCGACGCGGCGAGCGTCGCGGCCACCGTGGCCGCGCTGCGCTCGGCCGTGTCGGCGTCGGGCGCGACGGTCGTCTCCACGGCGTCGCGGATCTCGTCGTCGACGGCCTGTCCGTCGACCACGACGCGCTCGGCGTCGTACACGTCCAGCAGGTCGAACCCGTCGAGTGACTCGCGGGTGCCGCCAGCGGCGGCGAAGACGAACAGCGGGAACTTCTCGTCGTGGCGCTCCCGGTCACCCAGCATGCCGGTCACGTCCTTCGTGGCGTCGTCCATATCGTAGACGGCGCCCTCCAGCGGCCGGCGGTCGAAGTAGTGGTAGCTCGCATCGCTCGCGGCGTGCTCCTCGGCGACGAGGGGCAGCACCGCGCGCTCGATGGCCGCGCCGGCCACGTAGCCGTCGGTCGTGGCGGCGTGGCGAATGACCACCGGCCGTGACTCGGCGACCGCGCGCCGGATGGCGGTCGCGGCCTCGCCGAGGTCGTCGTCCAGCCCCTCGACGACGGGGTCCTCGGCCAGCGGCTCGACCCGCTCGGGCTCGGCCTCCTCGTCGAGCGCCGCCGCCATCCGCTCCTCCACGGCATCGCGCTCCTCGCCGGCCAGCGCGACCAGCTCCTCGGTCTCGACCTGGAGTTCGTCGCGCCGGACGCGGACCTCGCCGGTGAGCCGGACGGTATCGCCCGTTTCGATGTCGGGGTAGGCCCGGACGCCGGCCTCCTCGAACGCCGCGCAGTCGACCACGGCGGTCTCGTCGCGGAGTTCGAACACGGTCGGCCCGGACGTCTGCCGGACGCTGACGACCTCGCCCTCGATGGCGATGGTGTCGCCGACGCGCTCGCGCAGGTCCACGACGACGGCCCGTTCGATGTCGGCCGTCTCGGGCTCCGGCTCGGGATCGGGCTCCTCGGCCGCGATGTCGCTCTCGTCGTCCTCCTCGACTTCGGTCTCGGCCTGCGCCCGGGCTTGCCCCGGCGTGGGGGCCGGTTCGGGCTCCGACTCGGGCTCCGGTTCGAGGTCCGGCTCCGGCTCCGGTTCGGGGTCGGGGTCTGACGTCGGTGCACGTGCCGACTGCGCGTCGGCAGGGTCAGCGTTTCCCTCGTCGTCCTCGTCGACGAGCGAGTCGCCCTCGGGGGCGTCGATGAGTCGGCCGCGGAAGTCCCGGTCGGACTGCCGGATGGACCAGCCCAGGTCGACGTCACCGTTGTCGCGGACGTTGGTGACCTGGACGAAGACGCTATCCCCGGGCTCCCAGTCGAGTGATTCCAGGCGCCGGTCGAGCTTCGAGCGGTGGAGCAGCCCCGTCACGCTGTTGCTCAGGTCGACGAAGACACCGAAGTCGGCGTAGCCGTCGACGGTACCCTCGTAGAAGCGGTCCTCGGTCAGCTGGCTCGGACTGTTCCCCTCGAACTCGAAGACGACGTCCTCCTGGTGGGTGTCACAGATCGGCCCGTCAGTCGCCGTACCACAGATGATGCAGTTACCCATTACCGGGAAGAAAACGGCCGTGACTAAAACCCCTGTCGGAACGTGGCTGCCGGCGGAGCGGCCGCGGCCGGCGGCCCCGCGACGGCTATCCCTCCCCGTCGGACTCGGACGCGGCACTCAGTATCCGCTCGACGTAGAGCTCCTGGAGCTCCCCGTCGGGGACATCGAGGGACTCGCGGGGGGTGTCGAGCAGCACCGCGCCATCGTGGACGATGGTCAGGTGGTCGACGTAGCTCGCGAACTGGCCGAGGTTGTGTGTAGAGATGACGACCCCGTGGCCGGCGTCCCGGTAGGCGCCGAGGAACTCGAGGAGCCGGAGCTTCGTCACGTCGTCTAATTCCCCGAGCGGCTCGTCCAGCAGCAGGTAGGCGGGCGCCTTCTGCAGCGCGAGCGCGAGGTCCAGCTTCCGGCTGTAGCCACCCGAGAGCTCCCCGGCGATGCGGTCACGGACGACGTCCAGCCCCAGCCTGGCCAGCACGGTCTCGGCCCACGCCGCGTCCGCGTCGGCCAGGGCGCCGAACACGTCGAGGTTGTCTGCGACGGTGAGCTGGTCGTAGTGCGAGGGCCGCTGGAACGCCGTTCCCAGCCGGGCGTCCGGGACGGAGACCTCGCCGGCGGAGGGTTCCACGAGTCCCAGCAGCGTCCGGAGCAGTGTCGTCTTCCCCGAGCCGTTCGGCCCGACCAGACAGTGGAACGCCCCGGGCTCGACGGTCAGGTCCACGCCCGCCAGCGCGAGGACGTTCCCGTAGCGCTTGCGCAACCCCTCGACCCGGATGGGGGCCACCGCCCCCGGGTCCAGCCGGGGGATGTCGGGCAGGCCGTCACCGTCCGTCGCCTCGCGCCCCGCCATCTCAGGTCCCCCGCTCGTAGGCGATCATTGCGAGCTTCAACGGCACGAGCGCCGCGAGCGCGAACAGGGCGACCCCCCCGAGCCAGGTCCCGAACTCCGCGGGCGGGAGGTCGCGCAGCGTGGTCCCCCGGACCACGACCATCGCGTAGTGGGTCGGCATCAGTCGAACCACGCCCCGCCGGAGCGGGGAGAAGAACCCGGCCGGGTAGACCAGCCCGGAGAACCCGAGGAACGCGAAGAGGACGAGCACGTTCAGCAGTCGCCCGGTCGTGCCGAAGCCGGATGCGAAGGTGACGGCCGTCGCGATGGCCCCGCACGCGAGGAAGGTGAGGCCGTATGCGAGTATCGCCCCGGGCGCGAGCAGGTTCACGCCGTAGCCCAGCCCGAGCCCGAGCCCGTGGAAGACGAGCAGCGGCACGGCCAGCAGGCCGGTGAAGAAGAGCAGCTTGCCGGCCACGACCGCGTCCAGCGACGTCTCGACCCGGAGCCGGTCGAGCACCGCCTCCTCGCTCGCGAGGTTGTACGGCAGGTAGGCGAAAGCGAAGGTGAACACCAGGATCTGCAGGAAGCTCGGGAGCAGATAGGAGGCGAGCTTCCGCTCCTCGCCACGGACCTCCCGGTCGACCACGACCCGCGTGTCCAGCTGTCGGTTCATCGTCGCCGAGACCACGCTCACCAGCGCGCCGGACGGCTCCCGGTACGGGGTCATGTCGCCGTCGATGGTGACGGTCATGTTCACCCGGTCGACGGCGGGGTCGCCCAGGTCGGGCGGGACGCTGACGACGGCGTACACCGTCTCGCGCTCCAGGTCACGGAGCGCCCGCGCCTCTGAGTCGTACCGGACCGGCTTCGAGAACAGCCGGAACGAGGCGGCGACCACGTCGTACTCCGCCCCGCTCACCGCGTCGTCCTCGACGACGACCGCCACGGGGGCGTCCTTCGGGAGCGTGGACTGGAAGAACACCGACGCGCCGGCGAACGCCGCCGGCAGCAGGACGAGGACGAACAGCAGCGCCAGGGCGCGATGCCGGCTCCAGAGGAGTTCCTTCCGGAGGATGGTGCGCAGGCTCATGCCGGACCTCGGGCAGGCGGGCGCCCGCTACTGGACGGCTCGGCCGAGGCCGGCGGGTCGAGCGACTCCGGTTCGGGCTGGTTCCGGAACAGCCCGCGGACGAGCACCCGGAGCCCGGCCGGCGAGGACTCGTACTCGGTCACGACGGTCCGGCCCGTGACGTTGAACCGAGCCCGCCGCAGTTCAGTCTTCAGCGTGTCGTTCGACGACTGGAGGAGGTAGAACGACTGGCCCGCCGCCAGGATGTTGCGCACGTCGTCGGCGCTCCCGGCGCCCTCGCTCGTGATGTGGATGCGGACCCGGACGGCCGGCGTGGCCGCGGCGTTCGTCCCGGCCCGATCGAGCGTGTAGCTGCTCCCGACGTACTGTATCGTCCGGACCGCGGGCCCGACGAACGGGTAGTCCGGGACCGTCGACGGCCGGAACCGGTACGCGAACCGGACGTAGCCGTCGGAGGTCTCGCGGTACTCCCGCCGGAGGTCGCCGTCGAGCGTCGCGGGCTCCGCGTCGGTGGCCGCGCGGTCGGCGGCCACGTCGACGGCGTCCTCGACGGCGCTGGCGTTACCGATGGTCAGGAGCCGCGGCCCAGCCCGCGGGACCGGACCGCCCTCGGCGCCGTTGTCGAGCACGGCGACGGCCGCGCCGGCCTCGGACCGGCGAACCGTGTAGCCGCGCCGGGTCTCGGGCGTGAACCCGATACCGCGTCGGGACTCGAGCGCCTCCGCGGCCGCCTCACCCGTCCAGTTGGCCACGACCAGTCGGGCGCCGTACCGGGACCCGCTCCGGCCGAAGTAGGTGACACGGCTGGCGTTCGTCGGGTCGAGGCTGGCGTTCGGAGGCGGCGAGAGCGCGAGCGACCGGAGATACGGTGGCCCGGCGTAGAACTCCACGCGGGACTGGAACCCCAGCGAGGCGCGGCTCCCGTTCGCGACCGCCGGGTCGGAGCGGTACGCCGTCAGGTTCACCGTTCCGACGTAGTCGACGCCGGCGGGGACGGTCGCAGTGGGTTCGTACGGCTCCGGCGGCGCCCGGTCCGCGGTCAGCAGGAGCGCACCGGCACCGAGCCCGGTGAACAGCAGCGCCGCGACGGCCGCGACGGCCAGCGCCTGGCCGTCCGGCGTCACCGCGGCTCACTCCGTGTTCGGGGGAGGGGGTGGGCCCGCGCGACCGCGGAACCGCAGGCCGGCGAGGGACCTGTCATGGCCGTTCGGTCGGCTGGTCGGGATTTATGCCTGTCGACGGGCCGACCCGCCCGACAGCCCACGGGGACGATACCGCTTTCACCCCGCCCGCTCCAGGCTGTGGTATGGGCGAGCACCGCGATTACGACGCCGTCTTCTGGGATATCGGCGGCGTCATCGTCGAACTGGCGTCCATCCGCGAGGGGTACGCCGCCTTCCTCGCCGAACTCGCGGCCGAACACGGCCTCGACCCGGACCCCGCGGTCGAGCGGTGGAAGCGCGCGCTCGGCGAACATTTCGGCGCCGCCGAGGGGACGGAGTACCGCACGGCCGCAGAGGGCTACCGACGGGCGACGGCGGCCGTCTTCGAGGCCGAGGGCCGTGAGCCGCCGCCGGAGTCGGCGTGGCGACCGATACTGGACCGCAGCCTCGACGCGGCGCTCCGCACGGAGCCGGGGGCCATCGGGACGGTCCGCGCGCTCGACGAGGCCGGCATCTACCAGGCCGTCATCAGCGACGTCGACACCGCCGAGGCGATGTCGATGTTCGACGAGCTCGGCATCGACGACTGCTTCGCCCACGTCACCACCTCCGAGGCGGTCGGCTACAAGAAGCCCGACCGGCGGATGTTCGAGACGGCGCTCGACCGGGCCGCCGAGCACGGCATCGACGCCGGCCGGGGCGTGATGGTCGGGGACCGCTACGAACACGACATCGAGGGCGCCAGCGCACTGGGACTCGACGCCATCGCGTACGGCGAGGACGCGAGCGGGCCGGTCGCGACCTACCAACTGTCGAACCTTCGGGATATCCTGGATATCGTCACCGTACGGCGATAGAGCCGGGAGTTCAGTATCGCGGTCCGGAGTCCATCGCGAGCGTGCTCGATACCCGCGCTATCGGGGTGTTCGGCGCCCTCAAAGCGGTCATGGGATAAACGACCGTCCGGGTGCCGGATAAACGCTTAAGCGACGCCCACCGGATACCACGTCCGTCATGGACTTTGGAATCGAGGACCGTGTCGCCATCGTCACCGGTGGTGCCGGCCGCATCGGGAGCGAGGACTGTCGCGTACTCGCCCGCGAGGGCGCGGACGTGGTCGTGCTGGACGTGGCACAGGAGAAGGCGGAGAACGTCGCCGACGAGATCAACGACGGCGAGGAGTACCGGGGCGACGCCGTCGCCTACGAGTGCGACCTGACCGACCGCCCGGACGTCGCGGCGACCGTCGAGGCCATCCAGTCCGAACTCGGGTCGACGGACATCCTCATCAACAACGCGGGGATGGTCGACGCCCGCGACAAGGTCGAGAACTTCGACGACGACATCTGGGACCGGGACATGGCGGTCAACCTCACCGGGAGCTACAACATCACCAAGGAGGTCTACCCCCACATGAAGGAGCAGGGCTGGGGCCGCATCATCAGCATGTCATCGATGGCCGGCTGGCAGGGCGGCTTCGGTCAGGCCTCGTACTCCGCGACGAAGGCGGCGCTCATCGGCTTCGCCAAGACGCTCGCCCTCGAGGGGGCCCAGTACGGCGTCACCTCCAACGCCATCGCGCCGAGCATCGTCGTCGGCGCGCTCGCGGACATGGACATCGAGATGCTCGAACAGACGGACGAGCACTTCGCCCGTATCGCGAAGGCCACGCCGATGCGCAAGCTCGGTACGGAGGAGGACGTCGCCAACCTCATCGCCTACCTCTGCTCCGAGCAGGCCAACTACGTCACCGGCCAGGTGGTCGGGGTCACCGGCGGCATCGACCTGTTCTCCTTCTAGCGCAGCTTCTCGTGCTCGGGGTCCGCGCCCGCGGTGCGGAACCGCTCGCGCGCAGACGGATCGGGGCGGCCTCCGGGTCGATCGGCGGGCTGCTGCCACGCGGTCCCGTGACCACTCATGAACCATCCGGCGATCGCATCCACAACCGTGAGGTGGTGGTATGCCGATAGGCCGAGCGGATGAGCGAACTCGCGTTCCCGAGTCAGGCCTGGTTCGGCGAGTACAGGGCGGCGATCAACGCCGACGAGGCGTACGGGAACTGAACCGACGGCCTCGCGCGGGGCCTCGAACGGTCACTAGTTGTAGGCCGAGGTGCCCGTCAGCTCCTTGCCCACGATGAGTTTCTGGATCTCCGTCGTCCCGTCGGGGATGGTCATGGTGCGGGCGTCGCGGTAGTAGCGCTCGAGCCGGCGCTCGGTCTTCAGCCCCTCGCCGCCGAACACCTGGATGGCCTCGTCGGTGACGTCCTTCGACCGCTCACAGCAGTAGCCCTTCGCCAGCGACGTGAGCCGACGGGCCTCGGGGGCGCCCGACTCCAGTGCCTCGGCGGCGCGCCGGGCGGTCCCCCGCGAGGCGACCAGTGCCGCGTTCATCTCGTACAGCTTCCCCTGGACGAGCTGGTGGCCGGCGATGGGCTTGCCGAACGTCTCGCGCTCGTCGACGTACGCCAGAGCCTCCTCGAACGCGGCCTGCATGATGCCGACCGCCATGAACGCCATCCCGGTCCGCATGAACGAGAAGGTCGCGTTCAGCGGCTTCTGCCGGGCGAACAGGTCCGTGACGCTCTCGGGGAACGGCACGATGTCACTCATCCCGTGGCCGTCGGCCATCGCGTTCCCGACGATGTTCATCAGCTTGTTCTCCGGCGGCACCCGACAGCCCGTGAAGTCCATCCGGGCGTTGTCGACACCTTTCCAGCCGAGTTTGTCGATGGACTCGGCCGCCCAGGGCTCGTTCTCGTAGTCGACGAGGAACATGTCCGAGACACCCGTCCGCTCGTCCTCGGCCACGACGAGGGCCACGTCGGCGACGCCGCCGTTACCGACCCATGTCTTCTCGCCGCGGAGGGTGTACAGCTCCTCGTCCTCGTCGTACTCGGCGACCACGTCCGGTCGGGCGGTGTCGCTGCCGCCGTCCGGCTCCGTGACCGCCAGACAGCCGATGCACTGGCCGTCCTCCAGTCGCGGGAGCATCGTCTCGCGGGTGCGCTCGCCGGCGTGCTCGACGAAGACCGCCGGGAACGACATCTGCAGCGCCACGTTCAGCGAGGGCCAGACGCGGGAGATCTCCTCGCTGGCGATGGCGAACCGCCAGAGGTCGCCGAAGTACTCCTCGACGGTCCCGGGGTCGTGGCCGACCCCCAGCTCGCGGAGGTCGCCCATGTAGTCGAGCATCCGGTCGCGGCTCATCGGCCCGTTCCGGTCCAGTTCGTCCACGTCCGGCTCGACCTCGGTCTCGAGGTAGTCGCGGAGGTCCTGCCCGAACGCCTCCTGCTCCGGGGTCAACTGCATTGGTCCCACCCCCGGTCGCGTGGGTCGCGTCGGTTCGGAGGCGCTACGGGCATGGTGGTGGTGTTCGGTGCCATCTGTCGGTCACGGGCGGTGGCCCGTCTACGCGGGAGCAGGAACGGCACGGGATTGGCGCTGTCCCATCAGTTGCGCGGCGTTTTATCCCGGTCCCGACACGACTCCGCGATGATGGGGCGAGCCGCCGGCCGCCGGACCCGCTGCTCCGAGGCGGGTGGCGCCAGGTGACGTGGATAGGATGCCGGGAGCGGTTCCGGCCGGCCGCGGGAGTTACGGTGCGGACAGGGCCTCGGCGTCGGGATGGAGGATGCGATAGTCGTCCGCGTCGACGGCGACGACCGCCCAATCGTAGTCCGGGGCGAGCGAGACCAGCTGGTCGCGGACGTCGGCCGCCCGCGGCTCCTCGGCCACGAAGCAGCGGAGTCGACCGTGCTCCGGCGCGTCGCCGGGATCGGCCGTCGTCACGAAGACGGTCCGCCACTTCCGTTCCGCGCGGAGCTCCTCGCTGTCCTTCTCGACCTCGTACCCCAGGTCGGAGAAGATGGTCCGTGCCTTGTCGAGCAGTGGTGTGCCAATGACACCCATTCGATTCGCAGGTTACGCAGCCGCTGTGATAAGCCTTTGCACAGGGACGCCACGCCACAGCCGACGAGCACGATTTCGGTTCCTGGACGCTCTCTCCGTGGTTGATCGTCGCTACAGGTGTGGCGGCTCGATGCACATCAGTTCGGCGGCCTCGGCCGGCGTCGCGGGCTCTCGACCCACGTTCCGCGTCATCTCCGCGGCCTTCGCGACGAGCTCGGGGTTGGTCGACATCTCGCCGCTGGGGAGGTAGAAGTTGTCCTCCAGCCCGACACGGATGTTGCCGCCCATCGCGAGCGCGGCGGAGACGAGTTGCCACTGCTCGCGGGAGATGCCGATGACCTGCCAGGTCGCGTCATCGGGTAGTTGGCGGACCTGGTGCGCCAGGTTCTCGACCGTCGGCGGGATGCCGCCCAGCACGCCCATCACGAGCGAGAAGTTGATGGGCGCCTCCAGCTCGCCGTTCTGCACGAACGGCCGGATGTTACCGACGTGGCCGGTGTCGAAGCACTCCAGTTCGGGTTTGACGCCGTTCTCGCGCATGGTGGTGAGGAAGTCCCGGATCTCGTTGAACGGGTTCTCGAACACCATGTCGAAGACGAAGTCGTCACGGTTCTCGGAGTACTTCGCGTAGTTCATCGAGCCCATGTTCAGCGCCGCGATGTCGGGCTCGACCGCCTCGATGTACTCCAGCCGGGACTCGACGGGCTCGTGCATCGCGCCCGTCGAGAAGTTGATGAGGACGTCCGTCCGCTCGCGGACCTCCTCGTAGATCCGCTGGTAGATGTCGGTGTCGAACGTGGGGCTCCCGTTCTCGGTGCGGGCGTGGATGTGCGCGACGGCGGCGCCGTTCTCGCGGGCCGCGGCCGCGTCCTCCGCGATCTCCTCCGGCGTGTAGGGGATGGCCTCACACTGGTCGCGGGTGGTCAGCGCCCCAGTGAGGGACGCGCTGATGATCGCCTTGTCCGGGTCGTTGCCTTTGACGGATTCCTGCTCGATTGCCATTGGTGGATGCTGTATGGGTGGTGGTCGGCTGGCGATGCATCGACTGCGGTCAGCGGCCCTTCCACTCGGGGTCGGTGTCCATCAGGAAGGCGTTGATGCCCTCCTCGGTGTCGTCGCTCATCGCGATGAGCGAGATGATCTCGCGCATGTACGAGAGCGCCTCGTCGAACCCCATATCGCGCTGGTTGTAGTAGGACCGCTTGCCCACCTCGATCATCACGGGCGAGGAGTTGGCCAGCGAGTCGACGAGGTCGTCCAGTTCCACGTCGAAGCGGTCGGCCTCCACCACCTCGGTGACGAAGCCGATCTCGTAGGCCTTCTCCGGGTCGATATGCTCCCCCGTGAACAGGAGGTGGAGCGCCTGTTTCTCGTTGACCGTGCGCATGATGGGGACGAGCGCCTGGGCCGGGAACAGGCCGATGTCCACCTCGGGCGTCCCGAAGGTGGCGTCGTCGCTCGTGAGGATGACATCGCACGCGGCCGCGAGGCCCATCCCGCCGGCGAGACAGTAGCCCTCAACGGCCGCCACGACCAGCACGTTCGCGTCCACGATGGCCCCGATGAGGTTCGCCATCCCGGAGAAGCCGTCCCGGTAGGCCATCGGGCCCTGGCCCATGTTCGAGGCCATCCCCTTGATATCGCCGCCGGCGCAGAACGTGCCGCCGGCCCCCCGGATGACGACCACCCGGGTTTCGTCCGCGGAGGCCGCCGCGAGCGTGTCCTCCAGCCCCCCGATGACGGCGTCGTTCAGCGAGTTCCGGTCCTCGTACCGGTCGATGGTGGCCCGCGCCACCAGTCCGTCCTCGCTGACGGAGATCGCGAGGTCGTCGTTCGACAGTTCGTCGGCGTCTACCATACAGCGGGTTTGCGACGGGTTGCCACTATACGATTTCGGAACCCCGACAATAGGCCACTGGTTGAATCATGAACACGTTGCCCAGCGTTCACTCGCCGGGCCAGTTCGGGAACTCGTCGGTCCCGCCACCGTCCGTGGCCGATCGCTCCTCGCTGGTCCGGAACTGTTCGCCGCCGTCACCGCCGGCGTCCGCGATCGTCCGCTCACCGTCGGTTTCGCTCGTCGACAGGCTGTCCCCGGGCTGGACGCCGCCCGTCTCCCCAGTGGAAGCCCGTGCTGCGGCCGGGGCCGCACCGTCGCGGACCGCGTCGGCGTCGATGAACGACGCGTCGTCGTCGGGCTCCCGCGTCCCGTCACCCGCACTGGCCTCGGTGGCATCCGCGTCCGTCGCCCGACCCGCGCCCGCGTCGGGACGCCCCGTGGCTGTGGAAGCCGTCCCGTCGGCCGGGTCCCGGGCCGCCTCGTGCTCCGCGTCCGGGTCCCCGTCAACGAACGTCCGCTCGACCGACGCGACCGCGTCGGCGAGTTCCGACTCGGAGAGGCGGTCGCCGTGCGCCTCGCGCAGGTGTGCGGCGAGCCGACAGCCGTACCGGCCCCGGCCGGCATGCGCGACGAGGTCAGCCTGCCGGAGCGTGCGGTTCCGGCTGTAGGCCAGCGTCCGGTCGCTGTCGCCGCCGGCCGCGACGTGGGCGTCGACCGGGTCGCACGCACCCCGCTCGCGGTAGTGGGCCAGCATCCGGCGGGTGACATCGTCGAAGCCGCGGATGGTGGCCTTCACCTCGCGCACGACCTCGCGCTCGAAGCCCGGGGCCGACGCCCCGACGACCGTCTCGACGGTCGACCCCTCGGTCGGCCCGTCGGTCGCGGCGTCGTCCCCGGACTCCGGCCAGCCGTCGTCCCCCACATCCGTGCCCGGCACGTCGGACGGTTCCGTCGGTCCGGACTCCCCGCGGGCCTCGTCCGGCTTCGAGTCGTGCTCGAGGCCCGTGGCAGTGTCCTCGGTCGTGCCCCCGGCGGTCGCGCCGGCCTCGTCCGCCTCGTCCGTCGTCCCTTCCAGCGCCTCGAAGGCCGCGTCGATGGCGTCGCTCCCGGCGGTGGTACTGCTGGACGTGGTGGGTCGACTCGACGACCCATCGTCGGCCTCGCCGGAGTCCTCCCCCGTCTCGGGCCAGCCGGCGGGGGCCGTCGTCTCGGTTCGAGGGTCGTCGTTCGCGTCGCTGGGGTCGGGGGCCTCGTCCCCCGCGAGGTAGTCCTCGGTGGGGTTGGCCGGCCGCCGTGTCGCGTCCAGATGCTCCCCCTCGACGGCGCGCTTGCGCCAGTCGTCCATCCCGGTCTGTGTCCCGATATCGGCCCGGAACGCCCGGCCGGAGGCGTGCTCCATCATCGCCCGGGAGAAGCGCTCGGCCATCTTCGAGAGGTCCCTCGCCTCCGAGAGCTCCGCCTCCAGCTCCTCGATGCGCTGTTCGCGGTCCGCCACCTGTCGCTCCAGTTCCTGGATGCGCGACTCCCGGCGCTCCTCCGCCTCCGAGATGGCCTCCAGATCCTGCACGAGGTCGCTGCTGACTGACTTCAGCTCCGGTCGCTCGAAGTCGTCCAGCCCGGGCGTCGCGCCCGCGTCGAACGTCTCCTTCCGGTCGAACTGGACCCGCCGGATCCGCTCGGACCAGTCCGTCAACACGAACGCCTCCCCGTCGGCCATCCCGTCGATGGCGTCGGCGTATTCGCTGCCGAGGAGACGCCGGACGACCTTGGTGTCGTTCTCCCAGGTCAGCCGATGCCAGACGAGCCAGTCACACTGCGTGATGAAGTCCTTCTTCACGTCGGCCGGGCGCTGGGAGACGCCGACCACCCCGAGCCCGTGCTTGCGGCCGCGCTTGGCCGCCTTGATCAGCATCCGCCCGCACTCGTCCAGGCCGCCGCCCTCCGGGATGTACTCGTGGACCTCCTCGATGACCAGCAGGAACGGCTGCTTGAGCTTCTTCTCCTTGGCGAACAGGTTGCGGGCGACCGCCGTCAGCAGGTCCCGGGCCGCGGACTCGTCGAGGAACGAGGAGACATCGAGGATGATGGGGACGTTCTGCTCCAGCGCGAGTTCGGCCAGTTTGCCGGCGTGCTCCTCGTTCACCACGAGGTCGCACTCCTCGTCGGCGCCGACGTGGAGGATCTCGTACTCCTCTTTGAGGCCGTAGTATTCCCCATCAATGTCGACAATTAACAGCCCCAACTGCTCGTCAAGTAGCTTCTCAGCGATGACTGAAGCGGTATTGGACTTTCCAGAACCACTCTTTCCAGTGATAAATCCGCGGCCCGTCAGAACCTCGACGGTCGGTAGTTCCACTCTGTTCCCCTCCGAGTCCGTTCCGACCTCCATATGTCTCTCTGTCATTCGGAACCACCCTCGTTTCGAGTCTCTATCGCCATGTGACAGCCGTGGCAGAGTGTTGTGAGATCGTCCATCGTATCGGCCGTCTCTGGATCATCGAACTCTCGGATCGGCTGCAGGTGATGCACGTGCAACGAGCGACCGTACTCCGCCAGATGTTCCTCTTCGGTCATGCCGCACTCGGTACACTGTTTCCCGTCGCGTTCGAGTACGGACCGTCGAGTGTCACACCGGTCCGGCCCGTAGTAGGAGTCCGTGCCACCCTTCCACCGGTGATGTAGCTCCCCCGGTTGGGAGCCGACATCTCGCGTCCCGATTTCGTGTCTGTTCAGCCGATTAAACACGGCAGAGGGAGCGCAGTCGAGTTCATCAGCGATATCGTACGTACTCCGGACATTATCTACATAGGAGGGCCTCAGCCACCCCTCGTCCGTCAGTTCTTCCGGCGGATTCCTGATCACCGAACGGGTCTCTATACCGAGCTCGTCCATCCACTCCCGGATCGTCTCGGTGTCCTCGCCCATGTCCCGAGCGGGGCGCTCCGGGCACAAGAACCCGCGTCAGACGCGCGGCCGACGGCTCCGACGACGGGACCGTCGGCCAGTTCTTCGAACCCCCGGGGCTGGATTAATTTTTAATGGACATGGGAACTAGACGTGTGGTATGTCACAACACGACGCAAGCCCGAGATTGACGAACTACGAGGACGAGTACGGATCGTTCAGCTGGGACCAGCTGTACGCCGAGGCCGACTGGTCGGCGCCCGGGGCGCTGAACATCGCCCACGAGACCGTCGACCGACACGCGGAGGCGACCCCCGAGCGAACCGCCCTCCAGTACGTCGGGACCGACGGGGAGGCGGTGACCGTAACCTTCGATGAGCTGGCCGAACAGTCCGACCGGTTCGCCAACGTTCTCGACGACCTCGTCGACCATGGTGACCGCGTCTTCTCGTACATGCCACGGGTCCCGGAGCACTACGCCGCGCTCATCGGGACGCTGAAGACGGGGGCAGTCTGGGGAAGCGTCAACGAGCGGTTCGGGCCGGACGGCATCGCCTACCGTCTCGACGACTGCGATGCGTCGGTCGTTCTCACGACGACGGGCAACCGCGGGACGGTGGCCGACGCGCTGGCGGAGGTCCCGAGTGTCGAGCAGGTCATCGTGGTGGATGACGGCGACGGTGCGGCCCACGACGACGACATGGACTACCACGACGCCGTCGCAGCGGCCGATACTGAGTTCGAGACCATCCGGACGAGCGGCGAGGACGACGCGCTGCTGTACTACACGTCGGGGACGACCGGTCCGGCGAAGGGGGTCCTCCACAAGCACCGCTGGGTGGCCGGTGTCGCGGCGACGCAGAAGTTCGCGGTCGATCTCCGGCCGGGGGACGACCTCTACTGGTCGACCGGAGACCTCGGGTGGCTCACCGGCCCCATCAACACGCTGGGTGCGTGGTTCTGGGGCACCTCGCTGTTCACCTACGAGGACGAGTTCGACGCCGCGGAGTGGGCCGAACTGCTGGATGAATACCCCATCACGGTGCTGTTCTCCGTTCCGACGGCCTACCGGATGCTCCGGGAGCACGACGACGTGTTCGAGGGGGTGGATCTCGACCTCCGGCACGCGCTCTCCATCGGGGAGCCGCTCTCCGCGGGCGTCGTGGAGTGGGGCGAGGACACGATGGGCGTCACCATCCACGACACCTACGGCCAGACGGAGACGGGGAACATGATCATCAACAACTACCCCGCCATGGAGCTGAAGCCCGGCAGCATGGGTCGGCCACTGCCCGGCGTCGAGGCTGCCGTGGTCGACCCGGACACCGGGGAGGTTCTGGAACCCGGTGAGACCGGCGAGATCGCCGAGCGGGGCGACTTCCCCTGCTTCTTCGCGGGCTACTGGGAGGAGCCCGAGAAGACCGCCGACTGCTTCGTCGACGGCCCCGACGGCGAGTGGTACCTCTCCGGCGATCTCGGTCATATGGATGACGACGGCTACTTCTGGTTCGAGGGGCGTGCCGACGATGTCATCATCTCCTCGGGTTACCGCATCGGTCCGTTCGAGGTGGAGTCGGCGCTCGGTGAGCACCCCGCCGTCGCCGAGGGCGCGGTCGTCCCCAAGCCGGACCGGCAACGCGGCACCATCGTGAAGGCGTACATCAGGCTGGTGTCGGGAACCGAGCCGACCGACGACCTGAAGGAGGACATCAAGGAGCACGTCCGCACCGAGCTGGCAGCCCATGAGTACCCCCGGGAGATCGAGTTCGTCGACGAGCTGCCAAAGACGGTGACCGGGAAGATCCGGCGGACGGAGCTGCGCGACCGGACGGAGGACCCGACCGAATAGGCGGGATAGTATCGATATACTCTCCACTCTATCCGTCAGCTGACGCGATCACCGATCTGATATGTGGATGTTCGAGATATCCCGTTTCACTCGCCCCGGACGACCCAGTGGTCCGCGTCCAGCCGCTCCAGCCGCGACTCCTCCCGCATCCGGACGATGTAGCCCGTCGGCTGCCGCTCGGTCTCGTGGTCGGCGTCGACGCGCACGAGGTTGCCGATGACCTGCGCGGAGGGCGGCTTCTGGGCCGCACCGCAGTCGTAGACCGTGAGGAACTCGTTCCCGTCGTCGGTCTCGTAGACGATGATGTGGGCGTGCCGCGGCAGCCGCCACGCGTCCTCGCCGGCGACGGGGAGCTTGTTCACATCCCCTCTCGGGCGCGCCACCCGTGAAAACGCGTCGGTCGTCCAGGCCCCGTGGGACCCGGGTGCAGTCATCGGCCGGCGTCCGGTCAGTCGGTGTCCGGGATGGCGTAGGCGCCGGCGACGAAGAACAGCACCGCCAGCGCGGCCAGCACGCCGAGTTCGAGCAGCGGCCCGCCGGCCTCGAGGACGTTGCCGCCCGGGGTGAACGACGCGATGACGCCCGGCGGACGGTAGGTCGCCTCCCGGACGCCGCGGGCGAAGTAGGTCAGCGGCGAGAGGAACCGCAGCGGGTCGAACCACGCGGGGAGCAGGTCCGGCGGGACGAACGTCTCGGAGAGGAACAGCAGCGGTAGCGCGATGCCGTTCGCGGCGGCCACGACCCCATCCTGCGAGTCCGCGACCCGACCGAGCACGGCGCCCAGGCCACAGAACAGCGCCACGGCCAGCGCGATGAACGGCAGTACCAGCAGCGAAGGGGTCAGCGACC
>ERZ1034569.259-NODE-259-length-20174-cov-13.132313_pt1 | contig 20174 bp, 24 predicted proteins | sample MGYA00520706_ERZ1034569 | MGnify/ENA primary metagenome ERZ1034569 (study PRJEB33760, sample SAMEA4777722) | hypersaline lake metagenome | biome: hypersaline environment; feature: brines | place: Spain | collected 2014-08 | depth 0 m ...
GTCTCGTCGGCCACGTCGACCACGGGAAGACGACGCTGGTGCAGGCGTTGAGCGGAGAGTGGACAGACCAGCACTCCGAAGAGATGAAACGTGGCATCTCCATCAGACTGGGCTACGCGGACGCGACGTTCCGGGAGTGCCCCGGGCGGGAACGTCCGGAGCGGTACACGGTCGCCGAGGAGTGTCCCGACGGGACCGCGAGCGAGCCGTTACGGACGGTGTCGTTCGTCGACGCGCCGGGTCACGAGACGCTGATGGCGACGATGCTCTCGGGGGCGGCGCTGATGGATGGTGCGGTGCTCGTTATCTCGGCGGGCGAATCAGTGCCACAGGCACAGACGGAGGAACACCTGATGGCGCTGGATATCGTCGGTATCAACAACATCGTCGTTGCACAGAACAAGATCGACCTGGTCGACCGTGAGCAGGCCCGCGAGAACTACCAGGAGATACAGTCGTTTGTAGAGGGGACCGTTGCCGAGGACGCACCGGTGGTGCCCGTCAGTGCCCAGCAGGAGGTGAACCTGGATGTACTGATCGACGCTATCGAGCGGGAGATACCGACACCGGAGCACGACCCAAAGACCAATCCGCGGATGCTCGTCGCGCGGAGCTTCGATATAAACCGTCCGGGGACCACCTGGGAGTCACTAACCGGTGGCGTGCTCGGCGGGTCGCTCTCGCAGGGTCGACTCACCGGAGGCGAGACACTCGAACTGCGGCCCGGGCGCGAGGTCGAGGAGGGCGGTCGCAGCGAGTTCCGGCCGATCGAGACGGAGATCAGGTCACTACAGGCCGGCGGTGACGATGTCGACGAGGCGACCCCGGGTGGACTGCTCGGGGTTGGCACCGGGCTGGACCCGGCGATGACGAAAGGCGACGCGCTCGCCGGACAGGTCGCCGGTCCGCCGGAGGCACTCCCGCCGGTGCACCACTCGTTCACAATGGATGTCGAGTTGCTCGACCGTGTCGTCGGGAGCGATAACACGGAGGAGGTCGAAAAGATATCGACAGGCGAGCCGCTGATGCTGACCGTCGGGACCGCAACCACTGTCGGGTCGGTCACGAGCGCCCGTGGCGGCGAGTGTGACGTACAGCTCAAGCGTCCGGTCTGTGCCGACCCCGGTGTGAACATCGCAATCAACCGTCGGGTCGGCGCGCGCTGGCGGCTCATTGGTTTCGGAACCCTACAGTGACGCTCGTGCTCGACACAAACGCGCTGATGATGCCGGTCGAATGTGACGTCCGGCTGTTCGACGAACTCGACAGGCTCCGCGGGGGGCAGACACCGCTGGTCCCCCGGTCCGTCGAGTTGGAGCTCGAACAACTAGCGGACGACCGCGGCGAACCGGCGCGCGCAGCACGTGTCGGACTCGACCTGCTGGAGCGGTGTGAACGCCGCGAGACGGCGGCCGACTACGCCGACGACGCGGTGCTCGAACTCGCGCTCGCGACCGGCGGACCGGCCGTCACGAACGACCGGCCACTCCAAGACCGTCTGCTCGATGCCGGTATCCCGGTGATAGGGCTACGCGAAAAAAACAAACTGGCGCTCACGCAACCATAACACATGTACAAACGGGTCACGCTACTCGATACGGTGAAGGTACCGCCCGAGCACCTGGCAGACGTCTCCACGAAGATGGTAAAAGGGCTCCTGCAGGACAAGCTCGAAGGACAGGTCGACGAGGATGTCGGCTCGGTCGTCTCGGTGATCGATGTAAAGGAGATCGGCGACGGACGCGTGCTGCCGAACGAGCCTGGTGTCTACTACGAGGCCGAGTTCGACGCGCTCACGTTCGACCCACAGATGCAGGAGGTCGTCGAGGGCGAGGTGGTCGAGGTGGTCAGCTTCGGCGCGTTCGTCGGTATCGGTCCTGTCGACGGACTGCTCCACGTCTCCCAGATCTCCGACGAGTATCTGGCGTACGACGAGGAGGGACAGATGCTCGCCTCCAGGGAGTCCAACCAGACACTCGGCACCGGTGACGCCGTCAGAACCCGTATCGTCACAAAAAGTATCGACGAGCGCAACCCCCGGGATTCGAAGATCGGGCTGACCGCGAAACAGGTCGGTCTCGGCAAACACAGCTGGCTGGAGGCGGCCCGGGAGCGGCGCAGGGCACAGGCCAACGCGGGTGAGAACTGATGAGCGACCGGCTGGCCTGCCGCGAGTGTCACTTCGTACAGGAGGGTGCCGTCGAGCGGGAGGCGTGTCAGAACTGTGGCTCTACCTCGCTGACCGAGGACTGGGCCGGCTACGTTGTCGTTGGCCACCCCGAGGAGAGTCAGATCGCCGACGAGATGGGTATCACCGCGCCCGGCACCTACGCGTTGAAGGTGCGCTGACCGTGCCCGGGATCGTCGAACTGCCCGACTCGCTCCGAAGGGAGCTAAAGGAGCCGGCGGGTCCGCTGTACACAGACGGGGCGGCACTGCTCGAGGACGCTGGCGAGCCGCTGGTGACCGTTGGTGACGTCGTCAGCTACCACGTTCTAGAGGCGAGCGTACAGCCGGCGGTGGCGCTGGTCGACGACCGGACCGAGCGGACAGCGGTGACAGACAGGGTGGCAGAGCGGGTGAGCAGGGCCGAGTTCGACCACGAGGTGACGGTCACCAACCCGGCGGCGACGCTCACAGCGGAGTTGCTCTCGGCGCTCCGCGAGGGTGTGGACCGGGCGGGTACGACACTCATCACCGTCGACGGCGAGGAGGACCTCGCAACGCTCCCGGCGGTGGTCGCTACGCCCACAGGGGGCAGTGTCGTCTACGGCCAACCCGGGGAGGGGATGGTGCTCGTGTCCGTTGGTGAGGAGACACAGAGCCGAATGCGGGGGCTACTCTCCCGGATGGACGGCGACAGCGAGCGACTACTCTCGATTGTGGGTGGCTGACCGCTAGGTTTTTGTAGAACCGCAGCATCACTCCGTGTATGGTCGAGATGGGAGTGCTCGACAAGGCAAAAGAACTCTCCGGTCTGGGAAGCGGAGAGTCGGACGACGCGCTACCGTACGTCTGCCTCGCGTGCGAGGCAGAGTTCGAGGTGCAACACCACAGTTGTCCGACATGCGGGAGTTTCGACGTCCGCCGGTCGAAGTGGGTAACGGAGTAACTGAGCTGTGAGGAGCCGACCCACCCCGGGCGGCGTACTGGCAAGACCTGTCCAACGGAGTGTACCGAAAGTTCACAGCTCTGCCGGGCGGTGACGGTATCGGAGGAGTGTAGCCCGGCGACAGCGAACTCCTCGCGACCGGAGACCGTGAGATACGTGTTCCTCTGCGTGGTGAGCGGTCTGTGCACGAATCCGATAAAAACCCGACATCACTCGCGTGGTCTGTATCCGGATCAGAGGAGACCGGACAGGATAGAGGTTACCGCAGATTCAGTTGGTTATTTCAGGCTGGCACACCAAACCAAACTATGGATGGTGAACTCGGTCAGCGCGGCACGGGAACTGTCTGTGAGGTCTGTTCGGTCGAACTCGACCGTCTCTCGGAGGTCGACCTGTTGACCGACCGTGATATCAGTCTGCTTAGACAGCCCCGTCGTCGGGTCAACGCCAACCTGCCAGTCCGAATGGACGACGGGAGCATCGAGGTGTTCCCTTCGTTTCGGATCCAGTACAACAGCGCGCGCGGCCCGACAAAGGGAGGTATCAGATACCACCCCGGTGTCGACGAGGAGGAGGTGGACGAACTCGCCTTTCTGATGGCGCTGAAGTGTGCTGTTGTCGATATCCCGTTCGGTGGTGCGAAAGGCGGGGTACAGGTCGACCCGGAGGAGCTTTCGGTGGGCGAGCGTGAGCGCCTTTCGCGGGCCTACATCGCGGAGTACTCAGACCTCATCGGGCCGGAGACCGATATCCCTGCGCCGGATGTCAACACCGGTCCCGAGATAATGGCCTGGATGATGGACGAGTACGAGCAACAGACCGGCGAGCACGCGCCGGGAGTGATAACGGGCAAACCACTCGAACTCGGGGGGAGCAAGGGCCGGACCTCCGCGACATCGTACGGCGGCGCGGAGATTCTCGACGCGTTCGCCGAGACACGGGGCTGGGACCCGACAGAGTTGGACGTCGCAATCCAGGGCTTTGGCAACGTCGGCTCGTATCTGGCCCTGTTCCTCCACGAGCGCGGGTACAACGTCGTCGCCGCGAGCAACGCGCGCGGTGCCGTCCACGACCCCGACGGGCTGGATATCCCGCTCATATTCGAGGGCTACGCCGACGAGGGTGACCTGTTCGTCATCGGCGAGGAGATCACGAACGGCGAACTGCTGACACTGGATGTGGATGTGCTGATCCCGGCCGCGATCGAGGACCAGATCACAGTCGAGAACGTGGCCGACGTTCGGGCGGACGCGGTGATGGAGATGGCGAACGGGCCGACGACCACCGACGCCGACACCCGCTTGGCCGACCGGGGTGTGCCCGTTATCCCCGATATCCTCGCAAACGCCGGCGGTGTCACCACCTCATACTTCGAGTGGGTGCAAAACAGCAGCAACGAGTACTGGTCGAAATCGAAGGTTCAGGACAAACTCGCAGCGCAGATGCGCGCGGCCTTCGAGGACCTCCACGAGGTCAAACAAAAAGACGAGGTCGGCAGCTGGCGACAGGCCGCCTACATCCGGGCAGTCGACTCGGTGCTCGACGCCGAGAAGTTCCGGGGCAACATCTCCCGGTGAGTTGTCGACACCCGCTCATACGATCGTGTGTGAGTGTTTCCAGCATCATTAAATCCGGGAAACAGCCCCTAAAACGGGAGTCTGTGACGGCTCGGCGGTAACGAGTCACACACGATCGTATCAGTGGTGGTGGCTGTCCGCTCTGTCCCCCGGGCGGGTGAACCGGCCGGAGAACGCCCGTGCGACAACCTCGGGCAGGGCCGGGTGGATGTGGACCGCGTCGCGGATATCACGCACCGTTCCCGACCCGGATCGCATCGCCACGACCACCTCCTGTATCAGTGTCGAGGCCTCGGGGCCGACGATGTGACAGCCCAGTATCTCACCGTTCAGGTCGATGAGCACCTTCACCATCCCCTCTGCGTGCATCGCGTCGCCGCGGGCGGTGTCCTCGTAGCGGTACGTGTTCGTGGCGTACTCACGGTCGGTCTCGCGCAACTCCGTCTCGCGGACACCCACGCCGGCGACCTCCGGTGATGCGAACACCGCGAACGGCATCGCCGAGTAGTCGACGGGCTGTAACTCCTCGCCGAAGATGTTCCGGGCGACCGCACGGGCCTCGTGGTTGGCGCTGTGTTTCAGCAGGAACTCGCCGACGATGTCACCCAGCGCCCAGACACCAGGCTGGTCGGTGCGCAGGAACTCGTCGGTGGCGACGAACCCCCGGTCGTCGGTCTGGACAGCCGTCGCGTCGAGATTCAGCGTGTCGGTGTTTGGCACCCGCCCGGCGGCAACGAGCAGTTCGTCACCGGTCACCTGCACGTGCTCACCACCATCGACAGGCCCCGGTTCCGGGGCGTACTCGTAGGGCCGGGCCTCGACAGTAACACTGCCGTTACCCGCAGGCTCGACCGACACGGCCTCGTGGCCCGTGTGGACGGTGAACCGCTCGCTGTAGCGCTGTGTAAACGCCGCGGCGACCTCCGCGTCGGCCTGCGGAAGGAGGTTCGGCCGGCGACCGACGATTGTCACGTCACTGCCGAACGTGTCAAAAAATTGACCGAGCTCGGCCGCGACGTAGCCACCGCCGACGATAACGAGGTGGTCGGGCGGGCTCTCCAGTTCGAGCGCCTCCCTGCTGGTCAGGTACTCGACAGTCTGGAGTCCGTCGACCGGCGGGACCGCCGGACGGGTACCCGCGGCGATGAGTATCGTCTCGGCCTGGATGCGCACGCCGTCGTCCGGGCCGCCGGTCACCTCGACGGTCCGGTCATCAACGAAACGGGCCTCGCCGTCGAGCAGACGGTGCTGGTCCGAGGCAGTCAGACCCCGCTGGATGGATGCCGCGTCGGCATCCACATCCTCGTTTACCTCCCGGACAATCTCCGCGAACGCGACGTCCTCGACGGTCGCATCGATACCGAACTCGTCGGCCCGTTCGACCGTCTCCAGCACGTCCGCGTGGTAGAGCAACTGCTTCGACGGGATACAACCCCGGTTGAGACAGGTCCCACCGAGCGGGCCCTTCTCGACCACCGCGACCGACTGTCCCTGGTTCACGGCGGCGTTTGCCACCTCAAGTCCGGACCCCGAACCGACGACGAGGAACTCGACTGTCTCCATACGGGGGTTGGGAACGCCTGCATAATGAACGCCCGGTTACCGAACAGTTACGTTTTGCATCTGTCCCTACAGGCTCCGTGTCCCGGCCGCTGACAAAGCGCCCTCGCAGGTTCGTTTCCACTCGACGTTCAGTCCGAGAGCCGGAACAGGCCACTCAGACGAACAGCAGGGTGAACACAGAGAGAACGAGCGCAATCGCCACCACCCGGAGGAGGGAGGCGATCCGTGTGCGCGCAACCGGCAGTGATTCGGCAACACCGTTCAGCGCGAACGGGACCCCGATCAGGGGTGTCACCACCGACACGCCCCCGTTGGCGATCAGAAAGTACGCCGACAACAGCCAGAACAGTCCGGCGGCGCCGAACCAGACCAGACTCTGTGGTCGACCGTCCGGCTCCCGCGAGAGGTCCCCGAACACCCGGGTGCTGAGTCTTTGTTTGTCACTCACGACCCGTTTATTGCTTGTGTGCGCACATCACGATTACGATGTTGCGGAATCGACCCGTCCGGTGCGGAGCTCCGGGTCCGGCGGTTCGACGGACGGGGGCGAACACGGGCATATCGACGGTCCAGCACACACGGCTGCGGTGTCCTCGCCGGTGCTGTGTGGGGCCGGCAGACAGCACACGAGCGGCTGACCTGCGCGCGAAAGAGGAACACGGCGAGGAAACGGCAACCGAGGGGTCGTCGGGTGTCCGAGGTTTTTTGCGCCCACCAGTCGAGAACCACACATGGAGGAGTTCGATGGGCTCGACCTCCAGTCGGTCGAGGACCAGCTCGAGACCGGAACCGACGACGCACCGCTCGCCAGCGACCGGGTCGTCCTCGACGTGCTCGACGGGACGACCCCGCCCGAGGAGTGGATTCAGCTCGTTGCGTCGGGGGCAGTGCTCGTGTTGCACGTCGACGGCGACCTGAACGAACTCGCAGCCGGATTCGCACGCGACATTCGTGACGGCGGCGGCAGTCTGGTGCACTTTCGCGGGTTCCTGATTGTCACGCCAGCGACCGTCGATATCGACGCCGAGCGACTGGGGTGACCCTGGACCGAACACAGGGTCGAACCGAGGCTGATGTCGAACGATAGCCCGAACCCGGGGCGTCGGCATCCGATATCGTGCGCAGGTCACTCGACGCGACACTCGAGTTCGAGGCCGACGTGGTCGGAGATGTAGTTGGGCACGTCGGAGGTAGCCCAGAACTCGCGGGTGTTGGTCTTTCCGCGCCAGAAATGCCGCCGGCGGATCTGTTCGACGTCGAGTTCGAACGTGTGTTCGGGCCGTGGCTCTTCGATGAGGATGTAGTCGATGCGGCGGTCGGGAACATCGGTGTACTCACACCGGTCGCCGTGGTCCTCAAGATAGTTCGGGTTGACCGGGTCGACCTTTGCCCGGTCCATCCCACCGGGCGGGCCGTGTTCGATGTATGTGGTCCCGACCTCGCCGCCGTGTCGCTCCCAGGCGTCGTACAGCGAACACTCGGAGAGGAACTTCTCGAACAGTTCGGCCTCGGTCAGGTCCCGCTCGGCGATTCTTCCGGGGTCCTGTGCGTTCAGGTTGAAGTCGCCGGCGACGATTGTGACGTTCTCCTCACTGCCCGCCTCCCGGACGAACGTCGAGAGCGTCTCGAGCTGGCGGGCCCGGTACTCCTCGATACTCGCCGGGTCGGCAAAGGGGATGTCGGCGGGGTTGAGGTTGAGGTCACCGCCGTGCAACAGATGTGTGGTGAACACGTCGACACTGCCCGGACCGATCTCCACCTCGATGTGCTGTGCACCCTTGTTGGCGTAGAAATCGGCATCCCGCAGCGAGTTCCCCCGGTGGTCGAACCCCACCTCCGAGCTGTCGAGGATGGAGTTGTCGTTCGCGGTGAGCGTGTAGAGCCCGCTGTGTTTCGATGGCAGGTCGAGTCGCTCCAGCTGAACCGACCCAGGGCCGGCGTGGCTGTCGGTGACACTGTTGATGTGCTCGGCCAGTGTCTCGCGGGTCTCCCGCTGGAACACCTCACACAGCGCGATGATGTCGTAGTTGCTCTCGTCAAGCGCACGACACAGGTCCCGGGTCCGCCCTTCCAGGTCCGGCATCCGACCGACCGTCCCCGGTGAGACACTGCCGAGCGGGCCGAACTCCACCTCCGGCAGGTCGACACCGTCGAGCAGCCACGTGTTGTAGAACAGGAACGTGAGGTTCTCCTCGCCACCGAACGGTGAGATGCCACCGGGCAACTCAAAGGATCTAACACCGCGTGCGGTGCTGGCGGCGGCCTCGTACCACCGTGACAGACCACCGGTCCCGGTTGCCTCGCCCTCGGAGGTCACGTCGCTGTCGCCGTCGGCGTCGGCGGACCTATCCGCGCCACCGTCGGTGAGTCGGCGCCCACGCCCCATTGTCACCGCGACCCTCCGGAACCCCTGCCCCTGCCTGTCGGACAACTCATGCTTGTACTTTCAAAATCGCGGATTTATGCGTACCGGTTTCCCGTTACTCGATTCTGAACGCCGGCTCTGTCAACGCCTGACTCCGGCACTCGGGGCACCGACTCGGGCGGTTCGCCGGGTCGTCGAACCCGTCGAACCCGCAGTCGCGACAGGTCGGTGGTGCGACCAGCAGTTGCTCGGCTGTCGGCGCGAGCGAGCGGGCGACGTGACGCACGTGGTCGAGCGCCTCCGCCGTCTGTACGTCGAACTCCCTCGCCAGCGCGCTCGCGGACAGTGCCTCCTCGCGCAACCGGTCTGCCATCTGCTCGCGTGTCGTCCGGTCGACCTCGTGCATACCACCGGTATGGCGTCTCCAAGCAAACCGCTTCCGACGTGTTTCGCACACTGCGACACGACCCGGGTCGTCACGTCTGCGTCTCCGGGTTGTGCACCTGACGGCCCGGGCGACAGTCCACCCGGCCTGCCGATGACAGCCGGGTGGGGAGTGGTCCGACAGCACGCTCACACCGATAGGTCGAGTCGGAGGCTGTACATCCGCCCGGTGTCACTGCGCTCGCCAACCTCCGCTCGTGCGCGCTCGATGTGAATCCGGAGCGCCGACGCGAGCGGGTCCGGGAAACCCCGTGCGGTCGGTTACCGCGGAGAGACCACTGTCATTGCGAGAGTTGCGACAGGAACTCGTCGGGGCTGTGCACGTCGACCCCTTTGTGCTCGTTTATATCCAGCAGATGAGAGTCCCCCGAGACGATACAGTCGACAGCACCGGCGATGGCACACTCCAGAATCTTGTCGTCGTCGGGGTCGTCCTCCACAACCGTCACAGTCACATCGGGTTCGATGACACGGGAGATTGATACGACCTTCGTCACCAGTTCATCCACCTGGTCGTCAGAGAACGGCAGTCGGTCTCGCTCCAGAACCGCTCTGAGTTCGCCAACGATAGCCAGCGACGTCACAGAAACAATTTCGCCCCGTTCCGCCAACTGGAGTATCTCGAACGGCTTTCCATTGCTCAGTGCCGACGAAACCAGGACGTTGGTATCAAGAACGACCTCAACCCTCTCGCCGGTGCTCATCGATGATGTCCTCCGCGTCCCCCTCGTCGAGGCCGGCAACCGCTGCCTCCTGCCACATCGGCTCCAGTACCTCTGCCAGCGATCTCTCGACGAACGACTCGTCGACCTTCTTCAGCAGGATGTTGTCGTCTTTCGAGAGCACCAGCAGCTTTGTGCCCTCCTCAAGATCGAGTTCCCGCCGGATCTCCGCCGGTATCGATACCTGACCACGGGAACTGAGTGTTACAACATCGATTTCACTCACAGCACGTTCACAAGATAAATTTTATATTCAAGAGTTAAAAACGTTTCTTCGAGAGCGGTCCGACAGCACGCTCACACCGGTAGGTCGAGTCGGAGGCTGTACATCCGCCCGGTGTCGCTGCGCTCGCCGATCTCCGCTCGTACGTGCTCGACGTGCTCCCGGAGCGCCGACGCGAGCGGGGCCGGGAGCGACCCGGCGCGGTCGCTCGCAATCTCGGCGTGTGCATCGAGCAGCTCCACCGTCCACGGCACCGGGTCAAGCAGTGTCGTTGTCTCGGTGTGTTCCCAGCCCGCCGCCTCGAACAGCCCCCGGAGATGCGAGGCCGGATAGAACGTGTAGGTCGGCACACCGTCGACCAGTTCGGAGACGGCGTTGCCGGCACCGAACAGCGCACGCGTCTCCCCGTCCGGAACCGGGCTGTAGTCGTCGACGACGACGGTACCACCGGGGGCGGTCACGCGGGTCAGTTCCTCGACGATGGCCGCCGTGTTGGTCGTGGGCACGACGTTGAACAGCGCGTGAGCGGTCACCACCTCGACGGTGCCGTCGGGGAGCGGGATCGCCTGGAGGTCGGCCTGTAGCGTGACGACACTGTCCCCGGGGAACTGCTCGTGGACGCCGGTGGCGTGGTCCCGGTCGTTCGTGACGGCGTAGACCGGGCTGGCGTCGCCGGCCCGGAGCGCAGCGGTGGCACCTCCTGCCCCGGCGCCTGCCTCCAGCGCCGCCCGGCCCACCGTCGAGACTCCCCCCAGCGCATCGGTCAGCGTGTCGGGAATCTCGTCCATACCGGATGGTCGACGCGAGCAGACGAAAACGTTCGGCTCTCTCGTTCCGCGAGACCGGGCACCCCACACCGTGATGTCGACGACCTACCGGAGGGGTGCCAGCCCCACCGTGGGGTGGTCTGGACGGGAACACGTGAGCTGTCCCGGAGTCAACCTCCCCGGCGGAGGCGCGTGCCGCAATCTTCATCTGTGGGTCTCGATAATATACTTTCCAGAGTCATGCCGGAGTCACCCGGGCGCATCGCGGTTCTGCACGTCGACGACGACCCGGAGTTCGCGGCGCTGACCGCCGCCGCACTCGAGCGGCGAGACGCGCGGTTTGAGGTCGAGACAGCAACAAACGCCGATGAGGGGCTCGAACTGGTCGAGGACTCCCCACCGGACTGTATCGTCTCGGACTACGACATGCCGGGAATGGACGGGTTGGCGTTTCTCGAGACCGTCCGAGCAGAGCATCCGGAGCTTCCCTTTCTACTGTTCACCAGCGATGGCACCGAGACAGTCGCGAGCGACGCCATCTCCGCCGGGGTCACCGACTACCTCCAGAAACAGAGGGGCACCGGACAGTACGACCTCCTAGCCAACAGGGTCGAGAACGCGGTCGCCACCCGCCGGGCGGAACAACGGGCGAGCAGTCGGTCGCGTGAGCTCCGGCAGGTGCTCGATACGGTCACGGCCGCGGTCGTTCGCGTCGACGGAGAGGGGCGTGTCGTGTTCGCGAACGACCGTGCCGCGGCGATGTTCGACATCGAACCCGGGGGCGACTGGGACGGAGATCCGGCGGAGGTATCGGATGCGGGTATCACGCCTGGCCGGGAGAGCGCACCCGGCCCGGATATCGCCGAACTCTGCGGTGGCGACGGCGAGACAGACGGAGGTCCCGACGCGGAGACGGTGTTCCGGCGGGTGCTCGACGCCGGTGACCCGGTGGAGGGGGTTCGCTGTGAGATCAGTCGGCCCGATGGAGTCGAACGGACCATCGAGATGCACGGTCGACCGCTTCGTGCCGGGGACGGAACCGTCGAGGGCGCGGTGTTCTCGGTGGACAACGTCACAGCGGCAGTCCAGCGGCGACAGGCGCTCGACCGCCAGGAGAAACTCGTCGAGTACTCGCCGGATTTTCTCACCGTGCTCTCGGAGTCGGGTGTCGTTGAGTACCAGAGCCCGACTCCCGACGGACCGAGCGGGTTCGACCCCCCGGACCTGACCGGGCACGCACCGGTCGAGAAGGTCCACCCCGAGGAGCAACAACGGGTGGTCGACGCCTTCGAGAGTGTCCGGACCGGCGATACTGGCAAAACAATCCGGGTGGAGTGTCGCATCGAGACAGTCGACGGTGAGTATCGCTGGTTCGAGAACCGCGCGACAAACTATCTCGGTCACGAACCCGTCGACGGTATCCTCGTCGCGAGCAGAGACGTGACCGACCGCAAGCAGCTCGAACAATCACTCGCCGAGTACGCGAGCACTGTGACACAGCTCCAAGGGGCGACCCAGCGGCTCATGGACACGACCGACCGTGACGACGTGGCTGACATCACCGTCGACGCGCTCGAACAGGCCCTTGAGTTCGATATCGCCGGGATCTGGCTGTGCAACGACGACGAGACCCGCCTCGAACCGGTCGCTGTCACGGAGAACGGTCGGGATACCGTCGAGGGGGAGCTGCCGACGTACTCGGCGAGGACTGCCTCGCTCTCGTGGGAGGCCTTCGAGAGTCAGCAGAGCCGCCTGATCCAGGACATGGACGAGTACGCGAACCGGCACAACCCAGAGACCGTAATACGGAGCGAACTGATCGTTCCGCTCGGTCGGCACGGGCTGTTTAATATCGGGTCGACCACCCGGGCGGCGTTCGACGAGCGGGACCGACACCGTGTCGAACTGTGGGCGAACATGGTCGAGTCGGCGCTGACACGGGTCCAGCAGCTCGACCGGCTCCGGACCCGGGAAGAGGAACTGCAGCGCGAGCGTGACCGCCTCGACGAGTTTGCGGGCTTTGTCTCACACGACCTGCGGAGCCCGCTGAGTGTGGCGACGGGCCGGCTCGAACTGCTCGCCGAGGACTGTGCCAGCCCACACCTGCCCAGCATCGAACGGGCGCTCCGGCGTATGGACCAGCTCATCGAGGACGTGCTCGAACTCGCCCGCCAGGGAGCGACTGTCGGCGCGACTGTCCCGGTCGACCTGGGGGAGCTGCTCACCCAGTGCTGGCGCAACGTCGACACCGCCACGGCCGAGTTGGCCGTCCAAGGGGCGGGCACCGTCAGCGCCGATCGCAGCCGCCTGGCGAGTGCCGTCGAGAACCTCCTCCGAAACGCTGTCGAACACGGCGGCGAGTCGGTCGTGGTCACGGTCGGGATGCTAAAGAACGAAACGGGCTTTTACCTCGCCGACGACGGCACCGGTATCCCCGACGGGGAGCGAGATCAGATCTTCGAGAGCGGGTACTCGACAACCAACGGCGGCACCGGCCTCGGATTGGCGATCGTTCGACAGATCGTCGAGGCCCACGGCTGGGAGATCCGGGTCCGCGAGAGCGCCGACGGCGGCACCCGCTTCGAAATCTCGGGTGTCGAAATCGTGGCGTGACAGCTGTTGTCTGTATCCCGCTGTCTGGTCGATGGTGACGGTGCTGTCTGGTCGACAGAACTGTATTGTTCGGTCGGCGGTGGTCCGGATACTGTTCGATCGGTCGGGGGGGTGGCGTCCACGTCAGACCCGCCACGGACCGGTCGTGAGATCGGCAGGATATCGAACCGGGCGAGGAGTCGGTCGAGGTCATCGAGTGCCTGCTGGTGGTGGTCTGTGCCGCGCTCGGCCTGGAGGTCCACCCCGAGACGCAGTTCAGTCACGGTCATCATACTGATCGCGTTTCGACTCTGTTCGTCGAGTTTCCGGACTTTCCGGTCGACACCACCGCGGTCGATATCGACGACGGCCGACGTATCAAGGAGTTTCATCCTCGACTCGCTCCAGCGTCCCGTCGCTCAGTCGCCCAACCTCGTCGGTGGCCTCCTCGTAGGTTTCGGGGTTGAGGACCTGCTGGCCGGTGACGTCTGCGAGTTGCCCGCCGCTGTCGAGGCCAAGCGTCAGATACTGCCAGATGAGAATTCTGCGAATGTTCGCCCGAACGTGTTGAACTGGACCGCCGGTGTGTTCAAGCCGCTCACGGGTCGTTCGGTTCACGGCCCCCGCTGGTCGCCGCTCACCCATCGCTCCCTGTTCGCCGTTCGAGGCCTCCCTCCGGTGCGAACTAACCGGCGCTCGTCACCGGTCATCCGGTCTCTTGCGGCCCTCTGTCTCGTGAGTATCCGACCGGCTACGGGGAGTATTGCGCAAGTTCATTCAGAAGTATCTCTAAATTAACACTAGCTTGGACAGCGGGGACACTATCTCTGGAGGTGGCACACACCGTTGCTTCGCGTGAAGCCACGACGGTTACCCACACTACTGTTTTGAGTGAAGCGTGAACTTCGACAGACACACTCCACTGTTTCGAGTGAAGCGTGAACTCGGACAGACACACTCCACCGTTTCGAGTGAAGCGTGAACTCGGACAGACACACTCCACCGTTTCGAGTGAACAGGACCCATATCAGGTCACCCTTGACTCTCATTGGTGGAGACATGCGGAAGCGACGGCGTTGAGATTGCGAATCTCGACCAGGTACGTCAGAAGAGTGGACATCAGGCGGTCGAAACAGGAGAGATGCTGTCCGACAGATTGTCACGAACCGGAACCATCGGTAGTATTTCATCAACCGGACGGACGGAATCAGGAAGTATGGGTGCGGCTGACGAGAGTTTGGAGGTCGATATCAGCGAAACGTGGTGTCTCTTCGAGAACCTCGACTGCGATTCCGGTGTCAATCTGGAGTTGGTACCCCCGGTTCGAGAACGTCAGGAACGTTTGTAACGTCGGGAAAGTCCGGATCGGAGAGCATCAACGGTGGTTGGAGGAACGGTTCACCGCGGCGATGGAGGGAGGACCCCACCCTTGCCACCGTTTCACCAATTTCGAGTAGAGGGGAGTACCCCTGGTACCAGTTACTCAGTTGCTGTTATCCGCTAATACCACAGAGGCCACGCTGCCCGACATCGAACTCCTGCAATGGTGGTGTATCCCAATCTCAGCGGCGGGAGTTCTCACAGCACAGAGAACCAGGTTGCTGGAACGGTGGTGGGTCCCCCATCATCTCGACGGCTTTTTTTTCCGGAATCAATGCCCGAATTGCTGAAACGGTGGTGTGTGTCTTTGTTCCATCGGCAGGAACTCTCGCGATTCGAAGAAGCGAATTGCTGAAACGGTGGTGTGTGTCTCTCCCCCACCTCGTCAGCGGTTCTCTCCCGTCGCGGGCAATCAGTCCCGGACGAGTCACAGAGTGTACAATATTTTGCTGTATTGAAATGGGAGAGGGCGAGTCGATGGAGGAAAGAAAGCCCCCGCCTGTTCGGGACGGGGCCGCTGTCGACGCGGTCGAGACTGAGACCCCCTCGATCTCGCTCTCGGCGGTCTCCCCGGCCAGTCAGAGCAGGTCGGGTGCCCGGCAGGTGCTGCCACCGTCACAGGTGGTGAACACCGCACAGCGGTTCAGAACCCCTTCCTCGACAGCGTCGTCGACGGTTGCGACATCCCCGCGGGATTCGAGGATGTCCTCGAACTCGTGAGCGTCGTACGGGGGGAACGGTACACTCCACGAGTTCAACTAAAGCGCTGATACTTTTCGACGGTCGGCGCTGGTGGCACAGTCCCGTCCGGGTTTCAGTCGAAATCTGGTGTGGGGGTCACTCGTCCAGATAGCCGAGCGCCTCGAGTCGTTCGGTGATGTCCTGCTCCTCCGCACGCGTGATAGAGAACCCGTACTCATCGTCGAGTCGTTCGTCCAGCAGTCCCCGCTCTCCGAGTTCGTCCACGATGCGCTCGACACCAGCCGGGACGGACTGTTGCTCCGTGTCGACGACGATGTCGGGGTGTAGTGGCTCCTGGAACGGGTGGTTGATACCGGTGAACTTCTCGATCTTGCCCTCCCGAGCCTTCTGGTAGAGGTTCTTCGGGTCTCGCTTCTCGGCAGTCTCGACCGAACATTTGACATAGATGAGGACGAACTCGCCCTCGGTTTCGATTATCTCTCGGGCCTGTTGCTGTGAGTTCCGGAAGGGGGTGATCATCCCGACGATGACCGGGATATCGTTGCGGTTGAGCAGTTTCGCGATGTAGGCCGTGCGGCGGTTGTTCGTCCGTCGGTCCTCCCGCGAGAACCCGAGGTCGGGATGGAGATGTTTGCGGATGTCGTCGCCGTCCAGATTCTCGATCTGGTGGCCACTCTCCACGAGGCGGTCACCGACCCGGCTCGCGAGGGTTGATTTCCCGGCTGCCGGTCGACCCATGAACCAGAGCGTGAACATCTTACTCACCCACGAATATCCTGTCGAGACTCAATACCGTTTCGGCAACCTCCGGGCGCATCAGCTCGGGCGGTGGTCGCTCACCCGCCGAGAGTGTCCGACGGAGTTTCGTACCGCTGGGTTCGATGTGGCTGTCACTGCCGTGTGGGCAGACTTTCTCCGAGACGATGCCATCACAGTTCGAACAGTAGAACGCGTAGTGGTAGTACAGCGGTTCGATTCCTATGTTTCCGATTGCATCGAACAACTGCTGTGCCTCGAAGTCACCGTAGTAGTTCCCGACGCCGGCGTGGTCGCGGCCGATTATGAAGTGTGTACAGCCGTAGTTCTTTCTGACAATAGAGTCGAAGACGGCCTCCCGGGGGCCGGCGTACATCATCCGGGAGTTGAACATCGAGAGGACGGTCAGCGCGTTCGGATAGTAGTGTTCGATGAGCGACTCGTATCCCGCGAGGATGGCGTTGTTGGTGTAGTCTCCGGCTTTCTTCTCGCCGATCTTCGGCTGGATGAACAGCCCATCGACGTGTTCCAGTGCCGACTTCTGGAGATACTCGTGGGCGCGGTGAGGGACGTTCCGGGTCTGGAACCCGACGATTGTCTCCCAGTCGCGCTTCCGGAACAGCACCCGCGTCTCCCGTGGGGTGAGATCGTGATCCCCGTTCCGCGGGAGCGCATCCGAGAACGCCTTTATTCGGCCACCGATAAAGAAAGGGTCCTTTGCTCGGATTGTGCGCACACCGGGGTGGCTGTCATCGGTCGTCCCGAACAGGTTTTCACAGGCCTCCTCCTCGTTGTACCGGTAGACACTGTCCGTGTCTATGACGCCGACTGGTGTCCCGTCGGGTCGGCGGATGCCGACACGGTCACCGGGTTCGATCTCGTTTGCTAGTTCCACCGGAATATCGAACACGATCGGAAGCGGCCACGCTACCCCGCTCTCGAGGGTCATGTCCGTCAGCACTTTCAGGAAGTCGTTGCGACCCATGAAACCGCGCAGCGGACTGTACACGCCACGCGAGATGTTCACAAAATCGAAAAGAAGGTCCCGGTCTATCTCTACGACCGGGAGATCGTCGAAGGAGTCGCGCAGTTCACGGCTCCGGTCGGCACCGACCGTCCTGTCGACGAACTCGTTTCCGTGCGGCGAAATCATGCATAACGATGTGCTGTTGTATTGTATATATGCTTCCATCTGACGCCGGCGCGGGACGCGTTGGCGACTCTGTTGTGTAAACTGTTCGCACATCGACCGCAGACAGCGTCGGGAGTGAGCACGGGCAGGCGTGTGGGGAAAGGAATTGCTGAAACGGTGGTGTGTGGTACGTCTGAGCGCGAGCGACAGTCGTGTTCGGTTTCCTCTGCGGGCAGTTCGCGGTCGTCTTCGGGAGTCAATATCAGTTCGAGTTCCTGTACCCAGACGACGCGTGGAGGGTATACACGCTTGTGTGTCGTCCGTCTCACCCGTTGTTGCCCGTTTCTTCGCTTCGTGGTTCCAGCGGAGTTCGTTCGGGGTCGACCGCTCCGTACGCGCCGTCCGAGGAGAGAATCACCGGCCCGCGCGTTTCGGCAGTCGCCGCGTGGACGGCGTCGAACGGTGTCATGCCGTCCTCGACGTAGTTGACCGTCTTCAGAACGGTCTGTCGCTCTCTGTCATCACCAACGGGAACTACGTCGAGCAGATTGGCGAACAGGCGGACGTAGTCGAACTGGTACCGTTCCAGAACCATGAGCAGTTCCAGATACGCGAACGGCGAGGTGACGACATCCCGCGCTTCGAGTGTCTCCTCGGCACGTGCTTGCAGCCAGTCGTCGTCCCTTGCGAGCGTCGAGACGAAGTCGGCCCCGACGAACACCGTTATCGGGCACTCCCCTCCGAGTTCTGTGCGTCCCCTTCGAGATCAGCTTTGGCCTCGCTTTTCGCCCGCTGGAGTGCTTCGTTGCGAAGCGTCTCTCTGGACGCTCCGTCGAGCGCGTCGCCGATTTCGTCTCTGACGGCCCCCAGCGGGTCCTCGTCGATAGGGACGAGTTCGAGTCGGTCCTCGTACTCGACGAGGTGGAACTTCTCGCCGTACCGCTCCCGCAGTTCGGCGGACAGGTACAGCCGTCCGTGTGAGTCTGTTTCGACTGCCACAGTTGCCCGTTTATATAGGATGAATAAAGAACTTGTCCCACATCTGGGTATCTATGTCACAACGTGACTGGATGGGCACCCGGTCGAGGTTGCGACGACCGTTTGGGCCTCCGTGACTCGCTCGACGACGTGTGTGAGGGTCGGTGTCCCGTCGAGGGGTACATCACCGTGTCCGGGGGGCGTGTCGAACCCGTGCGGGCCTGGATGGTCGCTATGCTGGTCATCCTCCTGTGCCCAGGCCGCGCGTGGAGGGTATACACTCTTCTCTTCACTGTTGTCTCTCGCAGTCGTGGTTCTTTTTATACTGGACGACTGGGCGCTTCGTTTGCCACCTCGGAGACGAACAGCAGCCAGCCGTCCGTTATATATTTGCGCTTGAACCGCAAATAATCACGTATGAGCGATTTTGGGCCATCCCCACCTGAAGACGCACTCGCCGAAGAGCGGGCAACGTGGTCGGAATCACAGGACGCACGCGAGCGGGTGCAGTCGGTCGCAGTCTCCCTCCGCGACCCAGCCACCGCCGCCACGGTCTCGAATCGGGCCGACTGTGCACCCAACACCGCCCGCAAGCATCTCGACGACCTCGCGGAACTCGGGGTGGTCCGGCGGGTCGACACGGAGCGGGGCACGCGCTACGTCCGCAACGAGGCGTATCTCCGGTGGCGGCGCGCCGACGACCTCGCGTCGAATAACACAATCGAGGTGTTGCTCGACCGACTCGCGGACCTCGAAAACCGCGAGGAGGCGTTCCAGCGGCGGTTCGACGCGCCGACGCCGGATGCCGTCGAGATTCCGGCGGACGCCTCACACGCCGACATCGAGTCCCGGTTGGACGCCCTGGCGGAGTGGGCGACCGTGCGCGAGGCGATTGCACGCCACAGGGAGGGGATTCGGATTGCCCGGCAGGGTGACCGCCGGGCCAGCGCATAGATGGGTTCGAGCGCGCCGGTCGACGATGGGGTTCTCGGTGAACTGTGCGACCGGGCGGTGACCAATCCGCTCGTCGCGCGGGTCGAACGCGACCGGACTGCAGGGACCCTGTCGACGGTCGTGCTCGTGCTCGACGACGTGCAGTATCCCGGGTGGGTCGAGGAGGCTCGACTCGACATCCGGTGGGACACCAACGGCGATTACACCTTTCACTACATCGAGACCCACGAGGATGGCGACCGGTGGCAGTGCCGGTGGGACCGACACCCGAATCCACACACGTCGCGGGCGCAATTCCATCCGCCGCCGGACGCCCACTCGGAGGATGCTGTCCCGGATAGCCACGATGGGGCACATCCCGACGGTCTGTTCAGTCGGACGCTTGCGAACGTCCGCGAACGGATTGCGGACTGCTAGGACGAGGACTCGCCGTGATGTGGTCGCCCTCGCGTGTGTGTCGGCCTCGTCGTCGGTATCCTCGTCAAGAACGGAGTCCGCGTACTCTGCGCGGTACCCCTCGTCTTCGAAACGCGGTGTGACTGCCGGTTCGAGATTCGCCCAGAAGTGGCCTCCAGGCGGTAGAAACCGGATGTCTCCTCGTCGGTGAGCAGTACGTCCTGGACGAATACCGGACGCAGTTCGAGCGCGAGGCGACCTCGCCGGGTACACACGAACAGCGGATATAACGCCTCGATGCGATTCTCGGTCAGGTGAAAGAGACTGTTGACTGTTCCTGATCACATCGGAGCGTGCATCGATATCGCGTGGCTGTTGCTCCGCGCAACAGATCTCCCGTCAGCTGAGATGTGTGTTTTCTATCTGAAACGGGAGTCCGGACAGACACACTCCACCGTTTCGAGTGAAGCGAGAGTCCGGACAGACACGCCCCACTGTTTCGAGTGAAGCG
>ERZ1034569.260-NODE-260-length-20144-cov-6.939220_pt1 | contig 20144 bp, 20 predicted proteins | sample MGYA00520706_ERZ1034569 | MGnify/ENA primary metagenome ERZ1034569 (study PRJEB33760, sample SAMEA4777722) | hypersaline lake metagenome | biome: hypersaline environment; feature: brines | place: Spain | collected 2014-08 | depth 0 m ...
TCGACCAGATACAGGAGGGTGTCGGCGTCGCAGTCGACCCGGATCTCCCGGACGGCCTGGGTGTGGCCGCTGGTGGCACCCTTCTCCCAGAGCTCCTCACGGCTCCGGGAGTAGTAGTGCGCCCGCCCCGTCTCCTTGGTGCGTTCGAGCGCCGCCGGCGAGACGTACGCGAGCATCAACACCTCGCCGGAGTCGGCGTCCTGTGCGACGGCGGGGACGAGCCCGCTCTCGCCGACCGCCACGTCGATGTCGTCGGTCATTACGCTCACTCAGACGGCTCCGGCGAATAGGTCTTTTGCCCCCGGTGCGGTCGTCGCGGACCTCGACCCCGACGCGGTGCCGGCCCCCGTCGAGCAGTTCGCCCGCCGAGCCGTTCGGGAGCGCTGCTCGCTCGCCGAGGCGCGCCGCCTGTCGACCGCGGCGGGGTTCCGGCAGCTAACGCGTGGAAACGGCCGTGGTGTCGTCGGCGCGCTCGCCGCGACGGGTGCGTGGGCGGCGTTCGACGAGTGGACCTACGAGTGTCTCTCCTACCGCGAGCGCGAGCGCCGGGGAACCGAGCGTGTGGTCGACCGTGACTCCGTGTTCCGGGCCGCCGACACGTTCTACCCCGAGGTGTGGGACACGGTCGACCGGGTCGAGCAGACCGCCGTCTGTGTGCCACGGACACCGGGACCGGTGTTGCACGGCATCCGGGGGGAGACGGCCGACGCAGTCCAGGCTGTCGCGGCCCGCATCGAGAGTGAACCTGTCTCCGCCCGACGGACGTTCGTCACCAACCAGGGAACCGACGCCCACCTCCAGTGTACCTCGCTCTCCGGTGTCGAGAACGGCGGCTGTTACCGCGTGGACGCGACGGTCACCGCCGGGCCCGAGACCCGTGAGGGGGGGCACGTCTTTCTGAGACTCGGCGAGGACACCGGTTCGAACTCGACGGAGACACGGCTCCGGGCGGCGGCGTTCGAACCGACGAAGCGGTTTCGCGACCGGGTACGGGCACTCCGACCCGGCGACCGCATCACCGCCTGTGGCGAGGTCGGTGACGACACACTGAATCTGGAGAAGTTCGCGGTCCGGGGGCTCGTCAGGACCGAGCGGGTCACGCCCACGTGCCCCGACTGTGGCCGGTCGATGTCCTCGGCCGGCCGCGATGCCGGCTACCGGTGTCGTGACTGCCGGACGACGGCCCCGGGCAGGGTCGAGCGACCCGTCGGGCGCGATCTCGACGCCGGCTGGTACGAGGTGCCGCCGTGTGCTCGCCGGCACGTCGCGAAGCCGCTCGTCCGGGGCGGGTTCGACGCGCCGACACACCCCGAGCAGTGAGCGGTCGTGTGGCCCCTGCCCAAAGAAACGCCACCTCTTTGCACCCTGCGCGAGAACTCTTGACGTATGGCTTACGATAAACTCGATGTTCCCGAGAAGGGGGAGTCTGTAACGGTCCTCGACGAGACAACCGACGCACTCGAGGTGCCGGAGACACCTGTTATTCCAATTCTGTACGGGGACGGCATCGGGACGGACGTCGGCCCGGCGGCACAGTCGGTGCTGGAGGCCGGCGCCCGGGCCACGGGCCGTGATATCGCCTGGCTCCGCATCTACGCCGGTGAGAGCGCCCGGGACCGGTACGGCGTGAACCTGCCCACCGACACCGTCGAGGCGATCCGGGATTTCCGCGTCGGAATAAAGGGCCCGCTGACGACGCCGGTCGGTGCGGGGTATCGTTCGCTGAACGTCGCGCTCCGCCAGCGACTCGACACGTACGCGAACGTCCGCCCGACCTACCACCTCGACGGCGTCCCGTCGCCGGTGACACACCCGGAACAGATGGACATGGTCACCTTCCGAGAGAACACCGAGGACGTGTACGGCGGCATCGAGTGGGACCACGAGGACGAGGACGTCGAGCGGGTCCGGGCGTTTGTCGAGGACGAGATGGGGTTCGACGACACTATCCACGACGGGCCGGTCGGTATCGGGGTCAAACCCATCACAGAGTTCGGCACCAAACGGCTCGTTCGAAAGGCGATCGACTACGCCTTGGAGGAGGGCCGCGACACGGTCACACTCGTCCACAAGGGCAACATCATGAAGTTCACCGAGGGGCAGTTCCGTGACTGGGGCTACGAGGTCGCCGAACAGGAGTACGGCGACGAGGTCATCACCGAGGACACCCTCTGGGAGGAACGCGACGGCGAGCAGCCCGACCAGGCGGTGGTGGTGAACGACCGCATCGCCGACAACATGCTCCAGCAGGTGCTCACTCGGACCGAGAACTACGACGTGCTTGCGACGATGAACCTCAACGGCGACTACATCTCCGACGCCTGTGGTGCACAGATCGGCGGCCTCGGTATCGCGCCCGGGGCGAACTTCGGTGACGCCCTGTGTCTCGCCGAGCCGGTTCACGGCTCCGCCCCGAAGTACGCCGGTCAGGACAAGGTCAACCCGACCGCGATGATTCTCTCCGGGGTGCTCATGTTCGAGTACCTCGGCTGGAACGACGCCGCGACACTCGTCAGGGACGCCGTCGAGGAGACGATCGTCTCGAAACGTGTTACCTACGACCTCCACCGCCAGATCGACGGCGGCGAGAAACTCTCCACCAGCGGGTTCGCCGACGCCGTCGTCGAGAACATCGAGTGACCCGACCGGACGCTGTCACCCTCCGTCCCACGTGCGGTCATCCCGTCTGCTGGCTCACCACTCGCCGTGTCACTTGTCGAGAGAGCGGCCACGGAACCGCCGGAGAAACAACCTGTCCCGCCGCCGGTTCCCGTGCCGGCTCCGGTGGCGTTTCTCGGGTAGTCACAACGGCTTGTCCTCGGCGTGATAGCGCTGTGAGTACAGCCTACCCTCGGGGTCCCAGAACGGCGTCCCGTGGGTGCCGCCAAACGCGAACGTCCGTGTGATACCCAGCGCACCCGTCGCGTCGAGGCTGTCGGCGTCCCGGAGTCTCTCCGCCTCGACCGTCTCCGGCTGTGGGTCCTCGTCGCGAAACGCCAGTTCGTCGTGGACCGCAACACAGTGTGTCGCGGCGTCGACCCTACAATCCGTCCTGTGCTCTCCGCGCCGATACCGACCGGGGCGGTTCGTCTGCACGCGACCGGCCCGCCCGCGTGGTGTTGTTCGACCGTTCGGTGCCCGGGTGGCCGCCGTTGTCCGGTTCACCGACGAGCCCCGCGCCACCGCAGGCGGGGTGGTCGAAAAGGGTTAACTGTCACTCAGTCCAGTATCGAGCCATGCAGGACCCGCGTGGTGTGCTGGACACTCTGAGAGAACTCGACACACTCTCGACTGCGGAGCTTTCGACCAGGCCGACACACCGGACGGTCGTTCTCGTCGACCCGGGGTTTTTCGACCGAACGTACGTTATCAACCCGCATATGGCTGGTGAGGTAGACCGGGAGCGGGCCCGGACCCAGTGGGAGCAACTGCGGGCCGTCTACGAGCGCCACGCCCCGGACGTGCGCGTGCTGGACCCGGCGACGGTCCGGGAGCTAATCGACGGAACTGCCGTTCTGCCGCCGACCGACCAGCCGGATATGGTGTTCGTGGCGAACCACGCCGTGCCGACCGCCGCGGGCGACGAACTCGTGCCGGCGCGGATGTCGACCCCGGAGCGCGCCGACGAGCCGGCCTACTTCGGGGCGTGGGCCCACCAGCAAGGGTACGGCGTCCGGTCGGCCCCGACCGCCCGGTTCGAGGGGGCCGGTGACGCCATCTGGCACCCCGGTCGTCGCCTCCTCTGGGGTGGCCACGGTGTCCGGACCGACCGCGCGGCCTACGGCGAGCTCGCGACCCGGCTCGACACACCGGTCGTGCCGCTTGAACTCGCCGACGAGCGGTACTTCCACCTCGATCTCTGTCTGTTGCCGCTCTCGGAGACGACGGCGCTGGTCCAGCCCGACGCGTTCACCGACGAGTCACAGGCCCGCATCGAGGCCGTCTTCGAGACGGTCCTCGAGGCCCCGGTGGGGGAGACACTCGACGCGTTCGCCGTCAACGGCGAGGTGCTCGACGGGACCGTCGTCACGGGCACCGGTGTCCCCGAGACGACGGCGTTGTTGGAGGCAAACGGCTACGACGTGGTCTCTGTCGAGACCAGCGAGTTTCTGAAAGCCGGCGGGTCGGTCGGCTGCCTGACGCTCCGGCTCGGCCGTCCCGACCGTGACAGGTGAGCGCCGGTCAGGCCAGGTCGGTGAGCCGGTTGTAGGCCGCCGTGCTCAGGTCGAGTCCGGCCGCGGCGACGTTCTCCTCCAGGTGGGCCGGGTCCGACGTGCCGGGGATCGGGAGGGTGACCCCTGAGTGTTCGAGCAGCCACGCGAGCGCCACCTGCTGTGGGGTCGCCTCGTGACTCTCGGCCACCTCCGCCACCGTCTCCCCGAGACTCCCGGCACCGATTGGGTACCACGGCATGAACCCGATACCGTACGCCTCGCAGGCCTGCAGAACGTCCTCGTCCTCGCGGTACCCCACGTTGTAGCGGTTCTGGACCGTGACCACCTCGACGTGGTCGCGGGCCCGCTCCAACTGGTCGACGCTGACGTTCGAGAGCCCGACGTGCTCGATCAGACCGTCGTCCTTGCACTCGGCGAGAGCCTGGACACTCTCCTCGAGCGGTGTCTCCGAACCCGGTGTGTGTAGCTGGTAGAGGTCGATGGTCTCGACGCCGAGTCGGTCACGGCTCACGAGTGCCTGGTTACGGATGTAGTCGGGGTCACCGTGTGGCAGCCACTCGCCCTCCCTGTTGCGCAGCAGGCCGGCCTTTGTCGCTACCACGGCCTCCTCCGGCTCCAGCGTCTCACCGATGAGCCGCTCGCTGACACCCGGCCCGTAGGAGTCCGCGGTGTCGATAAAGTCGACCCCGAGTTCGACTGCGTGCCGGAGCAGGTCCCGTGCCGCCGCCTCGTCCTCCGGCGGGCCGATCACCCCCGGCCCGGTCACGCGCATCGCGCCGAACCCGAGCCTGTTGACTGTCGTGTCACCACCGATGGTGAACGTATCACTCTGGTCCATACGACCACCCGAGGTGGAACGAACAAAAGACCGTGGATTCAGGGTCGGTCCGGTCTCCGTGCCGGTTACAGCGCTGCGCCGTCGTCGACGGTAATCTCGGCGTGGAGCTCCTCGCGAAGTGCGGTGTGGACGTGACAGATATCCTCTGCACGCGCGAGCACGTCGTCGGTCGCGTCGCCGAGCGGCGTCTCGACGGCGATATCGAACGCGATGCCGCTGAGGTCGTCGTTGTCGTCGAGTGTTGCAGTCACGTCTACCTGGACTGTGCCGAGGTCGTCGAACCCCTCCTGTTGTGCCCCTACACGGAGTGCGGGGATGAAACAGGAGGCGTAGTCAGCGACCAGAACGGCGTTCGGGTTGGGGCCGTTCTCGTCGGTCGCGTCGACGCGCAACTCCCAGTCGCCGATGGTGCTCGTGGTACTGAATCCCTCGGTGCTCGTGCTGGTGACGTCGATATCTGCCATGGACGTACACACGACAGCGGAGGATAAAAACCCCGTGTTCCACCGGTCGCGCCGGTCGACAGACAGGCCGTCACAGCTCGAACTGCTCGTCGCCCTCGAGTACGACGGCCTCGGCCTCGGGGGCGTGGCTGTCGACCGCCTCGACGAACCTCGCCGTGTCGATCTCGATCGGTGGGAACGAGTCGTAGTGCATCGGGATGGCGTAGTCGACACCCAGCCACCCGGCGGCGATGGCTGCCTGTCGTGGCCCCATGGTAAAGTGGTCGCCGGCGGGGAGAGCGGCGACGTCGGGGTGGAGATACGAGCCGATGACGTCGCGCATCTCGCTCATCAGCGCCGTGTCGCCGGCGTGGTAGAACGTCTCCGTGTCCTCGCTCCCTAGATTCTCGGGTGCCGTGTCCGAGACGACGTAGCCGACAGGCATCCCAAACTCCACCTCGTAGCCGGTGTTCGCGCCGTTCGTGTGGTCGGCCCGGTGCATCGTGACGTGGGCGTCACCACACTCGACGGTCCCGCCGATGTTCATTCCCATCCCGGCGACGGCCTCGTCGAACCCGAGTTCCTCCGCCGCGTAGGCCGCGAGTTCGGGCACCGCCACCAGTGTCGCGTCCGAGAACGCCGATGCGTGGCCGATGTGGTCTGCGTGGCCGTGGGTCAGCAGGACGTAGTCCGGTGTCGACACGTCCTCGGGCGACAGGTCCGTCTTCGGGTTATCGAAGAAGGGGTCGATGAGCAGGCTGGTCTCCCCGAGTTCGACGTGCCACGTCGAGTGGCCGTGCCATGTGAGTCTCATTACGGCCGACCGTTCGACCGCTCGTTACTTAATCACTACGAGACCCCCGGTCGCTGGTGACACGTTGCCGGCGGAACGCTCAAGTCCCGGAACTGACACGCTCCTGTATGGTCGTCCGTGTCCTGTTGCCGGTCGACGACAGGGAGCACGCACGGCGGGCGTGCGACCTCGCGGTAGAACTGTTTCCGGGCGACCAGTTGGTGCTGGTGCTCGTACACGTTGTCAACCCCGCAGACGCGGGGTACAGCCCCGAGGGGGCGGTCCCGGGTATCGGCGAGGACTGGTACGAGCGTCAGAAGAAAGACGGCGCCGCGCTGTTCGACGACATCGAGGCCCACGTCCGGGCACAGATAGACGACGTCGAGTTCGAACGCCACATCGAGGTGGGCAGGCCCGCACGGAGCATCGTCCGGTACGTCGAGGAGGGTGACGCCGACCACATCGTGATGGGCAGTCACGGTCGGCGTGGTGTCTCCCGGTTGCTGCTCGGCAGCGTCGCCGAGTCGGTGGTGCGACGGTCGCCCGTTCCGGTGACCGTGGTCCAGTGACCGCCGAGAGAGCCCACAGCCCGGGTCCAGCGGTCTACTCGAGTTGCTCGCGCAGAACCTCGGGGGCGTCGGCGAGCGTGTCCTCGAGCGCCCCGGTGTCGGGACCGCCGCCCTGCGCGAAGTCCGCCGGACCGCCGCCGCCACCGCCGACCCGGCGAGCGAGTTCGCCAACGACCTCGCCGGCGTCGACCGCGACCCCTTCCGGCACCGCGACGACGAACTGTGCACCGTCGTCACCGGAGCCGACGACAGCGAGCTTCCCCTCGTCGACGAGAGCGTTTGCGGTCGCGCGGAGCTGTTCCATCCCCCCGTCGACCCGTTGGACGACCGCGGTCGTCCCCCCGACGTCGACCGTCTCGCCGCCGGTGGCGCCGCTCGCCCGCGCCGCTGCGAGCTCCGACTGGAGCTGTTCGATGCGTTTGCCCCGTGCTTTCCACTCCTCGAAGAACCGCTCGGCCGTCTCCGGCACCGCGGGCGGACTCACGTCGAGCACGTCGGCGGTCTCGTCGAGGCGCCGTTCGGTGCGCTGGACGGCCTCGACCGCCGCCTCGCCGGCCGCGTAGGTCAGCCGGACCACCCCGTCTTGCACCCGCTCGGTGCCGAGTATCTTTATTATACCCACCTCCCCGGAGTAGGAGACGTGGGTGCCACCACAGGCCTGTGTGTCCGGACCGGTGTGGATGAGCCTGACCTGCTCTCCCTCGGGGATCCCACCCTGGTAGATGTCGAACCCGTGTCGCTCCTCGGCCTCGTTGCGGTCGAGCCACTCCTGTTTGACCGGCTCGTTTGCCATCACCAGCTCGTTTGCCCGGCGCTCGATGGCGGTTAGCTGCTCGTGGCTGACCGACTCGTAGTGACGGACGTCGAGCCGGGCGCTCTCTGTGCCTTTCTGTGCACCGGCCTGCCGGATGTGGTCACCGAGCACCTGCCGGGCGGCGTGACCGACGATGTGGGTGGCAGTGTGGTGGCGCATGTGTCGTCGCCGCCGCTCCGCGTCGACGGTCCCCCGGACGAACTCGCCGGTTCCCGGGTCGACGTCGGTCCGGTGGACCACCACGTCGTCGACCAACTGCACGTCGAGCACGCTCGCGGTCACGTCGTCCGTCGACAGGGTCCCGTGGTCGGCCGGCTGGCCACCACCCTCGGGGTAGAACATCGTCTGGTCGAGCACCACGTCGTAGCCACCCTCCGGGTGGTTCTCACCGCGTTCACGAACCTCGAGCACCATCGCTTCGAACTCCATGCGGTTCTGGTCCTCGTAGTACAGCCGTTCGGTCGCCGGGAGCCCCTCCAGCCCGGTGTCGCTGGCACTCTCCTCTCCGTCTGTCTGGGCTCGCTCGCTCTCGTGGCGCTTGGCGACGAGCCCGTAGAAGTCGTCCGGCGTCTCGACGTCGACACCCCGCTGGCGCGCGATGTCGGTGACTGTGTCCGGCTGGATACCGTGGGAGTCGTACAGTTCGACCAGTTCCTCGGCCGGAATCGGCCGCCCCTCGCGGGCGTACTCCTCGGCGAGACTCTCGACGCGGCGCTCCCCGCGGGCGAGGGTCTCGCGGTACTTTTCGACCTCCGTGCGGACCACCTCCCGGACGGTGTCACGGTTCGCGTAGCCGAGCCGTTCGGCCTGCATGTCGACGAGTTCGTCGAGCGGTGCGTCCACACCGACGCCGTCGGCGAGTCGCTTCAGCCGGCGCAGCACCATCCGCGCCAGGTAGCCCGTTCCGACGTTCGACGGAACGATACCGTCACCGAGCATGTACGCAAGCGTCCGGCTGTGGTCTGCGATGGCGTAGATACTCTCCAGGGGTTCGAGCAGGCCGCGCAGCCGGTCGAGCCCCACCTCGAGTTCCGCCGCGATGTCGGCACGGGCGGCCTCCACGTCGTCGGCGTCGTCGATGTCGAGGTTGCCGGCGAGCCGGGCGGCGTCGTGAACAATCGCCGCCTCCTCCTCGGTGTGCTCGATGCCGGCGTTCTCGGTGAGCACGTCTATCATCTCCGGGTAGATCGCCTCGTACACCGTCGGTGTCCCCTGGCTGAGCCAGGTCCACCGCTCCAGCCCGTAACCCGTGTCCACGACGTAGGTGTCCATCGGCGAGTAGCTGTCTCCCTTTAGCTCGTACTCGCCGTCGGGGTCTCGCTCCAGACTCATAAACACGAGCGTGGCGAGTTCGAGCCCGCGGTAGATCACCTCGATCGCCGGACCGGCGTTGCCACCCCCGACCCAGGGGTCCTCGATGTAGGTCACCTCCTCCAGGTCCGCCCCGAGTTCGTCGAGCAGTTCCTCACAGTAGGCAACAGTCTCTTCTTTCCAGTAGACCTCACCCTCGTATGCGTACCCCTCGACACCCTCGCGGGCGTTGAACGCGTGGTGGGCCATCATCTCGAAGGCCATCGTGTGCCGGCCGGTCTTGCCGACGTTGTCGATATCCTGCATCCGGATACAGGGCTGGGAGACCGTCAGCGGGTTCGCCGGCGGCGGCGTCTCGCCCGAGGTGACCAGCGGCTGGAAGTCGTAGATAGAGGCCTGTGTCAGGAGCACGTCGTCGCGCCAGCGATTTGCCGCCACCGGGTACGGGTCGATCCGTTCGTGGTCGTGCTCCTCGAAGAATCCGAGAAACGCCTCGCGCATCTCCTCGAGCGTGTACGCCTCCGCGAACCCCGGGTCGTCGATAAACCCGTAGGTGTCACAGGGCGGTTCACCGCAGGTTTCGCGGTCGCCGTCGCGCGTCCAGAACGCGTCCCCACACGCCACACACTGCTTGCGGTAGAACCCGTTCGTCTCGAAGTACTCGAGCCGGTACTCCTCCTCGAGTCCACTCATCGGTTCCAGGGAGGCCACGGGCCGATTAAATAGTTCCGGAGCGTGCACGACGGCGTGGCTCTCACCCCTCGTAGTCGACGTCGTCGACCCGGTAGTAGCCTGCGAGCGACCGACCGTCGCGGCCGCCGGGCGGTGACCCGACGAACACACCGAACGTCTCCGAGTCGGGGTAGCGGGCCACGTCCGGTTCGGTCATCGTCGAGGTGGCCAGATACCGGCGCACGCTGTCAGCGCTGTTGATCACCCGGTGACCGCCGGACTCGTCGGCCCGAAAGGCGGCGTAACCCCCCGCCGTGAGCTCGTGTACCGACCCGTCGTGCCGGGGCTGTCGCCGGCGAGCAGGTGGGTCGCCTCCTCGTTTGCCGTGTGGTAGTGGCACGGCCAGGAGTTCCGACCCGATTGGAGCTCGTACAGGCTACAGCCGAGTCGCTCCCCCTCGGCGGCCTCGCCGAGCTGTTTCCGCCGGAACCCCGTCTCGCCGTTCTCTCGCTCGGTCCGGTCGATGTCACGCTCGTGTGTGACAGGCATATCGGCCCGTTGCCCGGGTCCGGAGATAGCTCCTTGAGGCTCGTGTGGCTGTGGCTCACTCCTCGGTGGTCACGACCGGGCCGCGGCGCTCGTCGGCGATCGTCTCCGCCACCCGTGTCGCCGTCTCCGAACCGTACTCGCGTTCGAGCACGTGCAGGGCCAGGTCGATGCCGGCCGTGACCCCTGCCGCGGTGAGGACATCGCCGGTGTCGACGACGCGTGCCTCGACCACCTCGGCACCCGACGCCCGGAGCTCGTTCGTCGCGCCGTGGTGGGTCACGGCCGGTCGGCCGCTGGTCAGGCCCGCCGCGGCGAGCAACATCGCGCCCGTACAGACCGAGGCGACCGTCACCCCTCGTTCGTGGAGCCGAGCGAGCGCCTCGGGGAGACAGCCGCTGTCGACCTGTGCCCGCACCCCTGTCGCCGCGCCGGCGTTCCACCCACCGCCGGGGACGACCACCAGATCGACGTCGGCCGGCGACACCGGGAGCACACCGTCGGGCCGTAGCACCAGCCCGTGTGCCGAGGTGACCCGCTCTCGTGGCTCGGGAGTGTACAGACCGGCCTCGACAGCCAGCCGGCTCCCGGCGTGGCCAAACACCTCCAAGGGACCGACTGCGTCGAGGTCGTCGAACCCGTCGAACAGCACAATCGCAACCTCCATACCGACCGTTCGGCGTGGACCGACAAAACGGTTCGACCGGCAGTCGCCCGACGACTGTGGCCCGGGACAGAAACACCTATGTTCGGTGGTCCCCGCCACCCGATGTGACAGGCAGCGCCGACAGTGAGACACGGATCCCTGTCGAGGAGGTGCTGCCATCGTTCGCGCCGGCGTTCCCGTTCGAGCGGTTCAACGCGATGCAGACCGAAACACTGCCGGCACTCCTCGACGAGGACGAGAATCTGGTCGTGAGCGCACCGACCGCGAGCGGAAAGACCGCCATCGCCGAGGTTGCCATCTGTCAGACACTCGATGCCGGCGGAACGGCGCTGTTTCTCGCTCCGCTGCGCGCGCTCACGAACGAGAAAGAACGCGAGTGGGAGCGATTCGAGGAACTCGGCTACTCGGTGTACGTCGTCACCGGCGAGCGCGACCTCGACCCCCGACGGGCCGCACGGGCGGACGTGCTGGTGATGACCCCAGAGAAAGTCGACTCCGCGACCCGCAAACACGACTCTCACCGCTACGAGTTTATTCGCGACGTCGACTGCTGCATCATCGACGAGGTCCACCTGCTGGACTCCGACGACCGGGGGAGTGCCCTCGAGGTGACGATATCGCGGCTACGCCGCCTGTGTGACCCCCGAATCGTCGCGCTCTCGGCGACGATGCGCAACGTGGAGGACGTAGCGGCCTGGCTCGACGCCCCCGAGGAGACGACGTTCTCGTTTGACGACGACTACCGGCCGGTGCCGCTCGCGGCCGATGTCGCGATCTACAGCCACGGCGAGAACGCCTTTGCCGACAAGTACCGCCGGCTCTACCGGGCGCTCGACCTCGTGGAGCAACACGTCCGCGAGGACGGTCAGGCGCTGGTGTTCGTGGCCTCCCGACAGGACACGGTCGCGGCCGCAGAGGCCGCCCGCGACGAACTAGCCGAGCGTGATATCCCGGTCGGTGTCCGCGGCGACTACGCGGCCCACCGGGAGGCGGAGAACTTCGAGAACGAGACCCTGCAAAACTCCGTCGTCGACGGGGTCGGCTTCCACCACGCTGGCCTTTCGCGGGCCGACAAGGAGCGCGTCGAGGCGTGGTTCCGCGAGGGCCGACTCGCCCTGCTGTTCTCGACATCGACGCTCGCGTGGGGTGTCAACCTGCCAGCCCGGTGTGTCGTCATCCGGGACACCCGTCGTCACGACCCCCTGGAGGGTGAGACAGAGATGAGCCCTCTCGACGTCCTCCAGATGCTGGGGCGAGCGGGTCGCCCGGGCTACGACGACCGCGGCTACGCCTGGGTGGTCTGTGACAGCTCGACGGCGAGCCGGTACAACGACCTGCTCACCGAGGGCAAGCGCATCGAATCTCGGCTCGCCGACGGTGACGACCCCGGCGGCGACGACCTCACGGTCCATCTCAACGCCGAGATCGCGCTCGGGGCGGTCCGGGATGTAAAGGACGCGATGGACTGGCTCCAGGAGACGTTCTACTACGTGCGGGCACAGCGTGCGAGCGGGTACGTCTCCGGTGACGACCTCCGCGACAGGGTCAGCGAGCGACTGGAGTGGCTCGCAGACGAGGGTTTCGTCGGCCTCGACGGACTCAAGGTCGAACCGACACCGCTCGGTCGCCTGGCCTCGGAGTTCTACCTGGCACTGCCGACCGCTCGGTCGTTTGCCGACCTCGCGGGTGCGGCCCCCGAAGAGGACCGTCTCCTGCGAACGGTCGCGGCGGCCGCGGAGTTCGACAGTGTCTCGGCCCGCTCGGCCGAGACCGACGCCATCGACGCCGTGCTCGGCACCAGGGGAGACGACCTCTCGCCCGGCGCGGGGAAGGTGCTCGCCATCCTCCGGGCGCGACTCGACGGGACGACACCCGCCGAGTTACAGAGCGACGCCTGGGTCATCCGGCAGAACGCGCTGCGTCTGCTCGGTGCGCTGCGGGCTATCGTCGACAAACTCGGCGAGGTCGGCGAGGCAAACCGGGTCCGACGGACAGTCGCCCGTGTCGAGACTGGTGTCAGTGACGACGCCGTCGGGCTGACCGCTATCGACGGGGTGGGTGAGAGCCGGGCAGGCACACTCGCCGCCGCCGGCTACCGCTCGCCCGCCGCTGTTGCCGACGCGACGCCGGCCGAACTCACAGCCGCAGGACTCGACGAGGGTGTCGCCCCCCGGGTCCGCGAGAACGCAACCGACCTCCCGGCAGTCACCGTCGACTGGGGCGGGTTCCCCGAGGCCGTCGACCGTGGCGAGCGAACACTCCAGGAGGTGACCGTCGCCTCGACCGCCGGGGATGCCCGCGCCCGTCTCGCCGTCACTGTCAACAACGTGGAGATGACCACGAAGTCGACGTACCTCGGTCAGACGACACTGCCTGTGGGTGTGTTCGGCGGCGATGCCGACAGCCTCGAGTTCACCGTCCGGGTCACGTTCCCGACCCTCCCGCTCGCCCCGGTCGAGCGTTCGCGGTCCGTCGTGGTCACCGACTGAACCCGTTCCGACTGCGGCTCTCCCCCGTCGGCCCGTGGGTCACGCCCGATACGCTCGACAGTGCTGAAACAGACTTAGACACGGGGATAAAACGTCTGAACGGCTCTCGGCCGGCGATAAAGCGTCTGTCGATCGCGGTAAAATGTCCGCAGTCGGTCCGGAACGGCGGAAACTCGGGCGAACTGACCGGAACGGTCGTCCGGTTATATGTGGGTACGGGCCGATAACTGTTGTACGGAGACAACCAATGTCGAGTATCCAAGAACACGATAGCTGTCCCGAGACCCGAGGGTTCTGCCTCCGACGGAGTATCGTCTCTCCGGTACAGTTTCTCGGCTTCTGGACGGCCGTCGTCTCGCCGTTCGTGCTCGTGGGTCTGGTCGCTGTGGCCGCCGCCGGGCTCGCGTCCGGGGCTCGACCCGCGCTCGTTGCGGTGTTGGTGACGAACGTCGTCGGCCTCCTGCTCGGCCGTGGCTACAACCGGTAGTTCTCGGGACCGTCCCCGGCGACCCACGACCGACGGCCCGCGTGGTCGACCCGTTCAGCCGTCGAACCGGCTGTCTATCTCGCCTTTTACCTCCCGGATAACGGTATCCTCGGCCGCGGCGGTCGCGCGAACGGCCTCGTCGGTGTACACCACGGTGAGAGAGCCGGCCAGCAATCCGAACGGACCGATCACGTCCGACGCGTCGACGGTGGCGACCAGGCGGAACGCGTCCGGGTACTCACGGAGCGGCCTGGTGTACCGGAAGTGCTCCTCGACGAGTTCGTGGGCCTGGTCGGCAGTCAGGGCCGCGACGGCGGCCGGCCAGAACTCGGTTTCGTCGGATTCGAGCAGCGGCACCAGCGCGTCACCGAACCGCTCGTAGCGACCCACCATGAAATCGAGCACCTCCTCGCGGCGTTCCGACGAGAGGTCGTCGCGGAGTTCGGTCTCGAAAGCCCCGACCGAGGTGAGCGGGTCCCGGTACGCCTCGATCCCCTCGTCGGACTCGGCGTAGTCGAGCAGCACGTCGAACTGCTCGAACGCCCGGTCACGAAACCCCTCTAGCTCGGGTTGGACGACCGTCTGCTGGACGCGCTCGGAGTTTTTCAGGAGTTTGTCGACGAGACCGCTGCCCGGTGTCTCGACGCCGTTCTGGACCGCCCGGGTGAGGCTGAACGCCTCGACAGTCTGCTCGACGGCGTCACCGAGAAACCGCTCGTACCCCTCGACAACAGCTTCGCGTGTCACAGACGTACGTAGCCCCCAGGCAGTATGTACCTGACGCCCTCGGGACGTGACAGCAACTGTTTTGCGCCGGCCGGCCGGAGACGGGGTATGGTCTCGGAGCTGTTCGATGCCTCGCGCTGGGAGCCAGTCGAGGGGTTCGCGTTCGACGACGTCACCTACCACCGGGGTGTGGACGTGCCCGCGGTCCGGGTCGCGTTCGACCGGCCGGCGGTGCGCAACGCCTTTCGACCGGAGACTGTCGACGAACTCTACACGGCCCTGGACCACGCCCGGACACAGCCCGATATCGGCTGTGTGCTGTTGACCGGCAACGGCCCGTCACCGGCTGACGGTGGCTGGGCGTTCTGTGCCGGCGGCGACCAGTCGATCCGTGGCGAGTCGGGCTACGAGTACGAGGCCGCCGGTTCGTCGGCCGAGGCGGGTGTCGGTCGACTCCACATTCTCGAAGTCCAGCGGCTCATCCGGTTCATGCCGAAACCAGTTCTCTGTGTGGTGCCGGGGTGGGCGGCCGGCGGTGGCCACTCGCTGCACGTCGTCTGTGATCTCACCCTCGCGAGCGAGCAGGCCAGGTTCAAACAGACCGACGCCGACGTTGCCTCGTTCGACGGCGGGTTCGGCTCGGCGTATCTCGCCCGGCAGGTCGGCCAGAAACGCGCTCGCGAGATATTCTTCCTCGGCCGTGCCTACGACGCCGCGGAGGCCGCCGAGATGGGGATGGTCAACCGCGTCACCGACCACAGCAAACTTGAGACGGTCGCACTCGAGTGGGCCGACGAGATAACCCGGAAGTCACCGATGGCTATCCGGATGCTGAAGTACGCGTTCAATCTCGCCGACGACGGGATGGTCGGCCAGCAGATGTTCGCCGGCGAGGCCACCCGCCTCGGTTACATGACCGACGAGGCACGGGAGGGCCGGGAGGCGTTCACCGAGGACCGCGACCCCGAGTTCCAGGCCTTTCCCTGGCACTACTGACCCACCGGGCGGTAGAACCCCCTGCGACCGGAAAAACAGTTATCGATTTGTTGGTTTTTTGTCAGGAACTCAACAACGTTCTGGGTGAACTCGTCGCACTTGTCGGTGCTCCGTCGCGTTCGCCGGGGTCCTGGGCATCCAGTAACGCCCCGGAGAGTGAGGGGCTCTCCGGCTTTCCCTTCGTGAACGACCGTTCACGGGGGAGACAACAGCGGGGGACGCCGTCGGGACACCCCAACCAGCGGTCGAGCGGGCAACAGCAGGCCCAGCGCGGGCAAGGCAGACGTGGACAGGGAAACCAGACCAGTTCGGGAACCGCGGGGGTATCTGGCGTTCAGTCCGCGGCCGACCACCACGTCTGCGGTGAGGATTGTGGTGGTGAACAGGATGTGGCGACCGGCCGTCAGACCCCACAGTCCCGGTGTCGTGCTGCGCCGCTCACCGTGAAGCGCGGTCGGGATTCACGGGGTGGACTGATTCAAAATCACAACAGGGATACGGGTCTGCGACGACCCAGCGGCAGCATCACGTGGTGGTGTCTCCTCGCCAACACTGCTACTCACAACGGGATGTTGCCAAACCCTGCCGAAAATTAGAACGGTGAGTTGGCAAAGGTTATATCCGAGAAACCGGAAGGTGTGCTATGAGCGAGAGTGACACGTCCGAACGGAGTGTGCGGAGCTGCGTTTCGTGTGGGATAAACATCGTCGGGATGAGTGCTGCGAGCTTCGACTGCCCGGAGTGTGACACCCGTATCAACCGCTGTGCGAAGTGCCGCAAGCAGAGCACCCTGTACGAGTGTCCCGACTGTGGGTTCCGGGGGCCGTAACGATGGGGAAGGTCGCAGCCAGCATCAAGGTCATGCCGAACAGCCCCGATATCGACCTGGACGGGCTCCAGGAACGGCTCGAACAGGCACTTCCGGAGGGGGCCAGAATAAACGGGTTCGAGCGCGAGGACGTCGCGTTCGGCCTGGTCGCGCTGCTTCCGACGGTCATCGTACCCGACGAGAGTGGGGGAACAGAAGCCGTCGAGGAGGCGTTTGCCGGACTCGACGACGTCGAGAGTGTCTCCGTCGAGAACGTCGGTCGACTCTGAGCCCGTTCGATCCGTTCTCGGGGGGTTTTGCGAGGATCGACACCACCTGGAGAGTGACACCGCCCGGAGAGCGACACGGTTTTGCGCGCGCCCGTCGAACGGTCGGCCATGCTCAGCCGGCAGTTCGTTCGCGAACACCCCGACGTGGTCAGGGAGGGGCTCGCGCTCCGGGGTACCGACGATGTCGATGTCGACGAGATACTCACCGTCGACGAGGAGTGGCGCGAACTCAAGTCCCGCGGTGACGACCTGCGCCACGAGCGCAACCAGATAAGCAGCCGTATCGGCGAACTCAAACAGGCCGGCGACGACGAGGCCGCCGAGACAGCTATCGAGCGCTCACAGGAGCTCAAATCCGAACTCGAGGCGATAGAGCACCGTGCCGACGAGCTCGAAACGCGGCTGGAGGCGCTGTTGCTCGCGGTGCCGAACGTTCCACAGGAGACAGTTCCACCCGGCGAGGACGAACTCGACAACGAGGAGCGCAGCCGTACCGGGTTCGAGACGCTGCGGGACCTCCCCGAGGAGGTCGTTCCACACTACGACCTCGGGGAGGAACTCGAGATTCTGGACTTCGAGCGCGGGGTGACAGTTTCCGGCGGCGGATTTTACTTTCTGAAAGGCGACGGCGCACGCCTGGAACACGCACTCATCCAGTTCATGCGGGACATCCACCGCGAACAGGGGTACACCGAGCTGTTCCCGCCCATCCCGGTCAGCAGCGAGTCGATGACCGGCACCGGTCAGCTCCCGAAGTTCACCGAGGACGCGTACCGCGTCGGCGGCCACAACGACGAGCCCTACGACGAAAACGACCTCTGGCTCTGTCCCACCGCCGAGGTGCCGGTCACGAACATGTACGCCGACGACACCCTGCTGGCCGACGACCTCCCCCTGAAACACCAGGCCTACACCCCCAACTTCCGGCGGGAGGCGGGCGAACACGGCACCGAGACCCGCGGTATCGTCCGTGTTCACCAGTTCAACAAGGTCGAACTCGTGAACTTCGTCGAACCCGAGAACAGCGACGAGCGCCTCGACGCACTGGTCGACGAGGCCGCCGAGGTGCTGCACCGTCTCGACTTGCCACACCGGGTGACGCTGCAGTGTGGCGGTGACCTCACCTTCGCCTCTGCACGGACACACGACATCGAGGTGTGGGCACCGGCCGACGATATGGCGAACGGTCCCGACGTGGGTGGTCGCTGGCTCGAGGTGTCGAGTGCCTCCAACTTCGAGGCGTTTCAAGCCCGGCGTATCGGCCTGCGTTACCGCCCCGAGCGCCACGAGTCCGCCGAGTACCTCCACACCCTGAACGCCTCCGGGGTGGCGCTCCCGCGCGTGATGGTCGCGGTTCTAGAGTACTACCAGAACCCCGACGGGACGGTGACCGTTCCCGAAGCGCTCCGACCGTACATGGGCGGGCAGGAACACATCACCGGTCACGACCCCGTCGGCGAGTCGGCCGTCGGTGCCGGGCGCAAGGACTGAGTGCCCGGCGGGCCCCGGTCTACCGCCACCGGCGTTACTGGTCATCCCTCGTTGACGTCCTGTGTCTCTATCTCCGCGGTGAGCGCGTCGATATCGTTCTCGTCGAGATCGTCGTCCTCGTCGATGGTATCGGCCGGTTCGGCGGTCTCTGAGCCCTCCGTGGCCGGAGTCTCGTCGGTGTCGTCGTCGGTCGGTCTGGGTCGCTCGTCGGGTGTCGCCCCGAGCTCCGTTTCGAGGTCGATACCCAGTGCCCGCCCGGTCGACTCGGACTGGTCGTCGGTATCGACCGGGAGCGCGCCGGGGCTAGGGGGTGCACCGCGCTCACTCGCCGCCCCGAGCGCGGGCTTTGCTTCTCTGCGGAGACTCTCACCGCGCTGGGGGTCGCCGTTCGCGTGTGCGGCCGCGGCGTCGGCGAGCAACGCGACACCGCGGTCGAGTTTCTCGGTCACGGCCCGGCCCTGCTCGAAGGAGGCGGCCATCTCGTCGACCTCGCTGAACCGGACCGCGCGCTCGAACTGCTCGGCTGCGGTCGAGAGCACGGCCCGTGACTCGTCGAACGCACCGCGGGCGAGCACCCACTCGCGTCGCCTGTACGCCTCGACCCCTTCGACGAACATCTCCGTTGCCTCGTCGTAGCGGTCACAGCCCTCGCGGTACTGTGTCTCCGCCAGATTGGCGTCGTCGATGCCGGCGAACGCCGTCTGGACCGCCTCGACATCCGGCCGGTCCTCGATGTCTGCGCCGACCCAGGTGTACGTGACCTGCCCTTCGTGGTCGATGACGACGACTGCCCGTCGGGTCGGGTACCGGCCGTCCTCTGCCGTGACGCCGTACGACCGGGCCACCTCGCCGTCGACATCCGCGAGCAACGGGAGTTTCAGGTCGTACGCGTCGGCGAACGCCCGGTGACTGTAGACGCTGTCGCCGGAGACCCCCAGCACAGTGGCGTCAGACTGCATCCCGAAGACGTCGAACTCGTCGAGGTCTGTTGTCTCGTCGGTACAGGAGGGGTTGAAATCCGCGGGGTAGAACACGAGCACGACCACCGACTCACCGAGCAGGCTGTCGAGCCTGACCCGTACGGGTCGCCCCTCGACGACACCCGGCAGTTCGAACGTCGGTGCTTCTGTTCCCTCGCCCAGCACTACTGTTGATTCGCCCGTTGTCGACTTAATCTCACCGGGCCTGCACGTCGAACGACCGGTCGCTGTCGGGAAACGGGACCTCGATACTCATACCGTCGTGTGCGACGAGTGTGTCGGGAAACACCTCGCGTGCCTCCGCGCCGAGCAGGTCGCCCCGACCGGCGTACCGCGTCGAGATGTGCGTCAGGGCGAGCTGTCGCACCCCCGCTTCGCGGGCGACCGCGGCGGCCTCGCGGGCCGTCGAGTGGGCCGTCTCGTGTGCCCGCTCGGTGTGGTCGTCGGCAAAGGTTCCGTCGTGGACGAGCAGGTCGGCCTCCTCTGCGGCCGCGACGGTCGCCTCGACCGGACGGGTATCACCCGTGTAGACGACCCGTCGACCGGGCCGCGCCGGACCGACCACCGCCTCGGGTCGAACAGTACGCCCCTCGTGCTCGACCGGTTCGCCTGCGTGGAGTCTGGAGTATTTCGGCCCCGGCGGGATGCCGAACTCCTCCTCGGCACGCTCGCGGTCGAACCGGCCCTTTCGCTCGTCCTCGACGAGCACGTACCCCACCGCACGGGTGTCGTGGTCGACCTGGAACGCCCGCACCTCGTACTCCTCGCGGTCGAGCACCACCTCGCCGGGGCTGGCCTGTGTCACCCGCACCGGGTACGACGGCCGGTCGGTGGCCGCGGACAGCAACGACTCGACCTCCCCGCGGGTGCCGGCAGGCGCGTGTATCGCGAGTGGCCGCTCGCGGCCGTTGAACCCCCACGGCCGTGTCAGCCCCGGCAGTCCGCGCGTGCGGCCGCCGTGCGTGTGGCCGAGAGAGATGTGCTCCATACCGAACCCGGTCGCGTACCGCATCATCCCGCGCGGGGCGCCCCCACGGCAGTCGACCCGG
>ERZ1034569.261-NODE-261-length-20122-cov-15.514825_pt1 | contig 20122 bp, 22 predicted proteins | sample MGYA00520706_ERZ1034569 | MGnify/ENA primary metagenome ERZ1034569 (study PRJEB33760, sample SAMEA4777722) | hypersaline lake metagenome | biome: hypersaline environment; feature: brines | place: Spain | collected 2014-08 | depth 0 m ...
TGCCTCACGGAACGAACGGCGGTAGCCGTGAGTGAGTAGGCAGGGGTAGTTCACATGTCGCAGTTCACCGGGAAAGTCCGGAATCGGACCGTGCTGTTCGTCGATTCGGTCGATTTCGACGGAGATACCGCACTCGTCATGAATCCGCCCCACAGACCTATCGCGTGTTCGTGCATCTCTCGTATCGCCGTATCTGCGTAGTAACGCACTCTCATTGCTCTGAATCGTCGTCCTCTCTGGTCGCAGCAATTCGGTCTGTAAGGCTCTCGGCGAACCAGTCGTTAGCAATCCCGGTGGCGTGCTCGACCATCTCCTGATGACCCATGTCGGTAGTGTCGAACGACTCGTAGACCTGCCATCTCTCCGCGGTTGGGTTGAACACGAGTACGTGAGTCTCTCCTTGCATGTCCAGCAGGAACGTTTCAATCACGCCAGGTGTCGACCCAGGAAGACCCATTGCACCGTTGATCTTCGGGTTATCACTCTCACCGATCTGTTTCACTATCTCATCCGTTATCGGTTGGTCGGGCAGCGACGAGAGGAACGGCCTGCTCGTCTCGGCGTCGTCATCTTCAGCCATGTGAAAAAGTTCGTGGAGACCCCACTTCAATCTACATCGTAGCCGCACTACTGGACAGAGGGAGACGTACTCCGTCGTTGTCGCACTGCGTCGCTACTCGTTCCAGAATGCCTCGATTCGTTCGTCGAGGCAAGTGAGTACGGTCGCGAGAACGTCTCGCCACTCGTCTGGATACTCCTGATTCTCTCCCGGTGTCAGTGCATCCGGGGGCGGATGGCAGTGTTCTTGGACGTTGTGCCCGCTGGGGTGGCGGTCCCAGCGACACTCCCAGGAGTCCCCCGTCCGGTAGTGCTCGGGGTAATGGGTACTGAAATCGTCGGTCTCGAACCACCGAATTCGAAGCGATGCCTGCGTGACCCCACCTGGGAAGTATCCGAGGTCGGACTCAGCGACGACAGCGTTCGGCGCATACTCGGGGCGTGTCTCGACCGTGTCGAAGCGAGCGCTTCGGGCGAGGTGTGGGGCAGTTCGGTCGAGCAGATCCGCATCGATGGGCCCGGTACTGGGAGCGTCGGACGGTTCGTCAGGCATCGATGTGACCAGAGTGGCGACCTGACACTGGGTGGTCACACCGCGCCGCGTCGAGCAAGCTTGCTCTGCGTTCGAGCGTTTTCCACTCCGACAGCGCGTCCCAGGCGTCTTCAGTCGACATATCCCGGCTGGCCTCCACGAGAGAGACCTCGTCGGGACTGTCAGCGTCGAACTGCCGCCTGTAGTCTTCGATTTGGTTGAGAGTGTTCGAGAGCGCCTCGATGATCTCCTGGTCGGTGTATTCGGTACGAATGCGCTCGACACGTCGCCACTGGAAGTACGCGTCGTTGCGCTCGTATCGGACGGGACGGCCGTCGTGGCACTGGACCATCCCCATCTCGTCGAACCACTCCAGATAGTCTCTGGCAGTCTCGGTATCGCAGTCGGCGAGGTCAGCAACGTCAGACAGCTTCATGGGCGTCCGCAGTCCGGTTATGACGTCGAGAAGTCGCTCGCGAATCGGGCCCTCTTTGAGGAGTACCTCGGAGGACTCGAATTCGTCAACATCAGGCGGTGTCTCGTCGCCGTCGTACGCCTCCCCCGAGATGTCAGTAAGTTCCATTCGTATCGCCTTCTCACTGCAGGATTGGAGAACAGCAGATATATAACCGAAACTGGGCTGGGTCGGCGGTTGCTGTTTGCGCAGAAAAGCGGTGTCGAACACCAGGCCGTCGAGTCATCTCATCAACCGGGCACGATTGGTGCGTTCGCAACACCCCAGTACACCCACCACGCGAGAGCGGACTTTGCGACTAGCGAGAGAACAATGTACATCCGCTCGCCAAAGAGATACTCGCTCCAGGGGCCGATCTTCTTATACTGCAGGTACATATTCGCGGCAAACGTATTGAAGAAAAAGAACGTGACGCCAGTTGCGCCGATGACGAACAGGGGAAACTCGTCGGGGTACTCGAGATACGTCGCTCCGGTTGTCACCATGATAACAATCCAGGGGACGATGCCGGCGATACAGCCGTACGCGAACGGCCGCCAGTCCCGGCGCCGCAGCGGGTTGTCGCTCAGTACGTCGTTCTGTTCCTCCATCAGCAGGCCAAAGAGGTTCATCAGCGCGGTCAGCACAAACAGCGAGAACAACACGCCGATATCGGCGATGCCAGACAGCGCTGCGATGACGATAATCATGACCGACGCCGAGATGGAGTACTCGTACCACCGGTACGGGTTTATCCCGTTCGCCAGGTGCTTCTTGTAGCGCCCGTACAGAACTGTCGCGATGGCCGTATGTGCAAACGCGGAGAGAAACAGAAACGAGACAACGAGTAGTCCGATCTCGAACTCGACATCGAGGAACTCCGCCACCGGGGTCAACGTCTCCGCCTGTGTGTCGAACTCAAGCCTGGTGAACGACAGTCCGAAGTTGCTCCCCTCCAGGATCAACAACATCAGTGCGGCCTGGCTGAAATGAATCACCGCAGCGACACTGTTCCACACTCTGAGCGATGTCATTCGCTGGTCCTCATAACTCTGATGCTGTTAGACGAGTGAGAGTGTTAAACGCTCCGCTCATCTCCCAGCGGTGTTCAGCACCGGCATTCGAGCGCTCCTGTCGAGAGCTCTCTCCATCACTCTCACAGCGACCGCACTGCCGTGCGCCGGGGTCACGCGCGGACACTGAAACTCGGGAACAAGCGGCCGTGGACGGTCAACGAAATCTTTACGAGACAGCACAGTAAACTGGCGGGAGATGGGAAAGAAACAGTCGCTACTGCGGTCTGCGATAAACACATTCCGGGAGGAGAGACTCGTCTCGTTGCTGGAGGAGGCCAGAGACCAGGTTGTCCAGCGCGAGCGGTCTCTGTTGCTTTCGGTGTTAAAACATCGGATATCGGGGTTGACCGGCAACCGGTTGCCGCTCTGGCCTGCCGGTGTCACGCTGGAGAGACCGGTGTTTGTTATCGGGAACCCCCGGTCGGGAACGAGCCTCTTTGTCAGGTGTTTCGGGAAACACCCCACGCTCGCGGAGTGGTCCGAGGCCGGCGAGGTGTGGGACGCGGAGTTCTACGACGCTGAACAGGACCACAAACTGACCGAGACCGACCTGACGACCCGCGACCGGGAGCGAGTGCGAAACACGTTTCTCACCTACACAGCCCTGAGTGGCAAAGAGCGGTTCGTGAACAAACACCCGAGAAACTCCCTTCGCATCGGCTTCATTCGAGAGATATTCCCGGACGCGCGGTTCATCCACCTGGTTCGACACCCTATCGGTGCCGTCGATTCGATGATCAGGCGTTCTCGGGAGGCGTGGCGGCGTGACCGCCCGCTCGGCGGGTTTGTGCGACCGCCGGGTTGGAAAGACGATGTCGACGAGGACGCGATCACGAAGTTCAGTCGATGCTGGAAGCGGGTGAACGAGCACGTCCTGCGCGAGCGCGACGAGAACTGCACCACCGTCAAATACGAGGCGTTCTGTGAGTCGCCGCTCTCTGTGCTCAGGACACAGCAGCAGACTGTCGGACTGGAGCCTGCACTCTCCAGGGGGGACCTACCCGAAAACATCGAGAACCAGAACGGGAAATCTGTCGAGAACTTCTCACAGGCAGAGCACGACCGTCTCTGGGGGATCACAGGTGAGGTTGCTGAGCGGTTCGGGTACGTTCGTGAGCCGACCTGGCTGAGGTAAACGACACGACCGAAGTTTGCGAGGAGGAACTGCCTCCGGGCCGGAATCTGCTGTGCCCGAGTGAGACGTCCGATACAGTTCCCCCCGCTCTCTCGGTTCGCCGGTCACAGCGATTGGCGATGATCATCCCGGGACCGTTTACTCGATACCCGACGACCCTTCGGACGGTTCTGTGACGTGGATCGGTGGCCCCGCTCCGGCGAGACACACGCGGAGTCACGGAGCCCCGATGAAAGTGTAACGAACCGCTCTCCGTGCAGGATGGCCCTCTCTCGGTGAGTGAACTACCCTACCCTACTCGCTCACGGCTGACGCCGTTCGCTTCTTGAGGGTAGGGCTTCCTGCTTCCACGACGCGCTTTGCAGGGACCGTAGTGGTCCCCGTAGGGAGCGCAGTCTCCACAGGCGGTAATTCGGAGCGTCCCACTCCTACTTTTTCGAGACCGCGGGAAAGGGTGTTCCACGCTGCGTTCGCATCTCTATCTGCCTCGAATTCGCAGGCAGGACAGGAGTGTTCACGCACCCACAACGGCTTGTCCGTCGAAACGCCGCACGCCGCGCACTCTTTTGTCGTCCCTCTCGGGTTCACCGCGACGAACTGCGTCCCTTCACGGTCGCACTTGTATTCGAGCAACGAGAGGAACGTTCGCCACGCCGCCGACGCCGTGTTGCGGCTGTTCGACGGCGATTCCAGCATCCCCTTCACGTTCAAGTCTTCGACCGCCACGAGGTCGTACTCCCGAGCGTAGTAGTTCGAGAGCTTGTGCAGGAAGTCACGCCGCTTGCGCTTAAGTTGCTGGTAGCACTCGGCAACACGTCGACGTTGCTTCTCCCAGTTGTTCGACCCATGCTCTTTGCGCGAGAGGTTCCGTTGCTCCCGTTCGAGTCTGTCGCGTTCGTCCGAGAGGTCGAGTGAACCAACTGCTGTGCCGTCAGTGTCGTGGGCATACTTCAGAATTCCAACGTCGATTCCGACACACGTCTCGGGATTCTCAGGCGGTTCGGGCGGTTCTTGATCCAGTTGGACGCCGAAGGTGGCGAACCACTCGCCCGTCGGTTCCTTCTTGACCGTGACCTGTTTGAGCGTCGCGTCGTCGGGGATGGCGCGGTGGAGCCGAATCGGTATGTCTCCGAGTTTTGAGAGTGACAGCACAACCTGACCGCCCTTCTTGTTGAGCTTGAAGCCAGACTGGCTGTACGTGAAACTGCGGAACTCCCGTGGTGGCTTCCATTTGAGTTGGCCGACGCCGTAGCCGTTCTCCTTGAGCTTGGAGAGGCCTTTGAGGTTGTCGAACAGCCGTTCTACGACGGTTTGGAGAACCTTCGAGTACACGTCGGAGAGGTCGTCCCACCACTCCTTGAGGTCGGGGAGTTCCGACCGGAGCGTGGTCATAGACGGTAGTTCACCGTGTTCGTCTTGGTACTCGTTGAGGCGGTAGAGCGTGTGGTTGTAGAGTTGCCGACAAATATCGCGGTGGCGGTCCAACTCCTCACGGTGGGCGTCGGACGGCTTGAGACGGTACTTGTAGGCGTAGTACATTCTACTCGCGTTGGTCCTCTACGTACTGTTTCAGCACATCCAGCGACACCTGCCCCGTCGAGATGAGGCAGTACGAGTCGTTCCAGAACGAGTCGCCCCACAGTTCGGTCTTCAGTTCGTCCGCGTACTCGTTGCGGATACGGCGGGCGGTCGCGCCCTTGACCGTGTTGATGAACTTCACGAGGTCCGTGGTGGGTTTCGCTCGGAACAGGATGTGAACGTGGTCGTCCTCTCCGTCGAGGCTCGTCAGTTCGACGCCGTACTTGTCGGTGAACCCGCTGATGACCCCGCGAATGAATTGGGTTCGCTCCTCGGTTAGCACTCCGCGCCGATACTTCGTGGTGAGTATCAGGTGGTAGTGCAGGGAGTACGTCGAGTGCGCTCCCGAATCGAGGTCGTATTCCATTGGGTTCGTACGGTTGCACGGTATCCCAATGCAAAAACGTTGCGACGACGTGGGCCTGTGGGCCTGCAACCGTATCGCTATACGAACAGATGATGACGGCGCTGTATCCCCACCCTACTCCGCTCCCTTCGGTCGCTCCGTTGAGGGTGGGGGCTTAGCGCCTATATCCAGCTAAAACGGCCCGGATCCGCGACGCGGCGCAGAGCGCAATCTTGAGGAGCCTGGGGAGCTACCCTGTCGCATGGAGGACTCACAGCGGGAGTTTCTGGAGGCACTGCTGTCGACATCGACACCGTCGGGGTTCGAGACACCGGGTCAGCGCGTCTGGGTTGAGTACGTCTCGGAGTTCGCGGACAGAGTCACGACCGACGCGTACGGCAACGCGGTCGCGGTCGTCGAGGGTGGTGAGTCGACGGTCGCGCTCGCGGGCCACGGCGACGAGATCGGGTTCATCGTCCGTGACATCGACGACAGTGGGTTCGTCCACCTGTCGCGCATCGGCGGTTCGGACCGCACGGTATCGAAAGGTCAACACGTCACCGTCCACACCAACGACGGGCCGGTTTCGGGTGTCATCGGTCAGACGGCGATTCACCTGCGCGACCGTGACAACGATGGTGTCGACGACATCGCGGAGCAACACGTCGACATCGGTGTCAGCGACGGCGAGGCAGCCGAGGAACTCATCGAGCGGGGGGACCCTGTCACGTTCGAACAGCGAATCACCGACCTGGAGAACGGTCGCATCGCGGCCCGGGGGCTGGACAACCGCATCGGCATCTGGGCGGCTGCCGAGGGGCTCCGCCGGGCAGCACAGAAAGACCCCGGGGCGACGGTCTGTGCGGTCAGCACCGTCCAAGAGGAGGTCGGTCTGAAGGGCGCACAGATGGTCGGGTTCGATCTGGCGCCCGACGCCGCAGTCGCGGTCGACGTGACTCACGCGACCGACGAACCGGGTGCCCCGCCGAAGCGGGACGCCGGTGTCGAGCTCGGCGGTGGACCGGTCGTCTCCCGTGGCAGCACGAACCACCCTGCGGTCGTCGAGGCAACCCGGGAGGCTGCCCGGGCAGCCGATATCGAGGTACAGCTCGAAGCAGCGGGCAGCCGCACGGGGACCGACGCCGACGCGTTCTACACCGCCCGTGGCGGTATCCCGTCGCTGAACGTCGGTGTCCCGAACCGGTACATGCACACGCCGGTCGAGATGCTCGAGCTTGAGGACCTCGACCAGACGGCAGATCTGCTCGGAGCGGTCGCCGCTCGCGCCAACGAGCACAGCTTCGACGTTGGGCTGTGACTGTCCACCGGTTCAGTTGCGCGCGAACCGGTGGTGTTGGGACTGCACAAACCAATCCGAGAGGAACGGTCACTCCCGTTCCGGCTGTTCACACTCACCCGGCAAGGATCCGACAGCACGGCGGCCGACGAGTCATCCCCTGCACGTGAACACCCACACAACCGAGAGCCCTGTCCCACCCACGAACTGCCAACGGGCGAGAGAGCCACCGGTCTGACCGGGACTCGGAGCCGAAAACGCACGAGGGCGGCCGGATTGTCTCCCGTCTCTCGGGTGTATTTTTGCCTAACTGATTAGGGGATACCCCAAATAGCGAGGAGGCCTAACAGCACAGTATGGCTGCGAAGACTCACTCTGAGGATAGTGCGGGCACGGCCTCCTCGAACGGAACCGTACTGTTTGTCGACGATGAGCCCGAGATCCTCGAGATGTACGAACTGCTCTGTCAGTCGGAGTACACCGTGCGGACCGCACAGACGGGTGCCGGGGCACTCGAGCAGTTCGGCGACCAGGTCGACATCGCCTTTTTCGACAGGCGGATGCCGGATGTCTCTGGCTACGAACTTATCGAGGAGATCCGAAGCGAGGGCTACAAGACACCGCTCGGGGTCATCTCGGCGGTCGAACCCGACTCCGGACCCGACGCCGAAATCGACGCGTATCTCACGAAGCCGATATCCGGAACGGATCTGACCGAGACGATAGACGAACACACCGGCTGACGTCACCTGTTCTCGGGGGCAGAGTTGCTCGAAAACGGGCATCGACGCGGGCTGTGAGGCTGTTAGCATCGTTCGAACAGATATCGACCACGACAGCGGGGCGGTCTCGCGGGGACGTGTCCGGCTACCCCCGTCGGCGTCGCGCTGTTGTTTCCGGTCTTGTTGGCTGTACCCGCCGGTCCGGCCGCCCTGCCGGGCGTCACTGACCGCTCTCGATGTCGACTCGTACGCGGCCTGTGGCGTCTCGGAGGCGTTCTCCTTTCGGTCGGTCACCGTCACCACGATGACGTTGTCAGGTTGCTCCACGTTTTTCAGGGAGGATCACAAATGAGGGGTATGCACGAGCGCACAGCAGCGTTCAAGCAGCAGGCAGAGGAGTCGTTCGGTATCGAGGTGGACGTCCACGAGTTCCCAGAGGGGACAAAAACGGCGGCGGACGCCGCGGCGGTGGTGGGGTGTGACCTTGCACAGATCGCCAGTTCACTCGCCTTTGTCGCCGACCAGTTCGTCGTGAGCGTCACAAGCGGGGCCAACCGGGTGGACACGGAGCGACTCTCCGCGCTCCGGGGGGCCAACGGGGCACAGATGGCAGCCCCCAACGAGGTGTCCGACACGCTCGGCTGGTCAATCGGTGGGGTGCCACCGTTCTGTCACGACACGCAGGTCCCGGTGTATCTCGACGAGACGCTGACCGACTACGACACCGTGTGGGCGGCGGCGGGCACCCCCGAGGCTGTGTTCCCAATTCACCCCGACGACATCGTGGAGCACGCCGACGCGACAGTCGTCGACATCGCGGAGTGAGTCGCGCGGACAGTTCCGTCTGCCACCGCTCACGCGGGGGGTTCCGGGGTGTCGTCCGGGGCTGTGAGCCGGCGAACCGCGTCGCTATCCACCGCCCCGAAATCGAGTTCCGGGTTGACGAGCCCCGCGAACAGCTCCAGCGTGTCGAGGAGCCGCGGGCCGGGTCGGTTGACGTACTCGTGGCCGTCGACCAGGTGTACACGCCCCTCGGCAACCGCCGTGAGGTCGGCCCAGCCCTCGCGGTCGGTCAGGTCTGTGGCGTTCTCGACAGTCTGCTCGATGTCGAACCCGCAGGGGGCGGCGACGAGCACCTCCGGGTCGTAGGCCCGGATATCGGCCCACTCCCGGGGTCGGGAGCGGTCACCGGGGTCGGCGAGTCCGTAGCTCCCTCCGGCCCGCTCGACCATTCCAGGTATCCAGTGCCCGGCGATCATCACGGGGTCCATCCAGTCGAGCACCGCGACACGTGGACCTGTTGCTGGCGTGGCTCGCTCGACACGGTCGATGCGCTCGTGAAACCCGGCCAGCAGTTCGCTCGCGCGTGCCTCACGACCCAGCACCGAACCGAGCCGGTTGAGATCGTCGAACACGTCACCGAGACTGTGCGGGTCCGTCGACACGATATCGGCATCGAGACCGAGTTCCTCGATCGCCCGGCGGATGCGGGAGTCGTCAACCGCACAGACCTCACAGATCCCCTGTGAGACGACTACGTCCGGGTCGAGCGCGCGCAGACGCTCGCGGTCGATACTGTAGACCCCACCTGACTCGACGGCCTCGTTGACCTGTTCGTCTATCTCCTGACTGGTGGTGTCGGTCTCGATTCGCGAGTGAACAACTGTCGGCTGCTTGCGTGCCCGCGGGGGGTAGTCACACTCGTGAGAGACCCCGACCGGTTCGATACCCAGCGCGTAGCAGAGCTCTGTTGCCGAGGGAAGCAGGGAGACGACGCGCATACCGTTTGTTTGGCTGCCGGCGGCTTAACCCTTACAGGCTAAGTCCCCTTCCTCAAGGAACGACCGAAAGGAGTGAGTAGGAAAGGGATACAGTCGTAATCCCTACTCAATCAACACATTTAAACATAGACAGAATCAACATCAAAACAGTGGTTGAAGAAGCGTTCCAGTATCGAGCGACACCCGAGGACGCAGTCACTAGCAAGACCGCATGGCAAGCAGTTCAAACCTGTCGGGAGGTGTACAACCACGCACTCACCACGTCCGGCCGGTCATAGCGAGAACCGGTCGCGGAGCTGTTCAAACACGTCCTCCCCGGTGTCGGTCTCTCCTGGGCCGACAACGAACTCCTCGACGGTGATAACGGTCCGGCCACCGTCGGTCGACACCTCGATGAGGGCGTCCGACTTGAGATTCGACAGGGCGTCCTCGAGACTGTCGATATCTGCGTCGACCGCTGTCCGTATCGCCAGTACTGTCATGCCGTCGCCGTCACGCTCGGCGAGCGCGTCGAGCACCGCCACCTCGGTTTCATCCCGGTCACGGTACTCCGGTTTCGCTCGCATTATCGCACTGTATGTGAGCCGTCGTCTTATAGTTCGCGGCTGGACTCTCACTCGGTGCCGAACAGACCGGTGCTCAGATACCGCTCGCCGGAGTCCCAGTAGACGGTAACAACGAGTGGGTCTGACCGGTCACCCCGAAGGCGCCGGGCGACCCGCTTCGCGGCGAGATTCGACGCGCCGGAGGACTGCCCGACCAACACCCCCTCCTCGCGGGCGAGTCGCCGACACTCCCGCTCGGCCGCCTCGACGGTGACCGTCTCGATATCATCCAGCAGTTCACGATCTGTGTTCTCGCTGACGAAACCCGGACCCATTCCCTGGAACTCGTTCTCGCCGGTGGGGTCCCCCGACAACACCGCACTCTCTGCCGGTTCGACCGCGACGACCCGCATCTCGGGAAACGCCTCACGGAGTCGCCGACCTGTGCCGGTGAGTGTTCCGCCGGTTCCCACACCGGCCACCAGCGCGTCGATCCTCCGCTCGCCGATCTGGTCGAGTATCTCCGGCCCTGTTGTCCGGTAGTGTGCCGCCGGGTTCGCGCTGTTCTCGAACTGTCGCAACTGGACGTACCCGCGCTCACGTTCGAGTCTGTCTGCGCGCTCACGGGCGGCAGAGATATCACCCCCGACGAGTTCGAGGTCGGCACCGTAGGCCCGCATCAACCGGCGGCGCTCGGCCGACTGGCTCTCGGGCATCACCAGCACCACATCGTACCCCTTTGCCGCGCCGACCATCGCCAGTCCGATGCCGGTGTTGCCGCTTGTCGGTTCGACAAGCGTGTCACCGGACTCGAGTTCACCCACCTCTTCAGCGGCCTCAACCATCGACCGTACCGGCCGGTCCTTTGCCGACCCGCCGGGGTTGAACGACTCTATCTTCGCCGCGATTGTCGTTCCCGCGGGGCTGTCGACGCTCACGAGCGGCGACCCGATGGTGTCGAGGATGCTCTCTCTCACTGTGTGTTCGTACGTCGTCACGAGATAAAAAGCCGGACTACTCGACCTGTGGTGAGCCGTTAGTTTGTCTTGCCGTTGAACTTGTCGCCCTCACCGTCGAGCAGGTCGTCCGGGTCCTGCATGTCGGCGGCCGTGTCGCCCTGTTTCACCTTTTTTGCCTCCTCCTCCATCTCCTCGAGGTCGACGATCTCCTCCTCGTTTTCGAGTTCGCCCAGGATCTCCTGAATGTCGTCGAGACCGAGCATCTCGCGGGTCTCCTCGTCGAACTCGAGTCCCTCGAGGACGTGACCGTTCTCCTTTGCGTCGCTGCCCTGGAGATGTTTGCCGTACCGACCGACCAGCGAGGTCAACTCCTGTGGCAGAACGAACTTCGTGGACTCGCCCTTTCCGATCTCCTCGAGTGTCTCCATGCCACGCTCGATGACTGCCCGCTCGCCCATCGACTCGGCGGACTTCGCGCGAAGTACCGTCGAGATGGCGTCTCCCTGTGCCTCGAGGATCTGGGACTGCTTCTCACCCTGTGCGCGGATGATCTGGGACTGCTTGTCTCCCTGTGCCGCCTCGATGGAGCTGCGGCGCTCACCCTGTGCCTCGAGGATCATGGCACGACGGCGGCGCTCCGCGGAGGTCTGTTTCTCCATCGCCTGCTGGACATCCTTCGAGGGGTTGACCTCGCGAACCTCGACAGACTCGACACGGATCCCCCACTCGTCTGTCGGCTCGTCGAGTTCCGTCCGGATCTTCGAGTTTATCTCCTGTCGTTTGTTCAGCGTATCGTCCAGCTCCATGTCACCCAGCACCGCGCGCAGTGTGGTCTGTGCCAGATTTGAGACAGCCTCCTTGTAGTTGTCGACCTGGAGGAAGGCCTTCTGTGCGTCCATCACCTTTATATAAACAACGGCATCGGCGGTCACCGGCGAGTTGTCACGGGTGATCGCCTCCTGTCGGGGGACATCGAGGGTCTGGGTCCGCATGTCGAACTTGTACGTCTTCGTGACGAACGGCAACACGATGTTCGGGCCGGGTTCAAGCAATCCCTGGAACTTCCCGAAACGTGTGTACGCGCGCTTCTCGTAGGCACGCACGATGACGATACTCTGGTAGGCAGTCACCACCGCGATGAGGAGCCCGATCCCGAGCACCAGCTCGACCACGCCGGGCCCGTTGGACTGGAGCACGCCAGCAGTCTGTAACGCTTGTTCAATCATTGCATACTTATTTCGAGACGGCGGGTAAAAAGCCTTTCAGTCATCTGGCCAATCGGGCCGCAACTGCCGGCTGTTCTCGGTTCTCCGGTTGCGGGTCGACCGTCAGTACCAGTCGAGATCCGCGACAAAGGAACGAAGCATCGAGCGGGTGACGTGTGGCATACAGACGATGCGCAGTTCGTCTGCGCCGGTCTTGGAGACGCGCCAGCCGCGGTTGCGGAGTTCGTCGGTCATCGGCACCGACAGGTTCGCCGCGACGAGCGGCAACTCTGGGCCGAACACGTCGTGACCGCGGAGTTCAAGCGCGTCGGCGACCCACTCGGCGTTTGTCATCGCGCGGTCGTACTGCTCGCGGTAGCCCGCCGGCCAGAGCGCCTCCATCGCCGCGACGGCGCTCGCCACACCCGCCCCGCTGCGCGTGCCGGTCAGGGTGACCTGCGAGGCCGATTCCAGATACGGCGTGTCGATCGCGAGTTCGTCGAACAGGCTCCGATTGCGGGCGAGTAGACCGCCGGCCGGCACCGCCGCCCTGCCGGCCTTGTGCGGGTCGATTGTCATCGTGTCGATGTCGGCGTGTGCGAACTGCCAGGCGTGGTCGGTAAAGGGCAGGTAGAACCCACCCCAGGCGGCGTCGACGTGACAGAGCGCGCCGGCGTCTGTCGCGATATCCGCGAGCGCGGGTATCGGGTCGACGGCACCGTACTCGGTCGACCCGGCGACACCGACTACCGCGACGGTGTCCGTGTCCACGAGCCGTTTGGTCGCCTCGATATCGGTGCGGTGCTCGACGGTCGGTGCTGTCCGCAGTTCGACACCGAGCACCTCCGCGGCCTTCCGGAAACTGAAGTGTGCGCTCGTCGGTGCGACGATGTTCGGGTTGCCGGTGTCGGCGCGGTTGCGGGCGATACGCACCGCCTGAACGTTCGCCTCTGTTCCGCCGCTGGTGATGTAGCCTGCCGGCTCCGTGAGACCGGTGACCGTTCCGAGCATCTCGACCGCCTCGTCCTCGAGTTCCGACACTGTGGCGTACGTCCCGGGGTCGCCGGGGTTCGTGGCGAGAAACCGCTCCGCGGCCTCGCGTGCCTCCGGGTGGGGTTCCGTACACATCGACGTGAGAACCCTGTCGAAATCCTGCGGCTCGTCGCGTCCGGCCTGCTGCATACACACTAGATGGCGACGACCCTTTTTAGTGATTTCGAGAGTTCGAGGCGACACCGCAGAACCGACCTGTCACGTCACCGGACAGCCGACACCGCAAACTCCGGGAGGTTTACACCCCTGCCCACCGAACACCCAGGTATGTCGGAGCCATATCAGCAGTACATAAACGGCGAGTGGGTAGACAGCAGCGGTGACACGTTCACGAGTCGGAACCCGGCCACCGGCGACACACTCGGCACCTTCCAGCGCGGGACCGAGACCGAGGTCGATCGGGCCGTCGCCGCGGCCGAGACGGCCTTTGAGGAGTGGCGCTCGCTCTCCCGCATCACCCGCGCGGAGTATCTCTGGGATATCTACCACGAACTCCGCGACCGGCACGGGGAACTCGGGGAGATTGTCACCCGCGAGTCCGGAAAGGAGCTCTCCGAGGGAAAGGCCGACGTGACCGAGGCCTGGCACATGGTCGAGTGGGCCGCCGGCGACGCGCGTCATCCTGAGGGTGACGTGGTCCCGAGCGAGATTCCCGAAAAGGACGCCTACATGCGGCGCAAGCCCCGGGGTGTCACCGCCTGTATCACGCCGTGGAACTTCCCGGTCGCCATCCCGTTCTGGCATATGGCGGTGACTCTCGTCGAGGGCAACACCGTTGTCTGGAAGCCCGCCGAGCAGACGCCGCTGTGTGGCGAGGTGATCGCCGAGATGTTCGACGACGCCGGTGTCCCGGACGGCGTGTTCAACCTGGTACAGGGGTACGGCGACGCCGGGGCGGCGCTGGTCGACGACGACCGTGTCAGGACGGTGCTTTTTACCGGGTCCGCGGAGGTCGGCCAGCAGATTGCCGCAGAGACCGCCGCCGACTCCAGTAAGCGGGCGGCCTGCGAGATGGGTGGCAAAAACGCCGTCGTCATCACCGAGGAGGCCGACCTCGACATCGCCGTCCACGCCGCGGTGATGAGTTCGTTCAAGACAACCGGCCAGCGGTGTGTCTCCAGCGAGCGTCTGGTCGTCCACACGGACGTCTACGAGGAGTTCAGAGACCGGTTCGTCGAGGTGGCAGAGCGGGTCGCTGTCGGTGATCCCCTCGAAGAGGACACGTTCATGGGACCGCTCATCGGCACAGACCACGTCGAGAAGGTCACGAGCTACAACGACCTCGCACGCACAGAGGGGGTCGACGTGCTGGTCGACCGGACCGACCTGCCCGACGAAGAGATCCCCGACGGCCACGAGGACGGCCACTGGGTCGGGCCGTTTGTCTACGAGGCCGACCCCGGCGAACCGTTGCGGTGTACCCACGAGGAGGTGTTCGGTCCCCACGTCGCCCTGCTCGAGTACGAGGGTGATATCGAGCGGGCCGTCGAGATACAGAACAACACCGACTACGGTCTCGCCGGCGCTATCGTCTCGGAGGACTACCGCCAGCTCAACTACTACCGCGACCACGCCGAGGTCGGACTGGCCTACGCGAACCTGCCCTGCATCGGTGCCGAGGTCCAACTCCCGTTCGGTGGTGTCAAAAAGTCCGGCAACGGCTACCCCTCCGCTCGTGAGGTGATCGAGGCTGTCACCGACCGCACCGCCTGGACGCTCAACAACGACGAGGACATCGAGATGGCACAGGGGCTCTCGGCCGACATAACCACACGCGAGGACTGACCGCGGGACCCCAGCTCCATCGACACCGGTGACACCCGAGGAGCACTGTTCGGGGTAGTGACTCCCCCACCGCTCCACCGGCACCGGTACGCTGGACCGCGCCCGTGTCGGTGTCTCTGTCTTAGAGACCGGGCGACAGTGTCTTGTATCCGACAGCGGGAACCCGCACACAGAGCATGAGAGAGCAGACAGACAGCGACGGCATCGAGTCGCTCGCCGACCCGGAGACGTTGCGAGAGCGGGCCGACGTCCCCGACACGGAGGTCCGACGGACACTCGGTGAGCAGGCGTTCGAGAGTTTGCAGCGCCACTACGACAGTATCGACGGGGTCGTCCAGGTCGGCATCACGACCGACGACGGTGAACTGCTCCTGCAGGGGTCCGTGGAGTCGGGCGACTGGGCACCGCCGGGCGGGTCCGTCCGACCAGGTGAGGGCTGGGTCGACGCCGCCCGCCGGACGATGGAGACACAGACCGGCCTCGAGGTCACGGTCGACACGGTCGAACTGTACGAGCATCTGGTCTTCGAACACGAGGAGGAGTCCGGGCGACGGTTCACCGCACCGGGGGTCTCGTTCGCCGCCTCGGTGGTCGACCCCACGCCGGGATTTCTCGGTGACCCCGGCATCGTCGAGCATCCGCAGTTGCCCGACGACCACGACCAGACGTTCGCGTGGTTCGAGACGGTCCCCGGCGACGCCCGCGAGACCCACGTCGAACACATCGAGATGTTCCTAGCATGACTTTCGCTCCGGTCAACGGTCGAACCCCGCCGCGTGACCGACCATCGAACGGCGTGACCAGTCGACGGCACCCGGCCGACCGGGGCGGCGACGGCCGCGAACAGCAGGTGACCGAACCCTGGGGAGAATGACAGGGACAGCACAGGCGGTCTGGGCGAGTGTGATGGGAACACTCGCGACAGGTGTCGCCGTTCTGGCGCTCGGGATACGCTACGACGCGGACCTCCCGGCTATCGTGGGGTTCGGATTCGGTGTCGCGGTGGTCGGGTTCGTGCTCTCGGTCGGGATGCTCGGGTGGGTGTACCTGTCCGACGCCGACTCGCTGTACCTGTATCCGGCCACGGTGGCCTCGTCGTCGCTACTGCTCTTTGTCTCGGTCGACAGCATCGACCGCGTGTCGACGGGCGAGGGTGGAACCGCACTGCCGCTCACCCTTGTCGTGGCCGCACTCCTGATAATCGTGGGCATGTCGCTCGTGTTCGTCGACCAGATTCGCGCCGACGGGTGACAGTGACCGACGACGGTCAGACGCTCAGCCACGGGCGAGAGCGGCAGCGCACCGACAGCGGCTGGTCGGTGCCAGAGCCGACAGCAGCTCCGACTGTGGATGACAGCACGGGACGGCGTGATGGAGTCATCTCTCTCGCCCACGCGCTCCACCGCCGGTAGCGATCACAGACCGGCGACGTCCTCGATTGCGTCGGTGAGCGCCTGGATACTCTCGACTGTGTGCTCGCCCATATGCCCGATTCGGAAGCTCTCCTCGCCGAGTGACCCGTAGCCGCTGGAAAAGACCATGTCGTACTCCGCCGAGACAGCCTCGACGGTCTCGGCGACATCGATACCCCGGGTGTTCTCGACGCAGGTGACCGACTGCGACTCGTGCCCTGCCTCGGGAAAGAGGCCGAACTGGTCCCGTGCCCACCCGCGGGTGTACTCCGCCATCTCGCGGTGGCGCCGGTCGCGCTCCCGGTGGCCCTCCGCCAGCATGTGTTTCATCTGTACGCGATAGGCGAGCATGAGCGGAATCGCCGGGGTGGAGTGGGTCTGTCCCTTTCGGTCGTAGTAGTCGAGACAGCGCTGGAACCCACCGTACCACGAGGCCGACTCCTTTTGCAGCTCTCGCTCGTAGGCCGCGTTGCTGACCGTACAGACCGCCAGCCCTGGCGGCATCGCGAACGCCTTCTGTGTCGACGTGAAGATGGCGTCGACGTTGTGGGCGTCGATATCGATGTAGTCCCCGCCCAGACAGGAGATGGCGTCCACGATAAAGTACGTGTCGGGGTACTCACCGAGCAGGTCACCGACCGCCTCCACCGGGTTGCGAACACCGGTCGAGGTCTCGTTCATCACCATTCCGACCGCGTCGTAACCCTCGTCACTCGACTCCAGTGCGGCCCGGATATCGTCGGGCTTGACAGCCTGTCCCCACTCGTACTCGACGCGGTCGACGGTCTTTCCGAGTCGCTCGGCGACGTTCGCCTGGCGCTCGCTGAACGCGCCCGACGTCGGCACGAGCATCCGCTCGTCGACGAGATTCAGTGTGGTCGCCTCCCAGAACTCCGTTCCCGACGCGGTGAGGATGATCACCTCCTGGTCGGTGTCGAGAAACTCCTTTGTGTCCTCGACGATGGTCGTGTAGAGGTCCGTCATCCGGTCCATGCGGTGGCCGAACATCGGCTGGGCCATCGCCTCGGTGACCTCCTCGCGAACCTCTGTCGGTCCCGGCAGATACAGCGTCTTGTTAGTGTAGTCGTCGGTGTACTCGCTCTTTTTTTGCACGTGGACCACCGGTGTGGTGTACTGTACTCTCGGTGCGCGCTGTTTTGGGTGTTTTGATACCGGCGGGCGAACGTTCCGACGGATGTCCGCTCGCCGGTCGGGGTGTTCTCCTCACCAGACCTGCCTGACTCCTCGCGGCCTCCATGCCGAGCGTGTCGGGAAGACTCAGGCGTTCGAGGAGCCGTGAGTCGCTATCTCAGCAACTGTGATCCCCCGAGCAGTCCGACGACCCACACTACCGTAGCGGTACCCGCGAGCAGGACACCCAGCAGTCGGAGTCGGACGGCAGTCTGCTGGCGTGTTGCGGGGAGCGACTCCGCAACACCGGCGAGTGCGAACACGGTCCCGAGCAAGGGCTGGGCCAGCAGGCTGGTTCCGCGGGTCCAGGTGTACACCGTCACCAGATACAGGAGTCCGGCCATGCCGAGAAAGAGCAGGTTCTCCGGCCGGCCGTCGGGTTCACGTGACAGACTGCGAGTGTGCCGGGAGAAGATAGTTTCTCCACTACCCATATCTGCGTATACTGTCTGTCAGGAATATAACTGTGTCGCTCGTCACTCCAACCGGTAGCGGAGGAGCGCGGCGATACCGCCGAGGTTGGCCAACTGCCGGCCGGGATCGAACTCGCCGGAGAACACAGTCACCTCGCCGCCTTTCTGTTCGGTCGTCTCGATTATCTCGTCGGCATCAACCTCCCAGTCACCCTCGCCCGACCGCTCGGCCCGGAGACGGTCGTCCAGCACGAGCAACCGCTTGATTGCGCCGTACTCGGCGGCCCGTGCGACCTGCTCGGGGCCGTAGGCGACTTTCGCACCCTCAGCGATGCGCTGCATCAGGTCGTCGATCAGTTCGGACTCCTCGGCAATGCGTGTCTCGCGCTGTATCTCCTCGACGGCGCCGCGCTTGAGCACCTCGTGGACCCCCCGGTCGCCGACACTCGACGTGTCGACGGTGGTGACGTGCTCGGCCACCTCGGGGGCCTCCTCCTCGATGTAGCCGAGTGCGTCTGTCTTCGTGAACCCCGGCCCGGCGAGCACGATCGCGTCGACCTCCATCCGCGCCAGCACGGCCGTGAGTTCGCCGAACAGCTCCGCCCGTGGGCGTGCGTACTCGCCCTTTCCGCTGGGGCCACGGATGGAGGCCCGCTCCTCGGTGCCGTACTGTGCGACCGTGTGGACGTAGGCCTGTCCCTCCTCGACTGTGGCGACGGCGACATCGGGGTTGTCGGTGGCCTCCACCGCCGCCTCCAACCGGTCGCGCTGGTCGGGTTTGAACCGCTTCTCTATCTCGAGTTCGGTGTGCTGTTCGACGTTTATCGTATGATGCTGTTCGAGCTGGTCCTCGCGGGAGCACTCCTCGATAAGGCCGCCGACGCGCAGACGGTTGGCGAAACGGGCGAACTCGACGGTCTCGACATCGAGACCGACCCAGATGTGTTCGCGCTCACCGCCGGTGTCCCGGAGCTGGTCGTCGTTGCGCTGGATACGCCGGGTCGTGTCGCCCGCAACCCGGTCGCCCGGCTCCACGATGTGCGAGAGATGCCACAGGTCGTCGAGACTCTCCGGAACCACCGTTAGACGCTCTCTGTCTCCCTCTGCCTGCATCCGGTCGGCGATGCGCATGTGTTTGCTTCGACTGTCGTGGGTAAGTGGGTGCTGGTTGCTGGTGGGGAAACCCGCCACCGGAGTTAACTCCGCGGACGGTCTTAACAGCTCACGATCGATGCGCTCTGATGACGACCGTCCGGTCCGACTCACACGCAGGGAGGTGCTCGCGGGAGGTGTCGGCGTGCTCGCGGGCGGACTCGCCGGCTGTACCCGTGCCAGCGAGTTCGTCGCTGACCGGGTCACCGGGGAGCTGAACCTGTTCAACACGGTCGACCGGCGCCTGACCGGTTCGCTCGAACTGGTCGGCCCGGACGGGGAGACACTGCTCGACGAGCGTGTCGAACTGGCCCCCTCGTCGGGTGGGGACGAGCGCGACCCCGCGGCCATCTACGAGGGTGTGCTGGAGACGGCGGGGTCCTACCGGCTGACGCTCGATATCGATGGCGCCGGCGAACCCGGCGGGTCGACGGGGACCTACGAGATCACCGACCCCGGTGAACAGCGGTTCGTCGTGCTCCTGGGCGGGGAGTTCACCGAGGCGTTCATCTTCGTCAGGGTCATCGAGGACTTCGCCGAACTCGACGACGAGATAGAGGGCTGAGACCGACAGGTCATACTGTCGGCTGCAACTTCGTGGAACGATTCGGCACCCCGGGGTACCGAACTGTGCCATGTGCTTACAGCCGACAGTATCAGCTCCCGTCGACCCTGACAGGACCGTCGGTGTACGAGGCCTCGTCGTCGACGTAGCGAAGAAACAACGGGATGTACAGGCGGTCAAGGCGACTGTCCCGGGGCTTGACCCCAGGGTTGAAGCCGACGACACCCAACCTTTATTACGATTGAACATGAATAAATAACAATGAGTTCGATGGAGTGCTACCCAAAACTCAGAGAACGTGGGCAAGTAACAATCCCAGAAGAAGTCCGAGACGGGCTTAATCTGGAAGAAGGCGACCAGTTG
>ERZ1034569.262-NODE-262-length-20008-cov-17.440134_pt1 | contig 20008 bp, 23 predicted proteins | sample MGYA00520706_ERZ1034569 | MGnify/ENA primary metagenome ERZ1034569 (study PRJEB33760, sample SAMEA4777722) | hypersaline lake metagenome | biome: hypersaline environment; feature: brines | place: Spain | collected 2014-08 | depth 0 m ...
GGAGATCATCGACGAGGTGTCGATCCCGGTGATGGGGAAGTCCCGGATCGGCCACGTGAAAGAGTCGGAGATCCTCCAGGCGTTGGGCGTCGACATGGTCGACGAGAGCGAGGTGCTCACGCCCGCCGACGACCGTTACCACATCGACAAACGGGAGTTCACCGCGCCGTTCGTCTGTGGCGCGCGCAACCTCCAGGAGGCGTTGCGCCGCGTGAACGAGGGGGCAGCGATGATCCGGACGAAGGGTGAGGCCGGTACGGGCGACGTGAACCAGGCCGTCCACCACCAGCGCAACATCAAGGGCGCGATCCGGGAGCTAAACGGGATGAACCGCGACGAACGCGAGAAGTGGGCCCGCGAACACGAGGCGCCGATCGACCTGGTCCACGAGACGGCCGAACTCGGCCGGCTCCCGGTCGTCAACTTCGCGGCCGGCGGGATCGCGACGCCCGCCGACGCGGCGCTGATGATGCACCACGGCTGTGACGGGATCTTCGTCGGCTCCGGCGTCTTCGGCGCAGAGAACCCGGAGGCGATGGGGACGGCAATCGTCGAGGCGGTCAACAACTGGGACGACCCCGAACGCCTCGCGGAGATCGCCCAGCGCGCCGGCGACGGGATGCAGGGGGACGCCAACGCCGACCTGCCCGAGGAAGAACAGCTCCAGACGCGCGGCGTCTAAGCCGTCGACCGCTCCGTCGACCGACTCCTGACGGCCGGCCCGGCGAACGACGAGCGAGAACGACAAACGATTTATCGAGGTGTGCGTTACTCCGACACAGATGGCGGTCCCCCTCCAGAGCCAGTTCGTCGACGAGATGCCGGCGGTCCTCCGGTCGTTGCTCGACTCGGAGTTCGCACTGCTTACGTTGCTCGCCGTGTTCGTGTTGGAGGGGGCGATGTTGATGTACTTCATGCCCTCGGAGCTGATCGTTCCCGGGAGTCTGGTGTTGCTCGGGACGGAGCCGGCGACCATCGCGGGCGTGATCGGCGTCGCGGTCTGCGGTGCGACCGTCGGCCAGACGGCGTTGTTCCTGCTCGCGAAACGCGGCGGTCGGGAGTATCTCCTCGAGAAACGGTGGTTCCGGGTGAGCGAGGAGTCGCTCGACCGGTTCGACGGTTGGTTCGACCGGTGGGGGGCGGTCGTCGTCCCGGTGTCGAACACACTCCTGTTCACCCGCGGGATGTTGACCGTGCCGGCGGGGCTGTCGGAGTTGGAGCCGCGGCGGTTCGTCGTTCTGTCGGCGGTCGGGACGCTGTCGTTCGAACTGTTGTTGGCGGGCGTCTACGTTCTCGGTGTCGACGCGTTGGAGGGTGTGTTGTTCTGATCGCGGGCCAGGCGGTCGCGAGCACACCCCGTCGGCGGGCACAAGCTTCAGGACGACACGACGAGACCGGCGGGTGTGCCCGGACACGCCTTCTCCGCCGGCGACACGGTGACACTCCGGACGGTCGAGCCAGAAGACGACGACTTCCTCGCCCGACACCGGAACGATCCGTCGATCAGACGGCCGAACGGGGAGTACGACCCGATAACCGGCGCTGACGTGGTCGACTACCGCGAGTCGGCCGAAGACGGGGTGACGCTCCTCGCGTGTGTCGCGGAACGGCCAGTCGGACTGGTCTTCCTGTTCGACGAACGGCCACGGGCCGGGATCGCCGAACTGGGCTACTGGATCGCCCCCGACGAGCGCCGACAGGGGTACGCCACCGAGGCCGCGCGACTGCTCTGTGCACACGCGTTCCGGGAGCGAGCCCTGCGGAAACTCGTCGCACACGCCGTCGCCGGCAACGACGGCTCGCTCGCGGTGCTCGACACGCTGGGGTTCACCGAGGAGGGGTGTCACCACCGGGAGTTGTTCGTCGACGGCGCCTACCGTGATCTCCGGCGGTTCGGGCTGTTCACCAAGGCGTTCGACGCCGACCCACACGAGACGGGGTGACCGACAGTCGACGACAACGAGAGTGGGTGACCGACAGTCGACACGAACGACCCGGGGAGCGTGAGCCGACACGAACGACCCGGGGAGCGTGAGCCGACACCCAGCGGTTGTGTCCGACCAACGCGACACCGCCGAACGTTTAGTCACGAGTCAGGTGAAAATCGGTGTGTGAACAGGCGTCGTCTGCTCGCCGCTCTCGGCACCGCCGGGCTCGCCGGCTGTCTGGGTGGCGACGGTGGAAGCACATCGATGGGTGCCGACTCGGGGGGTGAGCCGACCGAGACCGAGTCGCCGGCGTCGACCGCTGACACGCCGGGCGGGGCGGTGAGCCTCCCCGATCACCCGATTGCGACGGAACTGGCGGCACAGCCGCGGTACGGCGGGTTGGACGGCCACCTGATCGTCGCCTTCGAGGACCCCTCCTGTCCCCGGTGTGGTGCGTTCCACAGACAGGTCGTCCCGGAGGTGCGCGACAAGCTGGTCGAGCCCGGGAAGGCGGCGTTCGTCTTCCGGAACTACCCGGTTGTCTACGCGTGGGGCGGGCCGGCGACACAGGCGTTGGAGGCGACGTTCGCCCGCGACGAGTCGGCGTTCTGGGGGTTGCTCGACTACTACTACCGGAACCAGAGCCGGCTGTCGGTCGACACCGTCTCCCGGCTGACGGAGTCGTTTCTCGCGGGCACCGGCGTCGACGAGACGGCCGTCGTCGCCGACGCTGAGAACAAGACGTACGACGACGCGGTCCAGACGGACCTCGACGCCGCCGAGGCCGGCGGTGTCGGCCGGACGACCCCGGCGGTCGCTCTCTTCCGAGACGGGGGGTTCGTCACCACCGCTAACGGGAGCGTGAGCTACGACCTGATCGCGAACACGCTCGGGGAGGCGTAGATGGCCCGCGGACTCGCTCGGCTCCCGACCGGTCGCGGTGACTGGCGGCTGATGGCCCGGACCGCGCGGCTCGTTCTCTCGGTGCCGACGTACGCCGTCGTGGCGGTCGTCGCGGCCGTCGCCGCGCTCACTCTGTTCGTCGCGTCGTTGAACGTGCCGTTGGTGTCCAGTGTCGTCGTCGGCGGGTCGCTCCCGCTGGTCAACCGGCTGCGGGTGCTCTTGGAGTTGTACCCGTTCGTCGGCACCTCCTTCGGCACGGCACAGGGTGTGTTGCTCCTTGTCGTCGCGGCGTTGTCGGGTGTGGACGTGTCGATGGCCGTCTACCACCTCCGTGAACACGGGCTCTCGCTCCAGACCGGCGGGACGAGTCTCGCAGGTGTCGTTCTCGGCACGCTCGGTGCCGGCTGTGCGGCGTGTGGCTCGGCGGTGTTGCTGGGCGTGGCCTCGCTGCTGGGTGTCGGCTCCTCGCTCCTCTTCCTGCCGTTGGACGGGTTGGAGTTCGCGCTCGGTGCGCTGGTCGTGCTCTTGTTGTCGATCTACTGGCTGGCCGACGGGATGCGCGGCGGCCGGGTGGCCGGCTGTCCGGTCGACATCTGAGCGGTGGGTGCCGTCGGGTGATTCGCTCGGATCGGGTGTTGCCGACCGGCCCGTCTTGCGTCGGGTGCCGTCCGTGTGGCCACGCCCGGCGGCCCGACTCACCTGTTCGGCGACCACGTCGTTCAGCTTTGACCAGATAGACGACCCCGAGCACGTACAGCTGCCGGAGCGTTGCGGCCACCGACTGGCGCCCCCGACCGGTCTGTGTGGCGACCAGCCGCGGCGGCCGGAAGACGGCGTCAAACAGTCCGACGACGATCCCCCCTACGCGTGCCATCGTCCGTCTGCTGTCGCCACCTCGAATTAAAGCTGCCTCCGACTCACCGCCCTGGTGTCCGCCCGCTCAGCTCCGTCACCAGCTGTTCGACCCGTTCGATCACCGCCTCCGGGGCGGCGGTCGCGTCCACCTCGACGAACCGTTCCGGCTCCGCCTCCCGGAGTCGGCGGTAGTTGCTCGCCACCGCCGACAGGAACCCCGCCCGTTCGAACTTGTTGTCCGCCCCCGCGCGCTCGGCGGCCGTCTCCGGGTCCAGTTCCAGATACAACGTTGCGTCCGGCTTGCGGGTGAACGCGCGGTGGATTCCCTGGACGTACTCTAACGGGCGGTCGAGCTCCGTCTCGGCAAGACTCGCCGCCTGGTAGGCGTACCGGGAGTCCGTGTACCGGTCGGAGATCACGAGCCGGTCGTCCGCCAACGCCGGCTCGATCACGTCCGAAAGGTGTGCCGCGTGGTCGGCCGTGTACAGGAACAACTCCGCCAACGGGTCGGCGTCGTCGTCCGTCAGCGAACGGTTCACGGCTTCCCCGTACCACGACTCCGTCGGCTCGCGGGTAAACACCGCGTCCGGGTAGCTGTCCTGGAGCGCCTCCCACACCGTCGTTTTCCCGCTCCCGTCGAGTCCTTCGAGCGTGATCAGCATCTCTCTGCGTGTTCGACAGCCGCGGTTAAGCGGTTGTGGGTCGCCGCGGCGCGTGGCGCCGGCGACGAGTGACCGTCGTCCGCCTCCCGATCACTCCCTCTCGGTCACCCACCTCTCGATCACTCACCTCTCGGTCACCCGGTCGAGGCGTCGGTCTCCGTGAGCCGGTTCACCGACTCGGAGACGGTCTCGATCCGGTCGCGTTGCTCGGCGTTGGCGGCCGCGAGCCGGCGGACACCCTCCGACACCGACCCGACCGTGTCGGTCGCCTGCTCGACGATGGAGGCGACCTCCTCCGTCGAGGCCGCCTGGTCGTCCGTCGCGCGGGACACCTCCGCGACCCCGGCGGCGGCCTCCTCGGTGGCGTCGTCGATCTGGGTGAGCGTCTCCAGTGCTCGTTCCACCTCCTGGACCCCCTCCTCGACCCGTTCGTTCGTCTCGTCGAGACTCGCGACCGTCTCGGCGGCGTCCGACCGCACCTCCGCGACCGTCTCCTCGATCCTGGCCGCCTGTTGTTGTGACTCCTCGGCGAGGTTCTTCACCTCGTCTGCGACCACCGCGAACCCGTCGCCGGCCTCGCCCGCCCGAGCGGCCTCGATCGAGGCGTTCAGTGCCAACAGATTCGTCTGGTCCGCGATGTCGTCGATCACGTCGACCACCGCGTCGATCTCCTCGATCCGGTCGGCGAGCCGTTCGACGTCTGCCGACACCGTCTCCGTCGACGCCTCGATGTCGGACATCGTTTCGAGCGCCCCGTCGGCCGCCTCGCTCCCCTCCTCTGCCAACTCCGCGGCGCGCTCACTCGTCGACGCGACGGAGGCGGTCGTCGACGCCACCTCCTCGACGGTCGCGCTCAACTGGGCGACCTCGTCGGAGACGCTCTCCATCGACTCGACGGCGTCGTCGGCGTCCGCCTCGATCGCCTCGGCCTCCTGTGCGACTTCGTCGGCGTTGCTCCGCAGATCGTCTATCGGTTGTTCGACATCCTCCGAGACGCTGCGGGCCAACGACTGTGCACGCTCCCGTTCTGCCTCGGCTTCCTCGTTGTAGGAGTCGATGTATGTGTCCATCACCACCTGTTGGTCGAGCAACATCAGCTTCAACGCCGACATCGTCCGGTCGACGACCTCGTCGACCGCCTCGCGAACCACCTCGTCACGGGCGGCGACTGTCGTTTCGTCGTGTTCTTCCTCCGTCACCCCATCTTCCTCTCCGGTCGCCCTGTCTCCGTCCTCGGTCGTCCCGTGTGTCCCCTCACTCAGATCGGGTATCTCCGCCGTTGTGTCACCGTCGGATACGCTCCCGTGATCCGGTTCGTCGCCTCCGGACACGCTCTCGTCGTCGCTGCCGGACAGGCTCTCCCCGTCTGGCCCGTCGCCACCCACGGCTGACCCGTCCTCACTGGCCGTCTCCCCGCCGTCTGTCCGGGCCGTCACCTCGTCGAGAACGTCCTCGGCAATCGCGTCGAGTACCCCGCGGTAGTAGACGGAGTACCCACCGAGGTAGAACCGCGGCCCCATCTCGAGCATGTCGTGGATTCGGCCGATCCGCGCCCGGTTGGCAAAGTACGCCTCTCCGTACTCCCCACCGCCGAGATCCCGGAGGTACGCCGCCTGTGAGGCGCGCAACGGCCCGCCGCCTTTCGTCGAACTGTCGAGGATCGACTGACCCTCTTCGAAGGATTCGAGGTGGTCGTAGAACTCCTCGGCCACGTCGTCGGCGATCTCGTCGAACGTCTCTGCCATCCCCGCCAACCGGTCGGCGTCGGCCTCGTCGAACTGCGTGAACGACTTCCGCCACGCAATCTCCGCCTCGTCGATCCCGATGTTGTCTGCCAACGCCGCCCCGTCGACCCCCTGTCTGTCCGTGTCCGTGATCTTCGTGTCGTCTACCATGGCAGTGGTCGCAACGATTCTCTACGGACGGAAGAAACTACCGCGCGACTGGTTTTTTCGGTGTCGGGTCGAAATATCACCGACGCGACCGCCTTGCGATACGCGGCGCCGTCACTCCTCGACGCGCACCGACTCGACCTCGACGGGATCGCGTGGAGCGTCGTTGCGGTCGGTCTGGACGTTGCCGATTTCCTCGACAGTGTCCATCCCGTCGACGACCTCACCGAAGACGGCGTGTTTGCCGTCGAGGTGGGGTTGCGCGTCCAGTGTGACGAAGAACTGCGAGCCGTTCGTGTCCGGACCGGAGTTGGCCATGCTGAGCACACCGGCGCCGTCGTGTGTCAACTCGTCGTGGAACTCGTCGTCGAACTGGTAGCCCGGGCCGCCCCGTCCGGTGCCGGTCGGGTCCCCACCCTGGATCATGAAGTCGTCGATGATCCGGTGGAACTTGATCCCCTCGTACAACGAGTCACCGCGGATCTCGCCGCTCTCCGGGTCCTCCCAGGTGTTGGTATCCGGCGCTGGCGCCGCGTCTGCGGCTGGGTCATGTCTGGCCAGCCCTAGGAAGTTCTCTACCGTCTGTGGTGCTCGGTCTGCGAACAGCTCGGCAGTGAACGTGCCGTGTGTCGTCTCGAAAGTTACCTCGGGGTTGCTCATCGACTCCGACTCGGCGGGCCAGCCCGTTAGTCGCTTCGGCTCCCTCCGACAGCTTCCTCGGGACCGCTCCAGAACGGTCGTCGCTCCTCGGGCGTGTGCTCACACCGACTCCGTGCGCCCGGCGACCGCGCACTCACACCGACACCACGGCCGCATCGAGCTTACAGCAGCGACAAGGAGAAAGCCCACCCGTTTACGGGTGGGATGAATCCGACAACCTGGGAACGTATCTCCGTTTCTGCTAACGGGAGTTTTATACACATTGAGTCTGTACGCATGACTGGACTGAGGCGGCTCAGCCGCCCAACTAAACGGATAATATCGGATTCAGCCCAAGCTACGTTCGAAAGAACCCCTTTCGAACCGCTGGCAGTGGGTTCCGGGCAGAAAGTAACTCTGACTCCCAGTATGGGATAGGAGTAACGGCGGCTTGGCCCTGCCAGGAGTCTGGTCATGCGACCAGGCTGCGAACCTGAAACTCCCACCCAAGCGGTGCCGTGCCGTGGGAATCCCATCCGACGGGGTGGGAGGAGGTCAACCCCGTGGTGACCGCGTGCGGCTGCGTTCGGTGTCTTCTCCCGTGTACTACACTTTCTGCGGAGCGTATTCCACCCGATTCTGCGTTTTCCGAAACCCGACGATCTTTCTATGCTTGAGTATTCGGGGCGGGTTTTCACAAGACTTCAGAAGTATTAACTGCGGTGGGACGGACCAGTCGTCAACCATGACGACAGAGACGACGAGCGAGGCGCCGGTCGACGCAGTTCGACGCGTGTTGTCCGCCAGCGGTGACGGCGAGAAACCACGGTATCTGATCAACCCGACACGGGAGTTCCTGTTCGCGTTGGCCGTCGCCGGCACAGATGGGGAGCCGTCGCCGCCGGTTCGTGTGTTGGGTCGCCGCGAGACGCTCCGCGATCTCCGGCAGGACTTCCTGATGGGGAGTCGGATCGCGAACCTGATCGAGACGGGCGCCGTCACGCTCCGGGAGGCAGAACTCCACGACGAGACGCCGATGGTCGTCGGCCGCGACGCCGTCCACGCGCTCGTGCTCGTCGAGGAGACGGCCGGCAGTGTCTCTGCGGGCGCGGGGACGTTCCACGACGACGTTCGTGCGGCGTCTGCGTCGCTGTGGGGTGACGCCGACCGGTACCACCTCCGCACACCGGCGTTGGCGGCGCTCCGCCGGTCGATGACCGCGGACTTGGGCGAGGGGTTCCGTGATGGGTTCGAGACCGCACTCGACGTGGTCGCCGGGCTCCGCGACCGCACCGAGTTCCACGAGGTCCGGGCCGCGTTGGTCGTCGCCGCCGAACGGGAACTGCTCCACTACAACGTGAGCCGCTGGGGTGAAGACTCCGGGCTCGCCTCGACGGCCTCCTTCTCCCGACACAAGACCGACCTGGAAGACGAGGGGGTCGTCACCACTGAGAAGGAACCCGTCCAGATGGGTCGCCCCCGACAACGACTCCTGCTGACCGACGAGTACCGCGAGATCGCCGACGAAGAGGGTGTCGCGACGTTGCTCTCGCGGACGGCGACCTGAGTACTCACTCGCTGCCGGCCGCGTGGACGTACCCCACCGCCACGACCGGCACCGCCGTCACCAACGTGACGCTGTTGACGACGAACGCGAACACGGCCGGGAGAACGGCCTGTCCGAGGAGTCCGGCTGTGGCGGCGTGGACGACCAGCGTCACTACCACTCCGAGACAGGCGGCGGCGAGCCGCTGGCTGACCCCGTCGCGTCGCCACACCACACCGACGAGCAACGCTGTCGCCACCGGCAACGTCGACAGTGTGGTCGGCACCGCCATCACCAACCGCGTGCCGAACGCCGCGGCGGTCGACCCAGTGGACGCCACGACGTTCCCGGGCGCAAACTGGACGAGCCGAACGACCGCCAACTGCACGACTGTGAGCCCGCCGATCACCCCTGCCGCACGCCACGAGGTGAGCACGTCCCGCCGCTCCCGCACCGCTCCGAATCCGATTACCCCGCCTGCTACACAGAGGTAGGTGACTCCCAGTCGTTGGAGCGCCGGACTCACCGTCAGCGAGAGATAAAACCCGATGAAGCTCCCGACAACCGCGGCCGCGTTCGCGGGTGAGACGACGTAGTGGACGCCGTCCCGAACAACGACCGGCGGCACGTCGAACCTGAACAGCCCGGGAGGAGATGTCTCGTTTGCCAGTGTGTCTGTGGCGGTGACGGTCGCCTCCCCCTCCTCGACGACGCGCTGTACCTCGGGTGACGCGTCGGCGTACGCCACACCCAGCTCGTCGACGATCCGGTCGGCAGTGACCGACCGGAGTCGGAGGGTGAACGTCCCGTCCGTCTGTCGGCCGGGGTTCAGCCGGTAGTACGCCCCCTCGTAGACAGCGTAGGTGGTGTCGTTCTCGACCCGCGAGAACGGCCCGTCTGCGTCGACGGTCACTGTTCTGCCGGTGGCCGCGCGGTCGAGCTGCCGTCGTGCAGTCTCGTTTTCTTTTGCGACGCTTGTAAGATTCGTCACCGCGTTGCTCCGGTGTGCGAGCACGTCTGGCTCCTCGCCGGGATCGAACGCGACCGCCTCGTATCTCCGTGTGTCGTCCGGAATCGGCGCTGCCAGCGGGACGGCCGCGAGCAACGCGCCGAGCACCACGACGACGAGGAGGGTCTTCGTCGGGCGGGTGAACACGGGTTGTGGCTGTGTCAGCGCCGGTGTAAACCCACGGATCGTGTCTCCGGCAGCGGGGGGCGGTCCGTTCCGAGAGCCGTCTCGTGGGCTACTCCTCACTCGGATCGCTCAGTTCGAACGACAACTGCCCGCCGACGCCGACGACGACCGCCGTCGCGTCCGCCAACGACAGTTGCTCGGTCAGTTCTCCCTCGTCGTTCCGGGCGGTCGCGCTCACCGTCCCGGTCGCGCGCAGCCGGTTGTGGTAGGTGGCGTCGCTGCCGGTCGTGAACGTCCGTTGTGTCTCGAAGACGACCGCCCCGTCGCGGGTGAACCGCACGCCGCCGGTCGTGTCGTGACCCCCCACGAGTCGCACGTCGACGCGACCGCCGCCGACGAGTTCACGCGGCGCCTCGACTGCAGCCGCCGAGTGAAACTGCGGTTCGACACCGAGCGTCACGGAGAGTGTCTCCTCTCCCGCCCACTCGTAGACGGTCGTCGACTCGTCGTGTGTCACCCGGACCGTGACTGTCTGGTTCGGCTTGACGCGGAATCCCGTTCCGACACTCGCACGCGGCGGGACGGTCGCCCGGGTCTCCCGCCGTCTCTCGTCTGTGTCGACCAACGTGATCTGCACCGTTCGTGGCTCGGCGGTCGGGTTGTACAGGTCGACGCCGACGGGGTCGGGCTCGAAGCCACGCGGACGGTTGCAGCCGGCGGTCACCGCGGTGAGGGCGCTCGCGGCGAGTACGTCTCGTCGTGTCGTCGAGAGGCCGGCTCTACCGACGGTCTCGGAGTCCCCCTCACGACCGCGGTCCGAGAGCCACTCACCGGACATCATCATTTCTCAGAACCTCGAACGACAGTTCGTCGTCCGCGCTGGCGAACACTGCGACTGCGTCGGTCAACGACAGCCGTTCGGTCACCTCGGTATCCTGCCTCTGTACCGTCGCGGTCACCTCTCCCGTCGCGTCGAGTCGGTCGTGGTACCTGACTGATCTGTCGGCGGCGTACGTGCGTTCTGCCTCGAAGACGACTTTCCCGTCCCGGGCGATCTCGACTGCTCCGACCAACTCCGGCGCGAACTCCAGTCGAACGTCGACGCGACCACCCCCCGGACGTTCCTCGCCGGCGGTTCCTGGTGGAACGAACCGTCTGTCTGGGCCCAACACTACGTCGAGTGACGACTGTACGTCCCACTCGTAAACTGTCGTCGCGTCGTCGTGTGTCACCCGCACCTCGACCGTTTGGTCTCTCAGGACATCCTCGTGTAACGCGAGCGTCGCACGTGGTGGGACCGTGACCTGTTCGTCAACTGGCTCCCTCTCGGCACCGATCACGACCACCTGTACGTCACGGGAGCGTGCGGTGGGGTTGTACAGTCTGATTCCGGCGAGACCACGTGCGACACCCCGCGAACTGAGACAGCCACTCGTCGCTGTTGCTGTAATGAGTGTCGCGGCGAGTACGTCTCGCCGTGTTCTCTCCCCAGAACTTCTCGAACTGTGGAGGCTGTCCGGTAACATGCTCTGATTGTTCTTTGTATAGATAAACAAATGTTGTGTTAGTTGGATTAGACCCGATAGTTACTCTACACGAACTGTTGTGTAGAGTGCGGCTCTCCAACTCCCCCAGTCCAGGTGGTGATCCGTGTAGTCCCAGGTGTCATGGACCACAAGCTCGTCACCACCCTCGTTGTACCCGACGACGGTCATAGTGTGATCGTCATAGTTCCCACTCTTGTCATCTGGACTACCACCATCCGTCACACTGAACAAGAACGGTTGGCCGTCGTCAATTTCCCGTATCGGAAGGTTCGGATGCGTTGAAACGCTCACGTTCTTTCCACTGTATGAATTTATCCCGATGTCGAAGTTGTTAAACCCATCATCAATGTCCGTCGGGGTTGTCGTTCCGCTGGAGTCCGTGTTCATTGTTCTGTGCAACTCGTCGACGTACTCGTGTTTCTTTTCGCCACTCGTCTTCCCTTCATGATATGCAACTACCATTGACCCTGCAACTGGGGAACATCCGTCCCAGTAGTCCCAAGGATCAGGATCGTCTTCGGCTTCATCACCTGGCACTGACCACGCCGGAACACCCCACAGTTGATTGAAACTACTAGTTGTGGTCACTCCACTGGTTGACGGCGACGACTCCATCGTGTCCGGATTGACCCCACTCAACGGTGCCGCACGTCCGTTCCGAACGTTCACTCCGCGGCCGTCTGCGAGTTCGACGCCGTACTTCACGCCGCCGTGGTAGAGCAGCCGACCAGTCGGCCGCCCGCCACGCCCTCGGGCGCGAGCCTTCGTCGCCGCGACGTGGTCCTGTGGCGGGCTCGCGGTGCTGTACTCGATCACGTCCGCCCACCCGGGGCGTGCGCCGGCCGTGACGTAGCCGACCGTCTCGCCACGACTCTGCACCGGGAAGGAGTACGCCGCCGCGAGGTACTTCGGCCCGCGAGCGGCGTTGCGGGCGTGGAACGTCGTCGGCCGCCCCAGTGTTGCACCCCGCCAGTCGGCGAACTTCTCGCGTCCCGCGACACGCTTGACCGTCTGTGCTGCTGCGTCTCGCGCGTCACCCACCGACACCGTGTCGCCGCCGGCTGCCGACGCTGTCCCGACGGCACCTCCCGAGAGACCGACTGCACCGATCGTCTTGAGCACGTTTCGTCTGGTCTGAGAGTATCTTTCTTCTCTCATTGTGAGATACACTGGCTGACTCTCAATACAAATAGGTGCCGATACGACGAACTCTAGTTCGATTCACAGTATCACTTCGCTGAGACTCCCGAACCTCCTCCCAGTCGACGGGACGACACCGCGGCTGTCAGCTCACCGAGTCGTTCGGCCGTCTCACTCGCAGTACGCGACACTGTCTGGGTCGCTCACCGCCGGCCCTTGGGAGTGGTCTGGCCCTCACTGGGTCGCCAGCCGGTCGTACAGTTCCAGCACGCGGTCGAAGTACGCCTCCGTCATTTGCCGTGTCATTCTGTCTGGACGCCCGCGAAGTAATAAATCCACAGACTCGCCCGCCCGGGGTTGCCGCCCGCTCGCTCCGTCCCCCCGGCGTTCCACGCAGTTTTTAATTGGTGTCCCTCCTACGACACCCACGACATGAGTCGACCGTGGGAGTCGTGGGACCACGTGCTGAAGGTGGACCCGGACAAACAGTTGTACGGCGACGAGACGTTCGCCGATGTCTGTCGGACGGGCACCGACGCCATCGAGATCGGGGGCACCTTCGACGTGACCGCCGAGAAGATGGAACGAGTGATGACCGCGTGTGCGGAACACGACGTGCCACTGTATCAGGAGCCGTCGAACCCGGCCGTCGTCGTCGAAGACGAGGCGTTGGACGGCTATCTCGTCCCGGTCGTACTCAACGCACAGGACCCGTTCTGGATCACGGGCGCACACAAAGAGTGGGTTCGGATCGACGACGACGTCGACTGGGACCGGACGACGACGGAGGCGTACATCATCATGAACCCGGACGCCGACGTGGCAGAACTGACCGACGCCGACTGTGACCAGTCGCCCGCGGACGTGGCGTCGTTCGCCCGCACGGCCGAGCGACTGCTGGGACAGGAGATCGTCTACCTGGAGTACTCCGGCACGTTCGGCGACCCGGAGGTCGTCGCGGCCGCCGGGGAGGCGACTGAGGCGTCGACGTTGTTCTACGGCGGCGGGATCGGGGACTACGACAGCGCCTACCAGATGGGGCAACACGCCGACGTTGTCGTCGTCGGCGACCTGATCCACGAGGCCGGCGCCGACGCCGTCCGCGAGACCGTCGAAGGTGCCCGCGACGCCAGCGCGGAAGCCGTCGAACCCCGCTCCGAGTGATTACGGTCGACAGGCTCGACTCCCCGGCTCCCTGTTCGTCAGCCTCTGACCACCGCCCAATAACACCCCGACAGCTCTCGCCGTGTCGATCCCGAACACGGTCACGACGGTATCCACAGGGTCGGCGAGACTCGACGGTTCGCGGACGGAACCGTGGAACTGGCCGATCAGACGGCTATTCTCGTCGTTGAACCGCAACGTCGAACTCGCCCGGACAGCCGGCACCCGACGGCGGGGAGTGACCTTGTCGATCGTGTACTCAGCGGTGCCGGTTCAGCCGGTCACGTAGTCGTTTCGCGGCCTGTCCGGCGGCGCGGTAGAACCCATCTTCGTCGGCGCCTTCGCCGGCGAAGATGATCCCGCGCGAGGAGTTGACCAACCCGACGCCGTCGGCCAACCCGTGCTCGACGGCTGCTTTCGCGTCCCCGCCCTGCGCGCCGACACCGGGAACGAGAAACGGCACGTCCACCGCCTCGCGCAGTGTTTCGAGTTCTTCGGGTGCGGTCGCGCCTACCACCAAGCCGACGTTGTCGTGGTCGTTCCACTCCGCCGCGAGGCCGGCCACCCGACGGTACACCGGCTCCCCGGAGTCGAGTTCCAGCTCCTGGAGGTCGGCGGCGCCGCCGTTCGAGGTGCGACAGAGGACGAACACACCCTTCTGGTCGCGCGAGAGAAACGGCTCTAACGAGTCGCGACCCAGATACGGGTTGACAGTGATCGCGTCCGCCTCGTCGAGTAGGTCGGCGTACTGCCGCGCGGTGTTGCCGATGTCGCCCCGTTTCGCGTCGAGGAGCACGGGCACGTCCTTCCCGTGGGCGTACGCGATGGTCTCCCGGAGCGCCCGCCAGCCGTCGGCGTCCTCGTAGAAGGCGACGTTCGGCTTGTAACAGGCGGCGTACTCGTGGGTGGCGTCGATCAGCCGGCGGTTGAACCCCCACCGTGGGAGATCGTGATCCGCGAGATGCTGCGGGAGTCGGTCGGTGTCGGCGTCGAGTCCGACGGAGACGACGGTGTCGTGGCGCTCGATCCGGTCCGCGAGGCGGTCGAAGAAGGCGTCTGGCACACGTGTGGCTGGGGTGGCCGGCGTGTAAGCGTTCTCGGTTCGACGTCTGCAGTTTCGTTGTTTGCCCAACGTTAACAACGCTGTCACCGAACGGTCGCAGTCGGGGCCAGAACAGTGGGCCGGAAGATAGATCGACTCTCTCTGTCAGAACCCGATGTCCAACGACAAGAGTAGTCTAGAATACCAAAAATACTTCAAGTAAGCCACTTCTCAGTCCGTCTGAGTGGACCGCGGCGACAACGGTGACGACTGGAAAGCACGCTTCATCCCCGGTCACCGAGCGACACCGCTTTCGATCAAGATGCTTCTCGGGTTCACTGTGTTCGTCGTCCAGACCGCTATCGGGCTCGTAGTAACAGAGAATCTTTCGTTCTTCCTGAACAGACCGACGCTCACGACTGTCGGAGTAGCAGGGCTCGTAGTCCCACTACTGCTGTGGATGGCGATGGATCTCGGAAGGGGGATCAAAAGAGAGCGTCTGAACGAGCAGGAAGACGCACAGCACCCGGGGCGGTCGCTGACAGATCGACAACGAACCGAGGTAGAGAACATCTGTCTCCGTCTTCTCCAGGAGACGGGACAGAGCCACACGTCGGACGCGATTGTGGCGGCGATTCTCGACAGTCACACCGACCCGGACGATTCACTTGACGGGCTCGGTCTGACCGATCCAGAACTGCGAGAGCGGCTGAGAGAGCAACAGAGGAAGAACCAAGAGGATGCACCACAAACACAGCGTTACGAAGCAGACCAGCGGGAACACGAGTCTGAGAAATAATGTCGCGAGAACGTCAATCACCCAGCCTCTTTCGCGTCCTCGCCGGAGAGACACTGGTGGAGTACACTGCCGCGGCAATGGTTGCCGGAGTCGTCGTCGGTAGCTTGTACTTACTACTCCCTGCAGACGAGATCTCTGTACTCCTCGTAGCGTTCGGCTGGTCGACGCTCTCGCTTGCGCTGTATCTCTCGTACGCACTTTCCACAGAGAGCCGGAGAGACGTATAAATTAGCGACAGAACGACAGAGACGCTCGGAGTCTTGGCGACTGTTCGGGTGCCGGTCGACTCGGTCTTGTCACAACATTTCGTCGATGTGCGTGCCGATCTCGTCGATCCGGGTCGTCTGTGCGTTCGTCTCGTCGGCGATCTCGTCGGCCTTGCGGGACACCTCGCGGGCGGTGTCTGCGGTCTCCTCGACCATCGTGGCCACCTCCTCCGTCGAGGAGGCCTGTGAGTCGGTCGCGTTCGCAACTTCGGTGATCCCGTCGTCCACCTCGGAGACGGCAGTGCCGATCTCGTCGAGAATGTCGATGGCGTTCTGGACGGCGTCGGCACCGCGTTCGACCTGTTGGTTGCTCTCCTCGATGGTGTCGACGGCGGCGGCGGTGTCCGACTGGATCGCCGTGATCGTCTCCTCGATCTCGGCGGCGCGGTCCTGTGACTCCTCGGCGAGACTCTTCACCTCGTCGGCGACGACCGCGAACCCGTCCCCCTCCGCCGACCGTGCGGCCTCGATGTTGGCGTTCAGCGCCAACAGGTTTGTCTGGTCTGCGATGTTGTCGATCACGGTGACGATCTCGCTGATCTCGTCGACGCGACTCTGGATCGTCTCGACGCTCTCGGCGACGTTGGCGGCGGCGTCGTAGATCCCGTCCATCGCGTCTTCCACCTCGCCGGCGGCCGCCTGGCCGTCTTCGGCGAGACTCTCGGCTTGTTCACTCGCGGTCGCGACCTGTTCTGCGGAGGCGGCGACCTCCTCGACACTAGCCGAGAGGTTCGCGACCTCTTGGGTCACCTCCTGCATCGACTCGGCCTGTTCGTCGGTCAGATCGGAGATCTCGGTCGTTCGCGTGCTGATCTCCTCGGAGGAGTCGCCAACCTCGTCGAGCGCCTCCCGGACCAGTTCGAGTGTCGCCCGGTCTACCTCGGCGCCGCCGGCCCCTTCTCCCGTGCTCGAAGCCATGCTCGTGTCTGACCGAGAGCCCCAGCCGTATCAAACGTCTGTTCCGAGTATCGCGGCTGATTCCTGTCGCCGTCCCGACGACTGTCTCTGCGGCCGTCGTCCGGAGACGTTCGAACCGACACCCGACACGCTCAGGCGGCGCACACCGACGCGTTTAGGCGTTGCTCGCCCGTACCGTGAGGTATGAGCGAACGTGGACTGAGCGACCAGTACAACCGCGCTAGCCCGTGGCCGTTGTTCGTGGCGCTGGGGCTCCCGGTGTCGGAGGTGGGCGTTCTGTTGGGGTTGTTCCCCGTCGCGGTCGCCGGGCTCCTGTTGTTCTGTGGCAGTGTCGCCGGGATGCTCGCGGAGTCGGGGTACGCCGAAACGCCGTGGCCCGCGACCGTCGCCTTGGGCGTTGTCTGTCTGGGTGTCGGCGCCTGGTTCACCTTCGGCGGACCAGAACTCCCGGTGCGTGGCCAGGCGGTCGGCGCGGCCGGCGTCCTGTTGGTCGTCGGTGCGGTCGTCGGGAAGGCGATGGCGTTCTCCCGGCGCGAGCCGGCGGTGTGAGCGGGGTGGAATGGACAACGTATTAATCCCTCTGCCGACAATCGCCGCGCATGGCTGCCACGTTCGACAGGGACACGTTGTTGGACCTCCTGGTCAACGTGATCCCGCTCGTCATCATCGCCTTCTTCGTCGTGGCGTTCGCGTTGTTCGACCCCTTTGGCGGGGACACACTGGGGCGTGTGATCCAGGTGGTCCTGCTCGTGGCCCCGTTCGTCGCGCTCGCTGTCCTCACCTACGTCTCCGGCAAGGCAATCTCCTCTGACGAGGACCGCGCCGAGGTGTACTACCAGGGGCAGGCGACACTCGACGGTGCCGAGCCGCGACACGCCGACGACCGGGCGCTCGACGACGGTGGCGACGACGAGGACGCGGGGTTCGACGAAGGGACCGGCAGCGAACCCGACGACGGTGGTGACGACCCAGACACCGACACGGACACCGAGCCGGTCGGCGACGAGATCTGACACGGCGAGCGCGTGGCGCAACCGGTCGGTCAGTCGTCCGCTGGCGCTGCTGGCTCCGTCTCCAACAACCACTCGTCGGCCCACGCCTCCAGTTCGTCGAACACCGGACACAGTTGCCGCCCCGCCTCAGTCAGACTGTAGTAGGTCGCGATCGGTCGGTCTTCGACCCGTCGGTCGACGAGCCCGGCGTCCTCCAGGTCGTCGAGCACCCGCGAGAGCGTCCGGGAGTTCGCGTCCGTCGACCGTTTCAGCTCGTTGAACCGTTTCTCCTCGTCCAACAGGTCGTTGAGCACGATCAGCCGCCACTCCGAGCCGATCTCCTGGACCGCCTCCACGACCGCACAGAGCTGTCCGTCGTCGTCGTCGGACTGCGCTTGGCTGTCTTCAGACACGGCTTCCGTACGTGCTCCGGAGGAAAGTGGGTTCCGCACGCCAGCAGGTGACACCGTGCCACCACGAGCTATCCACGGACGATCTGTCCGTCCTCGACCGCGAGCACGTCTCGGTCGACCGCGTACGCCAGACTCTCCGCGACCGTCGACTCGTCGAGATCGTACGCGTTGGCCGCCAAATCGACGAATTCTCCCCGCTCGACCGGGAACGACCGGTTGTTGAGAAGCCGTACGACCTTCCGGAACTGCGGCGGCTCTGTCTCCGACGTTCCGTCCGTGTCTGCCGTCGCGTTCGCGCCTGTGGTCTCGGCTGTGTCCGTCGGTCCGTCCGTTTCGGCCGTCTCGTCTTCTCCCGTGCTGGCCTCGTTTGTTTCCGTCTCGTCTCCTCCTGTGTCGGCCTCGTTCGTCTCCGTCTCGTCTGTCTTGGTATCTGCGGCCACCGCCTCGCCCGCGCCCGACACCGTCGACCCGCTTTCTGCTGCCGCTCCACTCTCGCCGAGCGGGTCTACCGATCGGTTCTGCTCCGACTCGTCACCCGTCCGGGCCGGCTCCCCGTCCTCGGCGGCCGAGAGGCGGTCCAACAACGGTTGGATCGCGTCCGCGAGCGTCACCCGGCAGTCGTCACACAACACCAGCCGCCGTCGGTCACTTGGGGACCGCTCGGGCGGTGCTGGCCCGATCTCGTAGGTTCCTGCGGCTGTCGCCCCACAGAAGTCACAGTCGAGTTCACGCACACCTCCGGCGACGACGGCCCTCGACAAGACCGTTGTGTCTCTCAGGCTCGCCACACGCGCCACGCCGCCGCCAGCCACGCCGCGACCGTCCCGGTCGGGTAGCCCGTCCGTCCCGGCTGCACCCCGAACTGGGCGGCCACGACCAGGTTGAGCAGCCCGGCGATCACCAACAACCCGGCCGTCACCCGCGGGTCTTCTAGCCCGAGCCGACCGGTGACGGCGCTCGCGACCGCACCACCCCAGCAGACGACGCTGGCTCCCCACCGGAACAACAACGGCGGCCCGGAGAACAACGGGTACGACCACAACGGCTGGGCGACGACGGCGGGCTCGAAGCTCACCCCGCCCCACGCGAACCGGAGGAACACCTCCCCGCCGACGAACGTCTGGACGGACCACGGGGCGACCCCAACCGCCAAGACCACCACGACCGCGACCCACCAGTCGGTGCTCGCCGACCGCGTGTCGGTGTCGTGATCGGGGCGCACAGTCGGAACACACTGGCAGTTCACGCCTAAGCGTGTCGACCCGAGGTCGAGATCACGCCTCCGTCTCGACCGCGTCCGAGACGACATCCTGCAGGAGTATTCCGAAACAGACGAGCGACACTCCCAAGACGAACACGAGTATCGACTCGAACGGGAAAAACAGGACAGGAACGAACAAAGCGAGTCCAAACACGAGATTGAGGACGCGCTGTCGAATCGGCCCGAACGGACCGACGAGTTGGTTCACACCGACAACGGCACCGTGGCACCCCCCAGCGATGAGCACCAACGCGACCCACGCCGGGAGCGCGGACTCCCTGACGAGGATGTATCCGGCCGCGGCCGCGGACACACCGAACGCGGCAGTCACTCCAACCTTCTTGACAGCTCTCACGAACTATGGGACAGACCGAAGGATAATACTCTTTCTGGAGAAGAACTAATCAGAGAGCCGATGTGTGCAGTTTGGTGACGAACTGCTTCCCGTGTTGAGGCGGTCCTGTCGGCAGACGACACAGCGGGGACCTGCGAGTGGATGCGATAGACGCCTCCCCGACCGCGAGGGTCGGGCCGTCTGCCTCGTCCCGCCTGTGAACGACACAACAGACGGGAGTGTCGAACACCGACATCAGGTGTTGTCTCCCTCAACTGTGCTTGAGACTGTGTCCTGTAGTAGCATTCCGAACAAGACAACTGACACTCCGAACGCGAACGCGCTCACGAACTTGTACGAGTAGAAGAGCCCGGGGAGCAACAACCCGAGTGCCGACACGAAGTTGAACACACGCTGGCGGGCCGGCCCGAACGGATCGACGATTTCGAGTACACCGACAACAGAACCGTAAAATCCACCGGCGACGAGCATCACCGCAAGCCACGCTGGAAGGACGGACTCTAACACGAGGGCATATAAAAACGCAATAGAAAATAAGCAGGGTATAATGG
>ERZ1034569.263-NODE-263-length-19977-cov-5.814476_pt1 | contig 19977 bp, 23 predicted proteins | sample MGYA00520706_ERZ1034569 | MGnify/ENA primary metagenome ERZ1034569 (study PRJEB33760, sample SAMEA4777722) | hypersaline lake metagenome | biome: hypersaline environment; feature: brines | place: Spain | collected 2014-08 | depth 0 m ...
ATCCAGGGACGTCCCGCTGTGGGCGGCCGAGGCCGTCGTGACGACGCGTGCCCCCTCGGTCAGGTGGTCGAGCAGTTCCGTGGTGAGCAGGTACGGCGAGAGGTGGTTGACGTGGAAGGTGTACTCGGCGCCGAGGTCGGTCCGACGGCTCTCCCGGAAGAGCCCGCCGGCGTTGTTCAACAGCAGTCCGAGCCCGTCGGTCTCGGCGCGGACCGTCGCCGCCAGGTCCCGGACGGAGCCGACGTCGGCGAAGTCTGCCCGGACAAACCGTGCCTCCGTGGTCGGCGCTTCCGCCGCGAACTCCGCGACCAGTTCCTCGCCGGCCGCCTCGTCACGGCCGTGAACGACGACAGTGTCCGCACCGAGTCGCCCGAGCGCGAGTGCCGCTTCGCGGCCGATCCCGCTCGTCGACCCGGTGACGAGCGCGTCCACGCCAGAGAGGTCGGTACCATCGACGCCAGCCAGCCGTTCCGGTCGCTTTGTCATACGTCCGGTCAGGGCTCGTCGGAGGAAAGTCTGTGCTCGGTGACAGGGTACCCGGCCGCCGGCACATACTGGAGGGGTCAGTCACAAGAGCGTCCGGCACGTGTCCGGGGTATGGACGAACCAGAGCCCGCGGAGGGCTGGCCCGAGGGGCCGCTGTCAGCCGACGAGGCTGTCGAACTGTTCGAGGAGCGAGAGGGGGTCGTCGCCGTCTGGGCGATGCAACACGACGACGGCGTCCGGTCGAGTGTCGTCCCCGCCGACGCGCCTGAGGATGCCGTCGTCGACGTCGTCCTCGAGACGACGGCGGCCTTCGAGATGTACAGCTACAGCCGCGGACAGTGGATGGACTACGGAACCCAGCGAAAGGACGACCAGGATGCCCCCTCGATGGCGGGCACACTCGACAGCTACGAGGTGCTCGCGGGGGAGTCGGCGTCGTTCTGAGCGGGCACGTCGGTCCGCCGGCGCGCTGGGCGGGGGGACGAGAGACCACGGCAGCCAGGTCTCTCAGGCCGATGTCGAAACCCGCTACCGGGGTGTCTACGGCTGCTCGAGTTACCACAGAAGGGGTGGCAGGTGGGCTAGTCGTCGTCTTCTTCCGTGTCGTGTTGCTGCCGGGCGCGTTGTGCCCGGATGCGGTCGGCGATGTCGCGGGGACCGGATGCAGAGCGTGTCATGGGAACCAACCGACAGTGACTGTCGGCACTCCCTCCTACTATGGGGGACATAAAAACTGCACAGCACGGACTGCAGGACCTGCACAACGGAGAAAGATATATGTCCCATAATTGTCAGCCCGACTGTCAGGGACACACCGCACCTCCAGATGAATCCGGACCGCATTCTCAGCGCGAGCAACACTGATTGGGTCTTAGGTGTGTGGGGCCACTCCGTTCGACTATGCCAGCTCGACGGTCCACGTCCGAGACTGCACCGGCCGCCAGTTCAACCGAGACCCCAGCCAGCCGCGTGGTCGACAACGAGGGGCTGGTCCTCCGGAACTACGACAGCGACGACGGGCACCGGGTCCTGGTCAGGTTTATCGACAGCAACGGTAGCCCGGCGTTCGACCGGACTGTCTCGGTGGCGCCGCGGGAGACAGTCAGCGTTGACACCGGTCTCGACCGGGCGGTGTACCGGGTCGAAGCCCGACTCGAAAACGGTGCCACCACCAGCGCGGCGTGTCTGGTCGGCGGCAGCCCAGACGAGTGTGCGATGGTCGAAACCGGCAACGGCAGGGTCAGCGTCGTCGAGGGGGTCTACTGAGCCGGTCCTCGGTTGCGTCGGGTCGGGGGGCTGTACGACCGCGAGAGCGGGGCGTACGGCGCGGCGCTGTTGCTACCCGGTCAAATAAACGCAAAATGAAAGTCACCTTACAGCCGGGTCAGGTTCTGCGCCCGCGGCCCTTTCGGTGCGTCTTCGATTTCGAACTCAACCTCTTGACCTTCTTCGAGATCCGGGCCGCCGACGTCCTCCATGTGGAAAAAGACGTCCTCGTCCGCATCCTCAGTGTCGATAAAGCCGTAACCGCCAGTGTCGTTGAAGAAATCAACCTTACCTTGCGCCATTGCAATAGAATAGACGCCCACCCGAGTCATAAGACTTGTGTAAGTGGTAGCTCCGCGACCCGCGCTCACACGGCGCTCTGTGTCGGTGTCACCCGTCACTCCCCTCGGAGTCGTCCCCGTCGGCCTCGGTGTCGGCGCTGGTGTCACCCTCGTCGCCGGCCTCGGGGTCCGTTGGGACCCCACAGAGGTTGCCCGCCTCGTCGAAGCGCTTCGCCCGGAGAAAGCGGGCCCGGTAGCGGTTTGCGCCGTCGGCGGTGTCGGCTTCGCGGACCGCCTCGGTCCGGCCGTCGGCGACAGCGTCGATGATCGTCTCGACCTGTGCTTTCTCGCTCGGGGTCAGCTCGAACTCGTAGGTCTGGGGCTCCTCTGCCTCCAGCCGGGTCCACCGGCGGGCGGTTGCGACGACCAGCGAACAGGGCTCCCGACAGGGAAAGACCCCGTCACCGCCGTCGACCGAGAGGGGGGTCTCGGCGTCGTACCCCCACTCCCGGCGTTTCAGACACTGGGAGTCCGTACAGCAGGCCTCGGCGACCCAGTCGACGTGTTCGTGACCCTCCCCGCGGTTCCAGGTCTGCACGACGCCGTAGATCCCGGTCTGCCGGTCGGTGGCCGCTGTCCAGTGGGTTACGTCGAGTTCCCCCTCGCGCTCGCGGTGCCAGTTCGCGACCGTCGCCGGATAGAACCCCTCGACCGCACGGACGAGGGCCGCCGGTTCGAGGTCGGTGAGCGCCCAGCCACGCTGGAGCGTGGGTGCCGTCGAGAGCGGGCGGTAGCGGCCGCGGTCGTCCTCCTTCCGGAGTCGACGGGCAACGTAGGGGTCGGTGTGTCGCTCCAGCGCCTCGGCCGGCGTGTCGGCGTCGTCGACGTGTCGGAGGGTGTAACGGCGCCGGCGCCGGTCCCCCTCACCGCCCTGGTCGGGGGCGGTCAGTCTGACCGTCACCGCGAGTTGGCCCCACTCGCGGGTCACACCGTCGGCCCCCGTGAGCCGCTCGCGGCGCTCCGGAGGCTGGTGGTCGTCGGCCCGCTCGACCCATCGGAGAAACGCCCACTGTGCGGGGTCCTGGGGCATCTCCTGGTGCCAGACGTACCACTCGCGGACGGCGGCGGCGTGTTCACGGGCGCGGGCGCCGAACTCCTCGGCACCGAGCCCCTCGTAGGCCGCCTCGGGGACGGCAAACCGGAGCCCGTCACCGTCCTGTCCGACCACCAACCCGTCGAAGTCGACGCCGTCGTCGGCGACCGCCCGCAGGGCGGCAATCGCCCGCGTCACATGGTCGCTGCCCTCGTCGTCCGTGTCGTCAGCACCGCCCGGGTCAGCCATCTCAGTCCCCACCCGCACGGGCCGACCCCGTGTCGTCCGTGCCGGTCCACGCCTCGACGTCGGCGCCGGCGTCGGCCGCCCGCTCGAGGACCACGTCGGCCAGTAGCGGTTCGGTGCCGATCGCACCGGCGTACCAGATGTCGTGGCCGTCGACCGTCGTTGGCACGTCGTACGCCCCGCGGCCGTCACCGTCGTCGGTCAGACCCATGTCCGCAGGGATATCCTCCTGGGTGTGGTAGCCGTCGGCGATAAAGAGCGGGACGACGACGATGTCGTCGCTCTCGAAGTAGTCGGTCACGTCGTCGACCTCGGGCTCCTCGTCCATGAACAGCGCCCGGACCTCGGCAAAGCGGTCCCGGGCACGGATCCGGTCGGCGTGGTACTCGATGGCCTTCGCGGAGTTCTCGTTGCGCTTGGTGCCGTGGCCAACGACGGCCAGACCGACGTCCGGCCCGACGTCGGGGTTGCCGGTGACGCTCTCGGCGCGCTGGACGATGACGCGGCTCATCGCGTCGTGGGTGCCGACCGGGCCACAGTAGTGGACCGTCTTGTCGACATCCGCCGGTTCCAGCGTGACGGCGCCGGCGCTGGTCCCGTCGGAGTTCCAGTCCGAGGTCTCGAAGTCCAGGCGGAGTTCACGCGGGATGACGTCCTCGGTGAAGTACCCCTCACTGACAAAGAGCGGGACAATGTACACCTCCTCGGCGGCGACGGTCCGAAGCGCGTTACGCAGTGATGGCTCCTCCTTCCAGTAGGCCTCCCGGACCTCCTCGAAGGCCCCCGCCGTGCGGACCCGGTCGGCGTGGTCCTGTGCGGGCGTACTCGAGGCCGGGTTCAGGTGTGAACCGTGGGCGACGACCAGCAGTGCCTGACTCATCAGTCCCGGGTAAGCCCGTGACGCTCTTAGGCCCTCCGTCAGTGACACGGCGAGCCGAACCCGTCAGGCATTTGTTCCCGACCGCTCGAAAACCCAACAGATCGGTGACGCCATGGTAACCGGAACGCGCGGCCGGTCAGTGGCGGTGGTCCTCGCCGGGGTCGGTGTCGTGACAGTGCTAGCACTGGGCGCGGGGCTCCTCCTGGCCGACGGCAACGCCCTCCCACCAGCCGACGAGACGGTCAGACAGTACGACAGCCTCGACGCGTACAACGCGACCTACACGATCACCTCAGCGGAGCCCGCCGAGACCCGGACCGTCAGGGCACAGGTCACGGTGAGCCCTGACTCCGGGGCAGTCCGGGTAGCGGTGCTCGCACCGCCCGCACAGACCGGCAACCTCCGCGTCTTCAACGGGAGTGTCGCCTGGTTCTACAACGCGAGCAGAGACACTGTGACCAGGGTCACACAGCCGGAGCCCCGGGTCGTCGCTCGCGAGCGGACCGTGGTCCGGAGCGTCGTCACCGCCGCCAACAGCGAGGAACCGACGTCGCAGGTCTCCCCGCTTCCGGTGGCCCCGGGTCCGGGGCGTGATGGGGCCGTGGGGAACGCCACCGGCACGCTGGAAGGGTCCTACGAGGGGACCGAGACGGTTGCCGGCCGGGAGGCCCACGTCGTCTCCCTGCGACCCGTCGCGAACGCCACCACGTCCATCGCCGAACAGACCGTCTGGCTCGACGCGGAGCACTTCATCGAACTCAGGTCCGAGACGGTCCTCGAGTTCGGGGGTAACCGGACGGTCATCACCCAGGAGGTCACCGAGGTCTCCTTCGAGCCCGACCTCCCGTCAGGGGTGTTCGAGTTCGACCCGCCCCCAGGCACACAGCCAGAGCGCAGGACTGCGGCGGTCACCGCCTACGAGTCACGGGCTGCCCTGGCAGCGGCAACGGCGTTCCCGGTCCCCGAGCCCACCGTCCCCGGCCGCTTCGAACTCTCGGCGGCACAGCTTGTCGTCCGTCCAAACCGGACGGGGGCAGTCCTCCAGTACACGAGCGGCGTGAACGCCATCACGGTCACCGCGGGGAACGGCTCGGAGTTCGACACCGTAACCGGCGAGCCGGTGTCGGTTGGCAACCGGACCGGCCGCTTCGACGTGTCTAGACGGGCCGGCCGCGTCGTCTGGACCTGTCGCCCCTACGAGTACGCGGTCACCGGCAGGGTCCCACAGGAGACACTCGTGGAGGTTGCCCGCTCGGTGGCCGACAGCGCCGACGCGTGTGTCCCCGCCACCGCATCGGACCCCGCGCCCACCGCGGCCCTCGGCGCGTCCGCCCCCGGGACAGCGAGTCGGTGAGAGCTGCCAGCCCGGCAGACAGCGACTGCGTCGGGATGCCGGTCGTGGGTCGTTCCCTTTTTGCCCGTGGCTGTGTCACCTCCGGGTGATGACACTCCGGGTGACGAACAGCCTCACGGGTGAACGGGAAGCCTTCGAGCCGAGGGACGACGAGGAGGTGTTGCTCTACTACTGCGGGCTGACGACCTCCGACCCCGCTCATCTCGGTCACGCCCGCGGGTGGGTCCACGTCGACATCATGCACCGGTGGCTGGAGCAGCTGGGCTACGACGTCCGCCACGTCGAGAACTTCACCGACGTCAACGAGAAGATCGTCGCCCGGGTCGGCGAAGCGGGGGACAGCGAGGCCGACGTCGCCCGGTCGCACATCGAGTCGACCATCCGGGACATGCGCTCGCTGAACCTCCGTCGGGCGGATGTCTACCCCCGTGTCTCCGAGACGGTCGACGAGGTCGTCGACCTCGTGGCGACGCTGGTCGAGCGGGGCTACGCCTACGAGTCCGACGGGTCCGTCTACTTCGACGTCACCGCCTTCGAGGACTACGGCAAACTCTCGAATCAGGCGGTCGAGGAGGTCGAGGCCCAGGGCGAGGAGACCGGCGAGAAGCGCCACCCCGCCGACTTCGCGCTCTGGAAGGCCGGCGGCGTCGCCCCCGAGGATATCGCCGAACACCGGCACGAGGGCGCCGCCCCGGCCGAACAGGCCGCCGAGACCGCACAGACGTGGGACTCGCCGTGGGGCGAGGGCCGGCCGGGCTGGCACATCGAGTGCTCGGCGATGAGCATGGCTCACCTCGGTGAGACGGTCGACATCCACGTCGGCGGGCAGGACCTCCTCTTCCCCCACCACGAGAACGAGGTCGCACAGAGCGAGGCCGCCACCGGCCAGCAGTTCGCCCGCTACTGGCTGCACGTCCGGCTGCTCGACGCCGCCGACGAGGAGAAGATGTCCTCCTCGCTCGGCAACTTCGAGACGGTCGCCGAGGCGGTCGAGACCCACGGTGCGAACGCCGTCCGGACCTTCCTGCTGTCGACGGCCTACCACAGCGAGGCAGTCTACAGCGCGGAGACGGTCCGCGAGGCCGGCCAGCGCTGGACGAGTCTCGAGCGAGGCTACGAGCGGGCGGTCGAGGCGTGTGACAGTGTCGACGCCAAGGCGGCCGTTATCGACGGGACACTGCGAGACGCTGTCAACGAGACCCGTGAGGCGTTCACGGCGGCGATGAACGACGACTTCAACACCCGGCGCGCGCTCGCGACGCTAGAGGAGCTCGTCTCCGCGGTCAACACCCACGTCGACGGGCGTGAGGCGTACGACTACCGCGGGCTCCGGCGGGCGGTCGAGACACTCGCCGAACTGGGTGGCGAGGTCTTTGGCCTCGAGTTTGGCGACACCGGGCGTGGCGGCGAGGTCTCGATTGCGGCGGACCTGGTCGAACTCATACTCGACGTTCGCGAGCGCGAGCGGGCGGCCGGCAACTACGACCGGGCCGACGAACTCCGGGACGAACTCGAGGGGCTCGGCGTCGAGGTCGGGGACACCGACGACGGGCCGACCTACCGGCTATAGGCCAACGGCGAGCGGGACGAGCAACACCCCCATCAGCGACACCCGGCGGGCGCCAAAGTGGGCCGGCACGAGCCCGACAACGGCGCTGACGGCAAAGACGGCGACGCCGACGAGACCCGCGAGCGCGGCGACGAGCAGACAGAGCAGGCCGAGCACCCCAACGGAGATGTAGGTCTGGTCGACCCGGTTTGCGGCCGCGAGGTAGCGGTCGCCGGCCCAGGGGACCAGCAGGAAGCCAACGGCCGCGGCGAGCGCGCAGCCGCCGAGCAGGAGCGGCAGATTCAGCGGGACACCCGCGCTGTTGAGCGCGACCAGGACACCGGTGTGGGCGTCCCGGAGTGCAACGAGTGCAAAGAGCGCAAAAACTGTGTTTGCCGTATTGACACCGCTGGTGACGACCACATACGCCCGCGGGCCGCGCTCGGGCAGGACCGCAAGCGCGCCCGTCGCGGCGACGCCGCTGGAAACCCCGGAGACGTAGCCGACGACAGCGCCCGAGACCGTCCCGACGAGTGCGGTCCCCGCGATAACGCGCCTGCTGACGGTGACGGCGGCGTCGGCCTGTGGAGGGACACCGTCACCACCCAGCGCCTCGACCAGCACGGGCGCGCCGAACAGGCCGGCAAAGAGCGGCGCGAGTGTCCCGCCGGCCGCGAGCCCGCCGGTTCCAAGATCCAGTGTCGCGAGCCCGAGCAGGCCGCTGGCGCCGACCGCGAGCGCCGCACCGACGCGGGCCCGTGTGCTCCGCTCACCGACCACCAGGAGGACGGCGATGGCAGCGAGGACGACCGAGAGGTGGGGTTCGAGTGTCGGATAGAGCCACGACATGGCAGCCGTCACGGGGAGTGCGAGCGGGACCGCCAGCGCGATAGCGAGGCCGCTCCCGAGCGCCGAGAGCCGCAGGGCCTCGCGGCCTCGACCCTGGATGACCAGCCGGTGGCCGGGGATGGCGGTCGCGGCCATGGCGGCATCTGGGACGCCGAGCGCGAGCGCGGGGACGACATCCAGGAAGGTGTGGACAACGCCGGCCGCGAGCATGGCCGCGCCGACGAAACGGGGCGGCCCAGGGACGACCGGGACCCCGGCCGCGAGGAGGAGCGCGAAGTTGTTAGCGTGCAGTCCGGGGACCAGCCCGCTGACAGTGCCCAGGGCCACACCCCCGAGCACGAACAGCAGGGCAGCCGCCGCTGTCCCCGGCTCCGTGACGACCGTGACACCGGCCTCCATCCGGGCGGTCTGGCCGCCTCACCGCTCATAAGGCTACGGCTGTCCCGCCTGTCACCCCACAGGCCGACTGTGGCCGGCGAGGGGTGTAAACTCCGCTCTCTGTGGCCGGGGTCACGCGGTGGCGGTGCTGTTGTGACGCGGACGGCGTCGAAAGAAGTGTCGGGGGTGTTAACCGAACAGCTCGCCGAGGCCTTCGCCGGAGGCATCGTCGTCGTCGTCGCCTGCCTCTTCCTCTTCGACTTCCTCCTCTTCGGCCTCCTCCTCCTCCGCCTCGGCTTCCTCCTCGGCCTCGTCGGCCGCGGGGGCCGCGGCGCCACCGCCGGTTGCGGCGGGGACTGCGGCGGCCTCCTCGACGGCGTTGTCGATGTCGACGTCCTCAAGCGCCGCGACCAGCGCCTTGACGCGGGACTCCTCTACGTCCACGCCGGCCGTGTCGAGCACGCCCGTCAGGTTGTCTTCGTTGATCTCCTCGCCCGATTCGTTCAGGATGAGTGCTGCGTATACGTACTCCATTGTTAGTCACCGAACATGTCTCCGAGGGCATCGCCGGCGTCGCCGCCGTCGTCGTCATCGTCATCGTCATCGGCCGCGGCCTCCTCGGCGTCGGCGTCAGTGTCGTCGGCGCCCTCGGTCTCGTCGCCCGGTTCGGTCTCGGACGACTCGGTCTGTTCATCGGCCTGTTCCGCCTCGGCAACGTCCTGTAGCCCCTCCGGCAGGGCCTCGGGGTCCTCGATCTGTGCGGCCAGTGCGCGGACCTGGCCGTCGGCCTTCCCGATGAGGTCCGGCAGGACGTCGGGGTCCTCGATTGCGGCCTGGAGCCCCAGGCTCTTTGCCTCGCCGCTTGCCTGCCCCAGCAGGGACGGCACCGTGGAGGCGGTCGGGAACGCCGCGTTGAGCGCGAGATTACGCGCCCGCGCAGCCCCCGCCTGGACGTCGGCCCGGTACTCCTCGATGTCGATCTCGAGGTCGGCGGGCTCGAAGAGCACGCCCTCGGCGACCACGCCACGCAGGTCTAATCCGACCTCCTTTGGCTCGATGCCGAGCTCCGAGAGGACGTTCGCCAGGTCCGCCGAGACCTCACCGTCGGCCTCCAGCACCGTCGAGTCCTCGAGCACCTTTATCGAGCCGTCCTCGATCCGGGCGTTCGCGCCGACGGTCTGTAGCTCGCCGACGAACGGGCCGGGGTCCATCCCCGTGTCGCCCTCGGGGACGACGATGTCGGTGGGCGCCACTTCGCCGGCGTTGATCGGCGCCGAGGTCTTCGAGGCCTCCAGCTGCTGGTAGAGCCCGAAGGGGTTCTCGTTGGTGCCGACCAGGCCAACCTGCCCACTCACGTAGTCCGGCAGCTCGGTGAGGCCGGCCTCCTCGAGTGCCCGCACCAGCAGGGTGTTCCGGGAGACCCGGATCTCGGCCGTGCCGTGCAGGTCACGGCGCATGTCCTGGAGCTGGCGGCTCGGGATGCCGGTGATGTCGATGATACCGACACTCTCGTAGCGGTTGAGGTAGCCGGCGAGTTCGTCGACCTCCTCGCGTTTCCACTCGGGGATAGTCTCGGTCTTGCGTTCGCTCTCGGCGCTCATGCGGCCACCTCCGGAACGCCGTTCCGGCGAGCCTGCATTCGCTCGCTCGCGGCCGCGGGCCGCTCGCGTTCCCGAGTCGCAGTGCGACTCGCTTCGCTCATTGGGCCACCTCCACGGCCGGGCCCATGGTCGTCTTCACGTAGACGGTGTCGACGTTCATCGGGCCCTTCTCGAGGTCGGCGTGGAGCCGCCTGACGATGACGTCGATGTTGTCGGCGATCTCCTCGGCGGGCATGTCCTGGGCACCCACGCGAGTGTGGAACGTCCGCCGGTCGCCGCTACGGACCTGCACGGAGTTTTTCAGCCGCTCGACCTGTTCGACGATATCGTCGTCGGGGCTGACAGGCTCGGGCATCTTCCCGCGAGGGCCGAGGACGGTCCCCAGGTAGCGCCCGATATCCTGCATCAGCCCCTCCTCCGCGAGGAAGAAGTCGGTCTCCCCGGCCAGGTCCTTCGCCGCGTCGTCGTCGTCGCCGAGGTCGGCCAGCTCGTCGGGGCTGAGCACCTCGTCGGCGGCATCCTCAGCACGGACCGCGGTCTCGCCGGCGGCGAAGACCACGATCGACGTCTCCTGGCCGGTTCCTTGCGGCAGTACAATACTCTCGTCGACACGGTTCGATGGGTCGTTGAGGTCGATATCGCGAAGGTTGACTGCGAGGTCTACCGTCTCACGGAAGTTCCGTGGCGGCGCGTCCTCGAGTGCGCGCGAGACCGCCTCCTCTATTTCCTGGTCTGCCATTGTTCACCTCCGTAGTACGCCGGTGGCTCCTACGGGTCAGTGAAACAGGCCAACGCCTGTCTCATTCAAAATCACGCCCACGCCCGGTTTAAAGCCGTCGAAGGCACGCCGAAGGCTCGTCGGCCGGACGGGCCGCGTACGGGTCACAGAGTGGCCTACCCGGGAGCCGACGGGAGAAACTCGCGTCAAGCGGGTCGGGAGGGAGGTCCTCGGTGGGTCAGGCCTCGGCGGCCTCGGCGAACAGGTCGTCGTACTCGCCGGCGTCGACCTTCTCCTTGAACTCCCGAGGGTTTTCACCCTCGATAGTCACGCCCAGGGAGGTACAGGTGCCGACGACCTCCTTTGCGGCGTTTTTTAGGTCGTAGGAGAGCAGGTCGGGGTGTTTCTGCTCGGCGATCTGTCGGACCTGGTCGACACTCAGGTCGGCGACAAAGTTCTCCTGGGGCTCGCCGGAGCCGGTGTCGAAGCCGGCCTCGTCCTTGATCAACTCCGCGGTCGGCGGGACGCCGACCCCGATAGAGAAGGAGCCGTCCTCCTCGTACTCGACGGTGACGGGCACCTCGGTGCCGTCGAACGCCTCGGTCCGGTCGTTGATGTCTTGGACGACCGCCTGCACGTCGACGGGTGTCGGGCCAAGCTCCGGACCCAGCGGTGGGCCGGGGTCAGCCTGACCGCCGGGGACGAGTACCTCGATGGTGTCAGCCATACACCTTCGTCTGTCGGGGCGCGGTTAAGGATTTCTTTACGCGGCGGGTTCGGCAGGCGGCCTCAGGCGACGGTGACACCGTTCCGGGCCAGGAAGTCGGAGACGTTCTTGATCTCGACGGGGCTGCCGATGATACGGACCTGCGAGTCCTCCTCTCGGACGGTGACGGTGAACCGCTCCTCGAGGGCACAGTCGAACCCGTCCATGGCCGACTGTGGGAGACGGATCTGTGTGCTGTCGCGGAACCGGTCCGCGTCTGTCATTGTCGAAGATCCTGTCGCTCGTCGTATTAGTGTATCGAAGTACCCCGGGAGGAGACGGACGGAAGCGCTTTTTACCGCCGACGGCCGACAGGCAACCGATGGGCCTTGAGGAGGAGATCGAGGAGCTCGAGCAGGAGATCGCCGAGACTCCCTACAACAAGTCGACCGAGCAGCATATCGGCCGGCTGAAGGCCAAACTCGCCGACAAAAAGGAGAAGTTCGAACAGCAGCAGTCCTCCTCCGGCGGCGGCCCTGGCTACGCCGTCGAGAAGACCGGCGACGCCACCGTTGCACTCGTTGGCTTTCCGAGCGTCGGCAAGTCCACACTGCTGAATGCGCTGACCAACGCCGACAGCGACGTCGGCGCCTACGAGTTTACCACGCTGGATGTCAACCCCGGGATGTTGCAGTATCGCGGCGCAAACATCCAGCTACTGGACGTTCCCGGCCTCATCTCCGGGGCCGCAAGCGGCCGCGGCGACGGCCAGGAGGTGCTCTCGGTCATTCGGACCGCCGACCTCGTCGTCTTCATGCTCTCGGTGTTCGAACTCCAACAGTACGACCGCCTCCACGAGGAGCTCCGGAAGAACAAGATCCGCCTGGACACCGACTCCCCGCGGGTCTCGGTCCGGAAGAAGGCAAAGGACGGCATCTCGGTCACGGCGAGCGTCGACCTCGACCTGGACAAGGAGACGGTAAAGAGCGTGCTGCAGGAGCGTGGCTTTATCAACGCCGACGTGACCATCGGCGAGCAGGTTGGTATCGACCGGCTGGTCGACGGCGTCATGGACAACCGCGTCTACCTCCCTTCGATTGTCACCGTCAACAAGGTCGACCTCATCGAGCGTGACTACCTGGACACCGTCCACGGACAGCTCCGCGAACGGGGGGTCGACCCCGAGGACGCGGTGTTCATCAGCGCCGAGGCCGAGCGGGGGCTCGACGCCCTCAAGCAGCGCATCTGGACGGAACTGGGCCTGATCCGGGTCTACATGGACAAGCCCAACCGGGGGATCGACTACGAGGAGCCGCTGGTGCTCCGGGCGGGCGACACCGTCGACGACGCCTGCCACAAGCTCGGGGGCAGCTTCGAGGAGCGGTTTCGCTTCGCCCGTGTCAGCGGGCCGAGCGCGAAACACGACGAACAGCAGGTCGGCCGCAGCCACGAACTCGCCGACGAGGACGTGCTCCGCATCATCACCCGGAAGTAGCGGTATGGACCGCAAACACCGCCGGCTGCTCGTCTACGGCTTGCTCTTTCTGGTTCCCTGGTCAGTGGTGAACGCCCGCGGCGTCGTGACGTTCGTGTTCCCCTTTGGCCTGCTGAACTTCGGGCCCCTGCAGCTGACCGACGTCGTCTCCTTTGCGACAGTCTACAGCCGGCGACTTCCGGACTTTCTGCTGGGCTGGCCGGTCGGTGTCGGACTCTACGTCGCCGGGCTCGCGAGCGTGCTCTCCGGCCTACTCGCCGGCCGTGAGGACCCACGGGTCACCGCAGGGCTGTTTGCCTTTGCCGGCGCGACACAGGCCACACTCGTGCTCGGGTTCGCCCGGCGGACCGGCACCACCGCAGTCCCCGTCGGGGCGGCGCTCCTGTGGCTCGCAGTCTGGTGGTTCGACTGGCCGGCTGTCCGGCGGACGCTCGCCGTCGAGAGACCCTGACGGCCGGGACTGCTCGTAACGACACGGGGCCGGGCGGACAGCTTTTTGCGAGTGCCGGGCCTACCGGCGCCCGTATGAACGACTACTCGCTCGACCACGTGATGATGCGCGTCGCGGACCTGGAGGCGTCACTCGACTGGTACACGGAGCATCTCGGCTACGAGGAGACCGGCCGCTGGGAGGCCGACACGTTCACCAACGTCTTTCTCCAGGCGCCGGGTGCCCACGACGACGGCGCCCTCCTCGAACTCACCTACAACCACGACGGCCGAACCTACGACATGGGCGATTCGTGGGGCCACATCGCCGTCCGGTGTACGGACGTCTACGACGCCTACGAGGAGCTGTTGGACAGCGGTGTCGAGGACTACCGTGACCCCGACTCCTGTGGCGGGTCCTACGCCTTCGTGAGGGACCCGGACGGCCACGAGATCGAGGTCGTCGAGCGCGACCACGGCGCCAGGTACAGTCTCGACCACACCATGGTCCGCGTCGCGGACGCCGACGAGGCCATCGGCTGGTACACCCGGAAGTTCGACTACGAACTGTTCCGCCGCGAGGAGTTCGAGAAGTTTGCGCTCTACTTCCTCAAGCCCGGCGACGCCCCCGCCGAAGCGATGTCGATGGAGTTGACCTACAACTACGACGGCCGCAGCTACGAGGTGGGCGACGCCTGGGGCCACGTCGCGGTCCGGGCCGACGACCTCCACGAGGCCTGGGGCGAACTGGTGGGCCGCCACGCCGCCGAGTACCGCGACCCCGAGAGTTGCAACGACCGATACGCCTTCACGAAGGACTGTGACGGCCGGGAGGTCGAGGTCGTCACCCGGTAGCCCGGGCCACTCTCCTCGCGGCTCAGCCGTCGTCGGTGTCCGCCGGCAGCCCCCCGAAGGCCGCCAGTGCCTCCCGTTCCAGAGGGTGAAGCTCACCGGGGACGACGAGCAGGTGCAGCGGCGGGCCAAAGTCCCCGTCCCCAAGTGTCGCCAGCTCATCGGCCCGGACCGTCGGGTCCTCGCTGCCGGCCTGGCCGACGACGACGCCAGCCCCCGAGAGCCCCGCGTCGGCGAGCAGCCCGGCGGCGTGGTCGCCGGTCATGTAGCGGTCCTCGGCGTCGTTCCCGTCCCCACGACCCCGGTCCGCGCCGTTGCCGGGACTGTGCCCTTTGTCACGGTCGATATCCAGATAGACCAGCGTGTGCAGCCCGTGCTGGCGGTTGTTGGTCAGGGTTCCGAGGACACTGTCGGGAACCCCCTCACCGCCGTGGGAGGACTCGAACGGGAGCGTGGTCGCCTTCCCAAACCGGTAGTTCTGGAGCCCGGTCAGCGAGGCCGCGGCCGCCGCCGCGGTGGTTCCGTGAATCACACGAGTGTCGACCCCGCGCTCATGGGCGCGCAGCCGGAGGTCGGCGTGTGTGGTCGATACCATCGGGTCCCCACCCGTCAGAAAGACCGCATCACCATCGGCGGCGGCGTCCAGGACCGGCACGGGGTCGCGCTCGACGCCCGCGCGGTCCCGCACCTCGATGTCGACGTTGTGGGTCGCTTCCAGGGCCGCGACGGTCGTCCCGGTCAGCCGGCTCGTGTAGAACTCGGCAAAGACCCGGTCGGCCTCACGGATAGCCGCTCGCCCCCGGACCGTGACCGAGCGCTCGTCGTACAGCCCCAGGCCGACGAAGCTGAGCATGTCCACACTCCCGCCGAGACGGTTATAAGTCGTGTGCACCCGGAGTAACGGGTCGACAGCCCCGGCGCCCGAACGTTGGCCCTCCGGCATCGCTACCCTTACTCCCGGCGGTCGCCAGGGAGAGGTATGGTCTACTGCGTGTGCGTCACCCGCGAGGACGGCGAGACGGCCCGCCAAGCCCTCGCCGAGCGTGGCCTCGTGGACGAGGGCCACGAGATCCTCGCGGAGGACGGCACGCTCTACATCCCCGTCACCGACCCTGCTGCGGTCCCCGGGGAGTTCACCGTGGTCGACCGCGACGTGCCGCGCCGCGAGACCGAGACCATGCCAGCGGACCTACTCGACTTCGAGCCCTCCTACGAGCGGCTGGGTGACATCGCCATCGTCGACGAGGACGACCCCGGCCGGGCACGGGCGCTGGCCGATGCCGTTGTGGAGTCGGCCCTGCCGGTCGAGACCGTCCTCAACCGCGCCTCGAAGGTCCACGGCGAGAAACGGGTCCGGGACTGGGAGGTGCTCGCGGGCGAAGGGACCGAGACCGTCCACCGGGAGTACGGCCACGAGTTCGCAGTCGACCTCGCGACGGTGTACTTCTCCCCGCGGCTGGCCACCGAACGCCACCGTGTGGCCGAGCAGGTGAGCCCCGACGAGCACGCCTTCGACATGTTCGCCGGCGTCGGCCCCTTCGTGGTCCCCGTCGCCGCCCGGGGCGCGACAGCGGTGGGTGTGGACATCAACGAGACGGCCATCGGGTACCTCCGGGAGAACGCCCGCCGGAACGGTGTCGCCGACCGGGTGACCGCCATCCGCGGGGATGCGAGCGAGGTGGCAGCCGAGTACGCCGGCTGGGCGGACCGGCTGGTGATGAACCTCCCACACAGCGCCGACGAGTTTCTGGAGGCCGCAGTCACGGTTGCGAGCGAGGAGGCCGTGGTCCATTACTACGATATCCAGCACGAGGACGACCCGTACGGCCCCGGCGAGACGGCGGTCCGTGCAGCCGCCGAACCAACTTACGACGTGACCGTCGAGACCCGTCACACGGTCCGGTCGTACGCCCCTCACGAGCTGAACGTCGTGCTCGACGTCCGGCTGTCGCGGTGACGTGATTCGCAATTCTTATTGCGTGTATCGACCCAAGCAGAGAGTGCGTGCCGGTGTAGCTCAGACTGGCTAGAGCGATTCCTTCGTAAGGAATAGGCCGAGGGTTCAAATCCCTCCACCGGCTTCAGGAATAAAGGTTCAAAGCCTTTTTTCGCTGTTCTTCTCGACTCTCGTGGATTCTTAGACACCCGGCGAAATAGGTGTGCGGGTGCTGCCGTCCGTGTGCCGGCTGTGGGTTTTCACTACCGGTATGTATGCAAGCAGTATTTTCTCAGACACTCGAAAACCGGGGTACAACGTACAAGTGGTCTTGTTCATTCAAAGAAACTGATAAGTTCTCGGAGTACATGAGTATATCTAACGACGACAAAGTACGACCGGCAGGGGCCGGGAGTGGAAGACCCCCGCCGACCAAAGGACTTGAGGACCCCAATCCGGGACGGATTGGGTGTCTGTTCCTTGTGCGTCGGCGGTCTTAAAACGTCGCTCCCTCCCGCATCTGTGGTCGTCTCGCGTCGTCGGGGAACGAGGGCCGAGGACCGCCCCCTCACCGCACAAGAAGCCATGACCACAGTCAACAACGCCGACACCGGCGAACACAACCAGTCGGCCCGACCACGTACCGAACACGGCGGCCTCGACGCCGCACGCGAACACCGCGACGACCTCGAAACCCTCGCCGAAACCGACCTTCCCGCCGCCGCGTGGGCGCAAGCGATACTCGACCTCCTCGACGCCGAGGACGCGAACGGAGGTGGGCCGGCGTGACCACCCGCCTATCAAACCCGCTCGACGCCGCTCCCCGAACCGACGCTATGCGAGGTGTGGCCTACGCGAACCACGTCCTCGACGCGAACCTCGAACCCGGCGACGTGGTTGCTGTCGTCCCGCTCGAACGTGTCCACCCGGTGTTCTTCGAGCGCGTGGAAACGGAACGCGACCTGAACCCACGGGAGGACCCGCTCTACGGCGAGTTCAAGCGAAACCCCGACGTAGTGGCGGTCCGCGTCACGGCGGGCCTACCCGACGAGTTCCACATCGCCGTCGACAGAAACGGAGGTGACGACGAGTGACGCCGCAGCAGTCCCCACACGACGCCGCCAGGCGCGGTGAGGGTGAGAACACGTCCGACGACACGACCGCCACCCCGGGGCGCGTGTGGCCCACACATGAGAGCGAGGACGCGACGGTGAGCGAGACGGTGCTGCTGCCCTCACGAGCGCCGAGAGAGGACAAGTACCACCGGCCCGGCGCTCCGGGGTGGCTCCTCCCCGCGTGTGGGACGTTCGACACCACAGGCGTCGAAGCCAACCGCGCCGAACTGTGCGAGCGTGGGTATCGACCCTGCCGGCTGTGCTGGCCCGACGCCGCCACCGAGGGGGGTGAACGCCCGTGAGCACGGACAAGGACGCTTCCGTGGACGCCGGGGAGGTCGGGATCTTGAACGCGCCGCTTGGCCCAGCCCCTGAGGGTATCCCCACGGCGCTCCGCGACCGCGAGGCGTGGGTGTGCTGGCACGTCGGCTGTCGGAACTGCCACACCACCGTCGAGTACGGCGTCGAAACCTGCCCCGAGTGTGGCGAGGACACCTCGAAAATCCCCGACGACCCGACCTCGGGACGGTACGCGAGTAGCACCGACTCGGCGACATGGACGCGCTTCGAGGCGGCGCTGGCGTACCACGAACGAGAGCATACCGACACCGAGGGTGTGGGCTACGTGTTCACCGAGGACGGCCCCTTCGTCGGCGTTGACCTCGACAACTGCCGGGATCCCGAGACCGGTGACCTTGACCCGTGGGCCGCCGACGCTATCGAACGTTGTGCGTCGTATGCGGCGGTGTCCTCGTCGGGGACGGGTATCCACATCCTCGCTGTGGGTGAGTTACCCGAGGGAGGGAACCGTTCGGGGAACGTCGAGATGTACGAGGACGCCCGGTACTTCGCGCTCACCGGCGTCCACATCGACGGGACGCCCGAGGAGCCACAGTCCGCGCAGGACGCCATCGACGTTTATTCGCTCTACGGAGGTCTGACACGTGCCACAGGTTCGTTGCTCCGCGGCGACGTAGACCTGCTGGCACTCGGGGCAGCTGTACAGGGACGGTGGTGCGTCGGTGTCCGTCGTCCCCGGTTCTGTCGAAGCCACACGCGCGACCCCTCGGTCGGCGTCACCCTCACTCCCCTCCCCTGCTGTGCTGGTTGACTCCCCGTCGCTCGGCGACGGTGTCAACCGCCTGAACACCCGTTTCGCCCGATCGAACATGGCTTACAGGGGATAGTCGAGGGCTCGCGTGGATAGCAGTTGAGCATGGAACACCAACCCACTGCGTCGGGCCCGAACACCGAAGCGTCTGCCAGTCGGGGAGTGAGACGACAGCGACCCCGGCGACCGGCTCGCGGGCAGGAGACCGCCGGCGCGACGCCGTGACAGTCAGTCGGCCGCACCCACCACGAACGGCTGCCACCCGTCGGGCTGGTCGCGCAGTCCCCTGACCCGGAGTTCACCGTCACCCTCGCCGTCGGCCTCGCGGACGTCGACCCGTCCGTCGGCGACCTGACTGAGCGTGTTGACGGTCTGTGTGTCGTGTGTCGTCGGGTCGATGGCGAACACACCGAGCCCGTCGGCGCTGTCGATCCGACCCGACAGGGTCTGTGCGAACTGGTACAGCGACCGCAGGTCGACGTACATCGACAGCGAGGAGAGGCTGACGAGGCTGCTACGGACCCGCCCCTCCGTCGCACTCGTGTACAGTGACTCGTACAGCGCCGAGGCCTTCATGCCGATACCGGTGAGGTCACTCTGTGTCGAGACCGACCGGACCTGTGCCTCGAACTGGGCCTGTCCCAGGTCCTGGCCGCTGCAGTCGATCACGGCCGCCCGCTCGCCGTCGAAGTCCGGGTGCGTCCGCTCACAGGTGCCAAGCAGTGTCTTACAGGTCATGTTCGTCGAGATGAACAGGCTCGCCTCGCCGGCCGCGTTCCCGTCAACCGCCATCGACAGCGCGAGGTCCTCGGCGCGGCTGAGCGCCGGCCCCGCGACCAGCACCGTCGACCCGGGGGCAATCGGCTCGACCGGCAGCCCCGCCGCGAACCCGTAACCGTCGTCACGGCTCATCGGTCACCCTCCGGCGCGTCGGCGCGTGCGTGGAGGTCGATGACGTCCATCGCGACCGTGGCCAGGTCCCGCAGATAGGTCTCGTCGGCCGTCGAGAACGACCGTGGGTCGTCGTCGTAAACACAGAGTGTGCCGACCACAAGCCCCGCCGGAGTGACGAGGTTCGCGCCCATGTACGACCGGATACCCATCCCGGCGAGCGCCTCGCTGCGGGACTCAAAGCGTGGGTCCTCGGTGACATCGCTGACCGTCATGACGTCGTCGGCCAGGATGGTGAACGTGCAGATCGAGTCCTCCCGGTCTGTCGTCTCCCACTCCGTGGCCCCACCGTAACAGGACAGAAACTCCTGGCTGTGCTCGCCGATGATGTTCACCGACGCCTGCTCGACGGCAAAGTGTCTGGCCGCCAGGCCGGTGATCCGGTCGAGGGTCGCCATCGGCGCCGGGTCGTCCAGGTCGTACGCCTGCAGGGCCGCGACCCGCTCGGCCTCGTTCTGGGGCAGCGGGTAGGAGGCCTGTGCCCTGGTGTCGACTGTCGTCCGGACGAGCCGTCCCAGCCGCTCGGCCCCGAACACCGACCCCTTGCCGACGTACTCCGTGACGGACCCGCGGAGGGCGTCTGTGTCGATTGCGGCCGGGTCGGCGTCGGTGTAGAGGACCGCGCCGGCGTCCGGCGCAATCTCGTCGGCGGCGTCGATGAGGGCAACCCCGGTGCCGTCC
>ERZ1034569.264-NODE-264-length-19967-cov-9.200331_pt1 | contig 19967 bp, 24 predicted proteins | sample MGYA00520706_ERZ1034569 | MGnify/ENA primary metagenome ERZ1034569 (study PRJEB33760, sample SAMEA4777722) | hypersaline lake metagenome | biome: hypersaline environment; feature: brines | place: Spain | collected 2014-08 | depth 0 m ...
GAGGCGGTCGGTGTCGGGGTCGCGGTCGGGGAGGGCGTGGACGTTGCGGTCGGCGTCGGTGAGGCGGTCGGTGTTGCGGTCGCGGTCGGCGTCGGTGAAGCCGTGGACGTCGGAGTCGGGGTCGGCGAGGCCGCGTCGCCGCCACCACCCGGAGGCCCGGTACAGCCGGCGACCAGCAGTACGACCACGACGACGAGTAGATACCGAACGCGGGTCACATGGGTTGGACGGGCGAGAGTCTGATAAACATCACTCTCCGGCGGACCGGTACTGGCGCGCTGCGTTCGATAGGACGTTCGGGACCCGGAGTCCCCGCTGTCGGTTCTCGCCCGTGTCGCCAGCTATCCTACTGTTCCCCGGATATGCTCGTTCTGTCGGCTTCCGGTATCGAACGGCGATAGTCGTAGAGCTGTGTACCAAGTTGGGCGTGAACTGCCGTCGCGGTCCGAGGGCGCGGTCCGCGACTCGACGTGATGCTCGCCCGGTTCACCGGGCAGGTCCGGCCCGTATCGGAGCCCCGCTGCGCGACGGGGTCGGTGGGCCGGTTGCGGGGGCGGCCGTCGACTGCCACATCGAGCGGGCGGGAGCGCTCGCCTATCGGAACCCGGGCTGGCCGCTCGGGGCGACAGCGCGGTCGGGCAGCGGGGCCTCAGCACGCGGTGGCTCCTCCCCCGGGAGCGTCAACCTGATGTCGAGACGGTCCCGCCCGTCCCACTCGTAGTCGACCGTGCCACCGTACCCCTCGATCGCCATTTTGGTGAGATGGAGCCGGATCCCATCGGGATGGAACGTGGCCGACCGTGCACTCATATCGTCGAGCGCCGACAGTTCGATTCGGGGGATGTCGATGCGTTCGCATCCGAGTTCGATCTCGACGGCATCATCGGTCGGGCGGACGTGGATCCCGATGCGCCCGTCGTCGTCGAGGAACCGGTGTAGCTCATCGAAGCACTCGGCCAGCACGTCGGCAAGTCGGCGGTCGGCCCTCACCATCGTCTCCATGTCGCCCTCGTATTCGACCCGGGACCGGCCCATCGACGCCGTCGTCACGGCTGCCTCGACCACCTGCCGGACCGGCAGTGCGTCCGTCTCGGTGGGCTCCTCGCCGATCATCCGTGAGAGCTGCTTGACGAGTTCCGCGGTCTCGCTCAGGTCGGCCCCCGTCCGCCCGATGACACGGGCGGATTCGGACGGGGAGAAGCCGCCGTGGCCCTCCAGGAGCGAATCCGCATGCGCCATGATGACGTTCAGGTCGTTCCGCAGGTTGTGGCGGAGATACCGGTGCAGTACGTCGAGGTGTTCGCGCTGTCGTTCGGCGGAGGTGACGTCCCGTGCCTCCGATACCAGCAGAGCGACCTCCCCCGAGGAGTCGAGCAGTGGCCGTATCGAGAGGTCCAACTGGACGTTCCGGGTCGCCGTCCTGGCGTGTATCCGCTCCCGGGACGGGTCGCCGTCCCGTCCGCGCTCGACGGCCCGCCTGAGCCGCTGCTCGGTGTCGGGGGCCTGAAGCGGGGCCAGCTCCCAGAGCTTCCGGCCGAGGGCGTCCTCCCTGGTCCCGTCGAGGAGGCGGAGTGCCGTCTCGTTCAGTTCGACCAGGGTACCGTCCGGTCGCAGTAGCCCCGTGAGCTGGTACGTATTGTCGAATATCGCCTCGATCCGCCGGCTCGTCTCGCGCACCCGTGCGGCGTACACCCCGGTGATGCCCCCTGCGAGCGCGCCGCCGCTGGCACCGACGAGCAACGGGAAGACCGGTTCGACGGGCTGACGCCCCTCGAGCAGGCGGATGGCGAACGTCAGTCCGATGAGCACCGACCCCGCCGCACCGGCTCCCGTTCCCCGGGCGACGAGCCACTGTCCGGAGACGGGTAACTCCGACCTCGCGAGGTACCAGCCGAGGGAGACGACGGCGACCGCGGGCCCGACGCTGAGCATCAGCGCAAGGCCAGGAAGGAGAACGCGGCCCAGCATGAGGCCCTCGCGGAAGTGGTGTACGGCCCCGATAGTCACGAGTCCGCCGCCGATGAGGCTCGTGGCGAGCGGAGGGACTCTTCCGTCCACAGCTACATATGTCCGACCGGCCGGAGACGGAAACCATCTGCGGAGTATCGGACCGCTCGGGTTCGAGCACCGGACGGTCCACCGACCACGGCCGCGGCCGTGGCGCGCCACCCGGAGCGCCGACGAGACCCGTCCGTGGCACCGCCCACGGTCGGGTGAGGAGGACTTCGCCCCGAGGTATGGCGTAGAGTGGCATGACGGACGCATCCGAGGGGGAGGACGGGTATCTCGTGGAGACCGTCCGGAACTCCGTCGTGGACGTCGCGGCATTCACCGCCGGACGACTCCTCCTCGCCGGGGTCGCCCACGTCGTGACGACGGTGCTGGGCGCGGCGTCGTACGGGTTTCTATCGGTGTTCGCCCGTGGCGGGTTGCTCGCCTGGAACTCGGTCGCCGGCCCTGGTGACGGCTAAACTCCGACGGTACTCAGGGTGCCGGCGGAAGCCCGGCGAACGCTGCTGAGTGTCGGCACCGTCGGGTTCGTGATCGTGTGGACCATCGTGGCGACGGTCGTCGCGCTCCGGGAATCCGTGGTCGATGTGACGTCCTACAGCCATACCATGGGCGGGTTGTCGTGCTGTTTGTGGTCGGGCCTGCCGTTGCTACTGCTACGGAACGTCCGCGATGTCTTCCGGGCGCTCCGTCGAATCAGGAGCGCGGTGCTGGTCTCGCGGCTGCTCACCCCGCTGACGCTGAATCGGGACCGGGGTCGTCGTCCTCGCCGGGGGGCGGTCGCTGTTCGGCATCCGGACCGGTGTCGTCGCCGTGGCCATCGTCTCGACGGTGTGCGGGGCGTCCCTGCTGCTCTACTCCGCGGGGGTGGGCGTCGGGCCGGTCCGGTCCTACGGGTCGGTCGGGACTTCCAGCAGAACCGCACGTTTAGCTCGGTTCCCGGCCGTCACCCACGCATCGCTTCGCCGGTGCGCGCCTCGGTGGGCGCGGCGAGGTACAGCGCGATGGCGGAGGGGTCGCTCCAGCCGTCACCGGCCATGACGGTCCGGACGTCGCCATAGCGCTCGATGCGGTGGCACGTCAGCCGCGACGGGGCGGGCGAGGCACGAGGGACGATCGGACAGGAAATCACATCCGTCCGTGGCCTCTTGTCCGGCCATGCCTCGCGAAACTGCTCGGGATAGCGGAGACGAGCGACGATTCGCGGTTCTGATGCTCGGTCTGTCTGCACTCATACTCTTCGCGATACTGTGGGAACAGCGATGGAACTCTGCGGAGTGACCGTCGTCGAGACGTCGAGGTAGCTACGGCCCGTGCAGTTCGGCTCGGTCCTCGGCAGAGCGCTGGACCGTCCGGCGGGAGGTGGCCGCTTCCGTGGCGGCCCGCCGTCTCGACAGCTCCCCGCGAGCGACACGGTCGAGGACCTCGACGAGCCGGTCGTCGGCCTCCTCGGAGCCCAGCGGCGTCGGGGCGGGGTGGTACGCCTCGTTCTCCTGGCGGGCGGCGATTCGTTCGCTGATGGTGCGGTTCCGTTTTCGACTCCAACTCGCCGAGGACAAGAAGCACCTCGTCCCTGGCGACGGCTACGAACGCGCTCGGGGGCGATTCGGCTCCGCGACGACGGGACGGCCTGGCGGGCTATCGGTCGCACGTCGCGCCACACATCGGGCAGGTGTCGGCGGCGAACGAACCGTCGACCAGGTCGGCGGTCAAGCCCGTGCAGCGCTTGCGGTGCTCGTCCAGGTCGACCGAGAACACGAACGCCTCGCCGCGCTCGTCGCAGCGCTCCATGCCGAGCGGTCGGCCTGCTGGTTGTCAACAAGGGTCGGCGGTCGTTGTCGATCTCAACCCGCCGCGCTGTCGCGAGGAGGCCGGTGTCGCAGTCGAAACGGGGGGTCGCGGCCGACGAGACCCGCTCCAGCAGGCCGCTCGGCGTCAGTCTTCCGGGCCCCGGGCCTCGCGGCGCTCCAGGAGTGACCACGGCTCTCTACACCGACTACTACCTCATAAGTCTGTCAGTGGCTGAAAAGATAGACGAACTCGGTGTCGGGGACCAGTAAGCAGAGCCGTGTGTCGCCGGGGGCGGGGAAGCTCGTCGCAGGTTCCCGTGTCGAGAGCACTCGAGTAAACGACTCCCCACAGGCCGGGCACGCCATCTCGTCCCGGTTTGCGAACAGTTTGGTATCACCGCTATCGCGAAGCTGCTTGAGTCGGTGGCGGTGGTCGTGGATATCGAAGGTCATCGTCCAGGGTCCACCATACGATCATGGCCGTCATTAACATCCGGCCGGGGGGCGCCCGATCCCGCTATTCCCATCCTGCGCAGGGTGTGTACTCTGTGAAGCTGCGTGATGATCCGGATATTGAACCGGTCCGGGAGCGGGTGAAGGAGGCAGGCGACTTCCCGCTGCTGTCGCGGGGGCCCGGTCTCCCTGCGGACTAGTGTATTGCGCAGTGAGAAACACGTCGAAACCGCTATTCATTATCCCTAAATAATCAAAATATGTCGAAGCTGTCCCTGATAAGTATACTACTGGGGGTTATGCTGCTCGGAGCTGCTGGATACATGGCATACTCCCAACAGCAAAGCATCTCATCGGGAGTACAGGTTGAGGCCACCGTAGAGAGCAAAGATATCACCTATTCCTCGGACAAAGGAGGTAGGTACACACCCCACGTTACGTACAGCTACACGTACAACGGAACCCAGTACACTTCTGAGAACATCAGACCGGGGACAGGAACGAAAACGTCCAACACAAGGACTGCCGCCGAAAACAGAATTGACCAGTACAATGTCGGGGAGACAACCACGGCCTATGTTGTGCGAGGGTCGCCCTCGAAATCGTATCTTGAAAGGAAGAGTAACCCGCTGCCAATTATGACCAACCCTCTGCCCGCCATAATAGGCGTCTTAGGCCTGGCCTTTGTCGGGTTACCAGTCTACAAATCCGCGGCTTCGTAATTGCGAACTGCTCTGCCGAGGTGACGCCTATTCACTCAGATGCTGAATCTATACTATCTGCTCTGCTCCACGTCTCAAATGTGATTCGGAACGAGGTCATCACATTCTGAGGTCGGGTTCATTTATGAGTGGCACGTACCGGCCCATTTGAGCGGCACTGATTCCCACACCTTACGATGGCTGATGCGCGCCCTGTATGCAGCACGGGCGCTCTGGACTGTCATCCACGGAACGTTCGAACATCCATCCAGCAGACACCAGGATTCAGTCCGCGCGGACGTGCGGATACTGTATCGGTCGAAGCGCGCCGGTACGGGACCGTTCCGCGAGCTCGGGGGAAACCGCGCACCTGACCGCTTCGAGTTGCCCGACGGACGGGACAGCGTGTCGAAGCCCGGCGTCGATTACCTCGGCGACGGCATCACGATCGAGGGCGCTTTTCGCCTGGTCGAGCAGCTTCTCCCGGTCCCCGGTCGCGGGGGGAGTGATGCGATCACGTGTCACAGGAGGCCGTGAACACGGAACCCAGAAACGATCGCTGAACCGAGAGCACACCCACCCATCGCGATTGCCGCGAGTAACTCGACAGCCATCTGCGTATACCGGGAGCCAAGCACCGAACTCGGCGCCGTCCCGGTCGCGCCCGAGACCACGGGTTGTGAACACCGTCTACGGGGGGTTGCGAACGCTCGATGTGAACATATCCGGAGTCTCGCCGCGGAGCTGTAACATCGCGGTGGGGGCCGTGTCCCCAAAATCAGTTGACCGGGACTTCGAACGAATCACTGCACGGAGTCTACTTATGTAAACCAGATTTCGTGTGGCAGAGGTGGGAGGCGCTTCCGCCGACGCGCGACCCTGGGGGATTCGAGATTATGTGACTAATGAGAGATCGTTATACACGATGTCTCTGGACTCATCGTCTCCCCCTGCAACGGTATGAATCGACTCTGGTTCATATCCGGAGGGCAGACCTTCTCCGGGAAACGACGGAACTGGACCCTCGCACACTCACCACTCGGGTGCGTAGTCGGGGTCGAAGAAACGCTCCGTCCGCTCGATACCGTCGATAGTTGCCACGTCCCCATCGGACAACTCAATCTCACGTGCGGCCATATTATCACGGAGATGCTCCTCGCTCGTGGCCTTCGGCACGGCGGCGACGCCTTTCTCGCGGAGCCACGCAAGGGTGACGCGCGGGACGCTTACCCCGTGCCTCTCGGCGACTGTCTCCAGTTCCGGGATGTCGAACACCGACTCGTGAGCCAGCGGCGCGTACGCGACCACGTCGACGCCACGGTCGGCACACCGTTTTCGGAGCTCAACCTGTGGGAGTAGCGGATGCAGCTCGACCTGGTTCGCGACGATGTCCGGGTCGACGTTCAGGGCCGTCTCGAGGTGGCGTGGTTCGTAGTTGCTGACGCCGACACCGCCGAGCAGTCCGTCGTCGCGAAGGGCGGCGAGCGTGCCGTGGACCAGTTCGAGGTCGTAGTCGGCGGGCCAGTGGACGTACATGAGATCGACCGCGTCGACGTCGAGGCGGTCGAGACACCCTTCCACGGCGGCACGGATGGACGCTCGCGTCGCGTCGTCGGTCCTCCGAGGGTGGAGGATTTTTGTTGCGAGGTATACTGACGCGCGGGGGATGTCCGCGGCGGCGATACCGGCACCGACGGGACGCTCGTTGTCATACAACTCAGCAGTGTCGACGTGCCGGTAGCCGAGTTCAAGCGCGGTCCGGACGCTCTCGCGACACTGGTCGAAATCGGTGTTCTGCCAGGTTCCGAGGCCGAGACGCGGGACCGGCGAATCAGTGACCATACAGGGGTGGCTGGTAGGCAAAATAAAGAGTGTGCCGGCAGAGGTCGTGGTGGGCGGTGGGCATCGATGTCATCGAACGGCATCCCGAGTCCGGTGATCGGTTAATCAAGGTCCCGACTGAGGATTGTCTTGCCGAGGCCTGACCACCTCGGCTGAGTAATGCGGGGTATGGTCTTTCGCTCGTGCTCTTGGGCACACTGTATAAAGCGATATCTCCGACGTCCGTAAACAACTACTGGACGATCGCACTACTATCGGGAATAAAAAGCGGAGACAGGGGGGGCACCCGAAGCGGGGCATATCCGGACGGATATGTAAAATCGATTAAAAGAAATGGCTCTCCGGGCGTCTTGCCGCTACCGGGCCGTCACTCGGTGAGCAGCTTTCCAGCCTTCGAGGTTGTGGCATCGCCACGATTGGATCACTTGACAAGCATCTCCTGGAACTCCGCTGCGTCGTGGCCATCCTGAACCCGGGCGGAACAGCCCTCGAGCAGCAGCTCGCGAATCGTCGGGTAGTGGTCGGCCTTCAGGTCCGAGAGGATGGTCTCGATGCGGACACGCACGCGGCCCCCCCTCTTTCGACTACACTGCCTCGACGGCGTACTCGTTGCGCTGCTACTGGAACGTCGAGGATTCGGCACGCTGTCAATCCATTGTAACGGGGGGCTCGCCCGACCGGCAGCATTCCGGATGTGGTGCTCAGTACTCAAGAACGATGTTTCCGGGCAGGTCATCGGGCCCTAGCGGCGGTCTGGCGTCGGTCACACCGTCCCGTTACTGTGTTCGCGCAAGAGCATAACATCGGGCACCCGCGTCCGTCTCCCGACGGGCAGTGTCGTGGGGCCAGTGGCTCGGGTACGCGCAAGGCCGCCTTGCCAGCAAACGCCGACCCCGTAGGCCTGTTTCTGATGGCATAGCTAATCGAGTGTAACGATGGATTCGGGCATCACCGGCCCTCCGGAGGCAGTCGTCCGACGAGCGGTCGCGGAGACCGGAAACGGCGATACAACGGACTGTCCGCCACGCGCCAGTAGTATCCCAGCTGTGAGGGGTCAGTTGTCGCCACCCGGGAGTGTCCACGCTGTGGCTACCGGACGACAGCAGCCGACGCCGGCTACTAACACCCCGTGACGGGCTCAGCCTGGAGCGCCCCGCCGCCGGGTCTCACTCACGGGCGACGCCGCCATCCGGGCTGGGTGACGGGTCGCTGTCAGGAGGGTGGTCCGGCGACGCCGGCGCATCAGCCGCCGTTCCGGTTGGGTCGTCAGCCGGGCCGTCGCCGGCCGAATCCGGGGGGTCAGTCCCGGGGTCGACGCCGGACGGCTGAATTGGAACTCCCCCGACCAGTTCCGGCAGGACCAGGTCCGCGAAGTGGTAGACGAAGACAAGCACCAGCGGTCCGAGGAAGATGCCGTACCAGCCGAATAGAAGCGGGCCAAAAATGTAGGCGAACATGACGAGGCCGACGTGAAGATTCCGGCCGGAGACGTATGGCCGGAGCAGCAGGTCGGGGATAGTGTCGACCACGACGAAGGCGAGGGCGGTAAACAGGACGGGGAACCAGAGTGGGGCATTGTTCAGGACGGTGACCCCGAACAGGTATGCCGCGACGGGCACGTAGACCAGTTTCATGCCGACGACAGGGACGAGACTGGCAGCGCCCGCGAGCAGGCCGAGCAGCGCCGGGTAGGGGACGCCGCTGCCGGCCGGGGCAATCAGGTTGACCAGCGAGAAGGCGAGAGCGCCGATCCCGGCCGTGAAAACGGCGTTGAGCAGATTGCCAGTGAAAACGCTGTGGAGGTCATCGTCCACGCGGGCGACAAAAGCCACGAGCACACCCTCGTCGTCGCCGAAGCGCCTGATGACCCACCGCGTCAGCCGGGGACCGTCCTTGAGCATATAGAATGCGGCGGCAAAGACGATGAACAGGTGGAGCAGCCCGTTTCCAGCAGTGCCCAGCGAACTTAGCGCCGAGTCGAGTGCTGTCTCCAGCGTCCGCCGGGCACTGGGGTCGGAGAGCACCGTCGCCGGGTCCGCAACAATATCCGAGAACTCAAGATACGGACCGAGCGCGTCCTCAAAAAGACCGAGGTCGGCCGTGTCGCGAACCCGGTTGAACTCCTGAAGACCGATGGCCACCGCGTAGGCGACGAGCAACAGGACAGGGAGCGTGAGCGCCAGCAGCGCCAGGGCGGCGGCCACCGACTTCGACCGGACACGACGCAGTATCCGAGTGTAGAACGGGCGCGTCCCGTAGTAGACGAACACCGCAAGCACCAGCGTCCCGATGAACGAGTAGGCGACGAAGGTAAGACCGAACGCTAGTACGGCGCCCACAGCCCACCACGCGGCTCGTGACTTGGTGGGAAGTCTCATACCCGCTATTAATTGTTCGTCCGCAAGAAAGTCTCGGTGTGGCGGCTCCGCCGGGCAGCAAAATAATTACTAGAGAACTCGTATAATTCAAATGTCCTCGATTAAATAATAACTAAACAAAGTCATCCACAATGCTGCTCCAAGCAGGACGTGCTCGGCGACGGCGGCGGTCACGCTCAGGCCGGAATCGTGCTCGTTGGTGACCCAGCAGGCGAAGCGGCCGGGCTTGCCATTGCTGGCGCCCCGATGCTGGTCGCGATTGCATCCATGAGCCTGTGGGCGGTATTGCTGACCGTCGCCGGCTGAGTTACTTCCGGGTCGGTTAGTCGGGGTCGTGCCGGGCGGCCTCCGTCGGCGCGCCGTCGCGAGGAGGCCGGTCCCGCGGTCGAAAAGTGGGGTTCGCGCCCGCCGATAGCGGCTCCAGCCGGGCGCTCGGTGTCAGTCCTCCGGTTCGCGGGCCTCGCAGCGCTTTGGGGGTGACGACCCCCCCGCATCAGTCTCCAACGAAACCGTCGCTCAGGTACGCGGCACCAAAGAAAATCAGAGCCGCTATCAGCCCGGCTGCAGCAGCTGTCTGAACGGCCTGCCCGATGGGCTCGTCCCCGGGAAATACTGCAGCTCCTCCGGTTCCCAGGCTCGCGTCGAGAATCATGACAGCGCGCTCTTTCATACGTTCGCTACATACTGGCGATTCCTGATCCCCTGAATACGATTTGATGCCTGAGATTTCCAGATGGCGCTCATAGAATCGAGGTGCCAGCTGCAGTCGGGTAGATTTCCCCGGGCTGGTGGGCATGGACTGTACTGGCTGCCCATCTGGGCGAGTCATCGATTGTTTATTTCGAGTGCTCCCGTGGGCGAACATGTAGGATGCCGCTGGCGACGGTCGCGTCTCCACGTAGGAGCAGTCGCTTGACCGAGGCGCGCGCGGAACTGTACGGACTGTAGCCACGTCGACGTCTCGACGAGATCACTCTGCAGAGTTCCGATTAAAAATGCGTCTGAAACCATCTCCGACGACATTTCGAAGCGGATTGAGGAGACTTCAACCCGTCGAAGGTGCGTCTGGAATTTCGGAGTCGCGTAGCTGGCTGAAGTTGACACGTTCCAGATGCACCTTTGAGGGGTTGAAGCTCCGAGAAAAGCGTTGGCGCACGCCCGCGGTGGCGGTTCCAGATGCACCTTCGAGGGGCTGAAGCATCGACCGTTGCCTCAACGCGATCGAGGACGGAGGTCCAGACCCACCTTTGCGCTGCTGTGGCGGTCGTGACTGAGGCTACAGCGGTCGGTGGTGGGGCTGCTCGCGCTCGGTGGTCTGATAGATGCTCTCCCCGTCCTCGCACAGCTTTCCGATGATGTGATCCGCTGTATCGCCGTCGAGCCCCCGTTCTTTCGCCAGCGAGATGATCTCATTGTGCGGTGCGCCGAGCTCGTATTCGTGATGAATCTCACGAACGATAGCCGTCACCAGTCGGAAATCCTGTCGCTGTGAGGAGTTCGTCTCGATCTCTACCCGGTCGGCGTCGAATTCGCCCGTCTCCGGGTTCCGACATCTCGTAGGGTCTGATGCGGCAGTTCGATGGCTGTTTGGGCATCCTCAACAGTCACCTCATCGGACAGTCGGACGCGCGCTCGCCTCCACGAAGCGGACCAACGCCTCCAGTTTCCGGGCTGTAATCGGTACCGGCGCGTCACCGACTCCGGCCCCGTAGGCCCCCAACCTTTCACAGCAGTGGGGGTGGCCGGCCCCGAACCGTGTGGCCACGACTGCTTACATCGTTGTAAGCAGGGACCACCGGACGATGTAAGCAGTCGGTGGTGCTGAATCACTTGCTTTGCGGGTCTCGGTACCCGGAAGGAAGACTCGCGGAAGGTTACCCGCGGCTAATCGAGAGAGAAAAGAAGTTATTTATAGAGATTTAGGAGCGTAACTTTCCCATCGTGTTCGACCATCTCCCGTCGTGGTCGTGGCGCTTACACTCCCCCACACATCCCTGCTTACAACGTCGTAAACAGATGGGTCAGTCATCGGCTACCTCCGCGGCGAGCAGATCGTCCATCTCCGAGCTGGCGTCGGCAAGGTCCTCGGAGCCGTCCGGCTCGTCATCGGTGGCGACGGCCTCGATCGCCTCGATGGTCTCGACGACGGTGCTGAGATACTCGCGCCAGTCGGCCTCGTCGACGGCGAGGACGTAGCCGTCCTCGTTCCGGAACCGGAACAGGCCGTGGGCGCACTCTGCCCAGTCCTCGCACGCACAATCGTGGCGGTTCGCGCCACGGACCATCCGGCCGAAGACGCGGCGCACCGTGATACTGCGGCCGCTCTGTGGCAACGAGTCCTCGGCCGCGATGATCTCCCGGGCACGGTCGCTCGACAGTTTCAGGACGCCCTGGTCGGCGGCCACGCCCGTCTCGGCGCTGTTGGGCCGGGTCTTATCGATGAACCGAGCGAAGAGCTTCGCGGCCCGGCGACGGTTGGCCTCGGTCGGGAACTGTTCAGTGTGCCCTTCGCGGATGTCGATCCAGTCGGCGTGGATCTCGAGGAGCGCGTCCCTGACCTCCGGCGTGATGCCACTCTCGGTCGGTCCGTCAGCATCGAGGCGTCGCTCGTTCGTCTTCGACCGCTCGACGGCTGTCTAGAGAATCGTCCCGATCGGCTGACCGGTGAAGTAGAAATCCTCGAGCCCCGGTGGCTCGTCCTCGTTGGCCGGTCGGACATCGAAGTGCTGGACGACGGCTTCGAGCTCGGCGACGCGCTCTTCCAACTCCTCGCAGCAATCGCAAATCAGACGCTCACCTCGCCGTCCTCAGTGCACGCGACGCTGGGTGTCGCCTCACTCCCGTCCAGCGGCTTGAACTGCGGCACGGCCGCGTCGTGTCGCAGCTCGCGGAGCGTGCGGCCGCGCGGGTCATCGTTCGGGAGCCGGAGCGCCGTCTTCGCGTCCCGCGAGAGCCCGCAGTGAGGGCAGCCCGATCGGTGGTTCCAGTGGGCGAACGGAAGGGACCAGCCGCCACAGCCCGGACACGGCTCCCAGAACCGCTCACACTCGGGGCACCGATGCCGGTCGCCCACGTCGTCGCGGATGATGAGTGTCGGCGCGATGCTGACGCCACACTCGCAGTCGATCATCGACGATCAACCCCCGTGACGAAGCGGTCGGTCCGGCAGTGCGGGCAGCCGTCGGCGGTCTCGGGAGCGACCCGGCCACACCGACAGCACTCCCGGCGAGGCTGGTAGGTGATCGACGACCACCCGCATCGGTAGTGGTCTCGTCGCGGACGAGATTCTTCCCGCACTTCGAGCAACGGTAGGCCTGCTCGGACTCAGAGCCACACACGGAACAGGTAACCGCCCGATTCACGCCCTGACACCCCTATTTCCGGGCACGGGGCTACACTTTTTAGATATGCATGTAAATAATCTGATGAGTGCCCGGGGCGGGCTCCGAACCCGCGATCTCCGCATGTCTCAGGTGGGGGCTGGCTGGCCCCCGACACGCGGGGCGACGCCGTGGTGTTACCCTATGAGTGCGGCGCTATGTCCAACTAAGCCACCCGGGCGCGGTTTGAAGTAGCCGGGTCGGCCTCTTGAACGTTCTTGTTCGCCGTCCCCCGGCCGTCGGTCGGGCCCGGGACAACGGGCGACTCCCGGGGGTTACCCCCGGATTTATACCGAATCCGCGGGAGGCCGGCACATGGACGTTCCGGACCTCGTGACCGACGCGCTGGACGGGCAGTCGGTGCTGGCGTCGGTCGGTATCGGCGGCGACGACGGCGTCTTCGTCACCCCCGGGCGGACGCTCGTCTACCGGGGTGACGGCCTCCTCAGCGACGAGTCCGTCGAGACCTACGACCACGGCTTCGACCGGCTCGAACTCTCGGAGGGGCGCCGCCGCAGCAGCTTCACCCTCCACTACTACGACCACGAGGAGTCGTTCGCGGTCGGGTCGAACCACACGCAGGAGGTGTTCCGGACGGTGCTGGCGGCGCATCTCCGCGCGACCGACGCGCTGGCCACGGACGAACGGGTCCGCGGCGTCTTCCGCTTCAACGAACTCACGCTCGTCGTCGGGACCGAACGCCTCCTCAAGCACGTCGGCGGCGCGGTCTGGTCGGCCGACTACGACGCCCACCCGTACACCGACCTCACGCGCCTGGCCTTCGAGGAGGGTGGCCACGCGATGCAGGTCATCGTCGCGATCGAGGGGGCCCCCGAGCGCATCAAGGTGCCCAACGACCGCGCCGCGGAGGTCCGCCGCACGGTCGAGGCGGTCGTCCTCGACTTCCACGGGGCCGACTCCGTGGACGCGCTCAACGAGACGCTCGCCCCCGAGGAGGAGCCCGAGGAGGCCGCCGAGCCCGACTACGCCGACAGCGGCATCGACTCCCTCATCGACGACGGCTCGGGCGGCAGTGGGGCCGCCGCTGGCGACAGCTTCGAGACGGAACCGTCGACCGAGCCGGCCGACCACGAGGGGGCCGACGGAGGCGACGTGGTGGCCGACAGCCCGGGTGTCGAGGATGGCCTCGTCACCGCCAGCGACGAGGAGGTCCTCGCGCGGCTGGACGAGCTGGAGGCGAGGGTCGAGGCGCAGACGGAACTCATCGAGCGCCAGCAGGAGACCATCGAGCAGCTCGTCGACGAACTCCGCCGCGGTCGGTAGCCGTCCTCAGTCCCGCCGACCCGTGACCGTCTCGATACACGAGGAGCCGAAGGGGCCCAGCTCACCCGCCTCCAGCCGGATGAAATGGCCGACCGAGAGGGGTTTACCGCAGCGTTCGCACTCGTAGTCACCGGGGCGCTCGACGACCTCGCTCTCGAAGGTGAGAAAGCGGCCGCTGGAGGGTTTCACCGCGTCGCCGTCGCGCTCGATGATGCCGCGCTTCTCGGCCTCCTCGATGATGGCCCGCGTCGTCGCGGGCTGCGTCGAAACCGTCTCGATGCGGTCCATCAGTTCCGCCAGCGACAGCTCCGCGTGCTCCAGCCGCTCCAGCAGCTGGACCCCCAGCTCCACCGGGTCGGGGCGGTCGGCCTCGCCCGCGTCACCGGGCCGCCGATCCGAGGCCATACCCAAGGGCACGGCCGGCGCGGAGGAAAAGCTATCGCCACGGGCGACCCGCACCGACGCGGCGCCGCGGGGTCGACGCCGCCGGAGCCGAGCCCGACCGCCGCGCCGACGGCGGATTCGGGGACGGACTCTAGATGAATCCTAGTAGAACCTCGCCCGGAGGACGACCGGAACCTGAAAAACGGGTATACATGTCCTGCTCGCGTATGTAGCCATGCAACGGGACGATATCCCCGCGGCGGTCCGGTCACGGCTGCCGGGCGTCGTCGTCGCCCTGGCGGCCGGTGGCGCCGCTGTCGCCGGATCGTACGCCGCCGCCGGGTTCACGCCCGCCTACGTGGTCGCCCCCGTCGACGGGGCCATCGCGCAGTACATCCCGGGGGTGTTCATCACCTTCGCCATCCTAGTGCTGGGCGACCTCGGCGCGAAACTGAGCCTCCTGAGCGCGACCGTCCTGTCGATGGGCCTGCTCGGCACCCTGGCGGGCCTCGGACGGGCCATCGCCGAGGAGGCCGGCGTCCAGCCGCTCGCCGGCCCGCTCGCCGGGGTTCCGGTCTGGGGTGCGGTGGCCGCCCTAACCGGTCGGCCGGTGCTCGCGCTCGGCGCGGGGGTCGGCGCGCTGTTCGTCGTCGGTATCGCGAGCCTCGCGGGGCGCGTCGGAACGGACGACGTCGCCGCCGCCGACCGACGGCGCGTGGTGGGCGGCGTCGCGAGCCTGACCGGGCTCGGCGCCGTCGGCTGGCTGCTTGGAAGCCGTGGCGGGGCGACGGGGTCGGCGTCGGAGGACGCCCCCAACGCCGCGACCGGTGACGGGGACGGTGACGTGAACGAGGCCACCATGCAGGCGCTCGCCGAGGCCGACGAGAAGAGCTTCGACATCGACGGGCTGGAGCCGCTCGTCAGCGAGCGGTTCTACGTCGTCGACACCAGCTCCGTCCACCCTCAGACCGCGCCAGACGACTGGTCGCTGTCGATCACTGGCGCCGTCGACTCGGCGGCGCGTTTCGACTTCGACGACATCACCGAGCGGGAGGCCGTCCGGGAGTTCTCGACGCTGCGCTGTGTCGGCGAGAGACTCAACGGCAAGAAGACCGACACCGCGCTCTGGACCGGCGTCCGCGTCGGCGACCTCCTGGAGGCGGCCGACGTCCCCGACCGGTGCTGCGTAATGGCCCGGGCCGAGGACGGGTTCTACGAGGAGTTCCCCGTCGACGCGCTCCGGGAGGCGCTGCTGGTCTACCGGATGAACGGGAAGCCGCTCCCCCGCGACCACGGCGCGCCCGCCCGGCTCGTCGTGCCCGGGCACTGGGGCGAGATCCACGGCAAGTGGGTGCACGAGCTGGAGACGCTCGACGAGCCGGCGGAGGGAGAGGGGGGGGGGAAGGGCGGGCCGGGCACCGGCCCCGGGAACCGAATTGGGAAGGTGTACGGGAGGGAGGACAGGGACGCGGGCGGCAAGCGGCTCGCCGGGCACGCGTAGGCCGGCACCCGGGGTATCTCGGGGGTCGAGGTGTCGACCGACGGCGGCGACACCTGGAACGAGGCCGAGTTGAGCGAGCCGCTCCCGGGGCGGGCGGTCTGGCGCCAGTGGAAGTACGCGTACGAGCCACCGGGCGGGAGCCACGAGGTCGTCGTCCGGGCCATCGACGGCGAGGGCACCCTCCAGCCCGAGGCGGACTCGGGCCCCTACCCCAGCGGCGCGAGCGGCTGGGTCTCCCAGGAGGTGTCCTGAGTTGGAGGAGTCGCTCTGGTATCTGCTCGCCGGGACGCGGGGCAGCGAGAACCGGGCCCGCATCGTCCGGACGCTCGACGAGCAGCCACGCAACGCCAACCGCCTCTCCGAGGCCATCGACCTCGACTACAACACCGTCCGGCACCACCTCGACACCCTCCGGGAGCACGAGGTCGTGGTCCGGAGCGGTGACGGCTACGGCGCCGTCTACCGGCTCTCCGACCGGTTCGAGGCGAACCGCGAGATCTACGAGCGCGTCGTCGAGACCGTCGAGTACTCGCACACCGGCGGGAGCGGGGGTGGCACGCCGGAGGGCGCCGAGTGATCCCGCCGATGGCGATGGCCTCCATGGAGCTGTGGCTGCTCGCGGCGACCGGCGTCTCCATCCTGAACGCCGTGATGCTGGGGACGCTGACGACGGTCTGGGTCCGGAACTACCGGACCTTCGGCACGCCGATGACCGCCGGGCTCGCCGCCTTCGGCGCCCTCCTGCTCGCCGAGAACCTCGTCGCCGTCTACTTCTACCTCTCCACGCGGATGCTCTACTCCGGCGACCCCGTCGCGCAAAAGACGGTCGTGGTCCTGCGGACGCTGGAGCTCCTCGCGGTGGGGTTCCTGACCTACGTGACGATGCAGTAGGCTTCGGGTGTTGTTTCCGGCGCTCTTGCACTCTCCCACGACTACCGTGACGGCGGAGACATCTCCGAAGCCCTCGCCCTTCGATTCCGCCGGGAGCATGATCTGTCGGGGCTCGCGGCGCGCCTGCCCCTCCACGGGTTCCCGCGGTGGTTCGAGAGAGCTTCGCCCTCTCGTCATACCGAGGGAACGAGGTTCCCTCGTAGCTCGCGGAGCTTCGCTCCGCTCACTCCTGAAGATCCCCGATCTTCGGAGACGGCGAGGCCCGGATGGTCGAGCGGACGGGGGCTCTCGACAGGACTCTGTATAGAACGAGTCGGGGAATACATCAAGGGATGATTCGAACACATATGAATCGCGTTCGGACGGGGAGTCGCAAATCGTGGACTAACACCCGGAACCACTCGAACACCCTACCCCACACGCTCCGCACGAACGCGGGCGGAAAACGTATACCGACCCTCCCGCACACCCCGGACGTGCAGCGCGCGACCCGGCGACAGCTGTTCGGCGCGGCCCTGTTCGGGGGGGTCGTCCTCGCGGGGGCACTGCTGACGTCCCCGGACGCCGCCATCACGCGGCTCCACGCCCTCGCGGCCCGGCCGGCGCTGTTCGCGCCCGCGCTGCTGGCGGGCTACCTGCTCCGGCCGCTGGTCGCCTGGCCCATCAGCGTCCTCTCCGTCCTGCTGGGCTTCCTCTACGGCCCCGTCGCGGTTCCGGTCGCGCTCGCCGGCGCCGTCCTCACGTGCACGCCCGCCTACCTGCTCGCGCGCCGGACCGGCGAGGCGGGGCTGTTCGGCCGTGCCGGCGACGCCGGCCGCGGCTTCTTCGCGGCCACCGGCGACGTGCGGGGCCTGACCGGCCTCCGGCTCATGCCCCTGCCGCCGGACCCCGTCTCCTACGGCGCCGGCCTCTCCGGGCTCTCGCCCGGCCGGTTCGTCCTCGGCACCGCCCTCGGCGAGTGCCCGTGGGTCGTGACGGGGGTCCTGCTGGGGGCGTCGCTGGAGACGCTCACCGTCGCCGGCGTCGGCGCCGGGCTCCCGCTCGTCGTCGCACTGGCGGCGCTTGCCGTCCTCGTGCTCGGCGGGCCGCTCTACCGGCGGTGGCGCGAGCGGCGTGGGGAGTCGACGGGCTACTGAGCAGCCCCCTCGTCCCACGCCGTCTCGACGACGTCGAGGCTCTCGTCCACCGTCAGCGCGACCGACTCCCCACCCAGGTCGAACGTGTACGTCGCGCGGAGCGGGTCCGCCGCGTGGACCGTCTCCTCGTACGCGCCGTGGACCTGCTCGACGGCATGGACGTCGTCCGGGGCGATCGGGTTGTGGCCGTTCGCGGCGAGCAGCGCCAACAGGTCCGTCCGCGCCGCCAGTGCCACCACGGGCTCCCCGCCGGCGACGAGGATGCAGTTCGTGCAGGCCACCCGGACCCCGACCGTGTACCGGCCGCCACAGGTCGGGCACGGTCCCCCGTCGGACTCGTGGTCCTCGCAGACCACCGGCTCCCACTCGACGGCGCCGGAACACCGTGGGCAGACGCCGGCGGACAGCGAGAGGATCTCCAACTCCCCCCACGTCCAGGCCGCCCGGAGGGTCTCGGTCGGGGAACGGCCACGCACGCCGGCCGGCGGCAGCGGGTTCCGGCCGAGGTATCCCTCGACCTCCTCGATGGGCATCCCGCTCTCCCGATACCGCCGGCCGTACCGGCCGGCACACCCGGTGCAGAACTGCTCCACCGACCCGTCGCGCCACCGGACCCTCGTGGCGGCCCCGCAGTACGGGCACGGCTCCTCGACCTCGGTCATGGGAAGTTCCGGCTGCTCGGTCACCGCCCCGGAGCGCACCGCCTCGGCGACCCGGCGGCCGGCCGGTGCCAGCCGGTAGCCGCCGTCGACCCGTTCGACGAAGTGGCCGACCATCCGGTCGAGGTGGTAGTTGAACCCGCCGGAGTCGTCGGCGTCGCTTCGCGCGTACAGCTCGGAGAACGGGACCGGCGTGTCGAGGTCGCCCAGCGCCCGGAGGATCCCCATCCGGGTCTCGTCCCCCAGCACCGCGAACGCCTCGTCCGGGGCGAGTCGGTCGGCGTCGCTACCGCCGTCGGTCGCGTCGTCGGGGGGCATACCACACGGCTGGGGCGCCGGGCCTAAACGCCCACGCCCGGCTTGTCCACACGACGCACACGGGCCTACCTGAACGGGTCGCTGCAGTCGATGATCGGGCCGTGCTGCGGGCAGACGTACTTGCAGTGGCGCTTGTAGAGGTCGGCCTCGCAGGTCGGACAGGTCGGCGGCCCGCTCATACTACCGCTTGCGTGGCGTGGCACCTCAATCCGGCGACTGCGGCGGGGAGACTCGCCGTTCTACCTGAGAACGTGTCGAACAACCCGGGTAGGATCGTGGGTCGGCCCTAACCCGCCGATCCGAAGCGAAAACGGGTACAGAGCGGAAAACGGCGGCCTACCTCAGCACTCCGACCAGCCGCAGGACTCGCAGGTCTTGCAGCCCTCGGAGAAGTAGAGGTTCATGCCGCCACAGTCGGGGCACTCGGGGCTCTCGCCGGCCTCGATGAGCGACTGGGTGTCGCCCTGGTCTGCTCGGCGGGCGCCGGCGCCGCCGTCCGTCTCGGGTTCCGGCGTCGGCGGCTCGGGCGTCGCCGTGGTGTCGGCGGTCGCGCCCGACGGGCCGTCGGCTTCGACGGCCTCGTCCAGCGAGGTCTGCTTGGGGTACGGCTTGTCGATCTCGTCCTGGATGTAGCGGTTCAGCGCCGTCCCGATGGCGTCCGGGATGGAGTTGATCTGCTCGCCCTTGTCCCAGGCGACCTTCGGGCTGCGCGTCCCCCGGAGTTCGTCGACGATCTCCTCGGGGGCGACGCCGGCCCGGAGCGCGGTGGAGATGACCTTCCCCAGCGCCTCGGTGAAGGAGTTGGTGTAGCCGCCGGAGTGACCGATGTTGGCGAAGACCTCGAACGGCCGGCCCGTCTCCGGGTCCTCGTTGATGGTGACGTACAGCTTCCCGTAACCGGTCTTCACGCGCTGGCTGACGCCGTGTAGCGTGTCCGGCCGGGGCTGGAGCTCGCCCGTCGCGTTGCCGGCCTCCTCCAGCAGGCTCGCGACGTCGGCCTCGACCTGGGCCCGGACCTCGTCGTTGTCGAGGAAGGCCTCCAGGCCGCCGAACGCCTCGTCGACCTGCTCGAGGATGGCCGCCGCGGCCTCGGACTCGTCCATCTCCGAGAACTCGGTGTTGTCCGCACGCGTCGTGAGAACCTGCTTCGAGCGGGTGCCGTCGCGGTAGACGGTGACGCCCTTCCCGCCGTTCTCGTAGATGTAGCGGTAGACCTCGTCCATGTCCTCCTTCGTCGCGG
>ERZ1034569.265-NODE-265-length-19864-cov-29.919178_pt1 | contig 19864 bp, 15 predicted proteins | sample MGYA00520706_ERZ1034569 | MGnify/ENA primary metagenome ERZ1034569 (study PRJEB33760, sample SAMEA4777722) | hypersaline lake metagenome | biome: hypersaline environment; feature: brines | place: Spain | collected 2014-08 | depth 0 m ...
TCGGTTGTCTCAGGAGAATCAACGGTATCAGCGGGCGTTTCCTCGGTGGCGTCGTCAGCAGACGACGACTCGTCGGAACCAGTCATTACCGGCGAAAGGTCACCGAGCCACAAACCCGTTGTGACCGACAGCAGCAGCCTCGTGTCGACGCCTTCGGTGGGGACGATCTACCGCCGGCAGTGTCGCCGTTTTAAGTCGTTTTTCGACCGAAATCGGCTCTCGCAGTCGACACACCTGACAGATCGCTCACCGGCCTCGGTGACGATCCGGTGGCCGCCGATCTCAAAGGCGCGGTCGACCGCACGCGGGCGGATGCGATCCGGGATCTGTGTGTCGGGTTGGCCACTCAGAGCGGCTCGCAGCCGGATCGTCTGGAGATCGGTCTCGTTCCACCGAGCGGCTGCGCGCGCGGTCGCCCAGTCGTCGATCGCCGTCCAGCCGGTGACAACAACCGGCGACTGGGTCTCGGTATCACCGACGACGACCACGTATCTGATACCGTGTTTCACGAGCGCGAATCGCCAGCCGTCGGTCGTGTTCCACCGAAGCTGTCCCCGGGTGATCGCCTCGGCAACGATCGGGACGGACACATACCGGCCCTGCTGGTGCAGTCGCTGCCGGAAGTGATCTGTATGGGCATACACCGCGGGCGTTCGCGGTGGGGGATCCTCGGGAGAACGGTGCCGGCTTGGCGCGTCGGCACTCGGTTCGGCGCGGCCGACCGCGTCGGCGTACGCCGTCGGTTCGGGAAGCGATCTACCGCCGGGCGTCTCCTCGACACCCGGACCGGGCTGTCTGGATGCCACTACGATAACGTATCACAGGGAGGAATATAAATGTTCATCCGGCATGAGGGTGGGAGCCTTCGGGTTCCGGAGGAATCAGCCAAGCAGACCAAGCTCATCGATCCGGTCAACGATCCGATCGACGGCCTCGCTCGCGTCGTCAACGGACTTTCCGCCGGTGATAACGACCTTCCCGCTACCGAACAGCAGGATCACAACCTCCGGGTCGTCCATTCGATAGACCAACCCGGGGAACTGCTCGGGCTCGTACTCAACATCCTCAAGCCCGAGGCCGATCGCAAGCGCGTTGAGGTTGAGGCTGTGACCGAGATCAGCACTGGAGACGATATTCTGGACGGTGATCTCCGGGGCGTCCTCGACCGGGATACCCAACTCACGGAGTTTTGCAAAGATGATATCGAGAGCCTCGTGTACATCGTCGATGCTTTTCGCGCCGGTACAGACGATCTTCCCCGAACGAAATAGCAACGCAGCAGCCTTCGGCTCCTGGGTTCGGTAGACGAGCCCCGGGAAGTTGTCGGGGTTGAAATCCGCGCCCGGCAGATCGGTTGCAAGTGCTTCGAGATCGAGCTCCTGTCCGATCCCCGTTGATGCAACGACGTTTTGAATCTCGATTGAGTCAGCCGGCGCGCTCATGATGACAGAGTATGATCGAGCCGGACGTATAAAACGCCCCCTTATAAATGTTGTCGGGGACACCGGCGGAGCCAGCTCGCGATGTGGACAGCACACCGCCGAAGCCGGGCGGGCAGAGACGAGAAGTGATGGTACTGGCGTCGGTGCGGACGGCTTCGAAGCCGCGTTTTTCAAGTAGTCGCGCTGATTAGCGTTGGGTAACTGATGAGCGAGGATTTCTATGAGGTACTCGGCGTCTCTCGGGATGCCTCCGAAGACGAGATCAAGCAGGCCTACCGACAGAAGGCATCAAAATACCACCCGGACGTGAGCGACGAGCCCGACGCCGAGGAGAAGTTCAAAAAGATCAAGACCGCAAAGGAGGTGCTGACCGACGAGGAAAAACGGCAGGCCTACGATCAGATGGGCCACGACCGTTTCGAGGAGGCCGAAAAGCGCGGCGGCTTCGACGGCGGCGGCCCCGGCGGTGCCGGCGGCATGGGCGGCATGGGCGGCATGGGCGGCTTCGGCGGCGGTGGTGGCGGCGGCTTCGAGGATATCTTCGAGCAGTTCTTCGGCGGCGGTCGCGGCGGCGGTGGCGGCGGCAACCGTCCGCGGCAGGGGCAAAATCTCCGGACATCAATGGAGATCAGCCTCGAAGAGGCCTACAAGGGCGTCGACAAGGAGTTTACCATTACCCGCCCCGCGGAGTGTGAGACCTGCAACGGCGAGGGGCATCCGCCGGAGGCCGACGTGAACACCTGTCCGGAGTGTAACGGTGCCGGTGAGGTGCGACAGGTGCAACAGACCCCGTTCGGCCGCGTCCAACAGCGATCGACCTGCCCGCGCTGTAACGGCGAGGGCGAGGTTGCCGACCAGACCTGTGGCAGCTGTGGTGGCGACGGGATCGTCGAAACTGAGGTAACGCTGACCGTCGAGGTGCCGGCCGGCATCAAAACCGGCCAGACCCTCCGGATGGACGGCGAGGGCGCGCCCGGCGACAACGGTGGCCCGCCCGGAGACCTGCTGATCGATGTCGAGGTGCAGGAACACGAGGCGTTCGAACGCGACGGCGACGACCTCCACTACAACCAGCCGATCTCCTTCCCACAGGCCGTTTTCGGCGATTCAATCGAGGTGCCAACACTCGACGGCGAAAAGAAACTCGACATCCCCGAGGGCACCCAAAGCGGCGAGCGGTTCCGGCTCAAAGGCCTTGGTATGCCGCGACTTCGGAGCCGACGCAACGGCCACCTCTATGTGACCGTCCAGGTCGTCACCCCCGAGGCCCTCAACGACGAGCAAAAGGACGCCCTCGAAGCCTTCGCTGAGGCCGGTGGCGAGGAGGTCGATGTCTCTGAGGGCTTTTTCGAGAAGATCAAAAATAGCTTCTGAGGTAGCTGCTTGCCGGTAGGCCTACTGCTGCCATTCAACATCCGACAGCGTGCGCTGGACTGCTTCCTCGCCGACCGCCGCCGCCAAGGACTCGAAGCCGGCGCGCTCGGCGCGATCGGTCGCGTTGGCAACAAGCCGGGAGACGATGAACTCCGGGGTCGATTTGCCGACCGTGCCGAACCGGGGCTGGTAGTCGACCTGCAGTTCAAGCTCGGGATCAAGACCCTCCGCGAAGATGCCGTCGATCCGCGCGGTCTCGGGCAGCGGGCTTAGATCGTCGGCGAGATGTGTTACGTAGACACCGAGGGCGGCCTGATCGACCGTTAGCGACACCAGCCCGTTCAGCAGGTCGGCCGCCCGCCCGGGCTCGGTGATCGCCTCGAACTCATCGACCAACATGAGCGTCCGGCCATCGTCGGTCAACGGCGGGACGATCGATTTCAGCGTCGACTCCAAGACACCGGCGTTAAACGAGGCGTGACGGCGGTGGAAAACGATCGTCTCGAACCCCCCAACCTCGGCGTCGTCAGCCGGCACCGGCAGCCCCATCGCCGCCAGCAGGGCGACCTGACTCAGCGTCTCCAGCAGCGTTGTCTTCCCGCCGGAGTTCGCGCCGGTCAACACCGCCACACGATCATCGGTCGGCGGCGACAGCGGGCGGGCGGTGTCGGTCAGACCGTGGGAACCGACGGCGTAGGTGATCGGCTGCACGTCGCCGTCGACAAACAGATTCCGCGCGTTCCGCACCGCCAGCCCGTCATCGACAAGGGTGGGGCGGCGAAGGTCGAAGGCGGCCGCAAACCGGCCAAGCGAGAGCTCAAGAGCGATATCGCCGATGGCGGTGACAACGGCCGTCACCTCGGCATCGGCGGCGTCGATCCGATCTTGGAGGTCGGCGGCGACGGTCGCCTCACGCTCGTCGACCGCCGTTTCAAGCGAGTCAACCAGCGCGCGGAGTGTCTGGCTGACAAAATCGGCGGCATCAACGGCGTCGTCGGCCGCGGCCGACCGCACCCGCGGCGGTTCGATCCCGGTCTCGCTGGCGATGTGGTCAACAACACCGGATCGAAGCTCGTCCATATCCCGAACGCCGTCGCCGCGCACCGTCTCGATGATATCGAAGGCGGCATCGTTGAGATCGGCGGCCGCGTCGCGCTCGGCCCGCAACGCGTCAAGTTCATCGTCCGCGCCCTCGGCAACGGCAACGGCACCGTCGGTCTCGCGGACGTATCCAAGCGCGCCTTTTGCCGCCCGAAGCGCGTCGGGGTCGATCCCGGCCAGCGCGTCGAAGGGGTTGTCGTCGAGCCCGACAGTGATGAGCTCAAGGGCCGCCTCAACGGCCGCGCTGTCGGTGCCGTCGGCGTCATCGTAGGCATCAAAGGCCGCGATTACCTGCTCGCGATCATCGTCGCCCAGCTCGATCCAGGCGGTTTTCGCGGCCAACACGCGATCGAGGCGGTCGGCCATGGCGTCCTGTGTCGGTAGCGGCGTCAGCACCCGGATTCGGTCGGCGGCGTGGGTTGTAAGGGCGTACTCGCTGGCCAGTGTGAGCAGCTCGTCGTACACATCCCGGGTGTCGCCGGTGCCGAGTACCTCGATGCCATCGGTGCCGGTCGCCCGCCGCAGGATTCTCACCGCCCGTCCGCGGGGAACGCCCGCCGCCGCGAGCGTTCGGATGTCGGCGGTCTCGATCGCGGCGATGGCGTCGGCCTCGCCGATCGACTCACGGAGCAGCGCGGCCGTTTTCGGCCCGATGCCCCAAAACTCCTCTAAGCGCATATCCGACCGTTTGGAGCCGGCGGCTTAGCGTTTGGCGTTTGTACTGGCGAACTGAACCGAGAACATACCTGTCAGGCCACCCAAAACCCGGTATGGAGCCGGATCTCACCGCTCTCGATGACCACCTCGCCGACCACGATGTTGACGGCTACCTCATCGACGCCGACAGCACCGACCCAAACCAGCGGTATCTCTCGGGGTTTGATGCCCCTGACCCCTTTCTGACCTGCTACACCCCGGATGGCCTCGCTGTCCTTGTCTCCGGACTGGAGTACGGCCGCGCTGTCGGCGAGAGCCACGCCGACACGGTAAAACGGCCGGCCGACTACGATCGCCGGCAGCTTGTTGCGGAGCATGGATCGACCGCGGCTAACCACCGGGTCAAAAGCGCGTTTCTGGCCGACTGCGGCGTTGACAGCGTTGTGGTTCCCGATCGGTTTCCGCTGGCGACCGCCGACGGACTCCGCGAGCAGGGCCACACCGTCAGCGTCGACACCGCGGACGCGCTGATGGAGGTTCGGGCGGTGAAAACCTCCGAGGAGATCGACCACATCCGGGCGGCCCAAGCCGCCAACGAGTCGGCGATGGCAGCCGCCGAGTCGCTGCTTGCGGCCGCGAGCATCGACAGCGATGGGGTGCTCGTCTACGAGGGCGAGGCCCTCACCAGCGAGCGCGTCAAACACGAGATCGAGGCGACGCTGCTGGAAGATGGCTGTGGGCTTGATTCGACGATCGTCGCCGGCGGCACGCAGGCCGCCGACCCACACGAGCGGGGGAGTGGCCCTCTTCGGGCTGGGGAGGCGATCATTATCGACATCTTCCCGCAGGACAAGACAACGGGCTACCACGCGGATATGACCCGGACGTTCTGTGTCGGCGAGCCCGGCGAAACGATCAGTGAGTGGTACGAGCTGACCGAGCGCGCGCTGAATGCCGCCCTCGATGCGGTCGAGGCTGGCGCGAGCGGGGCTGACGTGCATGCGGCCGCCTGTGAGGTCTACGAGGATGCCGGTCTGCCAACGCTCAGAGCCGATCCAACCGCCGAAACCGGCTTTATTCACACGACCGGCCACGGCGTCGGGTTGGCGATCCACGAACAGCCCCGGCTCAGCACCGAGGGCGGCGACCTCGAAGCCGGCCAGATCATCACGGTCGAACCCGGCTTGTATGATCCCGATGTGGGCGGTGTTCGCATCGAGGACATCATTTGTGTCACAGAAAACGGGTACGAGAACCTGACAGACTACCCACGAGAGTTCGTTGTCGGCCGATGAGCGGGATCGAAACCCACAGGCCGCCCGCGGGCAACGACCAAACATGAGCAACGACAACCAAACCGACGCCGTCAGCGTCGTCGTCACCGACACACCCGATGGTGTCCAGCGGTACACCGCCCGGGTCGCCTGCGACGCCGCCGGCGAGGTCGCAATCGAGACTGTCGACCCCGGCGTGTTAGAGCGGTACTTCGAGGTCGTCGACGGCGGGGCCGGCTCGGCGTTCGTCCGCGCCCGCGCCGTGGACATGACCGGCGAGGCCGGCGAGATAAGGGAGGCAACGCCGCTGTTTACGATCCGGTTGACAGCGGCTGTCCCGCCGGCAGCGATCACGCTCACCTTCGAGACGATCCTCGACCACGACGGCGAGACGATCCCCGACGAACAGCTTCGGTTTGATGCGGTTGCGTGAGTGGGTCGATCAGGCGGCCGATCACAGCCTGGTGTGGGCGGGTGTCTCACCGCCCCACAGAGGACGGATTGATGTCGGCCCCATCGAACACCTTTTGAGAGGCCGTCCGGAAGAGCGGGTATGAATCTACTCGTCGTCGGCGCGGGTGAGATGGGGCGGTGGCTCGCCGACACCGTCGACGCCGACGTGGCGTTTACCGATGCTGATCCGGCGGTCGCCGAGGCGGCGGCGGAACCCCGGTCGGCGCGGGCGGTGCCGACCGATACCGACGAGTCGTTTGATGCGGTTGGGCTGGCGGTGCCGATGTCTGTCGTCGAGGCGGCGGTCACCGATTACGCCGCCAACGCCGAAGCCGCCATCTTCGATATCTCCGGGGTGATGGATCGGCCGCTTGCGGCGATGGCCGACCACGCCACCGAGGTGGAGCGAGCGAGCTTCCACCCGCTGTTCGCACCGCCGCGGGTGCCCGGCAACATCGCGGTCGTCACCGCAGCAGCCGGCCCGACGCTGACAGCGATCCGGGAGGCGATGACCGCCGCCGGCAACACCGTCTTTGAGACAACAGCGGCCGAACACGACGCCGCGATGGAGACGATCCAGGCGGGTGCCCACACAGCCGTTCTCGCCTACGCGCTTGTCGCCGGCGACATCCGCACGGAGTTTGCGACGCCGGTCTCCGAACAGCTCGAATCGCTGGCCGCAACAGTAACCGAGGGGAGCCCCGAGGTGTACAGCGAGATCCAAGCAGCCTTCGATGGGGCCGACGATATCGCCGCGGCCGCCCGGCGGATCGCCGCCGCCGACAGCGAGACGTTTGCCGATCTCTACGAGCAGGCCAAACACAACGTCGGTGCCGACAGCCGGGTGAGCGAGGAGTGATCGACCGAGAGGCGGTTCGCTCGAACGCGAAGTATCTCCAGGAGGTGCGGCCGATCGACCCCGAAGAGATCGCCGAATACATCGAGGGCCACCCCCATCCCGCCGTTGTCGCCCAAACCCTCAGAGAGGAGGCGGTCGACCTCGGGCTCATCGAACGCGAGGATGGCACGTTCGTTCCCTTGGACGCCGAGACCGTGTCCCATCGTGAGTGGTCGCCGACAGCGTTGCCAACCGCGTACAGCCGGGTCGTCGAGGAGCTGCTTGTCGACCGCTTTGGCCCCGACTGGCATCGCGGTGGGTCGGGGGAAACACTCCGATCGACGATCCGGGAGCTGAAGGCTGACTACCTCGCCGGCGACGACATCGAGTACGACGCGACAACCGCCGTCGGCTACGCGATCTACCATCTGCCGGCGTACTACGCCGCCGTCGGCTACGTGTTGGCGACGCTCACCGAACGGGCGTTGTTGCCGGCATCGCTGCGCGTTCTCGATGTGGGAGCTGGCGTTGGCGGCCCGGGACTCGGGTTGCACGATCTCATCTTCGGCGATGAGCCCGACGAGCGCGATCCGACAGCCGGTCTTGTTGAGTACCACGCCGTCGAGCCGAGCCCCGCTGCCGACGTGTTGGAGGGGTTGCTCGACGAGACAACACGCAACTTCCGGTCGACGATCCACCGCTCGACGATCGAGGACTTCGATTACAGCGCGGTCGACGGCCCGTTCGATCTGATCGTCTTCGGCAACGTCTGCAACGAGCTTGACGATCCGGTTGCCGTCGTGGATACGGCGGCCGCTCAGCTCGCCGACAACGGGACGATCCTCCTGCTCGAACCCGCCGACCGCAACACGGCGATCGACCTCCGGCGGATCGAGCGGGCGGTCGTTGACGACGAACTGACCGTCTACGCGCCAACCCTGCGGCTCTGGGAGGGAGCCGAGCCCGACGACCGCGGCTGGTCGTTCGACGTGCGCCCGGAGCTTGCGGTGCCGCCGTTTCAGGAGCGACTCGCCGAGGGAGCCACCGCGGCCGGCGAGGCTGACCCGGCTGCCGTCCGCAATGTCGACGTGCAGTTTGCCTACAGTCTGCTGCGAGCCGACGGCGAGCGACGCTACCCGTTCCGGGCGAGTCGGGAGCGACACGCAAGGATGGCCGCCATGGACGACCACGTCACCGAGCGGGTTGATCTGCTGGCGGTCAAACTCAGCCACGACCTCAGCGACGGCGACAACGCGCTGTTTTTGATCGGTGACGGCAGCCAGACGACAGATCACTACGCCGTTCTCACAAAGGAATCCGCGCTGAATCGCGCGCTGGCGACCGCCGACTACGGCGCGGTGTTATCGTTCGAAAACGCCCTTGTCCTGTGGAACGACGACGAGGAAGCCTACAATCTCGTTGTCGACGGCGAGACCGTCGTCGACCCGCTTTCGGGGTAACCCGGCGATCGTCCACCCCATTTTTGCGGATGGGGGTACACAACTGCAGGTGTGAGCGACGAGAAAAAGAGCATCGAGGCGAAGGGCGAACACTGGGATTTCGAGGTCGACGCCGAGCTGCCGGACTCACTCACCGGCGACGATGACGACGAGGACAGCTACCAGCTACGGCTCGATGAGGCCGCCGGCACGGAGCTGTGGTCGTACAGCACCGGCGGTCTCGGCGGTTCAGCCCCGACGGTCGTCGGCGGCACGGTTTTTGCCGGCGGCGACGGCGATAGCGTCTACGCCATCGACGCCGAAAGCGGGGCCGAGCAGTGGGTTTTCGAGACCGACGATTTTGTCGAATCCGCCCCGACGGTCGTCGACGGGCTGGTCGTTGTCGGGAGCGACGACGGCCACATCTACGCCATCGATGCCGATACGGGCGACGAGGAGTGGGCGTTTCAGACGGCCCGGTTTGTCGAATCGTCGCCGACGGTCGCCGGCAACGCTGTGTTCGTCGGCAGCGGCGACGGCTCGGTGTACTCCCTGCACGCCAAGATGGGCAGAGAGCGGTGGGTCGTCGACACCGACGGCCCGATCTACGCCTCGCCGACGGTGACAAACAGCACCGTCTACATCGGTAGCGACGACGGCCATGTCTACGCGCTGAGTGCGGGCTCCGGCGAACAACGCTGGACGTTTGAAACCGGCGGCCCGGTGCGCTCCTCGCCGACGGTCGCCGGCGATACGGTGTTTGTTGGCAGCGGTGACGGCACGCTGTACGCCATCGACGCAAAGTGGGGAGACAAACGCTGGGAGGTTACCACCGGCGACGGGATCAACTCCTCGCCGACCGTCGCCGACGGGGGCGTCTTTGTCGGCAGCGACGACGGCGCGCTGTACGCGATCGATGCCGCCGCCGGCGATCGGGTGTGGTCGTTCGAGACCGATGGCCGAATCTGGTCGTCGCCGACGGTTGCCGGCGACAACGTCTACGTCGGCAGCAACGACGGCTCCGTCTACGCGGTCGACACGACGGCCGGGAAACGCGAGTGGATGGCCGAAACCGGCGACTGGGTCGACACCGCGCCGGTCGTCGTCAACGAGACGCTGTTTGTCACCAGCGACGACGGCACCATCTACGCGTTTGGGGCCGGCGTCCGTGGCTCTAGTACCGACTCCCGGGTGAATCTCGGAACGCTGAGCCACCACGGCGGCTGGGCCGGGGGCGGCTAGATCCACGCGATCGGCTGCCGATCAGGGCTTTTGACGCACAGAGCGTGGCCCACGGAGCATCCGCCGACCGGCTGTGAGTAAGGGTGGTGTTGATTGAACGTGTGCTATCTGTTTTACTCGGTGGGTGAAAAATCGGAAAATCGCAGTATCGCCGTGAGGCGAGGACTGTTGTTAGTTGCGAACGACGTTTGTCGCGCGCGGGCCTTTCGGGGACTGTTCGATATCGAAATCGATCTCTTCGCCTTCAGTGAGATCCTCGCCGCCGACATCCTCCATGTGGAAGAAAACGTCGTCGTCAGCATCATCCGTGTCGATAAATCCGTAACCGCCAGTGTCGTTGAAGAAATCAACTTTGCCGTGTGCCATTGCGATCAAACGTATAGGTCACCGGGGGATAACCCTTCCGAGAGTCGTGGTACCACGACCGTCGCGGTCGGTCGCAGCCGCTGTAACAGCCCCAACGCCAACACACCGAGTTTATTTGTCCCGGTTGCGGAGTGCCAGCAATGAGTAGCGAGCAAGATCTCGGGATCACCGAGAGCAAACAGCACAACACGGGCGAGTGGTACGCCGAGGTCGTCCGGAAGGCCGGCCTCGTTAACTACGGCCCCGACGGAATGAGCGGCTTCATCGTCACACGCCCACGGGGGTACGCCCTCTGGGAGGCGATCCAGTCGGAGCTCGATGGGAAGTTCAAGGCCACGGGCGTCCAGAACGCCTACTTCCCGATGTTCATCCCCGAGAGCTATCTCGAACGGGAGAAGGACATCGTCGAGGGCTTCGACCCCGAGGTCGCGTGGGTTACCCACGGCGGCCACGACGAGCTTGAGGAGCGACTTGCCGTCCGCCCGACAAGCGAGTCGATTATCGCCCCCTATATGGCTCAATGGGTGCGCAGCCACCGCGATCTTCCGTTGCGCGTCAATCAGTGGTGTTCGGTTGTCCGGTGGGAGGCCACCGAGACAAAACCGTTCTTCCGCACCAAGGAGTTTCTCTGGCAGGAGGGCCACACGGCCCACGAGACCCACGATGAGGCGTGGGAGGAAACGATGCTGCGGCTGCAACAGTACGCCGATCTCTACGAGGAGCTGCTGGCGATTCCGGTGTTGGAGGGCCAAAAGCCCGACCATGACAAGTTCCCGGGTGCACACACGACGACCACCATCGAGGCGTTGATGCCGGACGGAAAATCCGTCCAGGCCGGCACCAGCCACCACCTCGGCACCTCCTTTGCGGAGGCCTTCGACATCACCTTCGCCGATGAGGACGAGGCGACCCAACCCGCCCATACGACCTCGTGGGGGCTGTCGTGGCGCGCGCTCGGCGCGTTGATCATGACCCACTCGGACGATCAGGGCCTCGTTCTCCCGCCGACGATCGCGCCCGAACAGGTCGTCGTCGTCCCGATCTGGCAGGAAGACACCAAAGACGAGGTGCTGGCGTACGCCGACAGCGTTGCCGACGAGCTCAGCGAGGCGGGGGTTCGTGTCGAACTTGACGACCGCGACGGGCGGAATCCCGGCTTCAAGTTCAACGAGTGGGAACTCAAAGGCGTTCCCGTCCGGATCGAGGTCGGGCCCCACGAGGTCGAGGACGACGAGATCACGATCGTCCATCGCCCCGACGGCGAGACAACGACCGCCGACCGCGAGGGGGTCGCCGAGACGATCACAGAACAGTTCGACGAGGTGTACGCCAAGCTCTATGCGGCCGCCGAGGAAACGCTCGAAGACAGCGTCCGCGAGGCCGACTCACGGGAGGAGATCCTCGGAACGCTCGGCCGCCACGGCGGCTACGTAACGGCACCGTGGTGTGGCGATGAGGACTGCGAGGAGCCGATCAAGGAGGCTATCGCCGGCGAGATCGTCATGTGTCCGTTTGACGACGAGGAGCCCATCGGCGACGAGGCGTCCGCCGACAGCGATGTGACCTGTGCGATCTGCGATGAGCCGGCAACACAGACCGCTTACTTCGCAAAGAACTACTGACGAACCGACGCGTTCTGTCCCGGGTGGCTGTGGGCAATCGGTGTGTCGTTTTTGCTCATCAACACGAGTGTAACCCGAAAGCAACCGCTTTTGATACAGGAATCTTCCATCATTGTTGACGCTGATCACCGCTACTCATTTCAATTCGCTGAGTATGAATAATTAATATCCCCTAATATGGGGGTTAGGAACCCTTATTTTCGCATCAGTAGGCATTTATTCGGGCGAACGCTGTACTTGTGTATGGCTACGTATCACAGTGAGTCGCATGCGCACGCCGACGATGCGCATGATGAACCCGTCGGGCTCGCCGACCCGACAGATACCAAATCCAACTGCGGCGTTGGTGCTGTCGTCGATCTTGACGGTGGTGCCTCACACGATGTCGTCGCCGACGGCATCGAACTACTCTGTAATCTTGAACATCGCGGAACAACTGGGGCTGAGGAGGGAACCGGCGACGGGGCCGGTATCATGGTACAGCGGCCCGACAGCTTCTTTGAGGCGGTCGTTGGCGACCTTCCCGAGACGTACGCTGTCGGCTCGATCTTTCTGCCCCACGACGAAACGGTTCGCGAGAAACTTGTTGACAGCTTCGAGTCGACACTCGCCGACTACGGGCTTGATGTGTTCCACTGGCGGGACGTTCCGACCGACAACAGCGATCTCGGCCAGACCGCACTCGACTCCGAACCTGACGTGTGGCAGGTGTTTGTCACACCAGACGGGTCGATGGCCGACGATGCGTTCGACCGCGCGCTGTTTGTCAGCCGGCGGGCCGCCGAGGACGCCGCCGAGGAGATCGACGGCGCGGGGCGATTCTACGTCTGTTCGCTCCACCGCAAAACACTCGTCTACAAGGGCCTGCTCAAAGGCGAACAGCTCGCGGAGTATTATCCTGATCTCGACGACGAGCGACTGAAGACAACGCTCACGCTTGTTCACGCCCGATTCTCGACGAACACGCTCGGGGCGTGGCATCTCGCCCATCCCTACCGGCGGATCATCCACAACGGCGAGATCAACACGATCCGCGGCAACATCAACTGGATGCGCGCCCGTGAAAACCAGCTGGCCCACGAGGATTTCGGTGACGACATCGAGACGCTCAAGCCGGTCACCGAGGCCGGCCAGTCGGATACCGCCAGCGTCGACAACGCCGTCGAGCTGATGATGCACTCCGACCGCGATCTGCCACACATCCTCCGCATGCTGATCCCGGAGGCCCACGAAAACGACGACGCGATGGATGCCGACCGGAAGGATTTCTACGACTACCACGCCAGCCTTGTCGAGCCCTGGGACGGCCCCGCGCTCGTCGCCGCAACTGACGGCGACAAGATCGCAGCTGTTCTTGACCGCAATGGGCTGCGACCCTGCCGGTATGATATCACCGAGGACAACACCCTGATCGCCGCCAGCGAGGTCGGGGCCATCGAGACCGACCCAAGCGAGATCAAAGAGCGTGGCCGGCTCCAGCCCGGCGAAATCTTTGTCGCCGACCCCGAGGAGGGCGAGGTGATCCCTGACGCGGATGTTTTCGACGAACTCACCGACGAGAAGTACGGCGAGTGGGTTGCCCAACACCAACAGGAGGTTGATGAGATCGCCGGCGATAGCCTCGAACCGCACGGCGATGTCGACTCCCTGCGCGCCCAGCAGGCGGCGTTCGGCTACACCGAAGACCAGCTCAACCACCTCTTAGAGCCGATGGCCAACCAAGGGATGGATCCCGTCGGCTCGATGGGTGACGACACGCCGCTGTCGGTGCTCGGCGAGTTCAACCGCCCGCTGTTCACCTACTTCAAACAGCTGTTCGCCCAGGTGTCGAACCCGCCAATCGACTACATCCGCGAGGAGCTGGTCACAAGCCTCCAATCGCGGCTGGGCAAACAACGCAACCTGATGACCGAGTCGCCGGAACACGCCCGTCAGCTTGTTCTTGAGTCGCCCGTCTTGAGCGACGAGCAGACAGCATCGATCAAGGGTCTCGACCGCGACGAGGATGACTTTGAGGCGGCGACACTGGATATGACCTACGACCCCGAGACCGATCTCGAAGCCGCGATCGAACAGCTTCGGGACGACGCCCGCGCCGCAATCGACGACGGCGCGGATATTATCGTGCTCTCGGATCGCGGGACGAACGGTGATCGGATGCCGATCCCGAGTCTCCTTGCAACCGGTGGTGTCCATCACGATCTGGTTCGCCACGGGCTCCGAACCGACGTTGGGCTCGTCGTTGAATCCGGCGATCCACGCGAGGTACACCATCTGGCCACGCTTGTTGGCTACGGCGCGGGTGCGGTCAACCCGTATCTCGCCTATCAGACGATCTCGGATCTGTGTGCCGGCCCCGACGGCGCCGACGAGGCCGAGGCCATCGAGGGCTACATCCACGCCTTAGAACACGGCCTGCTGAAGATCATGGCGAAGATGGGGATCTCGACGGTTGAATCCTATCAGGGTGCCCAAATTTTCGAGGCTGTCGGCCTCAGCTCCGATCTTATCGACGAATACTTCGAGGGAACCGAGATCCGTACCGAGGGGATCGACCTCGACGTGATCGAAGACGACGTGCGCACCCGCCATGCGGTCGGCTTCGGAAGCGATCCCGAACTGGAAACACAGGGCGAGTACGAACACCGATCGTCGGGGATCTACCACCAGTGGAACCCAGAAACGGTCGGCACGCTCCAGCAGGCGGTTCGGAGCGGCGACTACGACCGCTACCGTGAGTTTGCCGAGCTGATCAACGATCAAAACGAGAACCTCCAGACCTTGCGTGGCCTGCTCGAATTCGAGCCCGATCGTGACCCTGTCGATATCGAAACGGTCGAGCCGGTTCATCAGATCGTCGAACGGTTCGCCACAGCCTCGATGAGTCTCGGGTCGTTGTCGCCGGAGGCCCACGAAAACAACGCGATCGCGATGAACCGGATCGGTGGGAGTGCCGGCACCGGCGAGGGCGGTGAGCCACCCGAGCGGTTTGATACCGAGAAGGAATGCGATATCAAGCAGGTCGCCTCGGGTCGCTTCGGTGTGACCTCCCACTATCTCACCTCCGCCGAGGAGATCCAGATCAAGATGGCCCAAGGCTCGAAACCCGGCGAAGGCGGTCATCTACCTGGCAAAAAGGTCAACGAGATGATCGCCCATGTCCGGTATGCAACACCGGGTGTCGGCCTTATCTCGCCGCCACCGTTGCACGATATCTACTCGATCGAGGATCTCAAACAGCTGATTCACGATCTCAAGGCGGCCAACCCGGATGCCGACATTAACGTCAAACTCGTAAGCGAGGCTGGTATCGGGACGATCGCCGCGGGTGTCGCCAAGGCCAACGGTGATATCGTCCACATCTCCGGTGACTCCGGCGGAACCGGTGCCTCACCGAAGACATCGATCAAAAACGCCGGTCTGCCGTGGGAGCTCGGTGTTGCCGAGGCCAATCAGATGCTGTGTGCGACCGGGCTTCGTGATCGCATCAAGATCACGACCGACGGCGGGATGAAGACCGGCCGTGACGTGGCTGTTGCCGCCCTCCTCGGCGCCGAAGAGTACGTCTTTGGGACGGCCGCGCTGGTTACCTCCGGCTGTGTGATGGCCCGACAGTGTCACGCCAACACCTGTCCGGTCGGCGTGGCGACACAGGACGAGGAGCTTCGCGATCGGTTCCCCGGCCAGCCACAGCACGTCATCAACTACATGACGTTCATGGCCCAGGAGCTTCGGGAGATCATGGCCGAGCTCGGCTTCCGCGAACTCGACGAGATGATCGGACGACCCGAGCTGCTCGACCAGCGTGAGACCGACCACGAGAAGGCCAAACATCTTGATCTCTCGACGGTGATCGCACCGACCGCGGGCGACCAACGGCGAAAGACCCGCGAGCAGAGCCACACCGACATTGCGAACCAACTCGACTGGGAGCTGATCGAGGAAAGCGAGCCCGCCTTGGAATCCGGTCAGCCGATCACCCTCGACAAGGAGATCTCCAACGTCGACCGTGCGGTCGGCGCGACCCTCTCCCATGAGATCTCGACGGAGTACGGCGGTGCGGGACTGGCCGACGACACGATCACCATCGACTTCGATGGGATCGCCGGTCAGAGCTTCGGGGCGTTCCTCGCCGATGGCGTGACGATGGATCTCACCGGTGCAGCCAACGACTACCTTGGCAAGGGGCTTTCCGGCGGGAAGCTGATCGTTCAGACCCCACCGACGGCCGCCTACGCAGCCGAGGAGAACATCCTCATCGGCAACGTCGCCCTCTATGGGGCAACCCAGGGTGAGGCCTACATCAACGGCGTCGCCGGCGAGCGGTTCGGCGTCCGCAACTCCGGCGTCAAGGCCGTCGTCGAAGGCGTCGGCGACCACGGCTGTGAGTATATGACCGGCGGCGTTGTCGCCGTTCTCGGCGAGACAGGTCGAAACTTCGCCGCAGGGATGTCCGGCGGTGTCGCCTACGTCTACGATCCAGATGGTGCGTTTGAGAGCAAACTCAACACGGGGATGGTGACGTTCTCCGAGTCGCTTACCCAGAAGGACGAGCGCATGCTGACCCGGATGGTCGAAAACCACGCCGAGTACACCGACAGCGACCGCGCCGCCGACCTGCTTGACGACTGGGCGGCCGAACTCGACAACTTCGTGCGTGTGTTCCCGGATGCCTACCGCAACTCAATCGAGAACAAGGGTGCCGACGACGTACGCGAGGAGCTTCCGGAGACGCCGAGTGCGGCAGCCGATGCCAGCGCGGGTACCGGTGCCGTCTCAAGCGACGACTAAGCCGACCGCGATACTTCTTTGAGGCTGTCTGGGAGCGATGGGCCATCAAACTTCCAGAGGTGACTCACGCAGTCACAATCGGACGCGCCAAACGCCGCGACCGGCTCACAGTCAGCGTCGGCAAAGGCTGCCGCCAGCGCGCACTCAATATCGCGGTTCGGAAACTGTTCAACGGTTGCCAGTTGGCTCGCAGCTGAACCGAGCAGGTAGTCGATATGCCAGTGACGGGTTTCGCTGTCACCGGCAGCGAGTTCGCGGTGGCGGTCGACACGGGAGAGGCCGCCGGGGCCGAACGCGCTGCCGACGTAGGCATAGTGGCCGGTCGCAAACGCCCGGTCGCCGAGGGCACCGACCCTGATCGTGGTTGGCTGTTCGATGGCCACGATCAACACGTAGGTTCCGGGGTCGGCCATCAGTTGTTACCGACAGCCGGCAGCCGTGATGGTGCTGTCGATTCATGATTTGCTCGTTGCTGCAACAGTCGAACGCACTCAGGAATCGGTAGATGGCTGTGGTGGACAGCGGCCTGCCACGGACGGGGAAACGGGTTAGTACAGTGCTCGTCGGCCAGCCGCCACAACGCGTCGATCACCGGCTCGGCATCCATCGCCGCCGCCACGTCGGCATCCCGGCGGTTGTCACTCACCCGGCGGCTCCTCGGGCCGGTCGGCGTCCATCTCGGTAACCTCACTTTCCAGCCACTCGCGGAACCACTTCACGCGTTTGAGCCGCTTGTGGCCGATGCTTTCGGCGGTCGCTGACTCAACGCGGTCGAGATGATCCTTTCCGCGTTCAAGCACGCGGTCGACCATCCGGGCGGCGTCCATATGGGTTCGTGACTCATACCCCATCCGCAACAGCATGAGCGCGGTGCCGTTGGCCCCGATCTTATCCAGCATGTCGGCTTCCATCAGACATCGCGACTCTAAGGAGACCTCCGAGAGCGATCCCTGAAAGGAGTGGTCGGCGACCGACTGACAGACCGCATCGATAAACGACGCGGGGTACTCGCCGCGGCTTCCGAGATACTCGCGGGCGACGTTTGCCCCCTCCTCGGCGTGTCGATCCTGCGGGGCGTCAAGCTTTGCGACATCGTGAAACAGCGCGGCGACGACGACGATATCGGTGTCGGCACCCTCTGCCTCGGCGATCGTTTCGGCCAGATCGGCGACGTTGAGGATGTGGTTGAAGCGGTACTCCGCGCTGTGCCACGGATACCACCGCATGCGCCCGCCGTCGTCCTCGGTTTCGACGCTGGCGGCCAGATAATCGTAGACAAACTGCTCCATCTCCGCGCGGGCGTCGTCGCTGACCGGTGACTCCTTTATCTCAACACCCATCGAGCCACCTCCGGTCGCACTGTGGTAACTGATTCATTGTTGTGAGAAATGATCGTTTGGCTATTAGGCGTTACGACACTCCGCCCGCAGAGAGACAGATTTTGCTGTTTCGCGCGCCGACGCTGTCGATCAGCCGCCCGCAACGACTCTCAGATATGAGAATCAAAACAGTGAACTTAGGGGGAGTGGGGTGTTTGCAGCCCGTATGAAACGACGACAGTATCTGGCGGCGGCCGCAGCCGGTGGTGCCATCGGGGCTGGCGGCGTCGTTGGATACATTACGTTGAGCGATCAGCCGCCGTATCCAGCCCCGTTTGATCCCGAAACAGACCAGATAGAGCGGTCAGGTTCGGGGGCAGCAACGACCGAGAGCTTTGAGATCACCAATCAGGGGCCGACGATCCTCAGCATCGACTCGAACAATCGTGGGGAAGGGTTTCAGGCAGTGATCAAGGAGACAGCAGGGGGGTACACCGAACCCGTTCCGGATAGCCCTCGATCCGGCCCGTATGAAGGATTAAATATCGTTGACACACCAAACGAGGGGCCATACGAGATTGAGGTCATAGACACGACCAACAGTTGGGAGGCGACCGTGTACGATCTGCCAGCGTATGAGCGTTCAGATGAGGTCGAACTACAGCCGCCAATACGCCGGGAAAATGGGCTGGACAAGGTTATCGGCCCCATCGATTTCGGTAGTGAAGCGGGGTTGAATTTGGCGAATCAGACACAGAACGGAACGGGCACAAATACGACAGAGCGGGCTCAGCGCGGGCGGCGCACGAGATTTTCGTTACGGCCATCCGAGGAGGATGAATCACCGCCCGCGGAGATCTCCTATGCGTTGAGCATCTATGATAACGACGGAGCGTTTATCGATACACCGATTTACAGAGGTAACAGTAGAACCCAACAAAGCCTGATCGGTTCAACTGAGGAAAGCCAAACAGAGCCGGTGGTGCTCCCAACCGCAAATGTCGGGTTTATTCAGGTTTCGTCAACGATATTCTGGTCACTCAGCGTCGAAGACAGAGAGCTCAGCGAGATCAACACGAGTTAGGTTGATCCGGTCTCAGGCGGTTGTGATCGCGAGAAGATTCGAAGCCGTCAGCACGGCACCGAGCAGCGCGACAAACCCCGGCGGCCCGTAGTAGCCAAGCCAATCGCCCCGCGTTTTCGATCTGAGGTTGATACCGACCGCGATGAGAAAGACGAGGATCTTGAGCCCGAACAAGCCCCGAATCCCGAACTGCGCAAGCAACACCGCAACAAGGGGGTTGCCCTCGCCGAGGCCATCCACAAAGTAGACCGCGATAATCGTCGACAGCGAGTCGCCGATCCCGTAGGTTGCGATCGCAATCGCCCACAGCACCCACAGGCCAAGCTGTTGGGAGATCGATCGCTCGGCCGTCGATGTGTCGTCATCGGACTCGCTGTCAGCAGTGTTAAACGACCGTGCCGCCAGTCGCTTACAGCGCGCTGACACCAGCGCGGTTGGAATCCCTGATTCCGTTCGTGGCACATACGCCGTGTGTTCCGCAGTCGCTATCTCCTCGGTGAGTTCGGTGTCGCCGCCGGTGATCACGACAAGCGGTTTTTCGGGATACCGGTCGCGGATTTCCGCATAGACCGCTGCGGGCTCCGGATCGGATGGTGAGCAGTCTGCGAGCAGACAGTCAACGGCATGGACTTCCAGTGGGTTCACATCGCGGCCGACGACGCTGAGGTCAATCCCGGGAAGGCCGGTTTCCAGCTCGGAGCGGATCGGTGTCGACCCCGGCTCCCAGAGGCCGATTCGAAGTGGGCGTTCTGTGGTGGCGTCACTGTGGGTCGCTGTATTACTGCTGTCGGTCATGTGCAGTTCACCACAGCAGCGACCGTGGGTGATGTACCGTATTTCCCAACAGCATTGTCCACGACAC
>ERZ1034569.266-NODE-266-length-19863-cov-19.968901_pt1 | contig 19863 bp, 18 predicted proteins | sample MGYA00520706_ERZ1034569 | MGnify/ENA primary metagenome ERZ1034569 (study PRJEB33760, sample SAMEA4777722) | hypersaline lake metagenome | biome: hypersaline environment; feature: brines | place: Spain | collected 2014-08 | depth 0 m ...
ATCGAGTCTTTTGGCGCGCGATCGATCGCGTTGAACGCGGCCTCAAAGTCGTCTAACTCCTCGATGAGCTCACTTTGGTCGGCCCGGAGTGTCTCGATACGCTGGGTGAGTGCTTGATACTCTGTGGACTCTGTGAGCTCTTCGGTGGATTTCTCGGCTTCAAGAACGCTCACCTTTGAGGTCGCTTGGAACAGCTTCTGGACGGTCTCGCCGTACTCGCGGGCGGTCAGTTGGTGTTCAATCGCCTCCAGCAGCGTCTCCTTGCCGACCGGCTTACAGAGATAGTCGTCGAAGTCCATATCGACAATGTCGACATCAGGGTCGATCGCGGTCACCATCACAACGCGAGCGTCCGCATCGGCCGTGCGCACACGCTGGAGTACCTCGTCACCGGTGAGTCCCGGCATCCGGCGATCTAACAGGATCACGTCGATGTCGCCGTCGAACGCATCAAGTGCCTCCTGTCCGCTGTATGCGGTGTGGACGGTGTACTGTTCCGCAAGTCGGAACGCATAGAGATCGGCGACATCGCGTTCGTCGTCGACAACAAGCACCGTCGCGTCGTCGGTAGAGCTAGCAGACATGAATATCGAGTGCCTTGGTCATGCCCAAAGCGGGGAGCTACGATCTTTATACTTCCGCTACGCCGACATCGTTGCTGTCACACAGCCAACACCGCGTACACGAGTAAGAACCCAAAATAGAGCAGCACGAGCCCGCCGAGGGCGATAATCCGAAACCGTGTGAGTGCCGCTTCCTCCTGTTGGTAGGCGTCACGAAACGCCTGTTGGTCAACGTCATCCAACCGCTCGTAATGGTTGAGCCCGAGATGAAGCTGATACTGGTCGCCGGCCGGCAGTTCGAATCCGCAGTGTGGACATCGTCGTGGCGTCTCGCTGTCGGGGACGTGTGTCTCCGGTTGTGGCTCGGTGGTGGCCTGTGTGTGACTGGTATCGCTGCTATCTCCGCCGTCGCCGTCGCCGTCAGCCATTCCGGTCGCCATCAGACCCCACCTCCGCCGAGGAACGGCGGTGCGACCGTCGGCGTCGTCACGATCCAGAGGCTGATGATCGTGTAAGCGATCATCACCAGCGTGATCCCATACTGGCTTTTGATCGCCTCCAGTCGCCCGGGCAGGAGTTCGTAGGCCGCGGCGTGGGCGATCCACACCGCGATGAAGTGGCCGACTAACACGAAGGCGAGTTCAAGCCCCGAGATCCAGCCGGGCAGCGTCGTCAACACTGGCGGCTGCTGGGGTGGCGACAGCGGGCTCGCGGCGACAACGGCGAGTGAGGGAGCCAATCCGAGGATGAAGCCGAGATTGTGGGCGATGTGGTAGCCGGCGGCGATCGCCACCAGCGACGGCGCGAACCGCTCGGCCAACGCCGCCTGGGTGATGTAGGTGCGGCCAAACCGGCGGGCGAGGCCGATCGCCCACCAGAACGCGGCGACAAACAGCCCGAAACCGGCGAGATACGCGCCCAGATAGCCGACCAGCGGCGGCACACCGACCTCAACGACCGCGGTGATAAGACGGGCCCAGAGCCCGGTGCCAACGAAGCCATCGAAGGTCGTCACATAGAGCACCGCGACGACGAAAACAGTCTCCGCACGACCTGACAGAGCGTCGGGAGCGGTCAGCGCGCCTCCGGGCAGACGAAGTGACAGGCCGTCGTCCGTCCGTTTGAGCGGTGCGAACTGACCAAACAGCGCGAACACCCGTGAGATCGGATCAACGCGGCCGAACCAGCTGTCGGTGCCGTAAACCACGCTGCCGGCAGCAGTGACAGCCGTATACGCTACAATCGTCGTCGCCAACAGTCGTGGATCATCGGCCAGCGGACTGACCACCTCGATCCAGATGAGCGCGAGTAAGCCGGCGACACTGGGCCACGCGCCGAGTCGGTCGGGATACGGTCGATCCAGCGATGGCAGCAGCGATGCCACCGTACGGAAGGGGTTCAGCACCGGCCACGTGTTGCCGATGAGATACGTCGAGGCGACATAGCCACCCCACCAGCCGACCCAAACGACGAGGATCGCCAGATTCCGATACCCCGTCTCCGGGCCGAGATAGCCGATCCCAACGGTGGCCGCCAACACCGCGATCCCGACAAGTTGGCCACCGAGGCTGACCAGCCGGCCCGGCGCGGGGAGTGTGAATCCCCAGTCGTGAACCGACCGCATGAACGCCCGATCGGTGACAAACGACGCCAGCAGAAACGATGCGCCGACCGTGCCGCCGCCGGTCGTCAAGAAGAGCCAGGTTGGCACCTCGACAGAGCTTGTCGACCCGCGGAGGGCGGCCGCATGGGCGATCGCTGGCTCCGAGAGGAGTGCGATCAGTGGAGCCCCAATCGCAGCGAGACATCCCACCCGCAGGGCCATTCGTTGCCAGCGACCCTCAGCGTCCGTGGTCGGTCGTCCACCACCGCGTTCAGTCATTGTCGTGGGTAGAGCCAGCCGGCAGGAGTAGCTTGCGGAACAGCGGAAGCAACGTGTCGGTGGCGACGCGACGGCCCCCGGTCTCGTGTCGCACATGCGGGTAAGAGGATTTTTAATCACACACTCGCAACGAGGTAGTATGAGTACCGAAACGGAGGACGGACACGACGACCACCACCTCCCGGCGGTCGAAGACTGGCCGCGCGGCTTCGGCGAGGCGAGTTGGTGGCCGTTTGTGACCGCACTCGGGGCGGCCGGTGTCTACATTGGTGTGGCACTCTGGATTATCGGGGATGCGATCAGCCCGCTGCTCGGGCCGGCGGCAATCGCCGGCAGCGTCGGACTGTTTCTGCTTGGCATCTACGGCTGGCTGTATCACGCGTTTATCACGAAGTTCTGGAGCCGCGATACGAGCGAAAACGGCCATGCGTCGCTGCGATGGGGAATGATCGCGTTCCTCGGCTCCGAGTTGGCCACCTTTGGGGCGATCTTCAGCTACTACTTTTACTTTCGTGCGGGCGCGGAGTGGACGCTGCCGTCGACAACGCCGGATCTGATCAGCTCGCTGATCCTCGCTAACACGGCGATCCTGATCGCCTCCTCGTTTACGCTCCACTGGGCCCACGTTGCCCTACGCGACGGTGATCGAACGAATTTCCTGCGTGGGATGGGGCTGACGATCCTGTTTGCGGTCGTCTTCCTTGGCGGGCAAGCACTCGAATACTTCGAGTTCATCGGCGAATACGGCTTCACGTGGACACAAGGGGTCTACTCCTCGGCGTTCTTCGGGCTGACCGGCCTCCACGGGCTCCACGTCGGGCTCGGCGCGGCCATCCTGGGGATCGTCTTCGCGCGTGCGATGTACGGCCAGTATTCCGCTGAACGACATCTTTCGGTGTCAACGGCGTCGATGTACTGGCACTTTGTCGACGCCGTCTGGATCTTCCTCGTTGTCGTCCTCTACGTCGGCGCGGGCCAGGCGTAGCAACTCGTTTAGGACTGCTTTTTTACTCGGTGCTCCGTCTCGGCTGTGTCACGCCAGCGGCTGTCGACACCGACGGCCTACGGCACCCGGATCAGGTGATCGATATTGTGCGCCAGATAGGTTAGCTCCCTGCGGTCGATCTGGGCGTGTCGTTGTCGCGCCCACGCGCGGATCGCGTCGTCGCTGACGGTGTCGATTGCGGCCGCAGGTGTCTCCGTCAGCAACGCGTTTTCCATCGTGTCAAGGATATGGCGGAGAAACATCGCCTCATCCGCTGGATAGCCATCCTCGCTCGGTGTCACAACCCAGTCGGAGCCGCCGACTGCGAGATGGTCGACACCGGCGGCCGGCAGCTCGGTACACAGCCGGCGGCCGGTCTGGCTGCCCCCCGGCCGGTCGGGGGCATCCATCGCGGCATGAAAGCCATCCAGCAGGGTCGTTGTCAGCTCTGGGTCGTCGACCGGGCGAACATCGGTAACGCCGTCGAAGGTGATCGGGAAATAGCCGAGCCCGCCGCCTGAGACCAACGGAAACAACGTTTCGGCGACCTGCGCAAACGGGACGATATCGAGAAAGGCCATCCCGATCAGCAGATCGAACTGCGGATCGGCTGCTGTCGGATCATGACGGTCGGCTGCGAACTCAAAGGCGTCGCCGGCGTGGAGCTCGACTGTGAGTTCTGCATCGTCGGCTGCGAGCGTGAACTCTCGGCGACCGGTCTGCTCGAAATCGCCGTCCGTCAGGCGGTCGCTTGCCGCCGCGATGTTCGCGTCGTCGATGTCGACGCCGACATACTCAACCGGTGAGGGAAGTCCGTCCCATTCGCGGAGTCGTTCCAGCATTGTGCCGATCCCAAAGCCGACCTCAAGAATTCGAACTGGTCTCTCCTCGCGGGCCATCGCTCGCGCGTCCAGTTCGCTGATGAGGCGGTCGAAGGTTGGTCGGTGGAGCGAGCGGTCATCGACCGACCGCTTGGCGTCGAGATACGTGGTAAAGTCGGTGAATGAGCGGGACACGTCGTGTGGTTAGTCGGCGTCGGCAGGGGTTTGATCATCCGCCGCGTCGGTGGCGGTTGGCTCGTCGGCTGCCTCGCCGTCGTCGTCCGCGAGCGGTGGCAGTGGCTCCTTGGCCATCTGTGTCCCCCACATGCCGGGGTATTTTTCCACAGCCACGTCACCCATGACCTTCGTCTGGCAGGCCAAGCGGAGGTCGTAGTTTGGGTGATGTGGCGGCACCAACAGGCGACCTTTCTCGCGAATGCCCTTGTCGCTGACCTCGCCGTCGACCTTGACCGCGCAGGTGCCGCAGTTACCGAACCCGTGGCAGTTGAGCACCGTCGCCTTGCCGTTATGCGGGGTCAGATCTGCATCCAACAGCACATCTCTGAGCGTCGCACCCTCTCGGCATTCGATCTTCTCACCGCGGAAGTGAACAGTCGGCATACTCACCTCAACGGGGTGGCTCCTCAAAGGCTTACCGACAGGCTGTTGCTGTCTTTCGGTCTCAACGAAGCTAAATATCGCCACGACAACACCGTTGTATGCCACCAACGCGACGCGCGTATCTCACGACCGCCGGGACGGCCGCCGCTGTCGGCCTCGCCGGGTGTACTGGTGACGGCGGAGCGTCCGACACAGCGGCGATCGATACGTCGTATGCGTGTGAACTCACCGAGCGCGATCCCGTTGCAGCGCTGTCTCAACCTGTCGATGGTTCGAGCGACGCCACGGTCACCGTGGATGTGTTCGAGGATTTTGCCTGTCCGCACTGTGCGGATTTCGCCACCGGCGGACTCAGCCAACTCAAAACCGACTATCTTAACGGCGAGAACGTTCGCTTCCGCCATTTCGATTTCCCGATCCCGGTCTCCGAGTGGTCGAACCGAGTTGCCAACGCCGCCCGGAGCGTTCAACAGACACAGGACGACGCGGCATTCTTCGAGTTTAGTCTTGCAGCGTATGAGAACTATTCTGACTACTCGTGGCAGCTCGTCGGCGATCTCGCTGAGGCGGTCGGTGCCGATCCCTGTCGCGTGTTGAGCGATGCCAGCAACGCTACCTACGAGCAGGTGGTAAGCGGAAACCGACAGACCGGCGTCGATCGGGGGGTCGAATCAACCCCCGGTATCTTCGTCAACGACACACTGATTGAGCCGCCCGAAAGCGGTGGCTGGTATGAGCCGGTGCGCAGCGAGATCGAGTCGAACCTGTAGGGCTACGCCGCGTCCGCCCCTGTTGGCGTCGGAAACGCCCGCAGTGATCGCGGTGGGATAAGGAAGTTGCCGCGGTTTTCGACGAAGATGTAGCGGAAGATCCCGTTTTTCACCCGTGGATCGATCTCCGGGTTGTCGCCGACGATGTCCGTTCCGTTCATCGCTTCCTGTACCGCCTCGAACGCGCTGATCTGCTGTTGGTATGAGGGGAAATGGAGACTGGCGTTGTCGTTGTCGGTTGATTCGACGTGGCGACGCAGCGTGCGGACGTTGCCCTCGCTGTCGCGGTTGCCGCGGGCGGCCTTTTCTGCGTGGCCGACCACCCCGAACTCATCGGCGGTTTCGTCGATCGCCTCGTAGATCTCGTTTGTGATCCCACTGTCATCGCCAAGATTTTTGCCGACGCCCTCAACCGCCCCAGACTCGGCGAGCTGCGGGCTAAACAGCTTTTTTACCATTTCCTTGTGACTGTTTTCGGTGTACCACTTGTCGAGTTGCTGGCGGATCCGGGCGACGTGTTTCGTGGTGCCGCCGGCGAAGGGGCCATCCTTGATGGCTACTGACGCCTCGCTGGCCTGGTTGGCCGCAAACCCAGCTTTGAACCCCATAAACAGCGGTGCAGCCTCAGGAACCGGGCCATCCTCGGGGATCCCGCCGACACCCTGGTTGGCGGCTGGCAGCCCCGGCCCGATGAACCCCGTTCGGCGATCGTCGATCCGGAACACATCGCCCAGCCGCCCTCTCACCGCAACACCGTTGAGCGTTTCTGGGCCGTCGTCGCCGTCCGCAAACAGCGCTTCCTCGATCGCCAGCAGGGCGTCGCTGCGATCCGACGCCAGCTGCAGGAGGGCGTCCTGTTCGTCCAGCGTCGGTGTATCGACCGGGGTGAGTCCCTGTGGCGGCGGGAGATCGACTGACGCCGGTAGCGACGCCTCAAACCGGTCGAAGTACGCCGGCGAGTAGCCGAGATCGAAAACAACGCCGCGGTTGCTCCGCTCGTAGGCGCGTTCGATCGTTCGCAGGGCGGCGGTTAGCCGTTCGCGGTCGGCGTCGGTGGGGGTTCCATCGCTGCCACCCTCGCCGTCGTAGGTGAGATACAAAAACAGGTGGTGCTCCGGGAGGACAACGTTGCCTGCCTCGTCGCGATCGAGGCTGTCGTTCCAGGCAAACTGGCGATCGGGGAGGGTCTCGGGATCGTCAACGCCTTTGGGGATCGGCTCGTCGCCGACGGCCTCCAGACAGGCCGACAGCGCGGCCGCGCCACCGGTCGCCAACGCCGCCTTCAGTACGTCCCGGCGGGACGCAGACGTATCAGGCAGTGCCATACCTGTTGTAGTCGACTGCGCCAAATATGGGTTCTGGTAGTCGTTCCCATGGGTTTCGTCGCCCACACCAGAACTCGTTTGATCGTCGCCCAGCTAGACCACGTATGGAGCGACGACAGTTTCTTGCCACCACAGCGGCCGGACTGACAGCCGGTGCTGCCGGCTGTGTTGATTCGTTTACCTCTCTCGATGGCGTAAGCTATGGGCGGGAACCCGAACTTGTCGCCGACCGCCCGGCGGCGATCTACTATCCAACCCACACCGAGGAGATGGCTATGGGCGGGATGGCACAAACCGACGATGGGGTGGCGGTCTCGCTGTCCTACACCTTCCCCCATCGGTTCTGGCGGGTGTTCAAACGCGAGGGGAGCTACACGTCCGACCGGTTCAGCGTCGACGGCGACGACGCGGTTCATATCATGGCGACTATCTGGGACGCCGAGACCGGTGTCGTGTTACCGGTCTCCAGCGTCGACATCGCGGCCCGCGGCGGCAACAACGTCGACGAACGCGAGACGGTGTACCCGATGCTCTCCCAGCGCATGGGCTTTCATTACGGCGACAACTACCATCTCGACGGCGACGACACCTATACGGTCAACGTAACCGTCGGCGCAACGACGGCCCGCCGGTTCGGCGAGTTTGCGGGTCGATTCGGCGAGCCCCAGACGGTCACCATCGACCTTGATTACAGCGAGGCCGCTCGCAACGAACTCGCCTACGAAACCTACGCGGATCGACAGGGCGACCCGGGTGCGCTGTCGCCCATGGATATGGACATGAACGGGATGTCGATGCCGACCGGCAGCGTCCGCGATCTTGGCGGCACCGCTCTCGGAACGGGACGCGCCGATGACATTCGGTATGCAGCCGCCGTCCTGACCGACGACCGATTCGGCGACGCGCCGTATCTCGCGGTCACCGCGGCGACGCGGTACAATGAGCTGGTGATCCCGAGTATGGGGCTGGCCGGGACGCTCACCGACCCGAACGGTGAGACAGTTGTTGCGGACACATCCTTAGCGCCGTCACTGGATCCCCAACTCGGCTTCCACTACGGCGCGGCTGTCCCCGGTGCGACCGGCGAGGAGACAGCTACGGTTGATGTGACAACGCCGCCGCAGGTTGCCCGCCATGAGGGCTACGAGACCGCCTTCTTCGAGACACCGACCGTCGATCTATCGTAGCCGGCCGCCGACTCCGACCACACGACAACAAGTTCATTCCGCACACCGCCTACAGTTGAGTCAATGCGATGGCGCTTCCCGCGACCGCGGATTCGACTCGCGGTCGTCGTCTGGGCGGTGCTCGTCTCGCAGGTGCTACTGTACCCTGGCCTCGATGGCCTGATCGCTGCCCTCGGCGCGCCCGGCGGTATCCGCGCCGGCATGTGGTTTCTTGTCGCTGAGGTCGCCGCATTCGTGGTGTTTGCCGTCGTGTGGGGTGCTGCCAGCGACAGTCTCGGCCGGCGAACACCACTGGTCGTCGCCGGTGCCCTCGGTGGCGCGACCTGCTATCTCCTATTGCCGCAACTGCCCGTCTTCGGCGTTGGGTTTGCCGGCATCCTCCTGTTGCGAGCCGTGGGCGGCGCGTTCACCATCGGTGCGTTCTCGCTTGGGATGACGATGCTGATGGATCTCGGCGGCGGCAACGGGCGGAACATGGGTGCAGCCGGCATCGCTATCGGGCTGGGGGCCGCCCTCGGCTCGGTCGTTGGCGGCCAACTCGCCGCCCTCGATCCGTTTGCGCCCGTCTACGCCGGCGCGGTTGTCCTCGCTGTTGCCGCTGGTGTGGCGGCAACCGTGGGAGACACCGTCGCTGAAACGACATCCGATATGACAGACAACGACGCCGATCCCACACCCCCGTCGCTCGGGGGTGCTCTCGCCACGCTTCGCTCGCGGCCATCACTCGCTGTCCCCTACGCGTTTGGATTTATTGACCGGCTGACGGCGGGCTTCTTCTCGCTGGTCGGCGTCTTCTATTTCGGCGATGGATTCGGCCTTGATGCGGCGGGCGTTGGCGTCGCGCTCGCGTTGTTTTTTCTGCCGTTCGCGCTGCTGCAGTACCCGCTGGGGAGCCTCTCGGATCGGATCGGTCGATTCATTCCTGTCGTTGTCGGCTCGATCGGGTACGGACTGGCGATTATCGCTGTTGGTGTGGCGTCGACCGCTGCGGCGGCGATGGCACTGATGACGCTGGTCGGCGTTGCCGGTGCGTTTGTCGCCCCCGCAACGATGGCACTCGTATCGGATCTTTGTGGGCCCGCCGAGCGCGGTGTGGCGATGGGCGGGTTCAATATCTTCGGCAGCCTCGGCTTCCTTGCTGGGTTTCTACTTGGCGGCGTTGTTGCCGACGCGACAGGCTATCTAACTGCGTTTCTTGTTGTCGGCGGGCTAGAGATCGGTATCGCACTGCTGGCGTTGCCGGCGGTGCGGCGGCTGACGCGGGAGGATACTGTTGCTGCGATGGCGTGATTAGGGCTGGTTGTGCGCATTGTGTGGTGGCTTGTGACAATAGGAAGACATTCTATTTTGCTTGTATACCTGGTGTCTGATTATAAACTGAGGGTATCTAAGATGAACCGGTGTTTCTCAGACCAGTTTATGACATTGGATCGCTACAATATGGTAAAAATGGCATCTTGTAGCATAAATACCGCAAAAAAGCTGAAAACTGGTGCACATATCAACGCAAATACCCCGCGACGGGCTTTCGTTTTCGCGACGTTCCGTGGGTCATCATCCATCACCGTCAAACCACTTTCCTCAGGTGTGATAACCGCATCCACACCGGTGGTTGTTTGCTCTGCTACCGTTGTAGTTCGCCCAATAACGGTGACCCTTTCGCCGACGTTGATTGTTCTTTCAGTTAAATCGACAGGCTGTGTGGACTCGCCTAACGCCAATCTGTATGCTGTCGGTTCAAACTCAACCCGTTCATCAGCAGTTTGCTCTGCTTTTGTCGAGAGTGTCTCAGTCGTCGTCTGCAGAACTAAACTATCCGCGTTGGGGTCGATAACAATATCGCCGTTCCCGTCAGAAAGGACAAATGACGTGTACGCACTACCAGATTCAACGGGTTCACTACCGGTATTTTGCAACGATTTTCTGATGCGAAGTCCGTATCGATCCACGCGATACTCGTAGACTACACACTCGTTATCTAGTATCGGCGACGTGAACGTGTCATCAGGCTGTGTTGGCTGCACACACCCCTGAATCTGAACCAGTTCATCGGTTGCGGTGGCCTGATCAACTGCCAGTGTCTCGGTGCGTACTATCTTCCAGAGAAGTTTCACCTCTTCAATTCCGATATGTATCGCCGTTCGTGCTGCCAGAGCCGCCATAATCCCACCAAACAGCGTCGGCCAAAATCCCAACTCAGATGCGGAACCTCCAGCCAATGGTGTTATCGAGATTGACTGTTGTATAACCATATCTCACACATTGCAGCCAGCCTGATGTGTATATTGCGTACAGACATAACCGACCACCATCCATTTTCACCCACTCGTTACGTGTTACATGATCTTAACGAGGGTTCTTCGCTGCTAACGCGGAGATGCACTATGAGCGTCTGGCATTCACACAGAGTAGCGGGTAATCGTTTGAACAGGCCGCCACACTCGCAGACGACCTGTCACTCAGTGAACCGGCTGCTCGCGGAGCCGATCAGCAAACTGCTCGCGCACCTTGTCGAGTTTCGGCGGGATATGCATCGAGCAGTAGGCCTGTGAGGGGTTCTTCTCGTAGTAGTCCTGATGCTGTTCCTCGGCGCGGTAAAAGGTCTCCAGTGGCTCGATCTCGGTGACGATCTCGTCGTCGTAGGCCCCGCTGGCGTCGAGTTCGGCGATAAACGCCTCGGCGGCGTCCTGTTGATCGTCGTCGTGGGTGAAGATCGCCGAGCGGTACTGCGTGCCGACATCCGGCCCCTGTCGGTTGAGTTGGGTCGGATCATGCACGGTAAAGAAGACCTCAAGTAGGTCGCCGTAGCTGATCTTGTCTGGGTCGTACTCGACTTGCACGACCTCGGCGTGGCCGGTTGTTCCGGAACAGACTTCCTTGTAGCTCGGGTCGGCCACATCCCCGCCAGCATAGCCGGAAACGGCCGACGAAACGCCTGCAAGCTCCTTGAACGGGGCTTCGATACACCAGAAACAGCCGCCGCCGAATGTCGCTGTCGCGCTTGCCATACTGGCTGTTGGGTCGGGAGCAACAAGAAGCCACGGCTCGTACGTCTCACACCGACAGTTAGCCGCCACCAGCCCAGCCGCCGTGATGGCTGAGCGTCCCGAGGTTCGCCCGCGAGTCGGTGCTGGAGCCACGGACGCCAGCCCCGAGCGCGTAGATCGTGCCGTCGTCGCTGGTGACATACACCGTCTCGTTGACCACGACCGGCGCGGTGTCGACCCAGTCGCCGGCATCGAACATCCAGTCGCGCCGCCCGGTTGTCGTACTGATCGCGTAGAGGTAGCCGTCGTTGCTGCCGACATAGACGGTGCCGCTGGCGACTGTCGGCGACGACCACACCCGGCTGTCCGTCTCAAACGACCACTGACGATCGCCGCTGGCGGCGTCGATCGCATACAGCGCGCCGTCGTCGCTGCCAACGAAGACGCTCCCCTCGGCGACTGTCGGCGAGGAGTTGATCGCGTTGCCGGTGGCAAACTCCCACTGTTTGTCGCCCCATTTGGCGTCCAGTGCGTACAGGGTGCCGTCGCCGCTGCCGATGAAGACGGTGCCGCCGGCGACCGTCGGCGAGGAGCGCACCGGGCCGCCGGTCTCGAAGGCCCAGCGTTGCTCGCCAGAGGCCGCACTTAGCGCGTACACGTGGCCGTCGTCGCTGCCGATGTAGACGGTGCTGTTGGTCACGGTTGGTGAGGCGTAGATCGGGCCACCGGTGCCGACCGCCCACCGCTTTTTGCCCATGCCGGCGTGCAGCGAGTAGACGCAGCCGTCGCCCCCGCCGACAAACACCGCGTTGCCGGCGACCGTTGGCGACGACTCGATGAACCGTGCGGTTTGAAATGCCCACTGTTGGCTGCCGGTGTCGGCGTCGATCGCGTACACATGGCCGTCGTCGCTGCCGACGACAACCCGTCCGTCGACGACGGTCGGCGCGGATTCGACGAAATCGTCGGTTTCGAAGACCCACTGCTCGTCGCCTGTCTTCGCGTTGACAGCGTAGATGCTGTCGCCGTCACCGCCGGCGACGACGGTGCCGCCGACGACCGTCGGCGCGGAGCCGCCGAGGCCGCCGGTGCTGTACGACCAGTTGACCGTGCCGGCGGCCTCTTCGAGGCGGATCTGGTAGCTGTCGTCTTCCTCGTCGTCTTCGGTGATCGAATCCGGGAGGCCGGCGTCAACCTCGAAATCCCAGTACTCGCCTTTGGCCTCCAAACTCTCCTCGTCGTCGCTCACACCTACCGTTGTAGGCCCCCACCCGCAAAAATGAGTCGGCCCCGCAACCGTTCGGGATTGCATCAGCCACCAACCGGGCCAATACAGGGTTACCCCGACAGCCGATCGACCACAGTTTCGCCGTCGACAACGAGATTGTAGGCGTCCTCGTCGTCATTCCACAAGACGAGTGTGTTCTCGAAGGCCAACACCGCGCCGTAGTCGGCATCCGCCAACGCCCGATTCAGCCCGGACTGTTTTGTCACCACGGCGTAGTGGTCAGTTGTCTGGCTGCCATCGCCGATCTTGAACACCGCGTTGTCGCCGTCGCTGAGATCATGGCTCAGTTTGACCGCCAGTAGGTCGATCCGCTCGGTAACATGGTCATCCATCGCGGCCATCTTCGCGTGTCGATCCCGACTTGCCCGGAACGGGTAGCGTCGCTCATTGTCCCGACGGAGGAGGCTGTAGGCGAACTGGACATCCACGTTGCGGAATGCATCCGGATCATCTTCGCCAGCTTCGGCGGCCGCCTCGGCAAGGCGATCCTGAAACGCCGGCACGGTTATCTCCGGCTGCACGTCGAACGACCAGCCGCGGTCGTCGGGTTCCACGCCGTCCCAGAGCCGCAGTGTTGGCGCGTAGACGGTCGCGTCGGTGTCGCCGCCGGCGACCGCTCGCTCGATCTCCCGCAGCTCGGTGGCGGTGTTGCGGTCGGCAGGCTCCAACAGCAGCACCGTCCCGTCGTCAGCCAGATGGGACAGCGCGTCGGTGACGACGGCGACCGGGTCGTCGAGCTCGTTACAGACGTTGCCGAAGATGAGCAGATCGAAGCAGGTGTCTGTGTCACCCGTATCGTCGATATCGTAATCGAATGCTTCGATCGTCGACCGGTGGATCGTCGATCGGAAGTTCCGGCTGGTCTCACCCAGCACACGCTCCAACACGTCAGCCGCCGCGCTTGGCTCGACAGCGTGGTAGTCAACAAGACCGGCTGTCGGCTCGCGGTCGTCCGTATCACCGAAGACAAGATCGTGGAGCCCGAGTGCCGGCCCACCGACGCCGGCACCCACGTCGAGAACGCGCAGCGACGCCGGCAACAGCCCCCGTTCGGTGAGCGTCGCCACCACGTAGCCGATAGTCGCATAGTAGGCCGGCAGGTGATAGATCGCATACGCCGCAGCCGTTGCCGCGTCGTATGCGATGTCGTCGCCGGCGAGATAGTCGGCTTTCAGCGTGCGGATCGTCGACCGGAGCGTTGCCCCCGATTCCCCGCGGTGCCAGTTGGCTCCGTACTGCTTGACCAGAAAGTCCTCGACAGCACGGCTATACGCCGCAGGCAACGCCGACGGCGACCACTCCTGGTGGGGGACTGCCTCCGCCTCAAGCGGGACGAAGGTGCCATCCGCACGCTCGACGAGGCCAAGATCGAATGCCTCCTCCCGCAGCGTTTGGGCGACGACGGCGGGGTGGGGCTGCTCTTGAATGTAGTCAGCGATCTCGTCGGGATCGATCGGCCGCACTTGCTGGAGATACTTCGCGTTCGAGCGAACAGCTTCTCTGTCGATCACTCGTCGCTCACCCGGCTGTCGGCGTCGACGTTGCGCTTGGCTTCCGCATAGAGGTCGGCGAAGGTCTCGCTGTCGGCGTCGGCGATCCGCTGGGCGGCCGCCGCGATGTCGTCGGCCCCGTCGAAGGCTGCTTGGATCTCGCCGTACACCTCGGGGCTCCCCTCTGTCACTGTCGTTGCCAGCGATTCGAGCCGTTCGGACACCGGGGTGGCAAACTCCTCGCGGCTGTCGCCGGCGACGAGCGCGTAGGCCAACACGGCCGTGTGGGCACCGGCCTGAATCGTCTCCATCGCGCTGTCGTGTTCGGCGGCTGTTGTCTCAAAGACGGTGTTGCCGGCCTCGCTCATGTGTTCGTGGATCGTCGCCAGCGTCGGGCCCGCGGTTGCGGTGACGACAGCGATGTTGCCGGGAACTCGCGGCGGTGCAAACAGTGGGTGAAAACTCGCCTGCTCGCAGTCAGGGGCGTGGTCGGCCATCGCCGCCAGCGGCCGATCCATCACCCCGGAGAGATCAAAGACGGCCGCCTCGGCCAGCGGCGCGTAGGTGGCGATCGCCTCGTCGACGACCGACATCGGCACCGCAATCCCAACGGCATCGAATGACTCCTTGATGTCGTTTTCCACCGCCCGCGCCGCTCGGGGGTCGGCTGCCGCCTCGGCGACGGCGGGGTCAGCGTCGGTGAACGCAACGTCGGCGTCGACGGTGTCGGCCAGCCACCGCCCCATCTCGCCTGCGCCGACGATGAGTAGCTTCATACCCGCCTTTCCGTGTGATGTCTCAAAAGGGGTTCGATGGGGGCGACGCCGATCCGATCGCCGGTTCGTCGCTGTTCGACTCACTGCCTGTGTCTGCGTTCCACCGCACTGTCGACACTGACTAGCTTATCTATATTAGGTATCTAGTCAGATTGATCCGAATTCTTTTAGGAATCGTTGGTTAATATGATTATACAAACGACATAAGCTGCTGATAGCTGTTCATAAATGACTGATCAACTACTACGTTCCGGGTGCGATGAATCGTACGACAGCGGCCACATTGCTGCCGGGCTGGAGAGTGCCGATGAGGAGGCGCTCAAAGCGTTCGTCAACGACGTGAAAGACGGGGATTACGACGACGGCGACGCGGAAAATCTCGCGGTCGTCGTCGAAACCGTTCAGGCCGTATTGGAAACCACAGCGCCGGCTGCGTCAGCAACCGAACCGACGCCACCACCAGCAAAATGGGCCGATGCAGCCGGCCACAGCGGACAGGCGACCGATACCGCGTCGACAGCCGTCCCCTCACATCCGATCGACCGAATCGAACTTCCGGACGCTGTCGATCCGACGGCAGCCCAGGCAGCGTACGACGCGGTGGTAGAGTTTCTCATCGCCGCTGGGCCGGCGACAGACGGTGAGATCGTCATGAGTGTGATGCCCGAACAGTCACTTGGCTATACGCCGCCATCAGCAACCGACTCCAAGGCCGGTGTCTGGTGGCACAAGGTGATCGAACCAGCGCTTGCGGCTGACGCGACCGTTAGCTACGATCCGACCGGCGGCTACGTCCTCGGTGGACGACTCCTGTGAGATGGCGATCAGCTACCCGACCACATCGAACCGAACCGATTCATCGGGGATCGTCTCCTCGTCGTGATCCTGCAGTGTTTCAAACGTGAGGGTGATCGACTCCGGCGGCACAGCCTCGCTGAATCTGATGGTAAACAGCGCGGTCGGCTCCGTGAGCGAGCCCGCCTCACCGGTCATATCGACGGCTCGGGTGCGGACAAACGCTGACCCGACACCGCCGTCAACGACCTCAAAGTAGCGTTCTAACACGCCTGGCTCGACAGCGTCGATGGTCGCGTCCCCGGATGCATCACAGCCCACCCGGGCGGTATACTTCCGAACGCCGGCCGGCGTGTCGGTGATGACGACGCTCACAGCGGCCGTTGTTTGGTCGGTGCTCATAGGAGGTAGTTGCCCGCGGACGGCCTGTGCGTTTCGGTTCACCCGACTCAATCAACGACAACGTCTCGTGGGTAGTCGGTTAGATTCTCGTAGCCCGATTCGGTGACGACGATGATATCCTCGATGCGAACACCGCCGACATCGGGATCGTAGAGCCCGGGTTCGACCGTGATGATCTGGCCCGCTTCAAGCTCGCCGCCCTCGGTGCCGAGCCGCGGCTGTTCGTGGATCGCCAACCCGACGCCGTGGCCGGTCGTATGAATAAAGCCGGTCTCCGTCGACGGATCGGTGCGAAAGGTTGGGAGCCCTGCGTCCTCGTAGACCTCGCAGGCGGCCGCGTGAACATCTGCCCCGCTGGCGCCGGCTTCGACCGCACCGAGGGCGGCATCGAGAGCGCGCTCGGTCAGCGTGTACCACTCACTGATCGTTTCGCTGGGCTCGCCGACACAGAAGGTTCGGGTCATATCTGCGTGGTACCCAGTCGTCTTATCCTGCGGGAAGATGTCGATGATGATCGCCTCATCGGCTCGCAGCGGGCCGCTGCCGCGGTCGTGTGGGTCGGCGGCTTGGGTGCCACCGGCGACGATCGTCGAATCGAGCCCGTAGCCATCTTCCAGCAGCGTCGCCTCGATCTCGTGTTTGACGCGCTCGCTGGTGAGGGGCTCGCCCTCGTGGCTGAGTCGTCGGTCGTTATCGACGCTTGCGGCCGCGAGCAGCGACTCGGCGGCCGCCATCGCCGTCTCGTTGGCGCGTTGGGCCGCGCGGATGTGGTCGATCTCATCGGCGTGTTTGACCGCTCGAATGTCCATCAACACGTCATCGGTGTCGACGCTGACGGTGTGGCCCTGCTCGCGGAGCCCGTCGGCCGTCGACAGCGGGAACCGATCGGGGACGAACACGCTGTCGACGCCGCAGTCGGCCAGAAACGCGCTGTTGATCCGGTGGGTGGCTTCGGTTGGGCCGTACTCAGAGAGAAGCCGGCGGCGATCGTAGTCAGCCGGGCGTTTCACCGTGTCGGCGCGGCTCTCGGTGACCGCGCGGCTGTACTCCAGCCCGGAGACGAGAACGGCGAGGCCGTCGGGCGTATAACAGGTCAAAAACGGATCCGGGGCGTCAAACCCCGAGAGGTACCGCTGGTTCGGGTCGGTGCTGTCGGCGTCGATGAGATAACCGTCGACATCGTGGTCGGCAAGGTGGTCATCGAGGGCGGTGAGTTCCAACTCCATACCGGTCTATGGATGGCCCGACAGGTATGGCTCCCGGTTGGCGGTCGCCACATAACAAACGCTAAGCCGCCGGCTCCAAACCCTCGGATATGCGCGTAGAGGAGTTTTGGGGCATCGGGCCAAAAACGGCCGCGCTGCTCCGTGAGTCGATCGGCGAAGCCGACGCCATCGCCGCCATCGAGAACGCTGATATCCGGACGCTCGCCGCCGCCGGCGTCCCCCGCGGGCGGGCGGTCAGGATCCTCCGGCGGGCCAGCGGCACCGACGGCATCGGGGTGCTCGGCACCGGCGACACCCGCGATGTGTACGACGAGTTGCTCTCGGTCGCCAGCGAGTACGCCCTCACAAACCACGCCGCCGACCGAATCCGTGTGCTGACGCCGCTGTCAACGCGGGAAGCGATGGCCGACCGCCTCGATCGCGTGTTGGCCGCAAAAGCCGCCTGGATCGACCTCGACGATAACGACCGCGAGCGCGTAATCGACGCCTTCGACGCCTATGACGATGCCGGCGGCACCGACAGCGCGGCCGTCGAGGCCGCCCTCGAACTCGATGCTGTCGGGCTCGCCGGCGAGCCGTTCGACGCCGTAGCCGGGATCGACAGCGACGCCTTGCAGGAAGCCAAAGGCGCGCTCGGAGCTGTCCAGGAGACCGACGATGGGGTGGTCGTCGCCGAGGGAGCCGACGACGAACTCGACGCGCTCCGGGCCGAACGCGACGCGGCCGCCGATCTCAACAACGCGGCCTTCGATATCATCGAAACGGTGCGGAGCGACGGCGTCCGCGATATGGACGCCCTGCAGGCAGGTGTCATCGAGTATATCGCGAGCGAGACCGGGATCGAACCGCCGCGGGTGCGGTCGGCCGCGGCCGACGACGCCGTCGACGCTGCTGACTTCGTCAGCCAGACACTGCGCGCGCTGGTCGATGATCTCAAAACCGCGGTCGACGAGCGAGAGGAAACGGTCGCCGCCGAGCTACAGGATCGCATCGGCGCGGCCGACGCCGACGTGACCGCCGCCGTCAGTGCGATCGGCGATATCGCCCTTGAGCTCTCCTTGGGTCGGTTTGCCGCCGCCTTCGACCTTCGGCGACCCGAACTCGTCGACGATGGGCTGGCGGTGCGAAACGCACGCAATCTCTTCCTTGACGGCGACGTGCAGCCGGTCACCTACGCGGTTGGGAACCACGGTCTCACCGACACCGCCCGGTCGCTGTCGCCGCCGACCGGTGATCGCGTGGCGGTGTTGACCGGGGCGAACTCCGGCGGGAAGACGACGCTGCTGGAAACGCTGAGTCAGGTCGCACTTTTGGCCGCGATGGGGCTGCCAGTCCCGGCCGACGAGGCGGAGGTCGGACAGTTTGAAACGATCGTCTTCCACCGCCGACATGCCTCGTTCAACGCCGGCGTCCTCGAATCGACGCTGAAATCCATTGTGCCGCCGCTGACGGGCGATGGCCGGACGCTCATGTTGGTCGATGAGTTTGAGGCGATCACCGAACCGGGCCGGGCGGCCGACCTGCTCAACGGGCTGGTATCGTTGACCGTCGACCAGTCGGCTCTCGGCGTCTACGTGACCCATCTCGCCGACGATCTGAACCCCTTACCCGAGACCGCGCGGATCGACGGCATCTTCGCCGAGGGGCTCGATCCCGAGCTTGAACTGCAGGTCGACTACCAGCCGCGGTTTGGCACCGTCGGCAAATCGACCCCGGAGTTCATCGTCTCACGGCTCGTCGCCAACGCGACCGACCGCGCCGAGCGCGCGGGATTCGAATCACTGGCGGCGGCGGTTGGCGAGGAAGCAGTCCAGCGCACGCTGTCGGATGTTGCGTGGCAGTAAGGCCCTTACCGCCGATCAGCAGCTCAGAAACTGTTTTTGATCTTCTCGAAGAAGCCCTCGGAGACATCGACCTCCTCGCCGCCGGCCTCGGCGAAGGATTCGAGGGCCTCCTTCTGATCGTCGTTGAGCGATTCGGGGGTGACGACCTGAACGGTCACATAGAGGTGGCCGTTGCGCCGGCTCCGGAGCCGTGGCATCCCGAGACCCTTCAGGCGGAACCGCTCGCCGCTTTGGGTACCGTCGGGGATATCGAGTTTCTTCGGCCCGTCCAGCGTCGGCACCTCGATGGTGTCGCCGAAGACCGCCTGCGGGAACGAGATCGGCTGATTGTAGTGGAGGTCGTCGCCGTCGCGCTCGAACGCCTCGTGTGCTTGTACCTCGACATCGATCAGCAGGTCGCCGGCTGGGCCGCCGTTTTCGCCGGGCGCGCCCTCACCGTCCATCCGGAGGGTCTGGCCGGTTTTGATGCCAGCTGGCACCTCAACGGTGAGCGTGACCTCGCTTTCGACGATCCCGTCGCCGCCACAGGTGCCGCAGGTCTGGTCGGCGACCTCGCCCTCGCCGCCACAGCGTCGGCAGGTCGATCGCTGCTGGACACGGCCAAACGGTGTCTGTTGAACCTGTCGCACCTCGCCGGCCCCATTACACTCCGGACAGGTGTTGACCTCTGCGTCCGGCGGGTGGCCCTCCCCGCCGCAGGTGTCACACTCCTCAGGGCGGGTGACGGTGAACTCCTTGTCGACGCCCTCGTAGGCCGATTCGAGGGTGATCTCCATCGACGTGCGGAGATTCCGGCCCTGCCGGGGGCGGTTACCGCCGCCGCCACCGCCGCCGCGGCCGCTACCGAAGAACTGCTCGAAGATGTCCTCGAAGCCGCCGGCACCGCCGTTCCCGCCGAAGC